>JACCDW010807883.1_pt1 | contig 66846 bp, 96 predicted proteins | sample 7449781 | NCBI WGS metagenome assembly JACCDW01 (sample SAMN15323449, study PRJNA562643) | freshwater metagenome | isolation source: river surface water | place: USA:Blue River Watershed | collected 2017-08-18
AATCCACATGGTAGCAATTCAAAGTTTCGTGCCAGCGAATCTACCACCCGCAAACCCGCATGGATACTGGCATCCAGCAAAACTGTCCACACTATCATATCTTTTTAGAAATAGATATAGAAAGGTAAGATGTGCGTTGAATTACCCCTGTTTGCTTGCGGCTGGAAATCTTGCCCTTGAGCTATTAAAAAGGATTTCCCCTCCCTTAAAGCTAACCTCAAAAAGGGGTGATAGTAGCGACAGTTTCTCGCAAACCCAGTATCCATGCGGGCTAGACCATGGCAGACCGACGTGCACGAAACTTTGAATAGCCTGATAGTAGGCGTACAATCAAACCCTTTACAAACGGAGGATTAGAAATGCATCTCTCACAATACAACGGCAAGACCCTATCCGAAGTGCGAAATGCCCTCATCAAGCAGGGCGTGAAGCCCGAGGAAAGGCAACGCTTGCTCGATGAACTGCGGGACTACCGAGCCAAGCTCAAGTCCCAGAACGCACAGTCCCGCCACTTCCGAACTGTGTGGCGTAGCTATTCAACGCCTTTGATGGATGAACTCCAACGTGTGCGGGTAGCGATGCACTACAAGGGCACAGTCAAGCGAACGCTTGTGCTGTTGGAATACCGCGAACTGTTGGATGAACTGCTGAACCTATTCCAAGGCTTCGCAGAGGGCAAGCGCTCGCCCAAGGAGATCGCTGTTCGGAACGGCATACCCAACGAGGGCGAGCATTGGACAGACTGGATACCCATGCAAGAGAAGGAGAAGATGCTCGAAGCGTTCGCCTCATGCCGCCTGCCTGGGCGCAAGATGTATGTCCCCTTTGTGCGGGATGTGAAGCAGTCGGTGGGACATGGTGTCCCACGGGAAGACAGGACAGAACATGGGCGTGGCGATGCCGACCACCACGCCGATGCTGGGGTGAACGTTCACCCCAGTTCAAACTCGGTCGGCACTTGAAACTAAGGAGAAAGCAAATGAGAACGTTCCACATCTGTAAGCACGTTAGCTACGAGTACTTCGTAGAAGCGGCGTCGCTTGAAGAAGCGCAGAAGAAGATCATCGACTGCGATGTTAAGCACGAGAACGAAGACCTCATCGAGTGGGTGTTCGTGGATGAGCACGATGGCAACGACTGGATCAATGAACCGACAGGAGAAAGCAAATGAAGATGAAGAACATCTACTACGTCGAGGTCACCGACACGTTCGGTGGTGAGAGCAACTACTCATGGGTGCACCGCTTCAAGGTACACGCCAACACCGAGCGAGGTGCGATGAGGAAGATCGAGCGCCGCTTGCCCTACGCAGGTGGCGTAGCCAAGGACTGGGATGATGGTGTGGTGCAACGCTGGAACTGGCGGCGCGCCGCTGTGTGTGCGTTCGTCGAGGGCTACGACGACCAAGCCGAGCGCAAGATGTTTGTGGAATCAATCTAAGGAGAAAGCAAATGATTGATGAGACTTTGATTGAGGTCGTGATCGAGCAGATGAAGACAGACATTGCGTCTGATGACTGGACTGCCATCGCTGAACTGTTGGCTCGTGTTGACGAGGACGTGCTTGTTGCGTTCTTGTCCGACTGTGGTTTACCTGAAGGAGAAAGCAAATGCTTGACGCAAACGTGAAAGCCTTCTGCGAGGGCTACCTCGATGGTGTGCTGGCGTGCAACGCCGACCTCTACGAGTGGGATGACTGGGTCATCTGGGGTGAGTACGACATTAACTTTGTCGGGGAGGGCTACACAGACGAGGGGGTCGGCAAGAAAGAACTGCTCGCTGTGGTGTACCCCAAGGACTGGACAGGCGGTCTGCCTGACCATCTGTATAGCTTCGTTGTGAAAGGAAACGCTGATGAACCTAGCTCTGTATGACGCAGTCGAGGTGCACCCTGTGCGCCGAGAGGTGAGCAGTAGCGTGGGGCAAGAGTTCTTCGAGGTGACCCACCCCGATGCTAGTGACGTGTACTGCTGGTCTGTGTACCTGCACCTGCGTGATGCGGGCGGTGTCGAGTGCATCGCCGACTGCCCAACGCAAGAGATCGCAAGGTGCGTAGCCGATGCGATGGAGAAACAACTGAAAGGAGAAAGCAAATGACTGTGTTTATCGAGAAGGTAGGGACTGAGTTCACAGGTGGCAACTGCCCTGTGGATTTCGTCACGCTCAAGGATGGGCGTGTGCTTGGCGTAACTGATGACTGCGTTGTCCTGTATCAAAACATGGATGACTTCTGGCAGATGGAAACAAAGTCACGCCAGTGCATCGACCTGTATAGCGAACCACCTAAAGCATGGAGAGTAGCAAATGACTAAGGCATTCGTGGGCTATGTGTGTAGCTTCTACGGCAAGGGCGGTATCTATGTATTGAGCAACGCCGAGGGCAAGCTCGTTACTAGCACGCTGGTCGAGAGCCTGCTACCAAAAATGCGGGAGGCTATGAAGCAACAAGACTGGACTTGGGGCGGCGGTGATTCGATTGACCGCGAGTTCTTTCGTGAGGAAGTTTTGGAACCACTGGGTTATTTTGAAAGGGGAATGTAAATGACTGAAGGACAAGAGTACGAGTGGCACATTGAACTCGATGACATGAGGGCACGAGTGCGCTTTGCGCTGAACAACATAGACAGCCTGAGCAAGCGCAAGGATGTGACGGGACAGCTAGAGGTGGTGCTTCGCCGCCTCGACGAACTGTGTGAGATAACCAAAGGAGAAAGCAAATGACTGAAGGACAAGAGCACGAGTGGCACATCGAACTCGATGACATGAGGGCACGCCTGCGCTATGCGCTGGAGAACCTGGACAGCATCGAGCGACGCACCTATGTGCGTCATCAGATTGAGCAAGTGCGCTCACGCCTGAATGAACTGTGTGAACTAACCCAAGGAGAAAGCAAATGACTGAATACCAACTGACCAAGGAAGACATAGCGGCACTACGCCGCTTGCGAGACGCAGGCTGTGCGGTGTGCGTGTTCTTGCCACAAGAGCTGGGGGACATTGACATTGAGCAGGTAGAGGATGCCCTGTGCGAGGCTGGCTGGCGCCAGATTGACTGGGAACATTCACTTTTAGAAGGAGAAAGCAAATGAATTGGAATAGTTTTTGTGGGGTAGTTTGCGACATGGACAACGCCTACATGGAGAGCTTGGGCGTAGGGCTTGCGGACATGAGCGAGTCCGAGGTGTTCGACGCCTGGTCTATGCTGTTTGGGTATTCACTTTGAAGGAGAAAGCAAATGACACGAGAGGAATTGAAAGAGAAGCTGTTCGCACTGAGCTGCTTGCTCGATGAGATCGAGTCAAAGGCAGACGATGTGATGCACACGCTGTGCCTAGCAGGCAAAGGTGACGCAGTGTACGAGTACCTGCAATCAATGCACTTCGATGATGCACGCAGGTTCTACGACAGGCTGACTGATGACAAGCAAGCAGAGTTTCGCAAAGCAATCACACCACAAGGAGAAAGCAAATGAAGATGACAGGACTGACAGAGAAGCAACGCATCGAAGCGAACCAACACTTCTTTGCGGCGAGCACGTCGCAGTGGATAGCCACAACGCCGGACAGACCTCTGCCCCAGGTGCTACGCATGATGGAGAAGGCAGGGCAGGGCTTTAATTTATTTTTAGTCCCGTTGCCCCACGATGCAACGTATGACATCAGCTTCTACCAGCCCCAGGTAGAGGGTACGCAATGGCTTGGCTTTTTTGAAGGAGAGAAGAAATGATGACAGTTAGTTATTGGTACGCAAGAACTGATGAGGAAGGGGCTGGGCCTACCTATGTGGTTGGACGTGGCGATGAAGAAATAACTTTGCCATGTCTGTTTCAGTGGGAAGCAATAGCCATTGTGAAAGCGTTGAATAGTGTGGAAGGAGAGAAGAAATGAAGCGACCGGACAACATCCACGACGCGCTGCGTCACATCCACCACCTGACCATGTGCATCGCACAGGACATGACCACATACCTGGACAACCCAGGCGACTACGCGCCAGAGTTTTTCGAGAGCGTCAAGGATGCCGCACTTGACGCACACACATTGGTAACCTGGATCAACGACAACTTTAAGGAGTTACAGAAATGAAACATCAATGGAACACAGGTCGTCACTACGACGAACATGGGCAACGCATGGTTGCGCTTGTGAAAGATGGCGAGATACTGTTCAGCGACAGGTCACGCCACATCAACGGCGTGATACCACTGGGCGCATACATGAAGGGCACCGAGCTGGACAAGCACACCATCGAGACCTTGGTCATGACCAACTATGACCTGGGCAACTATTCCGGCAACCTATTAACTTTGTACCTTGAAGGAGAAGAGAAATGAAAGCAACTGACTTGACAGACGAGCAGCTATACCACGCTGCCAAAACAATGTTCGCATACGGAGGCGGGTTCGCATCCGCCTTGTCGGAAGCCTTCTTCAAGGCAGACTCATCGAACAAGCGCAAGCTGCTCGTTGCGTTCGATGAACTGTTCATGCGGTATCACCGCTGGAATGTGGAAGACAACAAGTAAGAAACTGGGGTGAACGTTCACCCCAACGCTTCACCGGACAGCGTTCAAGTCCGGTACTAGAAACTAGGAGAAAGCAAAATGATTGACGTCAACAAATACGACGCAGACCTGTTCAAGTCCATGTTCGACATGGCACTCAAGATCGTGTACCTCAGGGGCAACCGCCCCTGGCACGACAGACTGCGCTGCAAGTACGAGGTACACCCTGCCATCTACGATGCAATGAAGCTCATGCGTCCTACCAACTGGCAACAACTGTTGCTTGAGTATCCGCATCGTGCCGAGTCTGACCCGTACCGCATAGCCTACACACGTGACGAGCGTGCAGGTGAGCAAGACCGCCAGACTGTGACCACCATCGGCAAGTACCTGATGCGTCACTTCGACCTGCCCGACCATCGCATCCGCGACATCTCTGCGCTGTACTCCACGCCCAGTACGTTCAAGATCGTCGATGACGTCGCGTCGTTCGTTCACGCTGTCAACAACGGGCCCAACTCTTGTATGTGCTGGCGTGAGGATCGTGGCGTACGTTGCAGTGATCGTAAGTCTCGGCACCCCTACGAGGTGTACGACCCCAAGTATGGCTGGCGTATGGCGTTGCGTATTGACGGCGGTCGCATTGATGGTCGTGCGCTGTTGCAAGATGGCGAGTATGGCAAGTACTTCGTGCGCTCATTCAAGCGCGGCGCGGATTACAGCTACTCTGACGAGCAGCTCGAAGCGTGGCTCAAGGAGCAGGGGTTCGAGCACCGCCGTGGCTACGAGGAGGGCACACAGCTTGCGTACATACCAACAAGTGACGAGTTCCTTGCGCCCTACATCGACGGCGAGCAGAATCGTGTCAGCATCGGTCGCATGGTTGGCGGCGGTGTTGGTTCCTCCCAGGAGCAGTACCTGTACATCGACCCCGATGGCGAGTACGAGTGCGACAATACGGACGGCTCACCATCGGGCGGTTCAAACCGCCATTGTTGCGAGTCATGCGGTGACTACTTCCACGAGGACGACATGACATGGGTTGGACGTGCCGAGGACACGCACGTCTGCGACGACTGCCGTTGCAACGAGTACACCCTGGCGTACACACGCCGTGGCAACCAAGCGTACATCTACAGCAACGACGTCATCTATGTCGAGAGCCAGGATGCGTACTACGACGAGGACTACCTGGAAGACAACGAGATCGTTGAGCTTGACAATGGCGACTACGAGCACATGGACAACGCTGTGTACATAGACAGCCGTAACGCATGGTTCGAGACCGATGACGAGCGTATTGTGTGTGACCACAACGGCGAGCACCAGATGCATGACGACTGCGTGTGCCTACACAACGGCGAGTATGCGCTGACTGACGAGGCGTTCTACTGCGAGGGTAGTAAGGAGTGGTATCTGCTAGACAACCTTGACCCTGTCATCGTTGACGGCCAGCCGTACCACCCTGACTATGCCCCTGAGACCAATGAAGAATCTACCGAAACTGGAGAATGAAAATGCGTAAACAATCTATCCTTTACAAGACCCTGGCTCGTGCCCTCTCTGTCAAGCGCCCACATGGTGGCGCTGGTGTGACGATGTTCGAGCAGTGGTTGTATGACCGCATCCCTGCGGGCTTCGACAAGTTCTTCGACAGCTGTGGCAACCTGCACGTTGATGCTCGCATCACTGCTGACCACAAGACTTTGTTCGTCGCACACATCGACACAGTCCACAAGGGTGACGGCCCCAACAAGATCAGGAAGACGCACGGCACATGGTATGCCGATGGTGCACCACTCGGTGCCGATGACGGCGCAGGTGTTGCGATGCTTATGCATCTCATGCACAACAGCGTGCCAGGCTACTACATCTTTACCCAAGGCGAGGAGTGTGGTGGCATCGGTGCCAAGTATGTAGCCAAGCATTACGCCGAGCTGCTTGCCCAGTTCGACCGCGCTATTGCGTTCGACCGCCGTGGTCTTGACTCTGTCATTACCCATCAGGGCTGGGGTCGCTGTGCATCTGATGCGTTCGGTGATGCGCTTGCCAATGCGCTCAACACCGCTGACGCTACGCTCATGTACCTGCCCGATGACACAGGTGTGTACACCGATACCGCCGAGTTCGTCGACATCATCCCCGAGTGCACCAACATCAGCGTGGGCTACTACTCCGAGCACAGTGAGAACGAGCGCCTTGACATCTTCCACTACATTGCGCTGTCCCAAGCAGTCCTGCTTGTTGACTGGGACAACCTGCCCACCGAGCGTGACCCCTCTGTGCCTGACCCCGAGCCAGGCTACTCTTTAACGGGTGTCACCTCTTCTTGGCGTTCGGCCTTTGCGTGGGACGCGACCGATGCCGACTGGGAAAGGGAATATCTCCAAGACGCAATCTATGACGCCCAGGTTGGGCTGACTGATGACCTGATTGAACTGATGTGCGAAAGCGTGTATCCTGAAGACCCTCGATTAGCTGCGCGGTTTGTGAACCCGAAGCTACTGACAGACCAACTACTAGAAGAGGCGCTGTACAACTCTCGCGTGTACGACACAGACACTGTGCTGTGCACATTGTTCGACGCCATCCACTGTGAAGCATGAAAGGAGAAAGCAAAATGATAGAAGCAATGAAACAGGCGCTGGAGGCGTTGGAATCACATGGAAGCCCTTGGCTTCACCATGAAAAGCAATATACAGACGCCATTGCATCCCTACGTCAAGCAATAGAGAAGGCTGAGAAGCAGGAGCCGGTGTGCGACACAGACCCTAGAGGTTGTTGGAGCGTGCGTTGCCAACTTGGGAATAAGTGCAAGAACACACCCGCACCACAGCGTGAATGGGTTGGGCTGACGGATGAGGAAATGCTTGAATGCAACATGGATGGCGACTTCATGATTAACAGAGAAACATCCAAACGAAACGTAGAAGCCAAACTCAAGGAGAAGAACACATGAGACACGGCATCGACTACAAGAAAGTCCACTGCAAGGTTGGCGATAAGGTTCCGGTCTACCCTTTCTCTTGGCTTGGCGAGCCTTTTGTTGGTGTTGTTGAGAAGGTCAAGATGAACCAGTATGGCAGGGTGAGCTACGTCATTGGCAACAGAGAGGTGTTTGCTGAGGAGTTGTTGCCTGCGGTCGGTCAGGAAAAGCTAAGAATGAGGGCTTGCACATGACTGTCCCTTACAACGGCGAGGCGAGAGAGGCGTACGTTCTCAAGTGGACCGAGCATCACTTGCATGTTGCTGAGGCGCATCACGCCCTTGGGAATGAGGTATCAATGTGGCTGTCGCTGATTAACTACGCCATGGCTGAAGAAATCTATGGTGAACACTGGGACTACGTAAACAAACTCAAGGAGAGAACATGAACGATTGTCCAAACTGTGAGTACTACAGACAACGCGCCGCCCGATGGCGGGCTGAAGCCTACAAGCTGTCTGGCTACGATGGGATTGAACTCCCATGGACGGGGCTGACGGAGGAGGAAATCCAGCAAGTGTTTATTGCAAACAGCGTAATGGTGGATAACGGCAATGCTTACATGGTTGCAGGTCTAAGAGCCGTCAACATTGGCCGCACCATCGAAACCAAACTTAAGGAGAAAAACACATGATGTTCATATTCAAACACCGCCCCGTGAACCTTGACCTGTTCACTTGCAGGCAGATGATCTTTGATGCGGCCAAGCCCAAGCCAGCCGCGCAGTTCTACCCCGACTGGTGGAAGGAACTCAAGACCGAGATACCGCTCAAGGGTAGCCTGTTCCCCACGGCGACCATGCGCCGATGCATGGGCATCGTGGACTACTACAAGCACGGCATCATCCAGCCTTTGTGGTCTGACTTCATCTGTCGCACTGGGCCTGTGGGCGATCCGTTCTTTGAGGCGGCGTTCTCGGACAACACCACGCCCGTATCCCAGCACCCTGAGATGCTACGTGGGTCGTACCTGCCTGACACGCACTACTGCCACATCAAGATGAGCAACCCATGGGCGGCCAAGTGCAAGGAAGACATCATGTGGATGTGGGAACAACCCACGTGGAGCTACCCACGCCCCAACGACATGATCCTCCTGCCAGGCACGACTGAGTTCAAGTACCAGTACTCGCTGAATGTGAACATCATGTTTGCCAGGGGGCATCAACCCATCGAGCACAAGATGGCGTTCCAACAACCGCTGGTGCACCTGACGCCGTTGACTGAGCGCCCGATCAAACTGCACCACCACATGGTTGCGCGTGAGGAGTTCGACAAGCTGATGCAAGGCGAGAAGCTCTCCAACATCAATCGCTATCGTGCGTACCGCCGGGTGCGTGAGAGTGAGGAGAAGAAGTGTCCGTTCTCTGGATGGATGAGCCAATGAAAACCAAGCGCATCACCATCCCTATCAATGGCAACATTGACGCCATCAAGGCGCAACTCAAGGACGAGCTGGGTGTCGAGCTGGGCTATGCCCAGCTTATCGACTACCTCATCAAGTTCTACCGCAAGAACACCAAGCCTGCAACGCTATGGCAGAAGTGAACTCAAACCCTGGCCTGGACGCCCTCTGGGCGTACGCCAGATCATTACCACCGAAGGAGGTTTACATGGAGAAAAAGCAAACGCGATTCGATGCGTGGTGGGCTACGCTCACCCCCGCAGAGCAGAAGGTCATCGGCAGAACCAACGCCAAGTTCGTGTGGCTTGAAGCCTGCGAGGCGTGTGCGAAGGTAGCGGATGAGTATGCGGGGTGTGAAATTACCCGCGCAAAGATTGCTGACAACATTCGAGAAAGGAACAACCCATGAACGAGGAGAGACTGCGATGCCTACAAATCATCGACAACACACTGAGGTACCACGAAGCAAGAGGCAGCGCACTCGTGGTAGCGGTGCTAAAGAACCTGAGAGCGAGAGTGAAGTATGGAAACGTCACGACCCGTTCACGCGAGTTACAGGCGCAGCCCTGCGCCGACTCAACAAGCGACAACACATTGCAACAACAGTAGAGGACGCATTACTATGAACGACGAAGATTTTCTGAAAGTACGTACTCACGTCTTTATGCTAGTGATAGCTGCGGTTGTCCTAGCTCTTGACGTTTTCATTTGGAGGCCGTAAAGTGTTAGACATAAAAGGAGAAAGTAAATGAAAACCACCATGCTGCGCCGCGTGCGCAAACTCTATAACGTGGACTACATCCCACGTGAAACCAACCGCGCCAATCAACTCAAGTGGGTACGCTCTGTGCGAACGCTTGGGGACAAGTGGCTGCTCGCTGAGTACATCTCAAGAAAGGTAATCTCAAATGCCCAAACACAGACGAAAGCATAACCCCAGCACACGCGCGGTGCCGCTCGCACCGGACAAACTAGAGCGCATTCTGTACGGCACAACTCTGCCGGACGCACACACTAAACAAAGATTGGAACAAGCACGGAGTAACAACATGCCCGACCTCAAAACCGCCCTTCAAGCAGCACTCAACAAACAGGAGAAACTCATGGATACCGCAACACTCAACGCATGGGACAAAGGCACAGCAGATAGCAAGGCCGCAGCTGGCGCAGGCAAGAAGATTGTCAGCCGCTTCCCCGTCACGAACAACATCACACGCACAGTGTTTGAGCACGTGCGTAACCATCCCGGCACCACCTTCGCGCTCACTGTCAAGTCGTTGCCAAACTACAAGATGGAGTCGATCAGCTCCCTGCTCTCGCAGATGTCCCGCCAGGGCATGCTGCGCCGTGAAGGGTCGAAGGCACGCTACCAGTACTACGCCGCCATCCCTGAGTTCCGCCCGCTCAAGACCGCATCACAGAAGAAGCAAGCGCCAGCACCTTTGCCCATCGAGCGCAAGCGTGTAGTGGTGATAAGGAAAGGCGCTGTGCCTGGCAACCTCACACCCATCAACACCAACGCAGGCTTGGCCGCGCTCAAGGCCGATACTGTGCAGGTCAGCGGCACCCACTACAAAGACATGCCTGTACAACCCTGGAGCGTAATGGAGTCTGTGCTGACCAAGGAAGAGTTCATTGGCTTCCTGAAAGGTAACATCATCAAGTACAGTATGCGTGCAGGGCGCAAGCCTGGAAGCGACGACGCTGGCAAAGCCCAGCACTACCAACAGAAACTCAAAGAGATTGAGAACACATAATGGCATCAACCCCGGAAGCGAAAGTTAAAGCAGCGGTCAAGAAAATGCTTGATGAGATGGGCATCTACCACTTCTCGCCTGTGCAAAACGGCATGGGCAGGGCGGGTATACCGGACATCATCGGCTGCTTCAGAGGACGCTTCCTGGGGATCGAGTGCAAGGCAGGCAAGGGCAAGACAACTGCCCTGCAAGACCTTGAGCTTGAGAAGATTCGCCAAGCCAAAGGGTTCGCCTACGTGGTGAACGAAACAAACCTCCAAGACTTGAAGGAGTTACTGATATGGATGAGGTAATGAAAGAGGTTCTTGTCGCACGCGACATGAGCCAGGAAGAAATGAGCAAGTTGGTTGACGGGCTCACGCCCCATGAGCGCAACCATTTCAAGCAGACGATCTGCATGCTGGCCATGTGCTACGGCAAGGAGTCAACGATGCAGGCGGTGATCGTGGTGGGCAGGGCAAGCGAAGACCTTGCAAGCCTCACCAGCGTGAACTGCGACGACATGGAAGCCTCGATACTGCTCAACGCAGCCAACGAGTTCTATGGGTACGTCAACCTGGCTGGCGCACCCCCGAAAGAACAATTCAATTAACCACAAGGAGAAAGCAAATGAAAAAAGACACAGGCGGACCAGCGTTCCCATTTGGAACAGCGTACGCAGGCATGACCCTGCGTGACTACTTTGCGGCGAAGGCAATGCAGGCAGATATGTCAACGTACACCGAAGACCTTATTTATGAAACGCCCGAATGGTTTGAAGCAAGAGCGAAGAAATGGTACGAAATCGCCGACGCCATGCTGAAAGCGAGGCAAGCATGAACCCCCAAGTCATAGCACAGCTCGTGTCAATGCGCCACTCACCCATCCGAAACTACATCGTGCCAGGCCTCATCAGCTGGCTCATCATGGACCAGGGCGGGGCAGGCAAGGTTCGCATGTTTGAGAACACTCGGGAGCAGCACGCCTTCATCACGCCGCACAGCCATCGGTTCAACTTCAGCGCCTGCGTGGTGCGCGGTTGGGTGGAGAACACCTCGTGGTTTCGTGGTGAAGACAGTAACGACATCTACCGTTGCACGGGCATGAAGTACGACGGTGAGCCTGGGAAGTACGTGGTGGAAGGCCACAGCCATGGGCCCTATATGAGCGACCCAATCACGCACGAAGAAGGCGCATGGTATGCCATGAGGCACAGCGAAATCCACTCCATCAAATTCTCCAAGGGCGCGATGGTGTTGTTCTTCGAGGGTCCTGCCGTGACTGACACGTCGTACACGCTGGAGCCGGTGGTGGATTACGAGTACCTGCCCACCATGAAGACCGAACCCTGGATGTTTAGGAGAGACACAAAATGAAACCAACAGCAAAGCTGCGCTTTATCGAGCGCTCTCTTCCCATGCACCCGTTCTACAAAACGATTGACGCGCAAGGCAATACGGTGCAAGCCACACAAACATTTCGCATCCTCCAGCAATGGTGGGAACACACCGAATGGAACGCCCCCGGCGAATGGCGCGACGTACAACTGGAGAAAGAGAATGAGTAAACCATACGACCGCATCCTGTGCGTGGATTTCGAGACACGCTGGGATAGCAAGGAATACACCCTGTCAAAGATGACCACCGAGGAGTACATCCGTGATCCACGATTCAAGGCATTTGGGATTTGCGTACACGAGTATGGAAGTGATGACCCCATCACTTGGGTACGAGGATGCGACATACCTGAGTTCGTTGCTGGAGTGGACTGGGGACGAACCGCTGTGCTTGCGCACAACGCACAGTTCGATGTCTCAATTCTCTCGTGGCGGTACGGCGCTGCCCCCGGTTTCATCTTCGACACGCTATCAATGGCACGCGCTCTACGCGGTGTGGAAGTTGGAAATTCCTTGGCAAAACTTGCAGCGGACTTCTCTTTGCCGGAGAAGGGCAAAGCTGTTCACTCCACTGATGGACTCCCAGAACTTACCCCGGACATCGAACGGGAACTCGCTGCATACTGTACGCATGATGTGTTTCTGTGCGAGGAGATTTTCACGCGATTGGTCGATGGCTACCCAAGCTCTGAGCTTCGCCTGATTGACATGACCCTGAAGATGTACACCAACCCCATCCTGGAGTTGGACCGCAAGATGCTGATCGAGGCACTGACCGAGGAAGGAGAACGCCGTGAAGGATTACTTGCGAAGCTTAACGTGGAGGAGGCTGAACTCGCATCGAATCCAAAGTTTGCAGCCCTACTTGAATCGCTCGGGGTTCCTGCCCCAACGAAGGTCAGTAAAGCTACCGGGAAACAAACCCTTGCGCTGGCTAAGAACGACGCGCTCTTCCAAGCGCTACTCAACGGTGAACGTGAAGACATTGCCCTTCTTTGTGAAGCACGTCTTCGGGTTAAATCGACCACTGAACGAACACGCGCCCAACGATTCCTTGACATTTCGCAACGCGGCAACCTTCCGGTTCCGCTTAGCTATTATGGAGCTAAGTCGGGACGCTGGTCAGCGGCCAAGGGCAGCGCCATCAACATGCAGAACCTCAAGCGAGGGTCCTTCCTACGCAAAGCAATTATGGCTCCCGAGGGAAGTCAACTGGTGGTTGGCGACCTCTCACAAATTGAGCCGCGAGTGCTTGCTTGGCTGGCGGATTACAACGACATGCTCGACATCTTCCGCTCGGGTGGTGACCCTTACGCGGCGTTCGGCGCTCAGATGTTTAACATACCCGGGCTTACTAAGGACTCTCACCCCGACCTTCGGCAGTCTGCAAAGAGCGCGTTACTTGGCTGCGGGTATGGCCTCGGATGGGCTTCGTTTGCAGCGCAGCTCTTGGTGGGCTTCCTTGGCGCACCGCCTGTGCGCTACGACAAAGCGTTTGCGAAGAAGCTCGGCGTTGACAAGGAGTATGTCGAAAGGTTTATGGAGTGGGAGGAGAATACCAAGAAGATGATGGACATCCCCCACACCTGCACCGCCCAGGAGCTGCTCACCCACTGCGTGGCGGCCAAGAAAATCATCGACATCTATCGGTCCACCGCCCACCCGGTGGTGTCCTTCTGGGACATGTGCGGGGGTTTGTTAGAGACAGCCCTTTACGGCGGCAAAGAGTTCGTGTATAAATGTATCACCTTCAAAAAGGAGGAGATCGTATTGCCTAACGGCATGTCGGTCCGGTACCCCAATTTGCGCCAGGAAAAGGACCCCGAGACAAAGAAGTCACAGTGGGTCTACGGCGAGGAGGGTGTGGCTCCAACGAAGCTGTATGCGGGTAAGATCACGAACAACGTGGTGCAAGGCACTGCGCGGATTGTGATGACGGATGGGATGCTGCGGGTAGCAAAGCGCTATCCTGTGGCGGGAACGGTGCATGACGAACTGCTGTGCGTTGTGCCTGATGCGGAGGTTGCTGACGCTAAGACTTGGGTCTTGGCGCAAATGACTATGCAACCGAAGTACATGCCAGACATTCCTCTGGCCGCTGACGGTGGTGCGCACCGTCGATATGGGTTAGCTAAAAACTGAAGGAGAAAGATGCGACAACTATCACTACCTAAGAAAATCAAAGTCGGTACCAAGTGGTACAGCGTCGAGGTCGTCGAGGCCATGCGCGACAAGAGCTTGATGGGGCGGGTCAACTACACCGAACGCAAGATCGAGCTTGGTCGCCGCACACACCACGACATACCGTTCAAGCTGTCCGCCCTCCACGAAACCTTCTGGCACGAGCTGGTGCATGCCATCTTGCACGACATGAAGGAGCACGAGCTCAATGAGCGCGAGCAGTTCGTGGAAGAGTTCTCCCTGCGCTTGGCCAGGGCCATCAACACTGCGAGGTTCTGATGACACAAGACACAAAAGACGACTTTGAGCAGATGATGCACAACACGTTGCTGTACGGCATGGGGCTGCTTATCATGGAAATGAAAGACGGCTTTATGCAAACACGGGTCGTGCCCGAAAGCGAGTACAAGCAGCTGGGCGAACACCTGACAAACTTTCCACCGAGCTTCAACGACAAATGAAAACAGTAACCTGGAGCCACAGCTCCCTCAAAGACTACGAAGGCTGCCCCCGCCGCTACCACGAAGTGAAGGTGCTCAAGAACTACAAGTTCGAAGACACCCAAGCAACGCTGTACGGCAAGGAGCTGCACGAAGCGGCTGAGTTCTACATCAAGGACGACACGCCGCTGCCGCCGCAGTTTGAGTTCATCAAGGACACCCTCGATGCGCTCAAGGCCAAGCCTGGCAGGAAGCTGTGCGAGTACAAGATGGGCGTCACTGCCGATCTACGCCCGTGTGGCTTCCTGGACAAGGACGTGTGGGTGCGCGGCATCGCTGACTTACTCATCATTGACGACGACAACCTGACAGCCCGCGTGGTGGACTACAAGACTGGCAACAACAAGTACCCGGATCGGGAACAGTTGAAGCTCATGTCGATGATGGTCTTCACGCACTTCCCTCACATCCGGCGCGTGACTTCTGCGTTGCTGTTTGTGGTGAAGAATGATATGGTCAAGTCCAGCATGATGGTCGGCGAAGCCGAAGAGTACTGGTGGGATTACCGGGAGCGTGTCGCCCGCATCGAACAGGCACATGAGAGCGGTGTATGGAACCCCAAGCCCACGCCACTATGCGGCTGGTGCGCGGTGAAGACATGCGAACACAACACGAAAAGGAACTAACCATGGCAACCAAACGTGACTACAAGAAAGAGTACAAGCGTGATCTTGAGACCGGCAAGTCCGGTCCGGGGTCCGATCAACACGAGCGCCAGCGTGCGCGTCGTGCCTACGACAAGAAGGGCATCGACCGAACAGGCAAAGACATCGACCACATCAAGCCTCTGCGCAAGGGTGGCAAGTCAACGCCAGGTAACCTTCGCTTGCGAGCTAAGTCACCCAATCAAGGCGACAACAAATAAAAACCGAGGAGAAAGCAAGTGGAAATACTAGAAGACAAGGCGCTTGTCTTTCGCACACGCAATCCGCACAAGTACAAGATCATCCCCAAGCACAAGATCATGGAGCGCATGGATGGCGGCTATGACGTAGCTGTGTACTGGGGTCTTGACGAGTGCCGTGTGTTGAAGAACCTGGGCGTCAAAGATGTACCTTCGCCCATCACACGCCGATACAGCTGGCCAGGAAAGTTCAAGCCTATGGCGCACCAGACAGAGACCGCTGCGTTTCTGACGATGCACAAGAAAGCCTTTGTCTTTTCCGAGCCGGGTACTGGCAAGACGCTGTCTGCTCTGTGGGCAGCTGACTACCTGATGCAGCGTGGGGATGTGCGCCGCTGTTTGATCCTGTGCCCGCTCTCGATCATGCAAAGCGCGTGGCTCAACGACTTGAACAACAGCATCATCCATCGCTCGGCCATTGTCGCGCACCACGCGCAATCTAGCCGCCGCATCGAGATGATCCAGCAAGACTATGAGTTCGTGATCTGCAACTACGATGGCCTGAACCTGATCGCACAGGAGATCGTGAACGACGGCAGGTTCGACCTCATCATCGTGGACGAAGCCAACGCCTACAAGACCATCACCACCAAGCGATGGAAGACGTTGAAGTCGATCATGAATCCCAACACCCACCTGTGGATGATGACTGGCACACCAGCATCGCAGTCACCTGCTGATGCGTACGGCCTGGCCAAGCTCGTGAACCCGGACGGCGTGCCCAAGTTCTTCACGTCATGGCGCGATCAGGTGATGAACAAGGTGACGATGTTCAAGTGGGCTGCCAAGCCAACAGCGCCAGCTCTGGTGCACGAGGCGTTGCAACCTGCGATTCGCTTCACCAAAGAACAGTGCCTGGACCTGCCGCCAGTGCTCACGATGACACGCGAGGTGCCGCTCACGCCCCAGCAGAAGAAGTACTACGACCTGCTCAAGGAGCGCATGCTTGTGCAAGCCGCAGGGGAGACCATCACAGCGGTCAACGCCGCTGCTGGAGTCAGCAAGCTCTTGCAGATCAGCTGCGGTGCGGCCTACACCGACGACAAAGAAGTCGTTGAGTTCGATGCCTCGCCGCGCTTGGGCGTGCTGGAGGAGATTCTGGAAGAGACTTCGCGCAAGGTTCTGATCTTCGCCATGTTCCGCTCCACGATCGACAGCATCCACAACCACCTGCTCAAGCAAGGCTTGGCCGCAGAGGTGATCCATGGTGGCGTGACTGCTACCAAGCGTGCCGACATCATCCACCGCTTCCAGACAACGGCTGCCCCCAGGGTGCTGGTCATGCAGCCCCAGGCTACGGCGCACGGCATCACGCTCACTGCCGCCGATACGGTGGTGTTCTATGGCCCGCTCATGTCTGTTGAGCAGTACGTGCAGTGCATAGCACGAGCCGATCGCAAAGGTCAAGACAGCAATAAGGTAACAGTCATCCACATCCAAGGCTCGCCCATCGAGAAGAAGATGTTCCGCGCACTGGAGTCCAAGGTAAGTGACAACTCACTTCTGACGGACATGTTCACGACAGAAATAAATTCTTGAAAGGAGTATTGCAAAACCGAAAAAGCCCGCTAAACTGTCTAACCCTTGACAAACAAAACAACTGGAGAAAGCAAATGACAGACACCGAAGAGGACATTACCCTCGATGACCTTGTGCGTATCCACAGCAAGATCAAAGCAAAGATCGAGCAGTTCGACGCGCAGGTCGCCAAGCTTGAGGAACAGCGCACGGAAGTGCGCATGGCCATCAAGGACCGCATGAAAGCCCAAGGCTTGAAGACGGTCAACACCGAGTCAGGGACGGTATCCCTTGTTACCAAGACGCGCTACAACACGCAGGACTGGGACAGCTTCAAGAGTTTCATTCTTGAGCACAGCGTCGTAGACCTACTGGAGAAGCGCATAGCTCAAGGCAACATGGCTACCTTCCTGGAGGAGAACCCTGGCCTCCTACCGCCAGGACTGAACTCAGTCACTGAGTTCGACATTCGTGTAACTAAGTCAAAGTGAGATCAACCATGAGTAACGTAACGCTCTTTAACGCATCCAACGTCCCCGCATTCGCTCGTAACAACGAGTTGTCCGACACAGCCAAGGCCCTCACGGGCGGTGGCACAGGTGTTAGCACCAAGCGCATCTCCATCAAAGGTGGTGTGTTCCGTCTGCTTGCAGGCGGCAAGGAGGTGGCAGCCATTGACGACCGCCACTTGGACGTCATCATTGTGAAGGCCGCACCCAAGGTCAACCGCATCTTCTACGCCAAGTCGTACGATGCCGACAACATCGCCGGACCTGACTGCTGGAGCAATGACGGTGAGACCCCGGATGCGTCGATCAAGACGCCTCAGCACAGCGCCTGCCACAACTGCCCGCAAAACATTGCCGGGTCTGGCCAGGGTAATAGCCGCGCTTGCCGCTTCCAGCAACGTCTGGCTGTGGTGCTGGCGAACGACCCCGAAGGCGACGTGTTGCAACTGACGTTGCCCGCTACGTCCATCTTCGGTAAGGAAGACGGCGACAAGCGCCCCCTGCAAGCCTACGCCCGCTTCCTGGCGGTGCAAAGCCCCCCGGTGAACCCGGAGCAGATCGTGACGCAGATGCGCTTCGACACCAAGGCGGAGAGCCCCAAGCTGTTCTTCAAGCCTGTGCGTTGGCTGACCGAGGACGAGTACGCAACCGTGGTGGCGCAGGGCAACAGCCCCGAGGCACAACGTGCCGTTGTGATGACGGTCGCCCAGGCTGATGGCGTCAAGCCCAAGGCCGCACCGCTGGCTCTGCCGGGTAAGAACCCTGTCGCCGCTGATGACGAGGAAGCACCAGCACCCGCCCCCAAAGCTGCGAAGGCGAAAGCCAAGCCTGCCGTGGAGGAGGACGATGGTGGCGAACCCGAAGTTCGCAAGGAAGCTGCCAAGCCGTCTGCCGTGCCTGCCAAGAAGAGCAAGCTGGCTGACATCGTGTCCGACTGGGATGATGAGTAACTAAACCGGGGCGGCATCTGCCGCCCCATCAAAAGGAGCAAGCAATGAAAGAAAACCGCGCAGAGCGCATGCCACAACAAGTGTTCAAACTTCACGGCGTCACGTACGTGCCGCACTACCGCAACCGCCACGTCTTCGTCGGCCCAGGTTATCCGCGCTTCACGCAGCAGATATATTCGGTCACCGACTTGGTGAACGCTGGTGCTAAAGAAGAAACCGATTTTTTGTGGACGCGCAGTGAACACGGTGTGGTTAGCGCCACGCATCTGTAAGGAGAAAGTAAATGGACGACAACGTCTTTTATTTCCGGCTCTGGTTGCTCGGCGCAATAGTGCTGATTTCTGGGATGAGCTCGTGCACGGTCATGTCTCTCAACACCAAAGACAAATGGGCGAAAGCCGTTGCCGATGGTGGTGACCCCATGGTCGTGGGTTGTGCGCTGAACATCACCAGCACCAACAGCCACTCCGAAGCAATCCTGTGCCATACCCTGGCACAAAACAGAAAGTAAGGAGATTCGGGGGGAAAGCGGATGCGGACAAAGGCAGCCTGCCCGGCGACCGGGCCCCGCGCAGCGAGTACCCCCACCTACAACACCATGGCCTACTCACAAAAAATCATCGACACCGTGATGGCGTCGCCCAAGACCACCGGCAACCAGCTGGGGCGGTGGGCAATCCATCTGGACTTCCCGGTCACCAAGATCGCTGAAGCCCTGGGCGTCACACGGCAAACCGTCTACAACTGGTTCGAGGGCAAGGACGTGTTCGTTGCCTACCAACACCGGGTAGAACTTTTATTGAAAATCATGCAGGCATCCCGCACTGCTGACGAAGCTTGGAGAAGAATATGTCAGGAATACAACCTCGAACCTTGAGCAACAAAGAGCTGGCGCACTACTGCTCCATGTTTCTGGATGACCAAGACGGCCTCCCCAAGCATTGGCAGACTGAACTCCTGCGCCGCTTCATTGCGCTTGCTCCCGCCAACGAGCACCCCCCAGTCGATCCCAACCAGCTCGACCTGTTCAAGTAAAAACCAAGGAACGCTATGACCCCGCTTGAGTTTCTAGCGGTAGTCTTGCCGACCCCGGACACAGGGTTTTATTGCGCGGCAGGATTCACAGAAAAATTAAAGAGGCACAAGTTTGAACAAGAGCTGGAGGATTTACAACCAACCGTAGACGAATGGCACAGTGAGGGACTGGACTGCTACATGGCCATGGCCGTGTTCGAGCAGAGGGGTAGCCGTGTGGCGACCAACGCCACACACTTGCGTAGCCTGTTCATTGACATGGACGGCTACGAGTCGAAGAAGGAAGCCGCAGCTGCACTGCAAGAGTTCCTGGTCAAGACCGGCTTGGACCTGCTGGGTAGCCCCTACATCGTAGGCTCGGGCGGTGGCTTGCATGTGTACTGGCCGTGCAAGGAGAACATCGAGGTCGCTCGATGGAAGCCTATTGCCATGGCTTTGAAGCGCCTGTGTGAGCAGGAGAAGATGCGCATCGACATGAGCGTGACGGCTGACGCCGCCCGCGTCTTGCGCTGGCCTGCGACCACCAACTTCAAGAAGAAGTACGCTACGCCGCGCCCGGTGCGCCTACTGGCTGAGGGGGACGTGTTCGACTTCGAGGAGCTGGCTGCCCACATCACCAGCCTTCTTCCCACGGGTGTCATCTCTTCCCCTGTTTCAAACGTCATCCAGCTTCCCGGCGTGAAGCCGACCAGCCTCACGCAGTCTACGGTCAAGCTGTTCGAGAACAGCATCACGAAGTTCAAGAACATCCTGCTCAAAACCAAGGAAGGCAAGGGCTGCGCTCAGATCGAGCACTACATCGAGAACGCAAGCGAAGATGGCATGGAGCCGCTGTGGCGTGCCAACCTGAGCATCGCCCAGAAGTGCGAGGACGGCGCGAAGGCAGTGGTCTGGCTGAGTCAGCTGCACCCCTACGACACCGACCGCATGAACGACAAGCTGCGCAACATCAAGGGGCCGTACTCTTGCGTGTCGTTCGACGAGATCAACCCCGGCATCTGCGGCGCATGCCCACACTTTGGCAAGATCACCAACCCCCTGGCACTGGGGCGCGAGGTCGCGGTCACAACCGAGGCTACCGAGCTGGTGGTCCCAGGCTCAGATGATGAGCCAGGCAAGCTGTATAAACGTCCAGAGCCACCACGTGGGTATGCCTTCGGCCAGCGCGGTGGCGTGTTCATGGAGAAGGATGACGTGGACGCCCAGGGCAACGTGACCAAGCGCCAAGTCATGATCCTGTCCTACGACCTGTTCCCAGTCGACATCCTCAACACCAACGGCGAGCACAGCGTCCACTTGGTGGCCGTACGCCCAACCCACACCCAGGAGATCACCATCCCCCAGAAAGCGATGGCAAGCAAAGACGACACCATCAAGAACCTGGCCAGCCAGAACATCATGTCGGCGTTTGGCTCAGGCAACGACAAGCACCTGTTCGAGTACCTGCGCTCAAGCGTGGAGAAGCTCAGTACCGAGAAGAGCCCCACCGTGGTCCCGTCCAGCTACGGCTGGCAGGAAGACGACAGCTTCGTGTTCGCAGGGTCGATCTACCGCGCAGGGCAGGAGCCAGTCAAAGTCCCCATGCAGGGGCTTGAGAACATCGTGATGAACACCGAGCCAACCGGCACCATCGAGAACTGGCGCAAGGTAATTCACATGCTGATTCGGCGCAAGATGTGGGATCACCTGGCGATCCTGCTCATGGGTGCTGGCGCACCGCTGATGCGCTTCACGGGGCTCTTCGGTCTGACTGTGCACTGCGCCTCCAACGAGTCAGGAACTGGTAAGTCTTTGGCTCTGGACACCGCCGCGTCCGTCTGGGGGCACCCCATCCACTATCGCACTGGGTCTGGTACTTCGGCAGTCGCCATGCAGCAACGCCTGGGCCTGCTGCACAGCTGCCCGCTCATCACCGATGAGATCACGACCAACAACCGCACAGACTTTGAATGGTTCCCAGCGTTCGTCTTCAGTATGAGCGAAGGGCGCGGCAAAGAACGCATGGAGTCCGGCGCGAACAAGGAACGCCTGAACCTGTCAACCTGGGCATCCATGGCGCTGATGTCTTCCAACCGCCCTGCGGTGGACTACTTGACCAGCGTGCGCCAGCACTCCTCTGAGGGTGAACTGCGCCGCCTGCTTGAGTTCATCATGGACGAGAAGCTGGAGTGGGACGCCGATGAGATCGAGGTTATCAAGTCCTTGCAGTCCAACTTTGCCGTGGCTGGTGACGTTCTGGTGCGCTACATGGTGAACAACGTCGACTACCTGAAGACACTGCTGCCCCAGACGGTGCGCCAGATGTACAAGGAGTACAGCGCACCCAACGACGAGCGCTTCTGGATGGGCGGTGTGGCCTGCGGCATCGGTGCTGGTGTGTTGTTCAATAGCCAACACACCGGGCTTGCGGACATCCCCATGCACGAGATGATCGAGAGCTTTCGCCGTGTCATCAACAACATGCGGGTTGCGATCCGGGGCGGCAAGCGCACCGCTGATGACGTGCTCAACGCCTACATTCAGGAGTACCAAGGCAGCTTGGTGGTGGTCAAGTTTGGCGAGAAGGCTGGTCCCCTGGCCCACTTCCATGACGGCGCCATCATCGGCAAGCACACCACACGCAAGGAGGTCATGGGCCGGGTGGAGCACGGCGTCACCGCAGGTTCAATTGACTTCTACATCGAGGAGCGGCTGCTCAAGGCGTTCTGCTCCAACATGAGCTTCAGCTACACCAACTTCAAGCGCCAACTCGAAGCCCTGCACACGGTGTCGTACATGCCCCGCAAGGACATGCTGGCCAAGACGGAAGGCCCACCGATGCGCGTGGCCGTGATGAAGATCAGCCGACACGAAAACGATGTCAACGAAGCAACTGTCAGTCCAGTATCCGTGGGACAAAACTGAGAAGGGGCAGGGGTTCTTTATCCCCTGCCTCGACTTGGAAGCCACCCGCGAAGCTGGCCTGAAGGCGGCGCTCAAGCATCGCCGTTTTGATGCCGCAGCCTACCCTGCTTTACGCAGGGGGCTTATTGGGGTGTGGTTCTACCGCAAGTCATAGCGAAAAGTTTACTTTCACCGCCTTGTCGGACACATCGCGGATTTCTTTTGCAACCGCAATACGCAGCTTACGAATTTCGTCCAGCTGCTTGCGCTTTTCTTCTGGCGGCAGGCGCGATGCTTGGATGGCACGTTCGGCGGCCACTAGCTGGTCCATGTTGCTCTTGAACTCTTTGGCCAGTTCAGATTGCATGAACTCTTCGCCGCGACGCTGCAACAGCGCGTTGGCTTCTGCGTTGCGTCCTTCGGACAGCATCTTCTCGTAGGACTTCGCTACCTTCTCTACATCGTTCATGCGCTCGTACACGCTGTTGGTAATGCCACCCGCGTCGTTGGGTTGGAAGGCCCCGCCGATCACCGGATACTCAGACATCCGCTTGACCGCTCCTTCGGGCGACTCGCCAGGGGGAACGCCAACGCTAAGCGCCTGCAAGAACGCAAGCCCCATGGTGCCCGTGTATCCGCGCACCAGGTTCTCAAACAGGATGGGCGAGAAACCAAACGTCTGGCCGAGCAGCTTTGCCATCTCCGTTGTGTTGGCACGGAACTGTTCTTCGGGGAGCAGCTGCTTTTCCCGTGCGGACAAGATGTCGCGGCCTGTGTAGAACGACTTGCCAAGACCTGCTTCAATAGCAGGGCGCAGGGCTTGCGGGATGCCGTAGCTTGAGCCGCCAGGAACGGTCTGAAGGGCAATCTGCTTGAACGCCTTGACGGCTTCTTCGCCGCCGTGCTCGTTCAGCATAGAGTTGACCAACGCTTCTGGCAACGACTTGAAGATGTAGCCAACTTCAAACGGCACAGGGATGCGCACCGGCTCATCCACGCCAGGAACACGCACAAACCAGTTGCCGTACTTTTGATCTGCCTCGGCATTCTTGTACGCATCGTCATCTTGCATCAGCATTGCGTAAACGATCGACGCTGCCGCCATCATGCCGCCACGCTCCAACATCTTTTGGCGAATCTTCAGCTTGTCGTTGAACGGCATGTTGCCAGTCATGGCCTTGTACAAAACGTTCAAACCCTGAATCTGGGCGTTGAAGAACGGGATCAAGGCGTTGGCCACGTGGATGCTGGGGGATGCACCGCGCTTGTTGAAGTTCATGGACTCCAGTGCCAGCAGCGTGGCTTCCATTTCTGACAGACCTTGGTCGATGTAGCTGTTGTATTGGGCGCGGCGGGTCAGCGCATCGGACTCCATGGCCATGGCTTCGGCTTTACCCAGTACCGACATCCACCCCGGCTTACCGTCCGCCATGTCGCGCAAAATCTTCGACAAGTCCTCCGACGTACCACTGAACTGTTGGCCGCCCGTAATGCCGCGACGCTCCAGGGTGTCCTTGGTAGCGGACCCAATCTGGCGCAAAGCGCCCAACACAGGGGTAAAGTTTGCACCGGACAGAATGGGCGCAGCCAAGGAGTCACGGAACAACTGGCGGGCCATGTACAGCGGGGTGAGGGTTACGCCCTTACGCAGCAACTGCGCAGGTACGGCCATGGCGCGGAACAGGAACGGCATCTGTGTGGGGATGCCCTCCATGCCTTTAACCAGGATGTCTGCGGGCACGCCTGTGTCAAACTCCTTGTTGCCGATCTTGACTTTCTCTGTGGCCAGCACGGCGTACTTGTCATCGCCATCTACTTTGAATTTCACAACGTCAGCGCCTTCCGGCTTACCACGAACAATCTTTGCTGCGCTCAAGTCAAGCAGCTCAAACACGGCGTTCTTGGTAGCCAGGTTGCGCATGCCCATGTCCAGCAGCAAGTTGGTGTTTTGCACTGAACTGGTCATGAAGTCCAGAATAGGCTGGTCACCGCCCACAAGTTTTTGCAGGTACGGCTGCTCCTTGATGGAGCCAATACGAATCGGGGACTCGTTACCAATCAACAGCTCCGCTACGCCGTTACGCTCACGGTAGAACGGAATGTAGTCGTTCTCTGCCAGCAACCGGTCTGCAACTTTTCTGGACATGGCGCCGGTCTCTACAACGAACTCAATCAAGTTGCGGTTGTAGGCGTTGTACTCGTTGCGGGCTTTGTCGAATATGGATTTGAGTTTGGCGTTGCCTTCCACCACGCTCAATGCTTTGTCCAGGTCAGCTTGCGTCACGCCTTCGCCAAAGTTCAACGACTCAAAGCCTTTGTTGTTGGCGCGAATAGCTGCCATGTAGCCGGTGAACAAGCGGTTCACAGCTTCGCCATTGCCAACCATGGGGTTAGCGTCTTTGAGAATCTCCACAACGCTCTTGATGCTGGCACCGGGCTTGGCTTCCAGCACACGCTCGACTTTGCCATCGGCACGTTTCTTTTCCACCAGGTTGGGAGCCCCGGTAGCCACGGCTTGCGACACCATGTTCATGCGCTGGTCGTACATGCGCAGGTAGTACATCATCTGCGTGCCCTGAAGTTCAGGCATGTACTTCTTCAGCCGCTCAAACCCAGCGAAGCGGTCAACGATCTGGGTCTCAAATGCCAAACCTGTGGTGTTGGCTTTGATGCTTGCCCAGGTGCCCTTGTCCTTGGCCACAAACGGATCGAGTGCGTTGCCTGCGGCTTCCATTTCAGGAGACGCATACGATGCTGTGCGGTACACCAGCCCGCTGGTGTTAGCTTCACCGCCTTTGACTTCGCCGCCTTTTTGCACGTACTTGCGGGCGTTGGCCACGATCTGCGCAACTTCGTTGTCGCTGATGCTGACACGGCCAAGTTTTTGAGCAAACCATTTTTTGATTGCATCGTAGATGCGACGTAGTGCACTGCGTTCTGCGGGCGATGCCCCCGTTTCAGCCATGTCGGCCAGCACTTCTTCAACGGCCGTTGCGCGGTCGAGGTTTGGTTCTTCTGCAAGTTTAGCGTCGGCTTTTGCTTTGACTGCTTTGTTGCCGTTGTACAAGTCGTCCATGGTGCGCGTGTATGTGCCACCCAACATTTCTCGCAGACCAAAGTGCCCGGCCACTTCGTGGGCAATCGTTAGCGCAACGTCGTTGCCTGTGTGTAAATTGCTGGCAACAAGATACACCGTCTTTGTAGACGGGTCATACACGCCAGGAATTTTTCCAACCTTGTTATCACGTGTCGCTTGCTGCTTGATACGTTCCGGCAACATGTCTTCAGTAGCAACAATCTGCACGTCCGGCGTAATGCTCCAGCCATCCATGATGCGCTCAACAAGCCCGCGAACTTGTTGTTCTTTCATTCCAGGCCCTGCCGTAATTGAGGTGCGAAACACCGGACCTTTGCCTTTAGCCATCGGGTTGGCCGTCTCCGTGCCAACGCCCTTGCCTGTGTACACAGTCGGTTTAGCAGCAGCGGCTTGTTTGATTTCGCTCTTGGTCAACGCTTCGCCGCTGGTGGCGGGCGCACTGGAGCGCTCTTCGGCTCCGGCAGCTTGCAAACGTTGGCGCTCTCTGGCAGCAGCGGCTTGCTCTTGCTTGCTTGGTTTGAACGTAGGCGACGCCCGCTCCGGGGCGTTCTTGTCAACGACACGCCCAACACCAAGTTTGGTTTCCAAATCTTCGGCTTTGTTGAGTGCAGCAGCCAAGTCGGAAATCTGTTTCTTCATGCCCTTCCAGGTAAGGGGCTCAGTGGCTTGCCGCTCAATCGCAGCTTGCAGCTGGTCAGCAGCAGCTTCAATTTGCGGCAACAGGTTTGCGCGGGTGGCGGCATCTTGGGTTGCTTTGTACCGGGCTTCCAGCGCATCGACTTTTCCTTGCAACGGTGCCAGCTCTGCCTTGCGGGCAGCAATAGACGTATTTTTAGCGGCGGCCATTTGCCGTTGCAACTTTGTTATTTCACTGTTCAAACCGCCCAACACCTTGTTGGGGTTGTTCATCAACTCCGTCCGTTCGGTCGGGCTGTAATCCGGTGCTCCCATGTCGGCAGCCATCTGCCGCGCTTGCACTTCGGGATCAGCCTCAACTTGCTGGCCAGTAACTTCCTGCGAGTACATGGCTTCCAAACGCTTTTGCTGTTCTTTGGCACGTTCAACGCTTGCATCCACTTTCTTAGCGCGAGCAATAGCTTCTTGACGGCGACGTTCCTGCGCTGCGGTAGCCGCTGCGCTGGCCTTGGCTTTGCTGATCTCTTGCTCGGTAATACCTGCGGCGCGTTGGGCGTTGAGAAGTTCTTCCTTGGCGGCGTCCAGTTCGTACCCAAATGGAGCCTTTGCTTGCAGCTCCGTGACTTTGTTGCGGGCCTGAATGACTTTGACGTAGTTGTCCAGCTGGCTCATGGCGCCATCCAACGTGGCACGCTCGTTCAGCAACTCTTGCATGCGATCACGCAAAGCGGTGGTGCGTTGCTCTAAGGTAACCAGCTGTGCTTGCAGCACAGGGTCCGTCTCAACATCACGCGGCATGTAGGGTCGAACTTCGCCGCGGCCAAGACCGATCTTGGTGGGTGTCTGTTTCAGCTTAGCGACCGACATTGTCGGCGCAGTGGCTGCAACACGCGCTTCTTCAAGGCGTTTAATTTCTGCGCCAAGGTCTTGGATTTGTTTTTCCAAGTTGATGCGTGTGGTCACGTTTGCCGTGATAGCTTTTTGTACGGACTGGATGTCACGCTCAGTGTTTGCCAGGTCCTTGTTGGATTTCAGTACTTGCTGCGCAGTCTTATATGCTTGCGCGTCGGCCTCCATCTGGGTCAGACGCTTTTGCAACTCATCAACACGCGCCTTCAACGCAGGCAGTGCCTTCTCTTGTTTGGCCACATCTGCCGTTGTTTTTGGCAATGCCGCGCGTAAGGCTTGTACTGCCTTGCTCTGCATGAACTTGACCAAATTCTGATAGCTTGAACGCACAACACCTGTTGCGGCAGACGGAAACAATTCGCCTTGCGTTGACTCCGCCAGATCAGGACCGGCAAGTTGTTCTTGCAAACGCAGCAAAGGCTCCAGCTCACCAGCAAGCGACAGCGGTTTGGCAGGTGTGCGCAGGGTAGTACCGGTGGTGGCCTCGGTACGCATAGCGGCTGCGGGGCCCGGCAGGTTGACGCGCTCAGCTTCGCCTGGCATTGCAGGAACACGACGTGCACGACGCTCGCTTTCCAGTTTGGTTTCGGACCCCGGCTCCATGGTGCGGAACTGACCAATGTCACGGCCAGAGGCTTCGGAACCACGCGCAGTTTCAGCGGCAGTGCCACGCGCACGGAACGGCTCTTCAACGTAGCGGCGGCTGGGATACACACCCTCTTCGTTGCTTTCAATCTTGGCCAGCTGCTGGTCAAGCAGGGTCAGGAAACCTTCGGTGCTGGCCACATCACGCACAACGCCACGTTCCGTACGCTCGGCACGGGCGGTTTGAATTGTCTGGTCAATCGTGGGCAATACCTTCTCTGCACGGCGCAGGAAGTTGTAGGTGTCTTGGTCGATGTCGTTGCGTGCCAAGGCGCTGGCCAAACGTGTGGACAGGTCTTGGTATTCAGACGGACGCTCTGGCGCACCCTGACGCGGGAAAAGGCGGAAGCCTTCGCTTGGCGCCTTTTGAAATTTGCGAACCTCCGGCCCCGTGTCTTCTTCAGCCGTGGGAATCAGCTCTTGCTGGCGCATGTCCGCAAGTGCGGCATCGTAGTTTTGCTGCGCTGCTGCGTAGGCTTGCTCCGCCATGTCCAGCGTTTGTTGCGTGGCAGGCGTGTTGTCAAAGTTTTGCCGGGCTTTGTAGTAGTTTGCCCGTGCCGTGGTCAGCTCTGCTTCCAAACGCAACCGCTGATCCATCATGGCCATAGCCGCAGAACCTTTGGGTGCTTCCGGTGTGGGCATGCCAAAGGGTGCAGCGATGTTGGTAAGCCCAGCGGGGCGCTCAGCCATGCGGCGAAGCGAGACCAGTTCAGGCGCAATCTTTTTCTCGCGCTCGGCTTCCAGTCGGTCGCGTTCGTCTTGCAGACGACGCTCTTCCAGCGCAGCGGCTTCTTCGGCCTCTGCTTGCGGGGCACCAGGTTTGTAAACACGTGCGGCAAATTCTTGTTTGCCTTCGGACACAGGTGTCAGCGGGAACAACGGGAAAGACAGCTGTTCGCCCGCGGTTTCCACCGCCAAGTCGGCGACGCCCAACTCTTTGAGCTGCTGTGCAATCTGTGCCTGTGCAGGCAAGTCTCCGGTTTCTTCGGCAACCGCCATTTTCTTGCGCAAGTTGGCAACCCGAGTGTCAGGCGTAGCTTGGGCCTTGGCTTGCTTTTTGGCTTCTGCCAAGGCCGTTGCTGTTTGCTTGTACAGACGGTTGAGCTCCAGCTTCTGGTCAAGATTGGTTGTCGCTTGCGCCTGCGAACGCAGATCGTCCAAACGGTTTTCCAAGTTGCGGGCCTGGCCCACATAGTCCACTGCTTCTTCCGGGGCAACAGGTTCTGCCGCAGGCGTAGTGGTTTCAGCCTCAAACCCAGGCAGTACTGTCTGCCCCTTGGTCTCTGCCCGCAAACGGGCGAGCTCGTCCGCAATTTCCTGGGGCTTGCGTGCCTCCGCTTCTTGTGCCCGTTGCGCTACAACCTGCCCGCGCAAGTTGTTGTACTCCTTGGCGTCCTTTTCCAAGGAATCACGTAGGGCGTTCAGTTCTTTCTTCTGCTCGTTGTACGTGGCCCAGACGTCAGGCGTTTCATCTTTGCCAGGCTTCTTCAGCGCTTTGCGGGCTTCAATAAACTGGGCCTTGCGGGCATCGTAGTCGTCGACAAACTGTTGGGCGTACCCAGGCTCGGCCTTGCGGGTAGCTTCGGCCTGTGCAGCGGCGTCGGCTTCGTCGCGGGCTTTCTGAATTTCGTCTTGCGTGCCGGTCCGTTTAGCGCGGCGGCCAAGCGCCAAATCCATGAGGCCTTGAGCCAAAGCACCGGTAGCACCGCCGTAGGCAGCTGCTTCGCCAAGCCCCTCAACCAAGGACTGGTCGGGTTTGTAGACGCCTTTCGCAATCAGGTTCTGTGCAAAATTCGAAGCAGTTTCCTGTGCCGCTTCTTCGCCAAAAGCAACCATGGCCCGCTTGACGGCCTCAACCCCGGCAGCTTTGGACGCAGTGGGGATACGGGACAAAATTCGGATGGGGGCAAAGGCCTCGAACGCGCCAGGGATGGTGCCCAGGGCCGTGGACGTGCCCCGTTCTTCAGCAGTGGCGCCTTCTTGCTCCGCACGAGTGCGTGCTTCGCCCGCGCCCATACCAACGCCAAGCCCCGCCATACCAACGCGCCCAGCAACGCCCAACGGACCCATGGCAAGGAAAGGACCGATTGAACCTGCTGCTTCGCCAAACTTACGCCCGACCGTATCTTCATAACCCGGCGCGGCAGCAAAGGGGGCCTTAGCTGCACCGGCCAGACTGGCAATACCGGCGCGGGCTTTCTTTTCGTATTCTTCGGGGAGAAGTGCAGACGCGCCAATGGCGGCAGACTCTGCTGCGCCAATTGCACCGGGGGCGAGCCCCTTAAAAAACTCGCCGACTTGTCCGCCAAACGTGGGTTCTTTAGGCGCTGGCTTCGGAGCGGTTGCGCTGAGTTGCTGCGCGATCTGAGCCAGCCTCTGAGCCGCCTCCGTGTCGCCTGCTGCGTCTGCGTTGCGAAGGGCTTGGAGGACTTGGCTCAGTTCCATGGCGTTACGGCTTTAGATACTTGTTGATGAGGGCGGCGTCAGACGCGTTCAATTGTGCTCCCGACTGCAAAGCAGCGGTACCTTTCATCATTCTAACGAAATCATTGACGTCTGGGTAGCGTTGTTGCAACACCAAGCTCTTGGCCCAGTCTTGGCGGAAGTCCTGTTCAGATTTGGGTTCCGTTTTTAACTTCGTGGCTACTTCTAAGCCTTTGGTAATATCTGCATCCCCACGACCCAACGCCCGGTACAAAGACAAGGGGTCACTGGCAGACGCTTGTATCCGGGCGCGTTTCGTTGCTTCGCCCTGTGCAAACATCTCGCGCTGGTTGGCCATGATGGCTTCCAAACCTTTGGTGGCGTCTTGGCGGCTGAGCTTCCAGTCTTCGGTCAGCGCGTTCATCGTCAACTTCTTGGCTTCAATAGCGGGCTTGAGCGCGGCATTGCGAGCCTCGCGCAACTCTTTGGAGTCCATCCGGCTTTCGTTGCGGCGCACTTCCTCGATCTTGCCGTAAGATTCGGCAATTTTGTCGCGGGCGGCTTCCAGTTTTTCTGCGCCGTCGGCGTAGGCTTTCAGGCCCACTTGGGCGCCAGCACCAATGTTGGCAAGGGCGAACGGAGACGTGCCACCCATGATGGCAAAGCCTGCTTGCAACAGCGCCATAGGTCCTTGCATTTCTTCTTGCTTGGTCAGGCGCCCTTCTTTTTCCTTGACACGCGCCTCGAACTCTTTGAGCGCGGGGGCACGGGCTTTTTGTTCGGCTTCAATGTCGGCAACGTTCTTGTTTGCCGCAGCTTCTTCCGCCGTCTGAAGGTCTTTGATGCCCTGACTAATAGCGTCCGGCACTTGCGGTTTGAGGCCTTTTTGCATCTCACCCAAAGCCTTTTGCATACCGGCAGCGTCGGTAATCAAGTTAGGGAGACCGGCGGCGGGGGCTGCAACGGGCGGCTTGACGGTGGGCGGGTTTACGGTAGGAAGGTTTGTGTTGCGTGGCGTAGTGGCAGGCGTTTCGGGGGGTCGCACTGCCAGCAGTCGGTTGGTTTCAGCATCCGATTGATCGGGCGCCGCAGCGGGCACTGCGGCCTGCGCCGGTTTTGTAGAAGTGTCCTTGAGCTGCCATGCCTTGGTCGCCTTTTCTTCCGGCGTGGCAAACATGCCCATGTACTTGTCCCACAACTCACCGCCAGCTTCTTTCAAACGGCGCAGTTTTTCTTCATCAAACAAGCCAGAGGATGTTTTTACGGGCACTTTTTCGCCAGTAATCGGGTCGATGTAGTACTGCCCACGCACCAATCCTTCGTCTCTGTAACGCGGAATTTCACCTCCATCACCAAACGCCACAATCCCGCCGCCTGCCATCTTGGCAATGTTCGGTGCGGGAAGCTGACCGATACCTACTTCTTCCGGCATCGGAGCTGCCTGGGGCATCGGAGCTTGGCGCGGGGCCATTTCCGCCAACTGTTGGTCGACCACCTTGGGCATGGGCTGCTGCCCAGCCTGGCCTTGGGCCGCCGTCTGCATCTGCTTCTTTTGGTTAGCGATCGACAGCGCCATGGTCACGACGTAGGGGTCGTTCTTGTGTAGCGAAGCGTACTGCTGCAACTGCGGCAGCGACATGGCTGACAGTGTGCTGGTAAGGGCTTGTACGTTCAACATCTTATGCTCCCATCTTGGCCAGTGCCGCATCCATCAAACCGTTACCGCCCACTTGCGAGGCTTTGACGTGACCGCCTTTTTTCCACAAGTTCATCTTGTTGCCCAGCATGTAAGCGCCCACAGCGGAAGTCCCTAAACCAGCAATCTGTGACGCCATGTTGGGTGCGGGGATGTTGGTGACCTGGCCGGTGGAGCTGACCGGAAGACCGGACAACAAGCTGTTCATGTACGTCAACTGCTGTTGCGGGTACAGGCGGCGTGTGTTGTAGTTCTGCATGGCCTGGTTGATGATCTGCTGCTGTCTTTGCTGTTGCTGCTGACCAAACGTGTTTTGCAAATTGGCAATGCTTTGCTGAGAACCCAGCTGCTGGCCGCCAATATTGCTCAAAGTACCCGCGCTGGAAGCGGCTTGACCGTATGCGCCCGTCTGACCTTGGATGCCTTGGCCGTAGCCTTGGATGCCGGTGTTGTAGCCCTGCATGGCTTGGTTCTGCGCGTTCAGCATTTGCTGTTGGGCGTTCTGGTATGCGCCCTGCAAACCGCCAGCTTGGATGTCTTCAAGTTGCGTAGCCAGATTGCGCTGACGCTCTGCTTCCATGATGGCTTGGCGGCTTCCGCCGTAGGCCCCCGCTTTTACCGCAGCAGCGCGGTTCCCCAAACCCATAATGTTTGATTGGCGGATTGCCTCGCGTTGCCGCGAATTGACCACGTTCTGCATGTACGGGTCCATGGCCTGTTGCAGTTTGTACGGATTGGTGATGTCTTGACCGTACTGACGACCTTGCTGAATGGCTTGTTGCGCCAAGCTTTGCAACCCTTGCGCCTGCCCGGCGGTGTTCAGTAGGCCAAGGCCAGCGGCTTGACCAATATCCGTAGCCTGACCGTATTGGCCGGGAGTTTGCATGCCGTAGGCAGACTGGTAAGCGCGTTGCTGAAGCGCAGAAGGGCCTGCTACGGAAGATTCCGCAGCCAACTGTTCGCCAGGGCCCATGCCTGCCTGCATCGTGCCGGGGGCGTAGCCGGTAGAGGGCTGTTGGTACTGCTGTTGGGCTTGCGGTTGTTGCCCGGCCATTTGGGCTTCCAACGCCCGCCGTTGAGCTTCTTGCTGCTGCCTAAAGTTGGGGTTCAGCGAGCTCAAATAAGCGTCTTGCTGCGCCTGTTCAGGGGTGTATTGCATGCTGCTTGCACCAGGCATAGCGCCCATGCCGCCCATGCCGCCAAACGCTTGAACAGTTTCGTTGGGCCACCATTGACCGCTTGAAAAGAACTGTTTACCGTCTGCGGTAAGCAGTCTGTTATTTGGGTCTACCGCAGCCCCGCCAGGAGGCGGCGGGACGTTTGCAGGATTGATAATGTCGGCTTCTTGTTTGATCTGATCCAGCGTCTTGGTCACCGGGCCGCCCATGGTGGCGCCTTTGAACGTTTGCGTAGCGGGATCGTAGGTGTAATTTGTACCGGCGTCCATTGCTGAGCCCTGACGCTGTTTGTTCAGGTAGTCCACCACGTTCTGGTCGAAACCGTACGTGCCAAAATCTTGCTGTTGGGTTTGCTCAGGTGTGTAGGTTGAGGGTTGCTGCGCCCGGGTGCTCAGATTTTGCAGTTGCTGAAAAAGGTCCACGGGGGACGCCTGTTGCTGGGCTTGCTGCTGGGTTGCAGGCGGTTGTTGCCGACCGTAGCCGTAGCTAGAACCTTCTTCGCTAAAACGGGGGAAGCCTTGTTGCTGCGGATAACCGCCCATACCGCCATAGCCGCCTTGCTGTTGGCCATAAGCGCCCCAGCCCATGCCAGTCTGCTGGCCGCCGTAGGGAACCACTTGGCCTTGGGCGTTCATGGGAGCACCGAAGGGAACATACGGCTTGATACCGGTAATGTTCATCTTACCGGTGGCGGGGTCTGTCTGCGTATTGAAGATTTCTTGCTGGCCTGCGCCAAGCATTGCGTCCACATAGTTCTGGGCAAACGGCGATACGCCAGCGGTAGTTGTGCTGGTCTGTTGGGCTGATCCGGTACTCATGCGGACTCCTTAAAGAACTTTTGATACATCACGCTTTGAATAGCGTAATCATGGTCATCGACAATCTTTTTCCAGCCGGGACGGCCGACAAATTCAACGCCTGCGCAGCCAGACTGCTTTGCAATATCTTCGGCAATACGCATCATTTCTTCTTCCACAAGTTCTAACGTCCCGGTGTGCATGGCACAGTACTGAATTGTCAGCATTTTGCACTGTGGGTACTGCCTAACTTCCAAACCAAAGAAGCCGTGCACCGCCTGCTCTTCGTGCACTACCCACAACTGAAGCATGTCCGTCAGCATCATGCGCAACAAATCGTCTGCGCTGACACGCCCAACACTCCACTTTACCGACTTGTCCAAGTATGGCAAAAGGGCGGGCACAAGTCCAGCGATGTTGCCAATAGGGACGTAAGAAATTTTCATGCTGGAAGGTGCTTGGCAGCCTTGGTATTAGCCGCGACTTTGTCTTTGCCGGTGGTTTTGCGACGCGCAGCCTGAATTCTATCCATCATGGCGTAGAGCTGGCGGGCACCTGCCTCGGTCGAGCCGTTGCCTAGCTCAGACACAATCCGTGCCGGAACCACAAACTCCCCATCAGCCAGCCGAGCAGGTTGCTTGCCGCCGATCATGGCCGGGATAGAGTCGGACACACCATCCCCTGGGCCGCGCAGCAACCGCCCGCCATCGGAGTAGCCGCCAAGGTCGCTAATGCCGCCAGTAGCGACACCGCCAGCGGCAAAGGGTTTGTAGGTGCTCGGCGTATACGTACCGGGGTTGTACTGGATGTTGGCCAGGGGGCCGGTGTATGAGCCGCCTTGACTGGTAATAGTGTCCGGCTCCAAAGCGCCGGTCAAGGCTTTGATTCCCAAACTGGCAGCCATGCCATTCAAAACACTAACCGGGATACCGGTGGCATCAGCCAGTCCACCCAACCATCCGGGCGTAGTACCAACGGGGGTGCCCGCTGCGGTGGCTTCTTGCCCAAGCAGTCGGTTTGTTTCGGCGGCAGTTTGGTTTGCGTCGGTAGTCAGCCCTTGCGGCGGTGTGGTAGCTACCGCGCCAGCGTCAGTGATCGTGTTGCCCGGCGTTGCATCCGCAGCCAAATCCATGCCGGATACTGGCTCGGTGGGGGCGGCGGGTGTGCCAACAACTGCCCCGGCATCTGTAATTGTGTTGCCTGGCACGGCGTCCGCAGCCAAATCCATGCCGGATACTGGCTCGGTGGGAAGTGCGGCAATCCCTTCACTCACAGGCGGCGCCCCAGTTCCAACGTTCAGCTCAGGCGTCAGTGCCTCAATACCGCCAGGTGCAGGGGGCGCAGCTGTTCCAACGTTCAGCTCAGGCGTAAGCGCCTCAATACCACCAGCAGTTTCAGCGCCGGTAACGGGAGGCAAAGCGGATTCCACAACAGTGCCCGCAGCAGTGACAGGAGTGGCAATTGCGCCAAGACCGGCGTCTGCGGCAACCGTTCCTTCGAGCAAACCAGGGAACGCCCCCTCTGCTAAACCTGCACCGGCACCTGCGCCCGCCCCTGCACCCGCTCCAGCCGCCGTGGCGGCTTCCGTTGCCGCAGCCGCTGCTTCCGCTGCTGTTAACCCTTCCGCAGCAGCCGCTGCTTCCGCCGCCCCTGCTGCCTCGGCGGCAAGTGCCAGTTCCGAAGCAACAAGGATCACAGGGATAGTCCACCCGCCAGGGATGGTCTCATTGACAAAGTCGTCAAGCTCCGACGCGGCATCTGTTACCGTGTCAATCACACCTTGGCCAAGGTCGCCAACACCTTCAACAATGTCCCCGGCAATGTCCGCAACACCGCCAAGAGCGTCTCCAACTGCGTCACCAATAGCAGATACTGCACCCATTTTTTACTCCTTGGTCAAGACCATCCAGTTGTACTTCGGTTTGTCCGAGTCCAGAACATCGACCCCAATTGCTCTGAGCGCGTCAAGTATTTGCGGATTGTCGGCCTTGCCGTAGACACGTTCCAACTTTGACGCAAACACTTTTTTAACAAACTCTTTGAGTGCCGCCATCAAAGCCATCGGTTTGTCTGTTGTGAACAAATGCAGCTCCGCTTCGCCGGGTGCAATCCGGTTCAACACCAGCACAGAGTCCCCCTTTTGCAAAACAATAGCCCGCTCGCTTTTAACAAGATTTCCAAGCCACTTCAAAACCGGCGCGGGGTCTTTGCCCAGGGCTTTAATGTTCTGTGTGATGATTTCTGAAGGCTTCATGTTTCGTCCTTATTGGGTCAAGTCGTAGAAGGAGATGGAGCCAACACCATCGCCCGTTGTTGCGCCCGAAACTGTGCGCACAGCCAGAGTGTAAATGTCGCTGACGCCAGCGATTGTTGCGCCCAGCTGCAAGTCCCAGTTGTACCCGGTGGTTGAGCTGGTCTGGGCAACACCGCCGCTACCTGTGGATGTTACGTAATCGGTCTGCACAATAGTACCGACCGAGCTGATGGCTGTGGCGGCAACGTCGTATTGCACGTTGCTGTCAGATGAAACCGTAGCTGCCCAAGTTGCGCCGGTCAGCGTGGGGTTCTTGAGCAAAGCTACTTCGTAGTTCTGGTTGGTTGTGGGCAGGAACTGTACGCGGTTGGGCAGCACCACTGCACCAGTACGCCCGGAAGCCAGGCGAATAGACACAATGGGGTAAAACGTGGCCGCTGTGTCGATCGTGGTAAAGACTGTGGTGCGTCGCGCCACATGGTCAATCGACATCGCTTCGTAGCCGCCTTCAGATATGACAGAAGAGCAAATCTGTGTGAGGGTGGCTGCCACCGCAGCGATGGACGTAATCTCGTAACGCACCGGCAGGATAGCCGTGGTCATGTACACGGTTGTACCGTAGGTGTTCGCGTTGTTGAACGTGTGGCAGACAATGTACTCGCCGTTAATAATGAACCCGCAACGCACCGAGCCAACGCCCAGCCATTCAAAGTCCATCCACAAAATCTGTGGGTGGCTCAGGTCTAGCGTCAATCCAGATGCGCCCGTGCCGTCCAATTTGTCGCCGTTCCAGTTCGCTTGGTTCACAGTTCGAGCGTCACTGGGGGTGCCGGTTACGTTTGAGCGCAATACAAAGCTGTTTGTGCCGTCAAGCTTTTGGAAGAACACGCCGTTTTGGGTGTTGAAATAACCAACGCGCTGCGTCAAGTTTGCACTGCTGCTGGTATCCATTACAAACGTGGCCAACACCAACAGCCCCTTGCCAGGCTGATACGGGAAGCTGCGAAATGTCTGGCGTACCACGGACCCTACGCCGCCAGACGTAACAGTCATGCTGTTGCTTGCCTGGTTGGTGTTGAACGTCAAGGACCCAGTACCGCTGGTCGAGGTGTCAAATTGGTTGTCAGTAGCGTAGCGGTTTTGGCTGTCAAACAGGGTATAGGGCTGGCTGACACGCTGGCGACCAAACGCATCCAGCGCAGTTGGCGGGAAAGAAATCGGTACTTCGGTGGTTGCAGAGGTCATAAGGCGTGCCAAATAGTTGTCGATCTGGTTGAAGTACAGACGCAAGACGTTGTTGAACTTGTCGAACTCAGACTTTGAATAGACCTCGGGCGAGTTCGGAAGGGCGGGCGCCACAAAGTTGCGGCGCAGCTCTACGTTGCTGGTAACAACATACGTCATCAGCGTCTCCCATCCGGGCGGATGTCAAGACGGGGAGAACCCAGCTGCCACTGAACACCTGCTCCGGTAGACCTGACCTGCATTATGAGCTGGCGCCCGCGCACGCGCGTATTGATCTGGCCCGTAAACTTCTCGACGGTGTATCCCGCGCCGGGAGCCGTGCTTGGCGGTTTGCTTTCTGCCACCGTTTGTTGGGAAATGCCGCCAACGGAAGCGGGGCTGTTGATCCCAGAGCCAGAGTTTTGCAACGGGTACAAGTACATGGTCACAGACGGGTCGATGTTTGGCGAAGACCCCCGGAAGGTGATGTCCGGTAACACACGCCATACAAAACCCACTTGATGGCCGTCGTCAATGTCAAACTCAGACGAAGCAATATAGGACTCGATCGGCAGCGGCGTGCCGGTTGTGTCGTCGTCCAGTCCGTTCTCGTGGTACACCAAGTTGTTGCTGTACGTGGCAGCCATAGGGTAATCCCGTAGACCAGAATCCAGCCATGCCGTGCGCCCCATCGAGCCGTAGTACCAAATGTCTTCAGCGTAGTTGTAGACCACATAGCGGTCAATCGTGTCGTTGGGGGCCGCCTGCGTACCGGCGGAGCAGTAGAACCACCAGACCTCATTAAAGCCTTCGTTGGTGCCCGCAAAAACCTGCCCGGCTTGGTCAAGGTTGATGTCGCCAAAAACGTACTGCCGCAAGTCGCAGCGCAGGGTGGTTGTGCGGCCATCGTAGCGGTAGAACTTATCCACACCCATCCAGTAGGTAACCCCGGAAGCCACCGCCATGGCGTTTTGGCTAACAATTGAGATGTTGTCTGCAAGGAGCTGCGAGCCCCAAACCAAAGGCGCTCCCAAATACTGCAAAGAATACAGCGTCGAGTCTGTCCACACCAAAATTTCCTGGCGGGACTGCAAAGCGCCAATAATTTCGGAGCCGTGGGATAAGACTAAGCTACCGGCTTCCGTCGTAGCACTGGGCGTCCAATCCACCACCGATTCGGGATCAGACCAGCGAATCAGCATGGGGTTTTGGGTCGCGGAGCCATAATCGTTTGTGCCAAACACCATGACAAAACGGCTGGTATCAGTAACAAAAGACAGGTTTTGAACAATCGGCGTATTGGCATCGGCGCCGGGCAGCGACGTAATGTTGACCCCCCGGTTGTTGCTGACTCCAAGCGCCGCATCCCAGTAGTACACCGGCCCCCCGCGCGGACCAAAAATTAAGTTCTGGCCAAAATTACTTTGACTCCACAAACGGATGGCGCTGATACTGGAAATAGCGCCGGTGCCCCAACCGTTGAGCCCCCAACCGCCAGCACCCCAACCGGAAAACGGCGTTCCGACGGCGGACCCAATGTTGATTTGGTATGCCGCAGTAACGGTGCCGCCGCCCGTGCTGCCTGCGTTTGCAAGTGTGGACGCGGTAATGGTGTACGTCCCCGCCCCAGCAGCATCAACGTTGCTGATCTGAAACTCACCGTTCAAATCCACGTTGTTGAAAGGCGTCATGCCGGAGAACGTGACCCAATCTCCGTCAATATACCCGCCAGCAAGATCAGTAACAGTCACTGTGGCAGAGTTAAGCACAGTGGTAAATGGATTTGTCAGGGTTACCGTGGCACGGATCGGGGTGATGTCGTAGTTTGAGCCACCCTGGTTGATGTAAAACTTTTGGCTGGTCCCGATACCCAAAAGATTCTGCCCGCCAAGCGTCACCCAGTTCCAAAGCGAGCGGCAAATACCAATAAAAGGCTGCGTAAACCCCTTCCACCCACCAATTTTCTCAGGTGTGCCTTGGCGAAACCGCACTTTGTCACAGTCGTACCAGCCGCTCTCGTTGGTATACCGCGTGTTTTCGCGGTTGACCCCAGGTTTGAGTTGCAATTTTTTGAGCGGCATCGGTATTCCTACGACAAAAATACGGCGCGTTCGTCAATCCGACGGTTTTGCAGCCCTTTGAGGATTTTGCCACCAGCCATGCAATACTTCAAGAGTTCTTCAGCAGCACCCTCTTTATCGCCGCGAAGCAGCTTTTGACGAAGCGTCGAACGCTGGAGTGTTCCCAAACCGACGTTAAAACTAAAAGACACAAGACCGTCAAACATACCTTGGGTGAGAGGAACGGGGCAGTATTGAGCCACTCCACGCTCAAACCGAGCAAGGTCGCTTCTGAGAATCCCATCGACTTCTTCCATTGAAAAAACCCGGTCATCCTGCGGGCGCAGGGGGACAGACATCCTGTCCTCAAGTTTCATCTTTCCCTGTTCGGGGTACATCACATGGCCAACACCGATCGTCCACAGCTTGGCCGGGCAGCGGTACGCCTTCTGGCGCACGCCCTCGTGGTGCATGATCATCTTGATGGCTTTGGGGCTGACGTTCATTTGCCAAACGCCCGACCGCCAAAGTGGAACGCGATGATGCTGGCAAAGAGCGCCTGGGTATCGTCATCCCACAGCTGGTTGGCCATGTCGGTGAACGACACATTGTTGGTAAAGCCGTGCCAAATCAGGGCGCAGTCGATGCCCACCAGCAGGAAGAAGAATCCGTAGGTAATCACCGGGCGCACGCTGGCGCGGAGGTTCTTCATCCACTGGCTAGTGCCCTCGTTGAGCGCGGTGTCGTGGGCGTAGATAGCCTGCATCTCAGCTTGCTGGGCGGCGATCACGGACATCTTCTCGTTGGACTTGGTCTCCATCTCAAGCTGCTGGGTGTGGATGTTTTCCACGCGCTCTTGGGCTTCAAAGCCCAGCTTGCGCATTTCCAGCTCCCGCTGAATTTGCAGCTGCGCCAGGGCCATTTCGTGCTTCTTGTCCGAGCGGTCTTGAAAGAAGTCCAAAATCTTGGGCAGACCGCCCATCAGGAAGGAGATCAAGGTCGAGAGAAGTGTCAGCATCATGGGCCTCGTTTGGTTAGCATGGACGCCGCAATTCCCAGCAGCGTTTTGGTTTGAGCTATATTATCAGGTTGATCTTTCCACCCAACGGTAACTTGTCCGTAGAAGCGGAACGAGTCGGGCGGTACAGAAGTTCGGCAGGTAAAGGTAACTCCTTGGGCCACGTACCAGAGGCCAATTTCTGACTGGGGTTCTTTATACTCGCTGCATGGGGTTTCATTTTCCATGAGCTTGATAAGGTCAGCATTATTTGCTGCATTTTGTGAAAAGAGACCGACATCAATCCCCTCCACCGATTTCTCACGGCCCTCCTTGGTGTAGGCCCGGTACAGCACCCGAGTGCCAAACATCTGGTTCACCTTGAATATGGCCACAAACTGGGCTCCAGTCTGGCGGAAAAGCATGGTGGCCGCATCTTCCGCGCGGTCTTCATTGACGTCGGGGATGCGCTTTGACTCTTTGTAGGCGCCAACCAGAAGGTCTTTGTGCTCATAGATAAAGTAGCCGGAGAAAGCCAAGACGGCCATGAGCACCAGCGCAAACAGCTTGAACGGCGAATCGACGTACGCCAGCACTTTGGACAGCGTGTCGTTGGCATTCAGCTTGTTGTCCTCACTCACGGTCACACCTTTCAATGACTTCCTTTACCTTGCGCTCGATGTGCTTGTTGGCCCCCCGCGCTGATTGCAAGTCAGCATACAGAAAACCAGTAAGCGTAATAAATCCAACAAGGCACAACATACATATCACGAGCCCCACGGCAGTGGCAACTGATTCTCCCGATGCAGCCGAACGGCCCACATCAACGCCACCAGGTACGCTGCGACCAGGACGACTCCCGCGACCACCAGCAGGTTGTTTTCCACTTCGCTGCGGATTTGCTCTCGTCGCCATTCTGCTTGCTTCCGTTGAAGTTCAGCGAGTGCTTTTGCATCTGCGTCCTCCTGCTCCATGCGGTGCAGTGTGTTTTGGAAATCTGCCCAGAACCCGCCGGGCAAGCCCAGCTCGTAAATGATCATCTGGCGCAGCTCTTCGTAGTGCTGCTTTAGCTCGATTTTACGCATCTCTTCTTCAAAAGCCAGCACCTGCAAACTCTTGTTCTTGGGCGGGTTGGTGCGGATTTCCTGCTCAGCCTTTTGCAGTTTGTCCGTACCTTCCAATACCTGGCTGATGAAGGTTGTGGTTTCCCCAATCAGGTTGGAAACTTCTTTGCCAGCTGCCTGAGCTTCTCGGACAGTCGCACATAGCGTCTTAACGCCTTGAATCGCCCCCGTGACCAAAGCAAATGCGCTGATTGGGTCCACATCACAAAGCCGCGATCATGAAAGCCAAAAGTTGGTCGTATCGAACACCGTACCGCTCATGCCGTACGCCGCCTTCCACTTCTTCTGTGTGATATTTTGGCTGCGTGTCAGGCATGTGCGCATGTTCGGGATTGTCCGGGTCTTTCCCGGGGGTGGGTTCTTCACGTTCCCACCAGACATCTTTACAGAACATGGCATATCGCTCGGGGTCTAGCCCTTCGGCAATAAATGCGTCGCGCACTTCCTGCGCCATCACGCCCACATGGATTCGTGCGGCGTCGCCTTTTTCTGCAACCGAGTCTTTCCACTTGAACTTCTTGACCAGCCCTTTGATAGCCAACGCCACATTTTTTTCTGCGGCGTCGAGGTCCTGAATCTGTTCTTTCTCGTTTATGTCAGATGTATTGATTGTTCCGACAACCGCATACACCGTACCAAAACGCTGAAAGCTAGACCCAAGATTTATGGACCCGTCGGTAAAGGGGGTGATGTTTGTGTATGAAAAAACAATCCGGTCCGTAGCGGCAGCGGGCCCCGCCGAAGAAAATCCAAAAGCAACCTGAAGGTTCCCCTGCTTTATGTACGAAGCTTTATAAGCGGTACCGGAACCTACCGCATAGACATCCTGGAGGTAGTACACACCTGCCGACGTGTTAGCAAACGACGAAGTTTGGCCATACACGTACTCGTCCATTGCAAGAAACTGCGTCCCAACTTGGGTTTTTGCATAAAACTTACGCCCCGCAGTGTACGCGGCCACCGACGAGCCAGAAGGAGTGGTGCTTCTGTAAAAGGACTGTACGGGGTATTCCGACACGGTACTGCCCGCGTTGGTTACAGTTATAAGCTCCCCCGTAGAAAGCGTGAAAGCTAAATTAGTTCCGCCAAGTGTGGCCATAAATTATCTCCGGCTTAGGGTTTGGTGGGCCAAACAATGTCGGTCGGAAACCCGGCTTGCTGCGGGACATCGCGTAACGCTTGACGGTACGGAGCCCAAGCATCCTTCAAAGACTGCGGTACGTCAGCGGCTTGGGTCCAATCCGACTCGGTCAAAAGTTGGTTGCGTTGTCCCCTTGCTCGCAAAGCCATCTCTTGTAAGTCGGGAACAAACGGTGCAATTTCTTCACCGTCCGCAAGTTCGATTGCAGACACCAACCGGGACTCGCGCGCTGCGCCCCCAAAAGTTCTGTGCGCAACGGTTTGTTCCGCGTTTGAATATGTCCATTGGGTCATAGCTCAGCTCCTGTAAATGCAACGTAGTACCCACTGACGGTAGTGAAATAGCACCCTTCTGGGTACCCGGCCCCGGACGCGTTAAAGGTAACAAGGGCCCCACTTATACCGGCTGAACTAAAATTTAGCGCCACGTTGATGGTTCCTGTTGACGTCACGATATTAACCGGATAGATGCCGTTGTTAAATATTCCTGAAACCGGAGCCCTTGTGGGGACGGTGAACACCACCACCCCACTGCCGGTTGTACTGGCAGTTGTAATACCCGAACCGATTATGGCTGGCGTGTTGGTCGCGGTTCCGGAGTTGTTGTAAATTCCAGAATACGTGGGGTGGTAACGGCGAACCATCGCCAACTCCACTGCGTACGGGCGGCGTTCAAAGTCAGTGGCTGTGGAGCCATATTCCAATTGAAGCCCAGTGATTGCAAACGTCAGGTTCGCGACGCTGGCAGGTAGCGTAATACCGGAAATGGTGTTGACCGGCGTTCCGCCTGTAATCCAAGAGTTGGTAGTAGACGTCGAGCCGTTACCAGACAGAATAAACCGAACACGCAAGCCAGTCTGGTTGTTGCTGCTGAACGTACCAGAAGTCGGCATGGGGATGGTTTTTGTGTACTGTACCCACGAACCGGCGGAAGTGACCGTGAATGTGGTCGGGTACAAAGACCCCGTGGGCGAGCCGTCATCAATAAACAGCCCATACGTTCCGGTTTGGCTGACGTACGCATAGAACGACAGCGTCATGTACATACCAGCCGCGTAGGGCGTACCTAGTCGGAAATCCTGTACGTCGTACCCTTCAATCGACTGGTACAAGAATGACCCGGAATATGTCGGGGCAGACCAAGTGGTCGCCCCCGTGTTGTACGACAGCGAGTTATAAAACCCGTACGGCGCGTTTGTGGACTGCGAGAAGTTTGCTGTGGCGGATATGTTGGAGTCGCCCTTAATCCCCCAACGGTCACAAATCCATATTGTTCCGGGGTTTATCGCTTGGATAGCGCTTCCGGCGGTCACAGTAGCCAGAGGATATTGCTGCGCAATTCGCATGTCGCCGTTGTGAAAACGGTTACGGAACCCAGTCAGGCCGCTACCACCGCCGCCTGAAGGTACGGACCATGCAAAGTTTGTTCCGTCAAAACCAAGGTATTGGCCAGAGGAGGACGGTGCGCTGGTAAACGACGTGGCGCCAGCGGCGGTGTTGTAGGCAATTCGGTTAGCCCCGCCCCCGGCCACGTTTGTTGCCGTGGTAGCCAGCGTAGCATTGGTAGCACTTGTGGCGTTGGTAGCACTTGTGGCAGTTGTGGCTGACGCTGCCGATGTGGCGAACGTAGCGTTGGTAGCAGAGCTCGCGTTGGTGGCCGACCCAGCAGATGTGGCGTACGTAGCGTTTGTAGCGCTCGTAGCAAAACCCACGCTGATAGAAGCCCCGCCAACCCATTGCGGTGCGGTAGCACCAGAATTGACTGTCAATATCTGGTTGGCGCTGCCAATGCCAAGGAAAGCCGTGGTGTCTGCTGCGGAATTGTAGGGAAGGCTACCAACAGCGCCGCCTGCTACGTTTGTGGCTTTGGTAGCCAGCGTAGCGTTTGTAGCCGAAGCAGCCGAAGTAGCATTCGTAGCCGAACCAGCGGATGTAGCGAAGCTAGCGTTTGTGGCCGAGCCAGCCGAAGTGGCGTAGGTAGCGTTTGTGGCTGAGCCAGCAGCAATATTGGACTGCGCAACCCACGTTGGCGCAGTTGCCCCCGCGTTAACAAGAAGAACTTGCCCAACAGTACCGATACCCAACTTTGTAAGCGACGACGCCCCGTTTGCGTACAGCAAGTCACCAACCGTGTACGAGCTAAGTCCAGTACCGCCGTTGTCGGCATCCAACGTACCGGCCAGAGTTACGGCCCCCGAGGTAGCCGTAGTGGGTGTGAGGCCCGTAGTACCTGCCGAGAACGACGTGACACCCCCTGCGGGGGCCGATCCAGAACTTGCCGCCGTAACACGCCCGGTGGCGTCTACTGTGATTGACGCCAGGGTGTATGACCCAGCAGTAACGCCGGACACGGGGAAATCGTCAGTCACCAAGGATCGGAACGAGGGGGTTGCATCTACTCCCGATGCGGGGCCTGCAAACACCAAATTTTTAGCTTGATTTACCCAAGACGCAGTCAGCGAACCTGTGGTCGTCACTGGCGAATTTGTAACTGTAAATGTGCCGGGCATGCTCAGGCCAACAGACGTTACTGTACCCCCAGTAATTGCCACTGCGACCCAAGTGAAGTTTGTGCCGTCCCACTTCAGATACGTATCGGTTACGGTGGGGGCCACGGCAAACGTGGTAGCGCCGGAGCCAGAGTTGTAGACCAGACGGTTGGCCGCTCCACCAGCTACGTTGGTAGCCGTAGTGGCGTTTGTAGCTGAGCTGGCAGATGTTGCATTGGTGGCGGAGCCCGCGGACGTAGCGTACGTTGCATTTTGAACTGCCGTTGCCCCGATAGCCGCAACAACATCCGCACCAGAAGCCACAGTCAAAGCGCCAGTGCCGGCACCTTTAAGTAACGAGCCCGCCGTAAAGCTGGTGGCGCCCGTGCCGCCGTTTGCAACGGTCAACGCCGTGCCAAGAGACAGCGCGTCCATGTAATCCGTAGCGGGCAAAACGTTGGCGCCAGTGTTGAACACCCACATGGTTTTGCCTGCGGGGATAGTGACGCTGGTGCCCGAGGGGGAACCACTAATATAGTTGCGCACTGTCACTGCGTCGGCCAGGCCGTTTCGGATGACGTAAGGTTTCTGAATTTGGCAGCCAGAGCCAAGGTTCAAATTCCGGGCCCCGCCTGACGTGCCGGTCAGATTGAGCCGGAAATTACGGGCAGACTGCGTCGTAGCAGGTGTGAGGTTTTGTAAGTCCAAGGTCACGTCTGCGCTGGCAAACGTAACGTCGGCGGAACCTACGATGGCCTCTTCAATGGCCGTGCCAAGGTTGGTGTTGGTGGTTGCCCCCCACGTACCGGACTCATCACCGGTGGTAATCAGTACGAATTTAAGGTCTGAAAATGTAGCCATGGAGCTTCCTTACTGTTTCTTTTTCAGTTCGGCGATTTCCGCCTTGAGGGCCACAACTTCCTTGGCCAGTTCAATTGCTGCCACCAACGCGGCGTTACCGTAGTTTACCGACAGCATACCTTGTTCATCGGCTTCAACAGCTTGCGGTATCAATTTTTGCAGAGATTGAGCGGAAACACCAGCGTGCGTCGCGGTTACATCAACTCGGTCATACACCCCGCTCTTGACTTCAGCCAGCTTGCTCACGAAGTTTTCTTCGATGGGACGCCAATTTGTCTTAAGGCGTTCATCAGAGCTAGCCGTCAGGGAAACAGCAGTTAGTGCCCCGGTAGCGGGGTTGAAAGTCAGGTTCGAGCTAGAAACGACTAGCGCCGCACTGCCCGATGTTGTGCTGGTGTGCGTTATATACCGTGTACCAAAGGTGGCGTTATCGTTGGTCACCGATATGTTGGAAGCCAGAGTTGCGGTTGAAACCGAACCCGCGCTTGTGGCGTATGTTGCGTTTGTTGCGGAACTTGCAAACCCCGCGCTTGTGGCGTAGCCTGCGTTGGAGGCGTAGCCTGCGTTTGTGGCGTAGCCTGCGTTTGTAGCTGAGCCAGCCGACGACGCGTAGCCCGAAGTGTTAGAAGAATCGACGCGAACGCCGTATGTGTTTGATCCGTTCCAGCCCATTAACGTGGGGTACGTGCCTGCCCAAGCGTAATCTGGGTTTGTGTTATTGCACGACCCGCCGTTTGGTGTGGTGCTGTTTGATGCGTCAAAAATTGTGTGGTTATTACCGTAGTTTTTCCAGGCAAGCTGGCCGACCACAGCGGTGATTGTGCCGTTGGTGCTCCAGTTGGTGCGGTTCGTTGACAGGTTTACTGCATTACCGGCGTTGGTGGCGTACCCAGCCAACGTCGCATAGCCTGCGCTAGTAGCATAAGTTGCGTTGGACGCGCTATCGGCAAAACCAGCGTATGCCACGTAGCACGCTGCGTGGTAGGAATCGTTCAGGTACCCCCGCAAGGACCAATAGCCGCTACGATCGACAGACCAAGTTGTCTGGACGTTGTACGCCGAATCGTCGTCGTTACGGTACAGACGGTACGGACCAGGACGGTTGGTGCTTGTCCACATGCCTGTCTGGCCTGTGATACCGGAAGCCGGGACAGCCGAAGCGGTGCCCGCGTTGGTGGCGTAGCTTGCGTTTGTGGCTGCACTTGCATTTGTGGCAGAGCCCGCAGATATGGCATACCCCGACGAAGTAGCGAACGCTGCGCTAGATGCGTAGGTTGCGTTTGTGGCGGAGCCAGCGGACGTAGCGTTTGTAGCAGCAGCAACGGTTTGAGACCCGATTGTGCTGCTGTCAATGTACGTATAGATCGGAAGATCAATGTAGTTACCGCTGGGCGTGGATAGCGTACCTGAATGTGTCCATGTGCCGTTTGAGCCAACGGTCACGGAATAGATTGATTGCCCAGTGTATGTTGCGCAGTTTGCGTAAATAGCGTACGAAGAAGTACTGTTTTGGACAACACGGAGATTATTGATCAGGGTCGCCGGACCCGTGCGCCAAGTAATGCCATCCCCGTAAAACGCGCTAACGCTACCGCCTTGTGAGCTGCTACCGTTGGATGTCTTGAAGTAAATGTCAAAAAAGGCATCCTGCGCAATGCTTGCGTTATATCCAGTACTCAAAATCGCACGTAGGTGCATTTTTGAGCCGTTCTGGCTTACGCTTGACCAAGTCCCAATAAATATCCACTGGGGGGAACTTCCCGTATCCGCCAAGTTGTACGTAGCGTAGGATTGGTTGGGGGTGATGTTTGTGACGTTGGTCGCAAGCGTGGCGAGTGTGGCATTCGTAGCCGAACCAGCAGATGTGGCATACCCCGACGATACTGCATACGTAGCATTACCCGCGCTTGTAGCGTATCCCGCGTTTGTGGCTGTCGAAGCCAGCGTGGCGTTTGTAGCCGAACCAGCAGATGTGGCGTACGTGGCGTTTGTGGCCGCGCTTGCGTTTGTAGCCGAACCAGCCGACGTAGCGTAGGTGGCGTTAGTGGCCGAACCAGCAGACGTGGCGTAGCCAACGGACAAGTTGCTCTGGGCGGTCCAGGTCGGAGCCGAAGCGCCGGGGTTGACGATCAGGGCTTGGCCTGCGGTGCCAATACTCAGAGTCGTAGTTGCGCTTGAACCGGTCTGGTAAACAAGGCTACCAGCAGCACCGCCGACAATATTTCCGGCGTTGGTCGCGCCGCCCGCAACGGTGGCGTAGCTAGCGTTTGAAGCAAACCCCGCGTTAGAAGCGTACCCAGCATTGGTCGCTGACCCTGCGGTGGTAGCAGACGTGGCGGAAGTAGCCGATGTAGCCAAAGTCGCCAAGGTCGCCAGAGTGGCCAAGGTGGCCAGGGTCGCCGTAGTCGCCAGAGTTGCGTTGGTCGCCGAGCCTGCATTAGTAGCAGAGCCCGCTGAAGTAGCGTAGGTTGCGTTGGTAGCAGAGCCAACAGACAGCGTGGACTGCGCAACCCACTGGGGGGCGCTTCCAGACGAAGTCAGAACTTGATTGGCCGTGCCAATACCCAGCTTCGCAATGCTTGTGCCGCCATCCGCGTACAGCAAGTCACCAGCAGTGTAGGAGGTCAAGCCCGTGCCGCCGTAACCCACGCCGATCGTGGTGGCGTTCCAAGTACCAAAGCCGAGTGTGCCCACGCCGGTGACGTTCAGGTATGGCCCGGACAGACGGTTGGCTGGAAGTTGCCCCGAAGTGATGTTGCTTGCATTCGTGGTGTCCGTGGTGGCGGAAGCCGCCAAGCCAGAGACAGCCGCAGCCGCAATAGCGATTGCCGTGTTGGTAGCCGAGGTCACCTGGCCTTGCGCATTGATAGCCAAGACCGGAACCGAGTTGGCTGCGCCGTATGTACCAGCGGTGACGGCTGTGTTGGCAATGTTGAACTGGGTGCCGGAAGTGAGCGTGAGGCCAGTTCCTGCGGTGTACAGCGTGGCGTCGCTGATCTGGGCAAACGTAATCGCCGTCGTACCAAACGTAATCGGGCCAGCGGTGTTGCAAACGTAGGTCTCGCCCGCGCCGGTATCACCGGAGGTAATGAAGAACGCGTCGCCATTGCCCAGACCGGTAGGGCTTTTCAGCGCATAAGTGTCAGCGTCCGTGGCCCGCGTCAGTACCCAAGCAACCGAACCGCTACCCACGGTGGTCACGGTGTACACGCCGTTTTCAAACTGATTGGTCTGGTTATAGACCAGAATGCGGTCGCCGCTAGACGCAGTGGGGCCGTCCGGCGCAAAAGCTACCAACGCTCCGGCATTCGTCAACGTAGCTCCAACACCTACACCCGGGCCGCCGGGCTGGTTGTATGTTGCGTTCAAGTTGATCGACGGGACTTCGTACTTGACCGGGGTGTGATACGTAATACCCGACGAAGCAATCGTGTCCACGTACTGCTTGTTGGCGATGTCCGTGTTGCTTGCCGGGGTCGTGCTCACTGTACCGTTGGTCAGCGTAGCAGTGGTTGCGTTCAGTGTGTTGAACGTGTTCTGGACGGGGTAGCTGCCAGCAGAGTCAAGCCATACACCGCGCTCAGCGGGGTACGTGACGAACACATCTTTGGAGCCAGCCGGGAACGAAACCTTGGCTCCGCCTGCACTGGAAGAAATGACGGTTGTACGGGCAAGGGTGGGGCCCGTGGTGGAGTACGTACCAATACCTACTTCCCAGTCACCAGAAGCAGAATCTTGGATGGTGTAGTAGGTCGTGTTGCCGTTGCCGATCGCGGCGAACGACTGATAGCCAGAAGCCGCCCCACCCAACACAAAATCTGCGGTGCCGGTGGTAGCGGAAGTTTCCTTGACTCGATCTTTTAGTACCAATGCCATATCTTGTCCTTACGTTGGAACCTGCGTCCAACTGGTAGAGGTAGTCACAACGTCAGTCCATGAGGTCGAACCAGTTGTGATATTAACCCAATTGGGGTCACTTGGGGTCGGTACTAACGCCCAAATTACCACGCCGCCAACGTCCACAACCAACTCCACGCCTTGCGGGAACACGTTGGCAATCTTCAGCACAACATTGGTGGCTGCGCCGCTGACAGCTTCAGAAACAGCTGCTTGAAAAACGCTAACAGCGGTCTCAGCTTCGCTGGCAGTCACATTCTCCGAAACAACGGCGTAGAACACCAAGCTGCCTTGCGCAGCCGCCGAACCCGTTGCGTTCTCTGCTTGCGTCGCAACAAAGAGTGCTTGCGCTGTAAAAAACGGCTCCGCTGCAAAACCAATAGTCTCGGTGACGCTACCGAACAGGTTGGCCGACACAGTATTCACGCCGGTTGCGGTGCCTGTTTCCGCCTGCGTCGCCAAAAGGTTGGCCTGGACAGACTGAACCGTGGATGCCGTGGTGTTTTCAGCCTGAGAAGCCAGCACAACCAAAGTCGCCAGTGCGGCGGCGGAAACAGTGGCGGACTCCGCCCGCGCTGCCTGCATGATGGCGCTGACAACCTGCGCAGCCGTTACGTTACCTGACTCAACCAGAGACGCAACAAAATTAACCTGCGCCGTGTACGGATCAGAGCCCGTTACGGACTCCGACCGCAACCCCGTTAAGATGCCCTGCGCCACAGCGCTGGCCGACCCTGTTACGGATTCGGCAGAGATGCTGTTGAAGGTGCTGTTTAGAGTCCCAAAAACAGCGGAAGCAGAAACAGACTCCGCGCTGAGAGCGCTGAACGCCACTTGGGCCAGAAAAGCGGAGGCGGCAGATGAACTCTCCTCTACCGACGCTTGGGTTACCTTAGACCCTAGCGAGGCAAATGGAGCTTGTGCAAAAGCGGAGAGTCCAAACACCTAACCCCCGATCAAGCCGCTGCCAGCGTGAAGGTATAGGTCACGTTCAGTTGGTCGCCTGAGTCCACTTGTTTGTCGCCGCCGGTGAAGTCGCCAGCAGAGAACAACAACCCGGAAGTACCCGTTGCTGCGTTACACAACAACGCCCCCGCCACGGTGTACGTGCCCAGCATAGAGAAAGATGCCGGAGAAGCGGAGTTGGTTACCTGCGACTGGTTTGTCGTCGGGTTGGTGGCCGCAGCAAACGTGGCAGTCTTGCGGTTGCCAGAGTACGCAGTACCGGCAGCCAACTCGGTCCAGCCGCCGTGGGTGGCCAACGTGTCGCCGTAAGCGAAGGTGGTGCTTGTATAAGGACCTTGGACCAGACCCAGATACCAAGTCGTGGTAGCCGCGCCGCTGTTGAAATACACGCCGTTCATGTCATTGATGCCTGCCGTGGTCACCAGGTTATGGAACGTCTCGGTCCACTTCACGGTACCGTCGGGGGCAACGCACTCAACGGTAAACACGCCACCGGCGCCGGTGCGCTCAGTGGACTGGCGGTTGGTAAGCAGGCCAGCTTGCACTGCCTCTGACGCCAAACTCAATTCGGGCTTGTTCATGGAAACTCCTTAAGAAATGCGGACGATGGCGCTGTTGGGATCGGCAGCGGGGAAGTTGATTTGGAAAGTGTCGTTACTCACGGTTTTGTCTGAACCGAAGTCCAGCACAGCCACAGAGTTCTTTCCCGCCAACGTATCGTTGTAGATCAAGGCACCGCGTGCCGTGAAGCTGGCGTTTGTCCAGCTGGTGTCGTTGAATGAAACGTACGCAACATACACAAAGGCGCTGTTTTGACCGGCCACGGGCGACGTGTTGATTACCAGGGTGTTGCCTCCGGCGGTGTAGCCCGTACCCACCACTTCGTTTGTCGTGCCGGTATAACTGGTCGTGCCCTGGCCCAAGTTGGCGCTGGCTGTGTACAGCGCAATCTTGAACGTATCAGGCAAAGTTGGGCCAAAGTTGTGGACTGCTTGGAACAGCTCAACTTTGAAGCTCGTGGTTGCGGTTTGTGCGATTGCCATTATTTCACCGGGTTCCTAACTTGGCCATCACGGTAGGCGTCCATACGCTGCTTGCCGTCGCCCAAGTTCTTGAGTAGCGCCATGGACTGCGCAAACTGCTGTTGATACAGGTTCACCAAATCCGGCTCACCCTTCATGTAGCGAATGGCTTCAACCATGGTGCCGTTGAACAGCGCGGAGTCAAAGTTGTCCCCAAGCCACGTAGTGTATCCGCTGGTTGGGTCCGTGATAGACGCGGGGTAGTAGTAATAGTGCAGCTCTGCGCCAAATGCCGCACTCGGTGTGGGGCCCACGATCAACACAAGCTCATCCGGGTTGCTGGACTGGGGGCCAAAGATGGCGTAATGCTTGGGGGTGCCTGTGACGCCAGGGTTGGGGTAGGCTTCACGAATGAAGTTCACATCCTTGTTCAGCAAGTATGTGTACGCCCCACCGCCCGAAGGGAACAACGCCAAAGAGTATGCCGACAAAAAGTCGTTTGGCACAGCCAGGTAAGGGCTGGAAGGCGAAAACGAACCCGTCACGTTCTTACGCAACGAGGCAAGCTGAACCGTGTTATAGATCGTCTGCTCGGCGATCTTAATCATCGTGTTCATGTCCGTCGTCGGGAAGGTGTTCTCCGTGTACGACTGGACAGATGCAACGAGTTCGCTGTACGTCATTTATGCCTCACGCCATGGGGCCACGAGCCATCACGCCCTTGGTCGCCGCACCGGTGCCGCGAATCTTGATGCCGCTGGTTTTGGTGGGCGGGTAGTCCTGGCTGCGTGTGTTGGCCACAGAAACGTTGGCTTTGCGCATGGTGGTCTTTGCGGGCTCTTCGCCAACCACAACAGACGGCACCTTCTTGGGCATTTTGTACTCAGCCATGATTAGCCTCCGCGACCAACGGAACGCTGGTTCATGACCTTGGCCATGTTACGTCCGTACTTCAGCATATCGCTGTTGGTTTTGCCACCAGCTTTGAGTTTGGTCATGGGCTGGCCCTTGTGTTTGGCCTTCTCATGCTTGTGGACCGCCGAAGCGATCATTTTCTTGTCTTGTTTCAGGTCTGCCTTGTCCATGATCGACTCCTTACGTCGTTGTTACCGTTACTGTACCAATAAGAGCGCTCAACGCCAAGTAATTTGGCGTTAAAAAGGTATCAAATGCCCTTGCTCCACCCACAGGGTTCCATCCCCACTGAATAACTCGGCTGCCACCACTGGGCTGGCCGTCCGAATCCAAGGCTGTGCTTGGCGTCGTGGTGATTTGCAACCCAGTGTAGCCGCCTTGGTAGTACGTAATGTCGGGTCTTGGGTTTCTGACCGCCTGCGGGTCCTCCACAGGGTACATACCCAGCTGCAACTGCGGCTGATCGGGGTCCCAGCACTGATTGCACACCAGCATATTCACGTTTTTCGTTTTCAGCGTGTACGTTTTCAGCTCCTTCAGCTTGTAGCGGAAGTTGCACCGATCGCACTGCGCGATCGCATACTTGCCAGACGAAAAACGGTTGGGCATCAGAACCCTCCAGCAATGTACTGCCGACGCGGCACAAACCGCACCGCTGCTTTTTCGTGATCTTCTTGCGACGCCAGGTCCCACGCCTCGTCATACTGCTGTTTGAGGACAGGCAAACGCTCCAAAGCGTTCGGCACTTTGAGCGCCATGTAGTACGACAGCCCTGCAACCATGCAGGGGATGAAGCGAAACGGCACATCCATCACGTTCACGCCGTCACCAGCGTCTTGCACGCGGCGCATGCGCCAGTAGACAAACTGGTAGTAGGGGTTGCCCACAGTGCCCTGGTCAGGGGTGGGCCAGACTGTGATGCGCGGGATGTTGTTGACATACACAGCCGTACCAACCGCCGGGGTGGTCTGGCTCGTACCGTTTTGGGCACGAAACACACCGCCAAGCTGGGTAGAACTGTTGACCCAGCCGTAGTAAATCGTCTCTGTCCCGATGTCCAGATACCCGGTGGTGGGCAAGTTGGCCGTCGAAGACAGCGTGATGGTCTGCGCACCCGTGTTGGCACTCTGGTAGGTGAAGCCGGTGGGAGAAATCTGCCCGTCCAAACGCTGTACCCAGAGCTGAATGGGTCGTGCTTGGGTCAGTTTGTTGGGGATGGTGGCGTACGTAGAAACGCTGATACGCGTAATGGTCAGGTCAGACTGGTTGGACTGCTGGTTGGCCTGCGTGCGGATGACGTGATCCAGCAAATCCACGGTGTCATTGGGCAGCGTGTAGGTATTCAAGCCTTGCACCAAAGGAATGGTGCCCTGCTCAAACGTCCACATGTTAACGCCACGGTTGGCCCAGTCAGCAAACAGCAGGTTCAAGGAGCGACGCGCCGTGCGCAGGTCATAGCCGGTACGCAACTCGCCGCCAACGCGCTCAAACGCCTCCTCGACGATGTCCGTCAAGTCGAGGTTAAAGCTGGTAGAACCTGATGTGTTTGCCATGTTACTTCATGCCTTTGAGGGTCTGCGCCAGTCGCGCACGTTGGCCCATTTTGCCGGGCTTTTTGGCGGCTGCCGCGAGCTTTTTGGCGGGAATAGGCTTCCCTGGCTTCGCGCCAAGTGCTGACCTTAACGCGCCAGGCTTTTTGATAGCTTTCTGAATCCATTTCTCAGCCATTTTTTGCAGCCCTCATGTTGTCGACCAGGTTAGGGTACGGACGTCCAGCGGCTTTGGCCATCGCTTTCGCTTTGGCCTTCTTCGCGGGGTTCAATGCCTTAGGTTTTCCCAAGCCTTTTGGGCGTGGTTTGTCCCAAACCTGTCCGCCTTCGGCGTACATGTCGACATCGTTCGGGTTATCCGTGCGATGGATAACCTTCTTGCCAGGCATTTTGGAGGGGTTGATGGCCCCCATCCCGCGACTGGGTCTCATTTTTTGTACATCCCACCACCGCACATGACGATGGTTCCACGGGTTTTGCCGCGCTGAGCAATACCGTCTGCACGTTTGGAGGCAGTCATGCCGCCTTTTTTCATGCCACGCGCTTCACGGCGTTCTTCGGCAGCGGCCTCACGCATAGCTTGCCGGGCACGCGGATCGTCGATGGCTTTGCCAACAGAAACGCCACCCCGTTGCCAAATTTCGTTGGTTTTATCCGAACCGGCTTGGCGAGCGGCATCGCTACGAGAAGTCCCGTAGCCATCATCAACGCCTACGGCACGTTCAATTTGCTTGCGCAAATCCGATTTGGTGCCGTACCTGTAGTCGATACCAAACTTGGTCATCTTGTCCAAGTTTGCTTCTTCCCGCAAGCGGCGTTCGTTGGGCGTTTCTTTGTCAGCCATGACGGCCTCCTTAAATCAGCACTTGCCGCCTTTTTTCATGCCCAGCGGCTTGCCGCCTTGCATGACAACTTGCTTGCCCTTGGTTTTGCCTTTGGCAGCCACGCCGTCTTTGCTGGGGGCTGCGGTACGCACAGAACCCATTTTGGCTTTAGAGATGCCGTTGTTTTTCGTTGCCATGATGTCACCACCTTTTAAAAATTTGCGGTTCATGACCGCGTTGAAAAATCAATTGATTGCGCTGCGTTGCTCTCGAATGAACGTGTCCAACTTACCCTCCAACCGGTCCAGGCGATCCAGGACTCGGTTGATGTCGTGGTGCACGTCCACCTTGGTCACGTACTCCTTGGCAACTTCCTCTCTCGTTCTGTTCAGCAGGATTTGAAGACGGTCGATTTCTTCCGACTTGGTCTTCAGCGTCCAGCCTAGCAATCCGATCAATGTAGTCAGCAAGGCGTTCCACAAGGTCATTTCCATGTCAGATCATCCGCCCCTTGGTTTTGCCTTTTTGAGCAATACCGTCTGCGCGTTTGGAAGCTGAACCAGTGCTGCCGCCAGCAGAGAACTTCCCGAACCGTTTGGGGGGAACCTTTGGGGCGGGGGCGCTCACTTGTTTCTTAGCCGGACCGCCCATTTGCGCCTTAGCCGGACCGCCCATTTGTGCGGGGGCAGACGTTTGCGCTACGGGTTTGGGTGCAACAGCTGTTTTAACTGCATTTGCCACTTTGGTTCCCGGCGAAGCAGCTTGAACTGCGGGTACAACTTTTGAAACCGCGTCTACAATTTGACGACCAAATCCAAATCCCATCACGTTCTCCTTAGCAATTCCAAGCCCGAAGGCTCTTGTTGATACGGCTGTTGGGGTCCTTCTTGGCCTTCTCGCCGGTCAACTTCTTTTTCATCCCTTCCATACGGGCGCAGAAAGAGTCGCGGCGTTTGCCGCCCTCGGGCTGGGGAGCCTTCAGGTTCATGCCTTGCTTTTTCGCAGAGGCGCGCCCCTTGGCGTTCAAGCCGCCATTGGGGTTCTTGCCTTCCTTGCGCTGCCATGCAGGGGACTTAGCCATAGAAAGCCACCCCGGACACACCGGAGGAGGTTGTGACAACCAAGCTGGTCTCGCACAAAACACCCTCGCCAGGAACAAAGTTCGTGGTGGTCGTTGCGCCTGCAATGGTGTACGTGAACAGTGTCGTTGCGCCATCTTTGATGTCGATGGTTCCCGAACCCGTGGCGCTGAAAGTCAGCCCCTTGAAACGGGTGCGTTGTGCGGACACCGTCGTAGTAGCATTTGCCGGGCAAGTTGCACCTAAGACGTCTGTTTGCATCGCCATGATGCGCTCCTATCAGACAGCAGAAATAGCGGCAAGCGTGTCGACGCGCAGCCAGTTCGTGCCGTTATAAAACGCCAAAACAGGCGAGCCAGCAGCGCCGTTGCTGAAGTACGCAACAGAACCAGTGGAAGCGGTGGTGGGGGCGGTAGCCACAGTGAAAACGCCGAGGTTTACCGGGCCGGAGAAAGAAGTTTGTGCCATGATGATCTCACATGCGAGTTAAGTACATCAGTCTGCATGTCGTCAGCCGGGTCTGTCTGATGTACCGGAAGTCCCGGAATGGTTGCAATATACAGCAAAAGAAAAGGGGGCACAAGGCCCCCTTCTCGGTTTTATCAGGACGAACCTGAAGAACCCCACATACCCAGGGGATCAGACCAGCCGAACGAATAACGCTCGCGGGCCTTGTAGCGGACGTTGCCGGTGTCGAAGTCGCCGTCCATCGAGTTAGCCAGGGGCATACGCTCGAAGTGCTTCAGGCCGTTGGGAACGTCGGTGGTCAGGAACCATGCGTTCGGGTCGGTCAAGAAGTGGTTGACGGTGTAGCCTTCAGGGATGGCACCCATCTGCTTCAGGGCGTTGATGTCGTTGTCAGCGGTCGAGACACGCAGTTCGGTGTCCAACAGACGCTTAGCGACGAACATCAATGCGGGCGGGATCACCAGCTTGCGGGGCTTGGCAGCGATCAACAGACCACGCTCATCGGTCCACGCAGCGATCTGGATCACAGCGTTTTCCAAGGCGGTTTCGTTCAGGTCCACACCGGTAACGGGGCTGTTGTAGTTGACGCCACCACCAACCAGGGGGTGACCAACACGGGTACCGCCGCTGTTGTTGCCGAACAAGGACACACCGTCGCCACCAGCGTAAGCGCCGTTGAAGCCGTTGTTGATAACGGCAGCGGCTTTCACCTGCTTGGTGTAGGACATGGCACGGGCCAGGGCCTTGGTGTAGCGAGCAGACAGGCTGTCGTACAGGTTGTCTTCGATCGCTTCTTCCGTGATCGAGAAACCCAAGGCGATGGTTTCGTGGGTGTAGCGGGCGGTGAACGCTTCCTGTGCGTTGTCGTAAGCGATGGCGGAGCCTTCGTTCTTGACAGGCGCAGCATTGAAGCCAGCCAGCTTGGTTTCTTCTTCAAAGCTACGCTCCGACTTCTCGGTCTCGTAGATTTCCTTGTGCTCTTCGCCGTAGCGGGCGTATTCCATACCGAACAAAGCGTTCAGACCAGGGAGCAGCTCTTTGAGCAGTTGTGCGCGGGAAATTGCCATTTTGAGTTACTCCTTAGATGCCAACGGCGTTGGTATAGGCGTGAGCGCCGGGGTTGAACTTCACCAACACTTCAGTGTAGGTATCGCTCAGCGGGGAGGCGAAACCAATGATCTTGAAGGCGGCGGCCGTGGTGACAACGGTGGACTCCAACGCGCTGGTCGAGTTGCCAGTCTGGGTAGAACCAGTGCTGGTGCTCTGAACGGCGGCGAAGAAGGTGTTGGCGCCAAGAGCGGCTTGGGTGACCTGGCCATCCAGCTGAGCTTGGAACGTCACGTTGGGGTCGGTGATGACGTATGCAGTGACCACGCCGGTGGTGCCGGAGGGGTAGTACTGAGCATAAATCTGCTGACCTTGTGCGTTGATGTAGGAACAGCCAACGAACACGCCCCAAGCGCCAAGCGAGCTGCCGCCGAGGTTGTTAGTCGTCAGGTCCGCACCAGTGGCGGTAGCCAGAGCAATGTAGCCGTTGGCGTCAATGATGACGACTTGGCCGTTGAAAATGTTGGTGCCAGCGCCCGAAGAAGGGTTGATCAGGAACTGACTCGTAGCGCCAGCATAAGGCATGCCGTCGTTACGGTTTACGGCGCGAAGGCCGTAGGGGGCATTGGTGTTTGCCATTTAAAAACTCCTTGTTACTTTGAACCAGAACCGAATCCGGCGCCTCTGGTCGTGGACGATTTCTTGTCCGAGAACAGCGGCATGCGCGGATCATTGTTGCGCAAAAAGTGGTTGTCCACTGAATCCATCTGGCCCTGAGCTTGCCTGTTGAAGTAGTCCTGACGGGAGCGGTAGAGGTCAACGGGCATCTTGCAGAGCATGAGGCCGCCAATTTCCACGTTACCTGTCTTGTCATTCCCCAAGAGCATCAGTTCTGGATGGTCTTCCGCTTTCACCGGCACCCAACCTTCGCGCAGCTTTTGCGACACGTTAGTCGGATTCGCTTGCCCCAGGATGTGGGTGCCTACCCAGTGGTAGACCCATCCCGGCTCAGGCGTTGGATCAGGCAGATTGCTCGGCGGCACATAGACTGCACGAGCGGATTTTTCGCGCGACACGAGGTCACGAGGGGTACGGTTTTCAGCCATTTTGGTTCTCCAGTTTTAAAACTTCCTGTGCATACTTTTGGGGATCAAGGTTAAAGCGTTTCACCAACGCGGCTTGCGACGGTGTCAACTCAACCTTACGCTTACCGGTCGAACGACTGGCAGGCGCCACAACAGAAGCAGGTTTTCTAGCCGGAGCCCCTTGGGACCGTGGCCGTTCGTCTGCGCCACCGAACGTTTCGGGGAACGTAGACTTAACGCGAGCGTCAATCTGCTCGAAGTACTCATCACTGCGGGGGTCCACCCCGTTGGACACTAGCTTTTGGTGCAGTCCTAGTGCAAAACTGGTAATTTCCTCAAACCCGGGGGAGCCGAACCACTGGTTTTTTGCCTGCCAGCGCAGTGTCTTTTCGTCGGCTTGTGCCCGCTGGGGTTGCGGTTGTCGTATTTGTACCTCTTCCTGTTCCACTTGTAAAGGGGTCGGCACATAATTTTTTGCACTTTTCACTTCCCAGGTCGCTTCTGCAAGCGCTTCCTGCGCAGAAATGATGGCATCGGTGTCAAAGGCTTCCTGTGCAGCCTTCAAATCACGGCGGGCTTTGTCTAGTCGTGCCTCAGCGGCAGAGGTCGCCATGCTGTGGAACTGCTGCGCTCCCGTGTTGATGGTGGCTTTGAGCTTTTTGTTCTCTTCCACCATGGCCATGGCCAGGCGCTCAAGCTCCGCTTTCTCGCGGGCAATCGCTTCCTTGGCACGGCGCTCGTCGTGACGGGCGTGGGTCAGCTCCTTCAGGCGCTTCTTGACGCCCTCAGTGTAAGTGTCCAGTTCGTCTTCCGTGGGGTCGGTTACCTCACGGTCAAGAGGCTTGCGGCCTCGGTCTCTTTCAGGAGTGTCATCAACGATCTCAATCTCGACATCATCTGCCGAGACACTGATCTCAATGTCCTGCTCTCCCTTGTCGCCCAGTTCGTCTGGGAACTTGAATTCTCCAGTTGCCATTTATTACTCCTTCATGCGCGTGTGATTCCACGCGGGTCTTGCACAACACAGTCCACTTGGTCATCGTTGATGATGCGGAACTCTTTCCCAAATATCTTGAAGCGCGTACCGGAATACGTGCGAACAAGAATGAAGTCGCCTTCCTTACACCAGGGACCGGTGGGGAATTTTTCAGCGTCTTTGTAGGCCGCAGGGCCCATGCGCAGCACGAAAAGAACCGTTGTGGCGTGTTCTTCTTGGCGCATTGTTGCGGCGTCACGAACCAAATCTAGCGACGTTCCGGCAATCTTTTCATCGACTTCCGGGACAACGCACAGCAACTTCCAACCCGTGGGGATCGGCAGCGCACTGGCTTTGGCTTCGTCTGAGGCATCGGCGTCGGGCGTATCGACCGGCTGGATGTGCGGAGGCAGGCTAATGCCTGGGGGCAGGAGGATTTCACTCATCTGATTTTTCAACTTTCTCTGCAAGGTCGAGGAGGTGACGCTCTGCGGTGGCCAGACCCTGGATGACTCCGCAAAGTTTTTGGTATTCGTCGAAAGTGCGACACGCTCCACCGGCGAGGTCGTCGGCGTAGTTGTTCATGTCGGTGCGTATCTTCTCGCGCAGTACGCGTGCGAATTCAGCGATCATTTATTGGGCTTCTCCTTCTTGGTGGGTTGAGGCTTGTTGGCCTGTTCTTGCTGTTGCATGCGAAGTTTCTGCATGTGCGCCTGGGCGTTCTGCTGCAACTTCATTGCGTGCTCTTGCTCGGACATGCGCATCTTGGCTTGCTGCGCTGCCATATCTTGTTGCTGGCGCATGGCGTTGGCCTGCAAGTCCTGCTGCTGGCGCAGGGCGTTGGCCTGCATCTCTTGCTGTGCCTTGGCGGCGGCAAGCTGAGGGTCTTCGCCTTGTTTCACCGCCAGCTCCTGGGCCTTCAACTGCAACTCTTGCTGCTTGAGCGCGAGCTCGCCCTGGACCTTTTGCGCCTTGATCTCCAAGTCTTTCTGCTGGAGCATCATGACCGGGTCTTGTGCTTGCTGCTGCGCCTGCGCTTGGGCAGCCTGTGCCTGGCTCTGCTGAAGAACTTGTTGCGCGGCCTGGGCCATCATGGCCGACAGCTGCGTCTCCATCTCGGGCGGCAGCTTCTCGTCTTCGGGAGGCAGGGGCATACCCAACTGCTGCTCGATCTTTTGGCGGTAGGCGAACCCAACGTGCTCGGAAACGTGGGCCATCATCGCGGCTTGCATCTGTTGGGCTCGGGGGTTCTGCCCCACCAGCTGCATGATGGTGGGGTCCTGCATAGCAGACATGTGCACCTTGATGTGCGCCTCGTGGTCTTGGTAGAAGAACGCCTTGACCGGCTCGCCTTTGAGAATGTTCTGGTTCTCGGTGACGGGGTCACGCGGCTTCTGGTCATCGGGCAGCGGCACGAGTTCTGCGGCATTCTTGATGCCCAGCACTTCCAACATGCCACGGTGCAGCTTGGGCAAGTCGTAAATGTCCGGCGCCATCTGGGCCATCTGGATCACGGCTTGGTACTGAACCACACGCTGGCTCATGGTTGCAGCGTTGGGGTCGCTTACGGGGATGATCTCCACGTGGCTGTAATCTTCCTTCTTCGCCTTGGGCGTGGCATCGACCGGCTCGTAGTCGTAGTCGTCGTCCGTGTAGTCGCGGATCAGACCGGCCAGCAGTTTCAGCTCTTGCTTGAAGGAGAAGTGCAGACGCGCCGAGACGGCAGTCATGACTTTGAGCTGGCGCTCCAGCAGAGCCAGCGTCGTGCCCACCGGTGCCTGGGCGGACATGTCCGAGACCTTCATGTCCGCCGTGGCTGCGAAGCGTCGGCCTTCCTCGACGATCTTGTCCATCAGCGCGGCCAGGACGCTGGAGGGCTCCTTGTACGGCAGGGGGAGGATGTTGTCGCGCAGGGCGCCCGAGCCAATATCTACGTCGCGGAATTCTCCGGGGGCAATCGGTGTGTCATCACCTTTAATGCGAAGGCCACGCGTTTTAAGTCCGCCGGGGAGGTTAGATAAAGTTCCTGCGTCCACCAGTTGACGCATAATACTGGTCGCCGACTTGGCGTATCCACCAATGAGGTGGAACAGTCCGAATCCATATGCTCCGAATCCGGGGATGTATTGGTAGTGCACGAAGTGCTGTCGCTTGAGTCGAAGGGTGTCTTCTTCTCGCCAGTTGCGCCGAATCGACAAGACATCGTTGCTTCCTTTCAAGATGGTCATCACGTAGGGCAGCGTGATTCCCCAGGGTTCTCCGTCAGCATCCAGCTCAGTATACGGGTCTGACTTGATAACCAAGTCCACGTGGCTCTCATACAACGTGTAGCGGTCGTCGTTGATGTCACTGAACCCAGTCTCTTTGTCCTTGGCCTGCTGAATGTCCGTCTTGGACTTGTCCGGCTCAGGCAGCTCGATGTCGCGGTAGAACCCAGCTTGCTGGAGCTTGATGATCTCGCTCTTGGTCTTGCGCATGACGTGGGTCACGCGGTAGCAGGTGTCCAGGTCTGTGGCACCGTAGGGCAGGATGATGTCTTCTGCCGGGATGAACATGCTGGCCTGGCGGCCCAGGTTCGGATCGTAGTACACCTTCTTGAACGCAGAGCCGGTAGCCGGGAGGCTCCACAGCATACGCTCGTGCTCGGGGCGGAACTCCTTCATGACTTCCGTCAGTTCGTAGTTCATGTCGTCCTGCACCCGCTCAGCGGCTTCTTCCTTCTCCGGGGTCTGCTGGCCCAGGATTTTGGTCTTGACCGGGCCTTGTGCCGGGAAGGTCTCGGTGATTGATTCGCTCTGGAACCGCACCACCGCCTCAGTAATCATCGGGTGGAACACGCCACATGCGCCGTCCCAAGGTTCCGTGCGCTCTTCATACTGCAAGCCCAACAGCTTCAGGCCCTGAACGTACGCCTTCTCCCACTCCTTGCGGGAGCCAAGGTCGTTCTCAATGTCACCGGCCAGCTCGCCTGCCAGGGTGGAGAGTTCTCCCTCATCCATTTCCTCGGCCAGGTTGGCGTCGAAGGACTCGGCGTCTTCTCCGGGGGTGATGGACATCTCCAGCCCGCCCATCTCAATGTTCACCTGCTCCGGGTCGATGATCTCAATCTCGATCGGCTCCTCGTCCTGCGCGAGTTCCTCGATCCCTGTGGGGGCGGCGTACAGCCCCTTGTCAATGTTCGTGGCCATGTTCTGTCCTTAGTAGTACGCCGCGCTTCTGCGGCGGAAGTAGCGGGGTTCGTCCGGCTCATCGGATTCTAAGGAAATAAACCCGCCTTGTCGAAAGCGCAGTAGCGCCTGGGAGGTCGTATCCACATAGTCATCGTTCTCGCCGTTGGGAAAAGAGGCAATTTCCTCGATCACTTCCCGTGCCCAGCGTGTGTCTGGAGCCCAGACCATCCCAGAGGCAAACAGGTCGGCGATCGCGTTGACCCGTGTAATCTTGTCGTTGCCCCGGCTGGGGTTGGTCTCCTGCACAGGTATCCCCATCCTGCGCAGTTCCTGGATCAGAGGGGCGCCAGCCGCCTTCTTTTCCACGATGAACGCATCGGGCTGCCACTCCTTGAAGTGCTTCAGGGCGATCGACTTCAGCTCCGGGAACTGCATCCGGTCCTTGAACGCGTCCAGGAGGATGATCTGCGCCTTGTCATTCTCTTCCTCGTTGTAGAACACGCCCCATGTGGTGCAGGCGGAGTAGTCGGCGCTGGTCTTGGCCTCGAACGCCGTATCCCAGGACTGGATGATGTAGTCACAGCGCGGGGGTTCATCTCCTTCCCATGTGCGCCACAGCTTGCGGCTGATGATTGCCGCCTGGTTCGAGGTGGGCTGCTGCATGTACTGGGCGTTCCAGTATTGAGGATCAATACTGGCTTTTGTGGCTTTCAGCGTAGCCAGTGGCCACTGCTCCGGCCAGAGACTTTTTTCATTTTCGGTATCTTCATGGAGGATCGCTGGCAGCTCCACGATCTCCCAGGGTATGGCGTCGGGGTTCTTGGTCTGGTAGTCGATCAGCCGCCCGGTCAGGTCAAGCTTGCCCCAGCGCGTCATCACGATGATGATCGCCCCGCCCGGCATCAGACGCTGGAGAGGACCCGTTTGGAACCAGCTCCACGCCGTGTCGAACGCCAGACGGCTGTTGGCCTTTACGTCTTGTTCGGAGTGCGGGTCGTCGATAACGAACAGATCGGCGCCGCGACCAGCCAAAGCGCCCCCAACGCCAGCAGCGTAATACTGGCCGCCAGCACTGGTGGACCACTTACCAGCGGCCTTCTGGTCGTCAGCCACGTTGGTCGTGGGGAAGAGTTCTTTGTATTCATCAGACTCGATCAGGTTACGGACTCGACGTCCAAAGTCCTCGGACAAGCCCGCAGTGTGCGTGCCCATGATGATCTTCTTGTTGGGGAAGTTGCCCAGGAAGAACGCAGGGAACAAGTAAGAAGAGAACTCTGACTTACCCATACGGGGCGCGATGTTGATGATCACACGCTTCTTCTTACCCTCGATCACTTCCTTGAAGATTTTTGCCAGCTTCCTGTGGTGCGGGCCGATCTTGAACCCTGGGTAGACGTGCTTGGCGAACTCGATCGGGTCCAAGCGTGCTGCGCGTTTCGCTTTGAATTGCTCCGACTTCTCCAGGAGCTCCATGGTTTCCAACTTCTCCGCCATGTTCATGGCGGGCAGCTTGCGGTACAGCGCCGCAGCTTCGTCTGAAGTTAGTATGCGCTCACTCATCGGTATCGCTTTGCTTTGGTTCAATGTCTATCACGTCGGCGTCAGCCACATCCATGAACTTGGCCAGCTTCTCTTTGAGCTTCTTGTCGATTTCTTCCTCGGTCAGATCGGTCTTCTTGACTTCGATCTTCTCCGTGAACAGACCAACTTCGGTCACCTTGCCCAGCGCAATCAGCGCTTTCAACCGGATATTGGCGTTGGGGTGCTCACATTCTTCCAGCAGCTTGGCCACGGTGTACCCGCGCAGCTCCTTGGCTTGCTGTACAAATTCCCAGTCGTATGCGGTGAGCATCCCGACCAGATGGCGTACCGCCTGGGGTGTCTTGATCTGGGCCAGCTGGTGGTGGGACTTGTCGTCGGGCGCTGCGGTGACGACGCTGTTGAATGCTTGGCGTGCTGCCTGCTGCTCAACCTTGGTGGCGATGGCTTCGGTGTCCTCTGCGCCCAAGGACTTCAGCCAGTCCGTGGTCTCGATCTGCGCATTCAGCACCTGCTCAGGGCTGTGTTTTTCCACAGGCTTGGCCCCGCCTGGGTGAGCGATTACTTCGGGTTCAAAGTCAATCAAGTGGTCGAACATTTCACTGGGGGGTTGTTGCGTGTGCTACCCGCGCACGAAGGGGTTGTGAAACTGATGTGCGTAATGTAAACTAAAACCGAGTGGGTGTGCAAGCAGTTGCCGGTTGGTCTGCGACCAAACGCAAATTTGCGCATTTGCTTTCTCCTCGGTGGGCTCCCTCCCATCTTCAAGCCCCTGGTGCAATGCCAGGGGCTTTTTTTCTGGGGTGTTCCCCAGGCGCACATGAAGCAGTGTTACGGCGTTGTTGCACTCGATACATTGAACTGATACCGCCCGGCGCTAACCCGGTTTTCCTGGGGAACGGGGCCAGTATACGTGATGTCAAAGATTAGACAAAGGTTGTGTGGGGTTTTTATAAAAATTTTTGTAGTGGTATTAAGTATTACAGAAATGGTGGGAGCGGGTGCAAAACAGTGTTCGCTCCAGGACGCCACGACGCCACCAATATGGGGTGATGGGGGTATGGTGGGGTCAAGCCAGACGTTTCGAGCCATCGCTACGCCTCGCTGTGGAGGGGATTCGCATAATTGAGTCAGCGGTTAGGGAATCGCTCTGCCGCATCAACGCTCACACACAGGAGAAACTTCCATGAGCCAAGCAATCACTCAGTTCATCAAAGCCAACGCATCTGCCTACGCCAAGGCATCCAAGGTGTTCAAGGCGATCGAGTCGCAAGACTTCGCTACCACGCTTGCAGAGGCGGGCATCGTAGGCGCAGACGTCAAGGTCTATGCCACGATCTACGTCGCAGAGAAAAGTGGGGTGAATCCTCACCCCAGTCAGCGAGGCGGCTCGCTTGTGTTTACCAAGAACTCCAGCGAGTACAACCGAGTCAAGTACTTGGTCGACGTTGCGACTGGTGTGCGTGAAGCCAGAGCACAGACCAAGGCTTCCAAGTCTGATCGCATCAGCCGTGAGCACCGCAAAGCCGCAGAGGCTTACCTCGCCCTGTTCGAAGACGCCAAGTCTGCCATGGCAGTTCTGCGTGCTGTCGCCCAGTAATCTGGGGTTACTTTTCACCCCAGTTTTTCCCGAGCGTGCCAGTGTGAGGCTGGCACGCAGTTTCATTTCTTGTCTAAGGAGTAATTCAAATGCGTAAATCCTACGTTCGTGTGGTCGGTCATTGGGCTGACACACCAGACAACCAAACCATCAACCTGATCTGTCTCAACACATGGGATGGCGAAGCCGATGATGACGTCATGTTCTACATGGATGGCGAACCGCTATGCGCTGGTATGTCTTTGCCCATGCCCGCACCAAGCTACATCATCGACAGCATCCTCTCAGCCACAACCAAGGAGTAATTCAAATGCGTAACCTTCTCCCCTCCAAGCTCGAACATCTTGGCACATACCAAGTCGGTGTTCGCACCTACTACGTTCAACGCTACTACCCGCACGGCGGCGATCAGTACTGGGTCTACGTCTTCAAGAAAGGCGATCCTTCTGCCAAGGGCATCGTATTCGAAGACGAAGAAGCCTTCTTCGACTGGGCAAACAACGCCCCCAAGCAGTATGAGCTATTCGAAGCTTCGAATAGCTTCTGAAAATCCACATGGTAGCAATTCAAAGTTTCGTGCCAGCGAATCTACCACCCGCAAACCCGCATGGATACTGGCATCCAGCAAAACTGTCCACACTATCATATCTTTTTAGAAATAGATATAGAAAGGTA
>JACCDW011204720.1_pt1 | contig 66795 bp, 67 predicted proteins | sample 7449781 | NCBI WGS metagenome assembly JACCDW01 (sample SAMN15323449, study PRJNA562643) | freshwater metagenome | isolation source: river surface water | place: USA:Blue River Watershed | collected 2017-08-18
AGTTGGCCGGTACAGGTGCCCGTCCCTGCGCGCGTTGCGCAGTGGCTCAAATGCACGCTCGAGCAAGCCGATCTTGTTTGCCAGCAGGCGCAGACCGTGCTCTCGTCAGAAGCGCTGACAAAATTCTTTGATCCCTCGCTGCATGATTTTGCACGCAACGAAATGGCGCTAGTACATCAGGGCGAACTGGGGTTCGTGGATCGTCTGGTGATCATTGATGAGACGGTCTGGATACTGGATTACAAACGGAATTTCTTTGCCAGCCAGCGTGAGCGTTACTTGCAACAGCTCGCACGTTACCGCGATGCCTGCACGGCACATTTTGCTGGCAAGCAGATACGTACCGCGCTCATTACCGTGGATGGGCGGCTGTGGGAAATTGATCCACTGGAGAGCACTGATGCGCTCGCTGGTGGCAACTGATATTCATCAAGCAGCCAGGGATGCACAAGCTTTACCTTGCGAGATTCCATCGCACCGGCTGTCAACGTGCATCTCGTCGATATCAGTCTGTTTTATCCTGCCCGCACTGGCGGAGTCCGAACGTATTTGCGCGCCAAATCGCGTTGGCTTCGCGAGAAAAGCACGCTACGCCATACCATCATCGCGCCGGTGCTCAGGGACGATGATGATCCTGACCTGATCGCGATACCCAGTTTCCCCATACCGTTTGGCCAGGGATTCCGCTGGCCGCTATCGGCAGCGCTGGCCACCCGGCGCCTGATCAGTTTGAAGCCGCAGCTCATCGAGGCAGGCGACCCGTATCAGTTTGCGTGGAGCGCGATTCAGGCCAGAGACAAACTGAATATTGCCGCGATCGCGTTCTATCACTCCGACTTGCCGCAACTGGCGTCGCGCCGCATCGGCGTGCTCGGACAACTGGCCGCAGAAAATTATTTGCGCAAGTTATATGCGCACTTCGATCTGGTGCTGGCGCCGAGCCGTGCGAGTCTGCAACAACTGCAAGCCCTTGGTATTCGTCAGGCAAGGCATCAGCCGCTGGGGGTCGATACCGTGATCTTTGCACCTGGTCGCCGCGATCCCTGGCTGAAGCGGCGCCTGGGTCTTGCAGCCAATTGCCGTCTGCTGGTCTACGCTGGCCGTTTTTCGCGAGAGAAGAACCTCACTGCGCTGATTGCAGCCGTCGAGCACCTCGGTCATCCCTATCATCTACTGCTGATCGGTGGCGGTAGCCGGATCTCGTCCTCGGGCCGGGTCAGTTGCCTGCCTTATCAGCAAGAGGCAAGTGCACTGGCGGCGCTGATCGGCGGTGGCGATGTGTTCGTTCATCCGGGCCAGCATGAAACTTTTGGGCTCGTGGTGCTTGAGGCGATGGCTTGCGGTCTGCCGGTACTCGGTGTTGCAGGGGGTGGAGTCGCTGAGCTGGTGGATACGAACACCGGACTGCTGGCGGAGTCCGGCAGCAGCGCATCGCTGGCCGAGGGCATACGTTCATTGTTTAGTGCGGATCTGCTGGCGATGGGGCGCAGCGCGCGACAGAAAGCCGTTCTCCACTATGGATGGGATTGCATCATGCCGCAGTTGATCCGGCATTATGAGACGCTGCTCGGCAGCGGACAGGCCCGCTTGGGTGGCATTGCTTCATCGCCGCACTAAGTTGCACGGAGCCGAAATGATTCATCCTACACCTGCCGGACAACTATTCTGCGTGTCGATTCATGATGTATCAGCATCGACCTGGTTGGCCTGTGAGCAGTTGATCAATCTGCCGATCTTGAGGAATCTGCCGCTCACGCTGTTGCTGGTGCCCGACTGGCATCGGCAGGGTGATGGCAAAGGGCCGGGCGCACAGGCGTTCATCGAGTCCATTAGCGCCATGCAAGAACAGGGATATGAACTCTGCCTGCACGGATACACCCACCTGGACGAGCAGCCGGTCCATCTAATGGACGGTTGGCGACGGCGTGTGCTGACACGCTCTGAAGGCGAGTTTTCTGCGCTCGACGAATCGCTCGCGCTGCAGCGGCTGCATCGGGGTCAGCACTGGCTGGCCGCGCATGGCTGGCGCGCAAGGGGTTTTGTGCCGCCGGCATGGATGATCACTGCGCAAGGCATCAGCGCCGTGCGCCGAGCGGGTTTTGAGTATCTGGGGCTGTATCGCCGCTGGATACGGCTGGCCGATGGAAAAAGCCTCATCGCACCCACCATCACCTACTCGACACGTTTCCCCGCAAGCGATGCACTTTGGCGCGACATTCAGCGCGCGATTTATTTGCGTGAGAGCCGATGGCCGGTGCTACGGCTTGCGCTACATCCTGCCGATCTGGCGCGATCCGCCAATCTCGCCCATGCAAGCCGACAGATCGCGCGGTGGCTGCGTTATCGCGTGCCGCAGACCGAATATCAGGCGTACCGATCGCTGGCGGGGGCGCAGGCAGTTGTCCAGCAAGAAAAGATCAAGCCCGGATGACAGTCAAAGGACAGCCCGATGGCAGCGATGGGCAAAAATACTTTCGAATTTCGCATCATCACTCAGGCAAACTCTGAAGAATCGACGACAAGTCCCTGAATGTATTGACGGAAATTCGCTCCGACGACTATAGTGCCGGGATGGTTTCCGAATTCTCTTCACTACTGGACAAAGTCAGGCATCTGGCTGAGCTGTCGGTGTCCTTGCGTCGCGAGAACGCCGAGCTGCGCACCTCCATGGCAACGCTCACCGAGGAGAATGCCCGCCTTGCCGCACGCATGAAAGAGGCGCACGACCGCGTGGCGGCGCTGATCGATGCGATGCCCATTCCCAGTGATCAGGAGGCTGCATGACCACGCTCGACGTCACCATCATGGGCCAACCCTACCGCCTCGCCTGCAAGGAGGGTGAGGAGCTCGCTCTGAAGCAAGCGGTCGCTTACCTTGACGAGCGCATGAACGCCATTCGCGATGCCGGCAAAGTCAAAGGCACTGACCGTATCGCAGTGATGGCCGCGCTGGGTATCGCCGCCGATTTTCTTGCATCCCGCAACGCGAGCGGACCGTTCTCGTCAATGAGCCTGTCCGAAGTGCGCGAGAAGATCACATCGATGAATGCGATCCTCGACACCGCACTCGCTCCTCAGGAAAAACTGTTTTGAATTCTTCGCGCAGTCGTTGCGAAAATCTTTGACACCACGTCAGTTTGCGGTAGACTGAGTGCTCCTGCCGTGTTCGCGATTGCCATATATTCCTTGAACCATTCACGTGCATCGGCTGTGGGATTCGTTCAATAGGCGTGAACGTCGCTCGTCCGACGATCCCAATATTGAACTACTGTAGCCACCTTGAACCGTCAGGTTCAGGATGCCGGCACAGCGGCACAGGCGGGACTTGATACCGGGCGGCTGCATCAGATGCAGCCGCTTTTTTTATGGCCATGCATGATCTCGATGCATGCTGCATGGATCTCTCAAAGAACCAACCAATAAAAACCCGAGCACCATGCGTTACTGGCTGATGAAATCCGAGCCTGATGAGGCGAGCATTGATGATGCGCTCGCCGCCAAAGGCAAAACGGTTGCCTGGACCGGCGTGCGTAACTATCAGGCGCGAAATTTCATGCGCGATGACATGCGCATTGGCGATGGTGTGCTGTTTTACCACTCCAGCTGCGCCGAGCCTGGCATTGCCGGGTTGGCCGAAGTCGCCAGTGCCGCTTATCCCGATCCGACGCAGTTCGATCGTAAAAGCCCTTACTACGATCCAAAATCAGATCCGGAGAGTCCGCGCTGGTTGCTGGTCGACGTGAGGGCGACGAAGAAGACACGACTGATCGGATTGCCCGAATTGCGCGAGCAGTCCCAGCTGGAAGACATGATCATCCTCAGGCGTGGTAATCGTCTGTCGATTACGCCGGTGACGCCTGCTGAGTGGCAGGTCATCGTCAACCAGCTCATCCCGCGAAAACCCTGACCAACAACCCATCATCCCGCTGAAAGCTGTGCATGGATCCTGTACTTATCATTTCGTTTCTGGTGCTCGGCGCTTTCACCGGGTTTGCCGCAGGTTTGCTGGGGATTGGCGGCGGTATGCTGATGGTGCCTTTCATCACCATGCTGCTATCGGCGCGCGGATTTTCCGAAGAAATCGTCGTGCATGTCGCGATCGCGACCTCACTGTCCACGATCATGTTCACCTCGCTGTCGTCTGTCAGAGCGCATCACAAGCGTGGTGCGGTGTTGTGGCCGGTGGTGAGGCTGCTCGCGCCCGGCATCCTGATCGGCTCATGGGTAGGGCCATGGATAGGCACCCAGCTGAGCTCCTCCGGTCTGGCGATGTTCTTCGCGATCTTTGTCGGGTTCTCTGCGACGCAAATGCTGTTTGACAAAAAACCCAAGCCCACGCGCGAATTACCCCCGCCACCCGGCATGCTGGGCGCAGGAACGGTGATTGGCGTGTTGTCCGGGCTCGTGGGTGCGGGTGGTGGTTTCATCTCTGTGCCCTTCATGACCTGGTGTAACGTGGTCATCCACAACGCGGTGGCCACCAGTGCGGCACTGGGATTCCCGATTGCGCTGGCGGGTACGCTGTCGAATATCTATTACGGCATGCAAGAGCCAGGCTTACCCCCAGGTTCGCTGGGCTTCATCTATCTGCCGGCATTGCTGGTGATTTCTGCGGCCAGCGTGTTCACTGCGCCGCTGGGCGCGAAGACTGCGCATGCGCTGCCGGTGAAAAGCCTGAAGAAAGTCTTTGCTATCGTGCTGTATGCACTGGCAGGGTACATGGCTTACAAGGCGTTTCGGTGAAGGGCAGATGGAATCTGGCTCAATGGTTAGTGCCACAAGACGTTGACCCCTGCCTTCCTCCGAGAAGCCGGCTACCGTTTACATCGTCATTCTGACGAAAGTCAGGATCCATCGTGGTGCGCTAAGGACCTCGTGTGTGGAGAGTCACTGCCAGGTCAACGATGGATCCCGGCATGCGCCGCGATGACGGTTGGGGGGCGCACTGCTTTGAAAGTATGCATCGCGGTGCAAGTCATTGTTCAGAGGCTTATCCAAACCGCTCACGCAATATATTCTTCTGCACCTTGCCCATCGTATTGCGCGGCAGCTCATCCACCACATGCACGCGCTTGGGTACCTTGAAGTTTGCGATCTTCTGCTTCAGTGATTCAATGAGGGCTGCTTCTGACAATGCCGCGCCATCGCGTGGCACCACGACCGCCGTGACTGCCTCACCGAAATCCGGATGCGCGATGCCGATCACGGCAGACTCCAGCACCCCCGGCATCTCGTCAATCACGGATTCAATCTCTTTCGGGTACACGTTGTAGCCGCCGGAGATGATCAGGTCCTTGCTGCGTCCGACAATCGACAGATAGCCATCGCTGTCAAACCGGCCGACATCACCCGTCTTGAAATAACCGTCAGCCGTAAACTCTTCCGCAGTTTTTTCCGGCATCTGCCAGTAGCCGCTGAAGACATTCGGTCCTCTGACTTGAATGTCGCCGATGTCGTCCACCGCACAGGGCTGGCCTTCCTTGTTCACCACGCGCACCGAGACGCCTGGCAGCGCAGGGCCGACGGTGCCAGCCTTGCGCAGGCCTTCATAGGGATTGGAGGTCAGCATCGCGGTCTCACTCATGCCGTAGCGCTCCAGTATGGTGTGACCAGTGTGCGCTGCGAAATCGTCAAAAGTCTCGGTCAGCAGCGGAGCGGAACCCGATACAAACAGGCGGATGTTGTCGCATGCGGTCTTGTCAAAGGTGGCATCATTCAGCAACCGGACATAGTAAGTGGGTACACCCATGAACACCGTAGAGCGCGGCAGATGACGGATCACAGCACTCGTATCAAACTTTGGCAGAAAGATCATCTTGCTGCCATTCATTAATGCGCCATGTGCAGCGACGAACAATCCATGAATATGAAATAGCGGTAGCGCGTGCAGCAGCACATCGCCCGGTTGCCAGCGCCAGAAATCGTGCAGCACGCGGATATTCGCGGCCAGATTGCCGTGACTGAGCATTGCGCCTTTGCTGCGACCAGTGGTGCCGGAGGTGTAGAGAATGGCCGCGAGATCATCCTCGTGACGATGAACCGTATCAAAGGTATCTGGATGATGCACAGCGCGCGACAGCAGGCTGCCGCTGTTGCGGCCATCGCGAGGCTCATCCAGCGTGAACAGATGTTTCGTCCCTTGACGAAACGCAATCTGCGACACCCAGCCAACATTCTGCGGTGAGCAGACGACGACAGCGGGCGATGCGTTGTCGATGAAATAGCGCATCTCATCGGCGCGGTACGCGGTGTTCAGTGGCAGGTAGACAAAACCCGCGCGCACGGTGGCCAGATACAGCATCAGCGCTTCTGGCGATTTTTCGACTTGCGCGGCGATGCGCGAGCCAGCGGGCAGGTTCAGGCTGGCGAACAGATTGGCGATCTTTGCCGTGCCGCGCTCCAGATCGCGCCAGCTGTAGTAACAGGCATCATGGGTCTCCAGCCAGCAATCATCCAAGTCGTTCGGGAAGCGCGAGCGAAACAATGCGTACAGGTTGGCGTTCATGCGTGCTCGGCGGTAGGTGATTTTTTATAGGCGATGAACAGTAATGCCAGCCCCAGCACGATCATCGGCAGCGATAGCATCTGTCCCGCTGACATGATCCAAGGGCCAACGAACACTTCATAGTCTGGCATGCGGAAGTATTCAGTAAAGAAGCGCGCACAGCCATAGCCGGCAGCGAACACGCCGCTGACCGCCAGATAAGGCCGTGGCTTGCGCGAGTAAAGCCACAGCACGATGAACAACAGCACACCATCGATCAGCGCCTGGTAGATCGGTGACGGATGGCGGGGTAGGGTATCGACATTCGGCCACATCATCGCCCAGGGCACACTGGCATCGGCGACACGTCCTGGCAATTCAGCGTTGATGAAATTACCGATACGGCCCGCCGCATAACCCAGTGGCACCAGCGGTGCGATGAGGTCCATTACGTCCATCAGTCGGCGGCCATGGCGCTTTGCCCAGATTGCCATGGCTGCCATCACGCCGAGAAAACCGCCATGAAAAGACATGCCACCGTGCCAGACAGCGAGTATGTCTTGCGGGTGTTGGAAATAATACTCTGGATGATAGAACAGCACTTCGCCCAAGCGCCCGCCAATGATGACGCCCAACACACCATAGGTGAGCATGTCTTCCAGATGGGCTGCGGTCCAGCCGGCGCTGGCGATGTGAGCCTGTCTGATGCGGATACGACCGAGAATGATGAACAGCGCGAAAGCGATCAGGTACATGATGCCGTACCAGCGTATCGCGAATGGTCCGATGGCAATGGCGATAGGATCAGGCAGCGGGTGAATCAGCATTCAGCGGGTCTTTCGCATCAATTCGAGAAAGGCGGCGAGCACGGGGGACTGATTGTCGCGTCGCCAGGCGAGGCCGATCTCTACCTGCGGGCTCGCCTCCCTGAAGGCGCGGTACTCCACGCCCGGCCGCTTCAGGTTGGACACGGATTGTGTCACAAGCGCGATGCCCATGCCGGCAGAAACAAGGCCGATGATGGTTTGCATCTGTATGGCTTCTTGCCCGATCAGCGGGGTCACGCCCGCGTCACGGAAACAGCCGAGTATCTGATCATGAAATGCAGGCGCCAGCCTTCGCGGAAAAATGATCAGCGGCAGATCGCCGCAATGCTTGAGCGAGATCTTGCCCTTGTGTTGAGCCAGTGGGCTGTTCTCGGCAAGCGCTATCACCAGCGGCTCAGACACCAGCGGCAGATAGTCGAGTTCGGATCTGAGCTTGTCAGGCAGCGGCGGTATCAGTATGCCCAGATCGAGCTTGCCGGCGTTGAGCAAGTCAAACTGTACATCCGAGGTCGCCTCTTGCAAATCGAGCTGTACCTCCGGGCAGGCGAGTCGAAACTCGCGCAGCGATTGCGGCAGCACGCTGTAGTCCGCAATCGAGACAAAACCGAGCGACAGTCTTCCCGATTCACCCGCCGCAGCGCGCTGCACGAGCGATTTCAAACCCTCGGCTTGCAGCAACAGGTGTTGAGCCTCGGGCACCAGCGCCCGTCCAGCGGCAGTCAGGGCAACGCTGCGCCGCGTGCGCTCGAACAGCATCGTGCCCAGTTGTGATTCGAGCGCCTGTATCGCCTGCGACAGCGGTGGCTGGGTCATGTGCAGCCGGCGCGCGGCCCGGCCGAAGTGCATTTCTTCGGCGACGGTCAGAAAGTACCGGAGCTGGCGCAGGTCGGGAGTCATAGAACAGGGTTGGCCTTAAAGCCGTGCCGCATCTGTTAATTTGAAAAACATATCAATAAAGGGAGAATCATATATTTGACAAGTGGATTTGCGCAAGGCAAGGTGTCACGCTTGTCAGGGCCGCCGCACCGGCCCGTCCCAGAGACCCTCACTTGGAGAGACCGCATGGCCAGCAATGATCGTTCGAAGAACATTACCGAGGGCGTGAATCGCAGCCCGAACCGCTCGATGTACTACGCAATGGGCTACAAGAAAGAAGACTTCAGCAAGCCCATGATCGGTATTGCGAATGGTCACTCAACCATCACCCCCTGCAACTCCGGTCTGCAAAAGCTCGCCGATGCCGCGATCGAAGCCACCCGAGCGGCCGGCGCGAACCCGCAGGTGTTTGGCACGCCGACGATCTCGGATGGCATGTCGATGGGTACCGAGGGCATGAAATACTCGCTGATCTCGCGCGAGGTGATCGCTGACTGTATCGAGACCTGCGTGCAGGGCCAGTGGCTGGATGGTTGCGTGGTGATCGGTGGCTGTGACAAGAACATGCCCGGCGGGATGATCGCGATTGCGCGTACCAATGTACCCAGCATCTATGTGTATGGAGGTACCATCAAGCCCGGCCACTGGAAAGGCCAGACGCTGACCATCGTGTCGGCATTCGAAGCCGTGGGTCAGTTCACCGCTGGCAAAATGTCGGAAGAAGATTTTGAAGGCGTTGAGCGCAATGCCTGCCCGACCACCGGTTCTTGCGGCGGCATGTTCACCGCGAACACCATGTCGTCTTCGTTTGAGGCGCTCGGGATGTCGCTGATGTATTCCTCGACGATGGCCAACCCGGATGACGAGAAGACGCACTCCTCCGCCGAGTCGGCGCGTGTGCTGGTCGAGGCCGTCAAGAAAAACCTGCGTCCGCGCGATATCATCACCCGCAAATCGATAGAAAACGCTGTTGCCGTCATCATGGCGACGGGTGGTTCGACCAATGCCATATTGCACTATCTCGCGATTGCTCATGCGGCAGAGGTGGAGTGGACGATCGATGATTTCGAGCGCATGCGTCAAAAGATCCCCGTGATCTGCAACCTGAAACCCTCCGGCGAGTACGTGGCCACCGATTTGCATCAGGCTGGCGGCGTACCGCAAGTGATGAAGATTCTGCTGAACGCCGGACTGATGCATGGCGATTGCATGACCATCACCGGCAAGACGCTGGCTGAAGAACTCAAGAACGTACCTGATCAGCCGCCAGCAGGGCAGGACGTGATCCGCACCATCGACAAGGCCTTGTATAAGCAGGGCCATCTGGCGATCTTGAAGGGCAATCTGGCCACCGAGGGCTGCGTGGCGAAGATCTCCGGTCTGAAGAATCCGGTGATCACGGGTCCGGCGCGCGTGTTCGATGACGAGCCCTCGGCCATGGAGGCGATCATTTCCGACAAAATCAAGCCGGGAGATGTCGTGGTGCTGCGCTACTTGGGCCCGAAGGGCGGCCCCGGCATGCCTGAGATGCTGTCCCCGACGTCGGCGCTGATCGGCAAGGGTCTGGGCGAATCCGTCGGTTTGATCACCGATGGCCGTTTTTCTGGCGCCACCTGGGGCATGGTGGTGGGACATGTGGCCCCCGAAGCGTTCGTCGGAGGCACCATCGCGCTGGTGCACGAGGGTGACTCGGTGACCATCGATGCGCACAAGCTGCTGATCCAGCTGAATGTGCCGGACGATGAGATCGCTCGTCGACGCGCCGCGTGGAAGGCTCCCGAGCCTCGGTATGCACGAGGTGTGCTGTCGAAATTTGCCAAGCTGGCGTCGACAGCCAGCAAGGGCGCGGTGACAGATTAATAAATTGCTATTTCGATAATTTGTCTGGGCAAATGACGGGCGATCACCTCACCGGGTGGTGGCCCGTTTTTGTGAATGAATGTAAGCCCCGTCTGCAAAAATCCGGCTTCGGTGATAGATTGGCCACTGAGCAGGATTGCAAAAGCAGGTAAAATCCCGCCGTCATCAAACTAATGGAGAGTGACATGAAACGTATTCTGGTTGCTGCGGTTGCTTTCGGCGCGCTGATGTCTAACGCAGCATTCGCCAGCGAGCAGCTCGCAAAAGAAAAGAACTGCCTGGCTTGCCACGCAGTGGACAACAAGCTGGTCGGCCCCGGCTATAAAGAAGTCGCTGCAAAGTACAAGGGCGACAAATCGGCTGAAGACAAGCTGGCCCAGAAGATCATGAAGGGTGGCAGCGGCGTGTGGGGCCAGATCCCGATGCCCGCAAATCCTCAGGTGTCGGCTGCTGAAGCCAAGACCCTAGCGAAGTGGGTACTGTCGCTGAAGTAACCAGCAGACAAACCAAACAAAAAGCGCTCCGAGGAGCGCTTTTTTGTTAGGCGTCACCCGTGTGCGCATGATGCCGAGCATTTTGCAGATCACTTCGTCACGGCAATCTGTGATCGCTTACCCGACTTGAAGGTATACAGCGTCAGCGTGCCATGCTTCATGTCGCCGCGCTCATCGAATTCGATGGGGCCCGTCACGCCCTGATAACGAATCTTAGCCAGTTCGGGCAAGTACTTCGCGGGTTCGACGGAATCAGCTTTTTGCATCGCGGCCGCCATCACCATCACGGCGTCATAGACATACGGTGCATACAGCTTCACCTCAGTGCCGAATTTTTTCTTGTACGCTGCGCGGAATTCTTCCAGCCCTTTTTTCTGACTGTCTTCCACGCCACCGGCCTCGGCGCAGATCACCTGCCCGTCAGTCATGCCATCGCCGGCCAGTGAGGGCAGCTGCTCCGAGCAGATTCCATCGCCGCCCATGAACTTGGGCGTCATGCCCAGTTGTTTTATTTGTCTCAGCATGGGGCCGCCGACCGCATCCATGCCGCCGAAGAAAATCAGATCCGGGTTCTTGCCCTTGATCGCGGTGAGGATCGCATTGAAGTCGGTCGCCTTGTCATTCGTATACTGGCGGCCGACGATGTTCAATCCCGCCGCCTTCGCCGCTTTGGCAAATTCATCAGCCACGCCCTGACCGTAAGCTGTGCGGTCATCAATGATCGCGACATTCTTCGCTTTCAGCGTGCTGGCGGCATAGCGACCGAGCGCACCACCCAGCTGCCCGTCATTGGCAACCACACGGAATGCCCCTTTGAATCCCTGTTGCGTGTACTTCGGGTTCGTGGCCGAAGGCGAAATTTGCACGATACCCGCATCGTTGTAGATCTTGGAGGCCGGTATCGTCGTGCCCGAGTTCAGGTGACCGATCACGCCATGGACTTTTGCATCGACCAGCTTTTGCGCGGCGGCGGTACCTTGCTGCGGATTCGCGCCATCATCTTCCCCGAGCAGCATGAACTTGATCTTCTTGCCAGCTATCGTGATTGATTTTGCATTCAGTGCATCGATCGCCATCCGTCCGCCATTTTCATTATCTTTGCCGAGGTGAGCGACTTGTCCGGACAGCGGAGCGACATGTCCGATCTTCACGACTTGCTCTTGCGCGTAGGCCGACGCCGACAGCAGCGAGGCGATCGACAGCAGGGGCAGCAGGGTTGGGGTGAAGCGCATGATTCCTCCCGGTGACAAAAACCCGAATTATCTTCGATTTGTCTGCGGGAGGCTTTTGCTGAAGCGGATGTGGTCAGCCCATGCAGCGTTCAGCCGCGGCATGGCTGTCGATGGTCAGGAGCGGATCGCTGAAGCGGGGAGGACGTCCACACTGCCGGTGCGCGTACGCGAACGCATACCGGTGAATTCGAAATCAATGTCTGGTCTACGACCGGAAACGATCTCGGCAATCGCCCGACCCGAGCCGCAGCCCATGGTCCAGCCCAGCGTGCCATGTCCGGTGTTCAGAAAAAGATTCGTGTATGGCGTTCGGCCGATGTAAGGCACATTCGATGGCGTCAGCGGCCGCAGACCCGCCCAGTACTGCGGCTGTTCATAGTCGCAAGCGCCAGGGAACAATTCTTGAACACGACGAGTGATGGCCTCGCAGCGGACAGGATTGAGCTCACGCGAATAGCCATTGATCTCGCAGGTACCGGCAACACGCAGTCGATCGCCGAGTCGTGAGATCACGAGCTTGTGGCCATCATCGGTCAGCGACACGCGTGGCGTCAGTGCCGGATCGAGAACGCGATACGTTGCCGAGTAACCTTTACCCGGATACAGCATCAGATCAATACCCAGCGGTTTGACCAGCCGTGTCGAGAAGCTGCCCATTGCCAGTACCACGCTGTCTGCCTGCAGCACCTGATGGCGGCCATGCGCATCAATCACTTCCACGCCGGAGATGCGAGCCGCTGCACCGGTACCCTCGGCCAGCAGACGGGTGACCAGATGATTGAAGCGGAACTGCACGCCAGCCTGCGCGCAATGGTCAGCCAGCCCGGTGGTGAACTTGTGTACATCACCTGATTCATCAGTAGCGGTGAAATCGCCGCCAACGATCTTGTGCCGCACGGGTGAGAGCGAAGGCTCTATTCTCAACACGTCTTCGGTGCTGACCGTCTCGCGCGGGCAGCCCAGGTCGCGCATCAGCTGCGCTGCCGGTAGCGACTGCTCGAACTCACGCGCATCAGTGTAGAAATGCAGTATCCCGCGCGTCTCGCAGTCATAGGCAATATCGGTCTCGGCGCGTAGTGCTTGCAAGGTTTGCCGGCTGTACTCGGCAATCGCGACGATCTGGCGAATATTGTGTGCGGTGCGACCCGGGGTGCACTGGCGTAGAAATTCCAGACCCCAGCGCCACTGCAGCCATTCGGGACGCAGCCTGAACAGCAGCGGGGCATCTTCGTGGCGCAGCCACTTGAGCACTTTCAGCGGTGCGGAGGGATTGGCCCAGGGCTCTGCATGCGATACAGAGATTTGCCCGCCATTGGCGAAGCTGGTTTCCTGAGCGGCGCCGGGCTGGCGCTCGATGACGGTAACGTCGTGGCCGGCCTTGTGCAGGAACCAGGCGGAAGCGGTGCCGACGATGCCCGCGCCCAGTACGATGACTTTCATTGAATCTTCCGGTGTTTTCGATGGTGATGCGACTTGGGTGGCACTCTGCCGCACTAACTATTCATCAAGTAGATGGGTGACGCGCGAATTGTAAGCAGCCGTCCCGAGTTTGCGGCGTCATTTCCGCCACAGGGAGGCGTATTTGCATCGCCGGTTCACCGTATCACTGCTGCAATCGCGAGAATTCCTGAGCAACGACTTCACGCACCCGCATCTCCAGTCTTTGTTCCAGCAGTGCGCCGATTTCCTGTGCCAGTGTGCCGGCGACCTGTTCGGTCGCGGCCTCGGCGGCGAGTGGCAACGTCGCCGCCAGCGCGGTCATGATTTCTGCCTGAAGCTTGGCGCCTACCGCTGGTGGCAGATGCTCTTGCAGCGCGGCCTCTATCAGAATGGGTATCTGGTCAGAAAGTTCCGCAGCGATACGCGCGCTGATCTCCTCCTCGATCTCGCGCAGCAGCTCGGCATCATCGGCGGCTGCCTCGCTAGCCGCCGTATCGGTCGCTACGTTGGTACCCACCGCATCCTCGTGAAGAATATCCGTGAGGACGGGGATCTCAGTGTCGTGCTGGTTCGGTGGGTTCATGTTTTCTCCGCCACGAAGTGGGTCAGGGGATAACCACGCTGCTGATATTGTTTGTAACGTTCTCGACCTGCGGCGAGGTCTGACTCGTCAGTGGACAAGATCTCGAACAGACGTTCAAAGCGCGCGAAGTGCTCGGGCGTGCGCTGTGACAGATTGATCAGCACCTGATGATGCGGGAGCGGATCGTTCGCATCTTGCGACAGGATCACCGGCGTCTGCGCGGCCAGCGCATCTCCTGCCTGTACATGGGGCAGGAAATCCTGTTCCGAAAAAGTCCACAGCGCCTCATCAAACGCATGCAGCTGACGTCCATCCTCCAGATGCACCACGACTTTCATGTCTGCTGCGCGCGCCTTGCGCACCAGACGGCAAGCGTACAGTAACTTGTCCGGTACCTTGCTATGAAAATCTACGCGCGTCATCGCTCTCTACGCCAGGTTGTGGATCAGGCCGACACCATGCCATTGTGCCGCAGTAGCGCATCAATGCTGGGCTCGCGGCCACGAAAGGCAGTGAAAGATTCCAGCGCGGGACGCGAACCGCCGACTGACAAAATCTCGCGGTGAAACGCCATCCCGGTCTCGGCGAGGCGGTTTGGATCGCCCTGGGCTTCCTCGAACGCGCCGTACGCATCCGCGGACAAGACTTCCGCCCACTTGTAGCTGTAGTAGCCTGCTGCATAGCCACCGGCAAAGATATGCGAGAACGAGTGCTGAAAGCGGTTGAATGCCGGCGGAATGATGACGGCCACTTGATGTCGTACCTCGGCGAGTAGCTCAGCGACCGTCTTGCTGCTGTTCGGATCGAAATCGAAATGCAGATGCATGTCGAATAGCGAAAATTCGACCTGTCTCAGCATCTGCATACCAGACTGAAAATTCTTCGCAGCGATCATTTTGTCATACAGATCACGTGGCAGTGTCTCACTGGTGTCTGTGTGCTCAGTCATGTGCTGCAACACATCCCATTCCCAGCAAAAGTTCTCCATGAACTGCGAGGGCAGTTCGACCGCATCCCATTCGACACCGGCGATGCCCGATACGCCTAGCTCATCAACGGCAGTCAGCATGTGATGCAGGCCATGGCCAAATTCATGGAACAGTGTGATGACCTCATCATGCGTGAAGTAGGCTGGCTTTTTCACGCCATCGACGATCGCAGGTTCGGTGAAATTGCAGGTCAGATAAGCGATCGGTGTCTGCAAGTCGCCAGCAAGATTCTTGCGGCCGCGTGCATCATCCATCCATGCGCCGCCACGCTTGCCCTTGCGCGCATACAGATCGAGATAGAACTGACCAATCAGCTGGCCTTTTTTCTCGATCCGATAAAACTTCACATCAGCATGCCAGACCGGGCTCTGGTCAGGCTGGATCTCGACGCCGAACATGTTTTGTATCAGCCTGAACAGACCGCCAACGACTTTATGCTCGGGGAAATAGAGTTTCACTTCCTGTTCGGAGAAGGCGTACCGTTTCTCACGCAGTTTTTCCGAGGCATAGGCCATGTCCCAAGCGTCGAGCTTATCCAGTCCGAGTTCGGTTTTTGCAAAATTCTTCAGCTCCGCGAGGTCATTCTCTGCAAACGGACGCGCGCGCTTGGCCAGATCTTGCAGAAACTGGATTACTTGCTGGGGCGAGGTCGCCATCTTGGGCACCAGCGACACTTCGGCGAAATTGGCATAACCGAGCAATTGTGCTTCTTCGTCGCGTAGCTTCAGGATGTCGATAATGTTTTGGGTGTTGTCCCAGTCCGGATTCGCGCCAAGTTCTGATGCCTTGGTCGCGCTGGCTCGATAGAGCGTTTCGCGCAGAGCGCGGTCGTCCGCGTACTGCAGCACTGGGAAATACGAGGGGAAGTGCAGCGTGAAGCGCCAGCCGGTCTTGCCTTCGCGTTCCGCCGATGCGCGTGCCGCCTGTTTCACATCGTCCGGCAGTCCGGACAGGCGGCTTTCGTCGTCGACGATAAATTCGTAGGCGTTGGTCGCGTCGAGCACATTCTCGGAAAAGCGAGTCGACAGTGCAGCCTGCTGCTCCTGTATCTCGGCAAAGCGCACTTTTTTGTCGTCCGGTAGCTCGGCACCGCCCAGACGAAAATCACGGATCGCATGATCGACGATTTTTCTGCGCGCGGCGTTCAGCGTTTGATATTCACCGCTGCCTTGCAGCGCCTTGTATTTTTCAAACAGCTTGAGGTTTTGCCCCAGCTCGGTCCAGAACTCGGTGACCTTGGGCAGGTTATCGTTATAGGCGGCGCGCAGCTCGGGTGTATCAACCACGGCGCTCAAATGACCGACCACGCCCCAGGCGCGTCCGAGTCGCTCGGTGACGCGCTCCAGTGGCAGCACAAATTCCTGCCAGCTGAAGGGCGCCCCGGGTGATTCAAGCGCGGCGACGGTAGCGCGCGCTTCGTCCAGCAACTGGCTGATCGCAGGCGTCACGTGATCGGGTTTGAACAGATCGAAGCGGGGCAGGTCAGTAAAATCCAGTAATGCGTTATCAGTCATGGTTCAGGATTGGGTCAGTTCGAGTGATCAGCCGCGCTCTGCGGCCTCGATCGTATTCACCAGCAGCATGGTGATGGTCATGGGTCCGACGCCGCCGGGTACCGGCGTGATCCATCCGGCTACCTCAGCGCACGGGCCGTAGTCCACATCGCCGCACAGCTTGCCGGCATCGTCGCGGTTCATGCCAACGTCGATCACCACTGCGCCGGGCTTGACCATGTCGGCGGTCACGATGTTCCGCTTGCCGGTCGCCACCACCAGAATGTCCGCGTCGCGCGCATGATGACCGAGGTCGCGTGTTTTGGAATTACAAATAGTGACGGTGGCACCCGCCTGCAAGAGCAGCATGGCCTGCGGCTTGCCGACGATATTCGATGCGCCGACCACGACCGCATGCGCACCGCGCACCGGATAATTGATCGATTCCAGCATTTTCATCACGCCGTAGGGCGTACAGGGCCGGAACAGCGGCTGCCCAGTCATCAGCAGTCCAGCGTTGCTGATATGGAAACCATCCACGTCTTTTTCCGCAGCGATGGCTTCGATGACCTTGTGCGAATCGATGTGCGGGGGCAGCGGCAACTGCACCAGAATGCCGTTGATTTTCGGGTCTTTGTTGAGCGCGTCCACGCGCGCCAGCAGCTCGGCCTCAGACATCGACGCATCGTACTTCTCGAACACGGAGTGAATGCCGTTGTCCTCGCAGGCCTTGATTTTGTTTCGCACATACACCTGCGATGCCGGGCTGTCACCGACCAGGATCACGGCCAGACCGGGCTGCCTGCCTTTGGCGGTGAGGGCGGCCGCACGTTCAGCCACCTCGGCGCGGAGTTGTTTGGAAAGCAGGTTTCCGTCAATGATTTTTGCGTTCATAAGGAGAGCAGGTGGAGGAGGAATAGAGGCCTGATTATACGGGGCGGCCTCGTTTGATGCCGTGCAAGGTCAGGCCGTTCCGGACGTCGCGGAAGGCCGCAAGCGATTACATTAGAGCCCCTTTTCAGTTTACTTTTTGTTTACTTATCATATTATGAAATGTAATATCGCAGTTTGAAAAAATCGGCGGTGCTGATACACTTCCGTGAATTCTGGATACCCGCCAGAATGAAAGGCATGCTGGCTGTGACCCGGCCCGCGACCTGCCTCCCGGCACCTCATAAAAGCAAGGAGACCTGCTCATGTCAGCCCAGCTCGACAACATCCTGGCGCAAGCCGCGAATGATCCCGATGTGATGGAAACGCAAGAGTGGCTTGATGCCCTCGAATCCGTAATTGAGCTGGAGGGTGCGGAGCGCGCGCACTATCTGCTTGAGCGCATGGTTGATCTGGCCCGCCGTCGCGGCGCGCACATTCCTTTTTCCAGTAACACCGCCTACGTCAATACGATTCCCGCGCATCTGGGCGAGCACTGCCCGGGCAATCTGGAATATGAAGAGCGGCTCCGTTCCTACATGCGCTGGAATGCAATGGCGATGGTGGTCAAGGCCAACCGAGCCGATGGCGATCTGGGCGGCCATATCTCGAGCTTTGCGTCGCTGGCGAACATGCTGGGCATCGGCTTCAACCATTTCTGGCATGCGCCGACCGAGCATCATGGCGGCGACCTGCTCTATATACAAGGCCACTCTTCCCCGGGCATTTATGCGCGCGCCTTCCTTGAAGGCCGCATCTCAGAAGAGCAAATGCTGAATTTCCGGCGCGAAGTCGATGGCAAGGGCCTGTCGTCCTATCCGCATCCGAAGCTGATGCCGGACTTCTGGCAATTCCCTACCGTATCGATGGGCCTGGGTCCGCTGATGGCGATCTATCAGGCGCGCTTCCTGAAATACCTGCACGCTCGCCAAATCGCTGACACCGCCAACCGAAAGGTCTGGGCGTTCTGCGGCGATGGTGAAATGGACGAACCGGAATCGATGGGTGCAATCGGCATGGCCGGTCGCGAGATGCTCGATAACCTCGTATTCGTCATTAACTGCAACTTGCAGCGACTCGATGGCCCAGTGCGCGGCAACGGCAAGATCATTCAAGAGCTCGAAGCCGATTTCCGGGGTGCAGGCTGGAATGTCATCAAAGTGATCTGGGGCTCGAACTGGGACGATCTGCTCTCGCGCGACAAGGACGGCGTGCTGCAGCGGATCATGATGGAAACCGTCGATGGCGAATACCAGAACTACAAGGCCAAGGATGGCGCCTATGTGCGCAAGCATTTCTTTGGCAAGCATCCCAAGGCGCTGGAGCTGGTGGCCAATATGTCGGACGACGATATCTGGCGTTTGCTGCGCGGTGGTCATGATCCACACAAGATTTACGCCGCGTACAAGTCGGCTCAAGAGCACAAGGGTCAGCCGACTGTGCTGCTGGTAAAAACGGTCAAGGGTTACGGCATGGGCAAGTCGGGCGAGGCGCGCAACACCGCGCACCAGACCAAGAAGCTTGATGACGATGCCATTCGCGAGATGCGCGACCGCTTCGGTATCCCGGTGCCCGATGACAAACTACACGACGTCCCGTTCTACAAGCCGTCCGACGATGCGCCAGAAATGAAGTATCTGCACGAGCGCCGCAAGCAGCTGGGCGGCTATCTGCCGCAACGCCGTCGTGTCGCCGAAGAGACCTTGCCAGTCCCGCCGCTGTCGGCGTTTCAGCCGGTATTGGATGCGACTGCCGAGGGTCGCGAGATCTCGACGACGCAGGCCTATGTGCGCACCCTGACTGTGCTGCTGCGCGACGCTAATCTCGGCCCGCGTGTCGTGCCTATCCTCGTTGACGAAGCACGCACCTTCGGCATGGAAGGTTTTTTCCGTCAGATTGGTATCTTCAGTCAGCAAGGCCAACTCTACGAGCCGGTCGACAAAGATCAGGTCAGCTACTACCGCGAAGACAAAGCCGGCCAGATCCTCCAAGAAGGTATCAATGAAGCCGGTGCGATGAGCTCATGGATCGCCGCGGCGACCTCGTACTCGACGAACAATCGAGTGATGATACCGTTCTATATTTTCTATTCGATGTTCGGCCTGCAGCGCATCGGTGATCTGGCCTGGGCAGCGGGGGATATGCGTGCACGCGGTTTTCTGCTCGGCGGCACCTCAGGCCGCACCACACTGAACGGCGAAGGCTTACAGCATGAAGATGGTCACAGCCATGTGCTGGCTTCGACCATACCGAACTGCATGCCCTATGACCCGACCTTCGCGCACGAAGTTGCGGTGATCATTCAGGATGGCCTGAAACGCATGGTCGAGAAGCAGGAAGATGTGTTCTATTACATCACCCTGATGAACGAGAACTACAGCCACCCGGGTCTGAAAGCCGGACAGGAAGAGGGCATACTCAAAGGTCTGTATCTGCTGCAGCCATCCGCAGCGAAGAAAGCGAAGCACAAGGTGCAGCTGATGGGTTCGGGCACCATCTTGCGCGAGGTCATTGCCGCCGCTGACTTGCTTGAGAAGGATTGGGATATTGCTGCCGATATCTGGTCAGCGCCTTCGTTCACGTTGCTGGCACGCGATGGTCAGGATGCGGAACGCTGGAATCTGCTGAACCCGACAGCCAAGACACCGCGCATTCCTTTTGTCACGCAAGCACTGCAAGCCTCGGAAGGTCCGGTGATCGCAGCAACCGACTACATGCGTACTTACGCCGATCAGATTCGTGCCTACATGCCGAAAGATCGCCACTACAGAGTACTCGGTACTGACGGTTTTGGTCGCTCGGATACGCGCGCCAAGCTCAGGGAGTTTTTCGAGGTCAATCGTTACTTCGTGACTGTGGCTGCACTCAAGTCACTGGCTGACGCGGGCAGCATCGATGCATCTGTCGTTGCGAAAGCAGTGCAGAAGTACGGCATTGATCCGAACAAACCCAATCCTGTGCTTCAGTAATCCCGCAGCGTACCGTCGTCGCCACGCCGCGGGCTTGCCAGCGGCGCTTGTCGTGAACAACAAGTTGTGCCTCGTCGCTCACCGTCGGCGAGATACCTCCGCAAAAAGAAGTCGTGACATCACGGAGCAAGAAGATGAGTCAAGTAGAAATCAAAGTGCCGGATATTGGTGATTTCAAGGAAGTCGAAGTCATCGAGTTACTGGTCAAACCAGGCGACACCGTCAAGGCTGAGCAATCGCTGATCACCGTCGAATCCGACAAAGCCAGCATGGAGATACCCAGCAGCCACGCGGGCGTCGTCAAAGAGTTGAAGGTCAAGCTCGGTGACAAGGTCGCCGAGGGCTCACTGATTTTGCTTCTGGAGCCATCAGAAGCAGGTGCAGCTGCCACCGCGCCCGCTGCTGCGCCCGCTCCGACTTCCGCCGCGGCGCCCACAGTGGCGCCCGCAGTGGTTACGCCCGCAGCTCAAGCTGCTCCAGCACCTGCCGTTGCCACCGTACCCGCTGTCTCGGCCGCTGCTACGTCTGAAGGGCAGCGCGCGCATGCATCACCGTCCGTGCGCAAGTTTGCTCGCGAGCTGGGCGTCGATTTATCACGCGTGAATGGCACCGGGCCCAAAGGCCGTATCCTGCTCGAAGATGTGCAGGGTTTCGTCAAAGGTGTGATGTCGGGTTCCGCTGCTGCCCCGGTGTCGGGTGGTGGTGGCACAGGGATGTCACTACTGCCCTGGCCTTCGCTTGATTTCTCCAAGTTCGGTCAGACCTCGCTCGAGCCGCTGTCTCGTATCAAGAAAATCAGTGGCCCGAATCTGCACCGCAACTGGGTGATGATCCCGCATGTGACGCAATTCGATCAGGCTGATATCACCGAGCTGGAAGCCTTCCGCAAGAGCGCCAACGAGTCGCTGGCCAAGTCTGGCGTCAAGCTGACCATGCTCGCCTTTGTGATCAAGGCCAGTGTCGCCGCGCTAAAAAAATTCCCTGCATTCAATGCATCACTCGACGCGAATGGCGAGAACCTGATCCTCAAGCATTATTACAACATCGGTTTTGCAGCCGATACACCGCAAGGACTGGTGGTGCCGGTGGTGAAGAACGCCGATCAGAAAGGCCTAGCCGAGATCGCGAAGGAAATGGGCGAGCTCTCTGCACAGGCACGTGACGGCAAGCTGAAACCTGCAGACATGCAGGGCGCCAGCTTCACGATCTCTTCGCTCGGCGGCATTGGCGGAACGGCATTCACGCCGATCATCAATGCGCCGGAGGTCGCCATACTCGGCTTGTCGAAATCCGAGATCAGGCCGATCTGGGATGGCAAACAATTCGCGCCACGGCTCATGCTTCCGCTGTCGCTGTCCTATGACCATCGCGTGATTGACGGTGCGCTCGGCGCGCGCTTCACCGTGTATCTCGCCGACGTGTTGGCAGATATGCGCAAGACACTGCTGTAAGCGTTACGGAGCCAAACAATGAGCCAGATGGAAATCAAAGTCCCCGATATTGGCGATTTCAAAGAAGTGGAAGTCATCGAATTGCTTGTCAAGCCGGGTGATACCGTCAAACCCGAGCAGTCGTTGATTACGGTGGAGTCCGACAAAGCGAGTATGGAGATACCGAGCAGTCATGCGGGTGTTGTCAAAGAGCTCAAGGTCAAACTGGGTGACAAAGTCGCAGAAGGTTCGCTGATCCTGTTGCTGGAAGCGGCCGATGCCAGCGTCCCCGTAGCGGCCGCATCATCATCAGCCGCTGCATCATCGGCAACAGCGCCCGCCGTGCCGATGCCTTCGGGATCCGCAGCGCCGGCCCCTGTTGCTGCCAGCTTCGCCGGTCATGCTGATATCGAATGCGACACGCTGGTGCTGGGTGCCGGCCCCGGCGGCTACACCGCAGCTTTTCGTGCGGCTGATCTGGGTCAGCGCGTGGTGCTGGTTGAACGTTATGCATCGCTCGGCGGTGTCTGTCTGAACGTGGGCTGCATTCCTTCGAAGGCTTTGCTGCACGCAGCCAAGGTGATCACCGAAGCAGAGGAGATGTCGCACTTCGGCATAAAAATGTCCAGGCCCGAGATCGATATCAGTGCACTGCGAGGCTGGAAAGAGAGCGTGATCAAAAAGCTGACCGGCGGTCTCTCCGGTCTGGCCAAGGCGCGCAAGGTACAGGTCGTGCAGGGCAAGGGTGGTTTCACTTCGCCGAACTCACTCAGCGTGGAGACCGCAGAAGGTACGAAGACCATCGCGTTCAAGAATGCGATCATCGCTGCCGGTTCGTCGGTCGCGAAGATTCCCGGTTTCCCTTACGACGATCCGCGCCTAGTGGATTCCACTGGCGCGCTTGAGCTGCGCCAGATCCCCAAGCGCATGCTGGTCATCGGCGGCGGCATCATTGGCCTCGAGATGGCTTGCGTGTATGACGCGCTTGGTGCCAAGGTCAGCGTGGTTGAATTCGCTGATGGGCTGATCCCGGCGGCTGATCGCGACATCGTCAAGCCCCTGCACAAGCGCATCGAAAAGCGCTATGAGGCGATCATGCTCAAGACCAAGGTCACGAAGCTCGAGGCGCGTGCCAATGGCTTGCTCGCGACGTTCGAAGGCGAGAACGCACCCAAAGAACCGCAGATGTACGACATGGTGCTGCTTGCTGTTGGTCGTCGTCCGAACGGGAAAGAGATCGCGGCTGATAAGGCTGGTGTCATCGTCAATGAGCGAGGTTTCATCCCAGTCGATCAGCAGCAGCGTACGAACGTGCCCCATATTTTTGCGATTGGCGATATCTGCGGCGACCCAATGCTCGCACACAAAGCCACCAATGAAGCGAAGGTTGCCGCTGAAGTCATTGCGGGTCACAAGGTTGCATTCGATGCAATGACTATTCCCTCGGTCGCTTATACCGATCCTGAGATTGCGTGGATGGGCGTCACGGAAGCCGAAGCCAAGGCCAAAGGCATTCCCTTTGAAAAAGCCAGCTTCCCCTGGGCCGCGTCAGGCCGTGCACTCGCCATGGGACGCGATGATGGCGTGACTAAATTGCTGTGGGATCCGACCACCAAGCGCATCATCGGTGCCGGTATCGTGGGCGTGAACGCCGGCGAGCTGCTGGCTGAGACAGTGCTGGCGATGGAGATGGGAGCTGATCTCGACGATCTGGCGCTGACCGTGCATGCGCATCCGACTTTGTCAGAGACGCCGATGTTTGCTGCGGAGATGGGGTTGGGGAGTATTACGGATTTGTATATTCCGAGCAAAAAATAGCTTTTTACTTTGACTTACAAGCAGCCCGCTCGACGGGCTGTTTTTTTTGTAGGAGCTGCTGAAAACCATTAATTTCTGCATTGTTTATTTTTCCAGCAATATTTTTTCTGCATCTTCATTGAAGACAACCCTACGAATTCGTTTCTCAAATTCTTTTGCTGATGCATATGAATGAATACTCAGCGCAGCGCCGCAAGATCCTCTATCGCTTTCATGGCGGCTCATCAAGCATCTTCTTTATCGACAAAAAGGAAGACGTCGTGAAGATTTTCGGTAATCATTCCTTCGAAGTGAGCACAAGCACAACTCGATCTGATTTTATAAAAGAACTGAGTAATTTCGGATATTTTTCTGAGCTCGAATTTGGATGCAAGGATGGTACTCAGGGAATGTTCTTTGTCCGCGAGCATGGTTTCATCTCAGTTAATCAGAGCCAGCGTACTAACGTGCCCCTATTTTTGCGATTTACATATGATCAAAATGAGTAGATTTCATCGATCATGTTTGTAATTGAATTCCATTAGATTTAATTCGTTCAGGTATTACTTGGAAATGTTTTTAAGCGCTACTAAATTTTTAATATTATCCAGCGCATCTGAAGAGCGAATAACAATTTCCGCGCTACCTTTTCTCCGTAGGTAACGGTCAGCAAAGATTTTTGAAATTTCATACTTGGTGAGTAAATCAGTTGTGTCCTTTAATTCATCCATATGCATGATTTTGGCAAGGGTAATTGCATCGTTTATCGGTTCATTGTGGGAGTCCATTGCATAGTTTGCAAGCCTGCAAAGCTCATTGATCGTTTTTATTTCGTCGGTATTGATCACCGTATACGATTCATTTTTTGCTAGAAGTTTTTTGTATTTCTCTTCAAACAATCTCGCTTTTACTTCAAAGTGTTTTGGTTGCTTTATCTCTTGGTACACATTTTTTATATTGCTAAATGCATTTTTTTTTGGACTTGTACCTGGAAAATTCCTATAAGCTCCATTTTGGTTTACTTTTTCAAGAAAAATTTCCTCAGGGTTTTTAGAAAATTCATCAAATGCCGACATGGAATTTATAAACGTTTCTGCTAAAGACTCCAATTCAATTTTAGTTTTTGAATTTATTTCTTTTGACTCTGAAAAGAATAAATATTGAGCGGTTAGTCGATTTTCTATTTCTTTTTTTCCTTCCTCATAGCTAATTCTTTTTAACTCATAAGACTTTCCTTGAATTTTTGCAATAACTTTTTTTCCGAAGCCGATTGCTCGTTCAAAAAAAGTGTCCTGCTTGATTTTTCCTGAGGGAGTTTTCAGCAGAGTTGCATCTTCGGCGATTTTTGCTTGTGTAACCGCATGCAGATCACGAATAAAGCTTTTTATCTTCATATCAATATTTTCTTTCTGTGTGTATTTTTTCTTCAAGACAAAAGTAAAAGGATTATGACTGTCTATTGGTTTCATTTTGATCCTCAAGCTATGCACCAGCTGAGTTTTTTTGTATAGGTGATGTACTAACCCAAGACTCCGAGAAAACTCTACTCGGGGAAGCGTGACTGATTGTCAACGTGCCTGATGGAGAAGCGGAGTCATGGGTCGATTGTCGACAAACACACGTATTCAATCTGATAGCGCTAGCTCCAGGGCTATGCTGGAAGAGATGGCGGCTAAACTCGATGGCAAGGGGCAAATCAAGAATTGGGCGACGGAGCGGGGCGGCGGGCGATTCGAGGTGAGGTTAGGGAAGCTCGATTTCATCGAAAAGCAGTCATCACTTCTTCGTAAGGATTCCTAAAAAACCCATATAAAGGCGGTGTTTGATGCAATCAAGGAATTAGTTTTGCGTAGTAAAGTGCAGAATGGTGATCTACTGCTGAGCAGTATAAAAAATACGATGGAGCGGACAGGTAAGCTTCGGGAAGTCGATATCGCCAATGCGATCAGGTATTTTCAGAAGAATAGGTGTTAAGAACCAAAGAAGGTCTAGCCAGAACAACCAAAGGAATATTCAATTTGTTTTTTGGATTGGGGGAAGTGAATGTCCTTTTGATAGAAAAATCGAGGGCTCTGATGAAAACAAATTTAGTTACTCATCTTCAGGCAGGCCAGCTGAATGATGCAATAGAATACTTAAATAAAAAAGATACGGTCAATTTTGCGGAAACATATACTTCCTTAACTGATTCTACGACAACCGTAAAAATAAAATCAGGGGGTTCATTATCCAGGATTCGCGGCCTGCTTTTATCCAAAAAGGAAAGAGAGGAAAAGGCCGATACTGCTTGTAGAAGAATCGATGAAGTTTTGAAGGGCCGGTGTAACGAAAAAGCACTCGAATCTGTGAAAAAAAATATCCGAGCACAAATCACTAAAACTGGTTGCCTGACAGGCGAGTTTTTGGCTAGAAATTTAGTCGCCCTACAACAAGGTGAATCCCTCATACGTAAAGACGAAAACAAGCCTTGAAATTGTACGGCGCCAAGGAACCAAAGGCACGTTCACTGTATTTTGTCGGTTGAGCAAAGTGAGTAACTGCTCGATGTCATTCTGAATGGGATAGGCGATTCGATGAGTGCATGACAATTACTCTCGTGTCGACCAATAATGAGGTGCTTTGCATGCTCCGCAAACTGAATGATCAGATCGTATCGGAGCAACGTCAGCCGTCTCCCCCCCCATCCTGGCAATAGTGCACTACCAGTTGGCTAACCCTGGGGAAACAAGGGGACATTGGATTGTTTTGATAGCAAATGAACTGCCCTATCTGTCTTTGAGGGAGGGTAATGGTAGACAAGATCACCATCGATACGCGCATGCCTTACCAAGATGTCGCGACTAAGCTTGGTAAGCTGGCTGAGCTTCGAGTAGATAATCAATATGAAAAGAATGGCATCACATATGTAGTTCTACGAGAGCGCACCTTGGTTGAATGGCTCTCCGATGCCTTCTCCAGAGACCGGTCTGCAGCAAAGAAATCCGGAGAGGCCGTGTTGAACGCTCTCGAACCCTTGATAAAAAAATCGGATTATTCGGATCAGTTATTCCAGAACATTCGCGACAGGATCGATCAAGGCTATGGTATCAGCGGACGTAATTTGCGGCGTGACCTTCAACCCGTAAGGGAAGGCGGTAGACCGATGCCTTTGCGGGGAGGTACTGTTGCTGCGCTGAGTAAAGGCAATAGTGTTCAAATCCTTGAAGCTGACCCTGCAAAAATCAAATGCAGTCATGCTGTGCTGCAACTGTCGACAGCTAGTACTGAAGCTTCGCGACATTCGCAACTTCAAACAGTACATAAAAGTTTAGGAAGATTCGCTGCAGCGAATCCGAATCCGCCACACCAATCGCGAGACCAACCGGTGCAGATAGGAATCACCACCACACCCTTCAAGGTCAATGTTGCAGCTACTTCCTGGAGCTGTATTACTGATCTGCAGCTGCCAGAATTCGGGAAGAATCAGGCAGAGATTTCAGAAAAGATTTTAGAGAATTTGGTGGTAGGAGCAGTGGGAGACCAATCGGGGGCGGTGGTGATCGAAATCATTCCTGATCATCTTGAGGAGCACCATGGGGAAAAATCCCGTAGCTATACCGATAAGGGGCTGCAAGCACAGATCAGGGCAGCCACTCATTTGGTTGCCAAAGCTAAAAACGAAAAAAAAGATCTGGTGATCACCTTCGCTTGCAAAGATGTGTCCGTATTGAACCGAATGAGAGATATCGTCAGGCACGATGCTGCTCTGAAGATTGGCGCAATCAAGCAGAATGAAAAAAAAATCGTCGGAGACTGAAGGTTTTTATCAAAAATTCATTCGCGCATCAGCTTATGATGACGTGCGCGCTTTGACAATCACACTCGACAGCATGTCCAGCATCTGGTCAATCTCACTCGTCGTCACAGTCAGCGCCGGCATAAACCGCAACAACTCCGGGCGCGGTGAATTTAGCAGCAGCCCGGCGGGTTCCAGATCACGCGCGATCTCGACAATCTTGCCGCCGATCGGCGATCCCAGCTTCAGCGCACGCAGCAGTCCTTCGCCACGCTCGCCTTCCAGACCGTGCTTGTCGCACAGCTTTAGCAAGCCTTGCTTCAGATACTCACCTTTGTCGATCACCGATTGCAGGAATCCCGGCTTCAGTAGTTCTTCGAGCACTGCGATGCCGACCGCAGTCATCAGCGGATTGCCGTTATAGGTGCCGCCCTGATCGCCGGGCTCGAACACGGCGACGGCTTCCGTGCAAAGCAGCGCCGCCAGTGGTACGCCACCGCCGATGCCTTTGCCGAGGGTCATGATGTCGGGCTCGATATCGGACAGCTGATAGGCGAACAGCTTGCCGGTGCGGCCCATGCCTGCCTGCACCTCATCGACGATCAGCAACAGACCGCGCTTTTGCGTCAGTGTGCGTAGACCTTGCATGAATTCGCGGGACGCCGGTATCACGCCGCCTTCGCCCTGCACGGGCTCCAGCATCACGGCAACCGTCTTATCTGTAATTAGCGCTTCGACGCTGGCCAGATTATTCAGTTCGGCTTTGGGGAAGCCCGGTACCTGAGGCGCGAACATCGTGTCCCAGCCCGCTTTGCCCGAGGCAGACATGGTGGCCAGTGTGCGGCCATGGAAGCTGTGATCAAACGTGATGATCTCGTAGCGGTGTTCACCTGCCGGGTTCTGGTGCATCTTGCCCCATTTGCGCGCGAGCTTGATCGCGCCTTCATTGGCCTCCGCTCCGCTGTTCGCAAAAAACACGCGATCGAAACAGGAGTAATGCGTCAGCATCGACGCCAGCTGTATCGATGGCTCGTTATAAAACGCCGGTGAGGGATTGATGACTTTTTTCGCCTGTGCGGTCAGCGCGTCCTGTATGCACTGAGGCGAATGGCCGAGGCAGTTGACCGCCCAGCCCTGGAGCCAGTCCAGATACCGCTTGCCATGATGGTCAGTGAGCCACATGCCGTCGCCCTCCGTGAACACGATTGGCGGCCGGTTGGTGATGTACAGCAGTGCGTTGGTATCGTACTGCTCAAAAGTCTTGGCGAGGGCTTCGGGCTTGTTCATGGATCAGGCGGCCGCAGTGGCGAGGTCGGCTTCAGAGGTAAAGGAATCAGCGAAGAATTCTTCTTCGGGTAGCTTGCAATCGGCAACGAAATCACGCTGCGCGGCGTCGACCATCAGCGGGGTGCCGCATGCATAGACCTGATGGCCGGACAGATCAGGCAGGTCGTGCATCACCGCCTTGTGCACGAAACCGCTGCGACCATTCCATGCGTCATCGGGCTGTGCCTCCGAGATGACCGGTACATAACGGAAGTTAGGCAGTGTGGCGGCCCATTCCTCGCACAACGTGTGCATGTACAGATCTTTCGGACGGCGGCCACCCCAGTACAGCGTGATCGGACGGGTGGATTTCAGGTGCAACCAATGTTCGACTAGCGCTTTGATCGGCGCAAAGCCCGTGCCGGAAGCAAGTAGCACGATGGGTTTGTCAGAGTCTTCTCGCAGGAAGAAGGTACCCATGGGGCCTTCGAAGCGCAGGATGTCTTTTTCTTTCAGTGTGCCAAAGACCTGATCGGTGAACAGGCCGCCGGGCATGTGGCGGATGTGCAGGCTCAGCAGCTCATCTGAATGCGGTGCATTCGCCATACTGTAGCTGCGGCGCTTGCCATCCTTGAGCATGAACTCGATGTATTGGCCGGCCTTGTACTGCATGCGTTCGGTAGCGGGCAGTTGCAGCGACATGATGATCACGTCGTCGGTCACGCGCTCAAGTTTGGCGATGCGCGAGGGCAGCTTCTTGATCGGGAAATCGCCGACACCTAGTACTTCGCGCGCTTCGATCACGATATCGGAGGTCGGCATCGCGCAGCAGAACAGCGTGTGGCCCGTGGTCTGGTCGGCGGCAGACAGCGCGCGCTCCTGATGCGGGCCCAGTTCGACGTCGCCGGACAACAGCTTGCCTTTGCAGCTGCCACAGGCGCCGTTCTTGCAGCCATAGGGCAGCCCGACGCCGGCACGAATGGCGGCGGCTAGCACGGATTCACCGGCCTCGCAGCTGAACTGCCGGCCGCTGGGAGTAACGCTTACCTGGAAAGTCATACAATCTCGCGGATGAAAAATAATGTGTTGAATGCGGCACCACCCATGGCATCACGCAGGCCGCGACTACTGGTGATTGGCTGCGGCGATGTCGGCATGCGGCTCCTGCCCTTGCTGCGCGACCGATTTCAGATCGTTGCCGTCACCAGCCAGCGGTCGCGCATACCGGAACTCAGGGCGGCGGGCGCGTTGCCCGTGGTCGCCAATCTGGATGATCGCAACAGCCTGCACCGCCTGAAAGCGCTGGCCGGAACCGTCGTACATCTTGCGCCGCCACCCTCCGAGGGCGAACTGGACCGCCGCACACGCAATCTGGCCGCTATTTTACCCCGACAGGCAACGGTCGTTTATGTCAGCACCACAGGGGTTTATGGCGATTGCAAGGGGATTTTCTTTGACGAGACCCGGCCAGTCGCGCCGGTCAACGCTCGTGCGAAGCGGCGCGTGGATGCCGAGCGCGTGCTGCGTCGCTGGGCGCTGCGCAATGGAGGCAAGCTCTCGATTTTGCGCGTGCCGGGGATTTATGCGGCCGATCGGTTGCCGCTGGATCGGCTGAAGCAGGGCACGCCGGCGCTGGTTGTTGAAGATGACGTGTATACCAATCATATTCACGCCGATGATCTGGCGCAGATCATCGCCATGGCGCTGTTTCGCGCTCAGCCTCAGCGTGTGTATCACACAGTAGACGATTCCGATCTGAAGATGGGCGAGTATTTTGAACAAGTGGCCAAAGCCTTCGGCTTGCCGTCCCCACCGCGTTTGCCGCGCGCCGAGCTGGCCGCCCGGGTGTCGCCGATGCTGCTGTCCTTCATGTCAGAGTCTCGCCGGCTGTCCAATCTGCGGATGAAATCCGAGCTGGGCGTGCGGCTGCGCTGGCCGACTGTCAGCGATCTTCTGGCGAGCCTGCGCTGATGGCAGATTTCATTCCATCGACCCAGGATTTTGCAGGCAGCTTCGTGATACCCCGTATCACCGCTGCGCGCGCATAGAGATCTGCAAAGTCCAGCGATGGCGCTCGCCGAAAGGCGATCACTACCACGTTCCCCTGATGAACCTCGGGTAGCGAGATCACAGCATCGAACGCGCTGCAGATCGCACGCAGGTTGCGCTGGTAACTGGGATGATCTCCAAACAGGTTAATGGTCGCCACGCCCTCGGAGGTCAGGCAGCGCGCACAGGCGCGATAAAACTCGGGGGTATCCAGAACAGGACCGCGTGCGGTGGCGTCATACAGATCGATCTGTAGCGCATCGACAGTACCGTGATTGGCGCGATCTTCCACGAAATCGCCCGCATCGCCCTCGATGATCTCGAGCAGGTCATCCGCAATTGGCAGCTTGAACATCGAATGACATATATCGATCACCGAGGGATTCAGCTCGACGACGGTCGCGGGGGATTTGGGATACCAGCGGCGGCAGAATTTGGTTAGCGCCGCTGCACCCAGACCCAGCTGAACGATACGCGAGGGCTGGTCGATGAATAGCATCCAAGCCATCATCTGCTGTGCATACTCCAGCTCAATCCAGTCTGGTTTACGCATACGCATCGCGCCCTGTATCCATTCGGTGCCGAAGTGCAAGTAGCGTACGCCATCCTGCTCGGACAGCGTGACAGGCGCAAAGCGCGGCTTACGTGGGGAGGCTTTTTTCTGCGGTGAGGCGGCGTTCTTGCGCATGAAGGTTCAGTAAAAAAGCGAGCGAAATGCGTGGCTAGCCTCGCAAAAACCGCCACTGTACTAGCTTTTGCTCGAACGAGAGCTGAGCATTCGCGGGCGAAGAGGAGGGCAGCACCAGAGTGTCAAAGCCCGCCGATGCAAACAATGGCGCGTACCGTCCGGCAGTCTTGCCGTTGAAGGCGATTCGACGCAGTGCGGCGTGACCCTGCTGCAGGACGGAGAAATTTGCTGCTTGCGCACGCCGTATCGATGCATCGAGACTGCCTTTACGCTCGCAGGCCGCGATCACATCCCACAGGCCGATGCGATGCGCGATAAGTCGTTCCAGTCTCAGTTCGTAAGGCAGCGATGGAAGATCTTCATTCAGTACCGCCGATAGCAGCGGCCAGAACTGGTTGCGGGGGTGCGCGTAGTACTGGCCTGCCGCGAGTGAGGCCGTGCCGGGAAAGCTGCCGAGAATCAGCAGCTGCGTATCGGCGCTCATCACCGGGGGAAAACCGCTCAGCAAAGGTGGGTACGTCTGGGACATCCGTGTATTGTAGGACGGGTGTTCAGACGCGCTAAAATCTCGTGCCGATAAAAATATCAGGGAGACCACACACATGACCCATCCCATCGTTCTCGTCACGGGCGGCAGTCGGGGCATAGGCGCTGCCATCGCGATCATGGCCGCGCAGCGGGGCTATGACGTCGCCTTCAGCTACCAGAGCAATGCGAAAGCCGCTGAAGAAGTGGCACACAAAATCCGCGCCACCGGCCGCAAGGCGCTCGCCACGCAGGCCGATGTCTCAGTGGAGGCCGATGTGCTGCGCTTGTTCACGACTGTGGATCAGCAGATGGGCCGGCTGGATGCGCTGGTCAATAATGCCGGCATGCTGGAAATGCAGACACGGCTGGATCAGATGGATGTAGCTCGCTGGAACCGCGTGCTAGGCGCCAATGTGATCGGTACGTTCCTGTGCGCCAAAGAAGCGGTGTTGCGCATGTCGACTCAACACGGCGGCAAGGGCGGAACGATCGTGAATATCTCATCGGCCGCATCGCGTTTGGGTTCGCCGAATGAATTCATCGACTATGCCGCTGCAAAGGGCGCAGTCGATTCCATGACCATCGGTCTTGCCAAGGAAGTCGCGACCGAAGGCATACGCGTGAACGCGATCCGGCCCGGACTGATCTATACCGATATTCATGCCAGCGCCGGCGAACCGGGTCGTGTCGATCGCGCAAAGGTGGGCGTGCCGATGCAGCGCGGCGGTACTGCCGATGAAGTGGCCGAGGCAGCGCTGTGGCTGATGTCGGAACAATCGTCGTATGTCACGGGGACGATGCTGGATGTGGCGGGGGGACGGTAGTTTGCCAGCTGCCGTTTGCGTACAAGATTCAGGCTGCGCGTTTTAAGGCGATGCCGCCAAAGCCCAGGGGTTAATGACGGCGATCCCGCATCCACCAAAATCATCCGCGTTTCGAGTGGCCACGGCGGCCGGATTGACTCGGGCAATCGCAGCAATCTGGCAGTCGAATTGACTGATCGGTCTTGCTGCAGCTCGCCGCTCTGCGGCAATGACAGCGTAAGCGCTGGCTGCTGCGCGATCGAAAGCGAGTATGCGGTCAAGGAAGTCTTCATTGAGAATGTCCTCGATCGCTGCAGACAGTGAGCTGCGTTGTTTTCCCGCAGGCAGAAGTGCGACACCGTGCCGTAACTCGGCTTCGCCCACAGTGGTGAAATATAGCTTTGCACCCTCTTGGTCAGACAGCCAGGCTTCCACGTGCGGAGCAGGCTGAGGGCGCAGCAACTCGGAGATGACGTTGGTATCTAGGACGATCATTGCTCGGGTCAGGCGATGTCGGGAGGTTCCCGCATTGCCTCGCGGGCGGGAAGCTCGAGGTCAACCCGATCGGCCGGCGCGAGGCGTCCGCGTATCGCTTTGGCGAGGTCGCGTGGAGGTGCATGCTCAGCCGTCACTCGGCGCAGAATGTCGCGCGCTTCCTCTTCCATTGAACGGCCATGCATCGCAGCACGCAGCCTCAGGCGCTGCTTGATGTCGTCATCCAGGTTTCGAATAGTGATGCTGGCCATGGCAAATCTCGCTTTATCACCGATTTGCCAGCATTGTAATCAATGATTGCGTTGAAATCAGTTGTGGTGTCGGGTGTCAGCGTTTACTTCGATTTTCGGCCCTGTGCATCAATCACCACTTCCCCATCCTCTTTCGTGAAAGGTCCTTGCTGCGGCTGGGGCAGGATATCCAGCACCCGCTCTGAAGGCCGGCAAAGCCGGGTACCCATTGCCGTGATGACGATGGGCCGGTTAATCAGCACTGGATGCGCGAGCATCGCATCGAGCAGCTGTTCGTCCGATTTGCTGGTGTCATCCAGACCCAGTTCCTGATACTGCGGCTCTTTGCTGCGGATAAGATCGCGCAGCGGCGCACCCGTGGCTTGCGCGATCTCTTTCAGCGCCTCTCTCGACGGCGGTGTCTTCAGGTACTCGATGATCTCGGGCTCGATGCCCGCATTGCGGATCATGGCCAGCGTGTTGCGGGAAGTGCCGCACAGCGGGTTGTGGTACACCGTAACCTTGCTCATGCGGCGGCTTCCTCAGCGAATCCATGTTTATTTCAGAGACATACCCAGCAGCATGTCGTTGAGCTTCTTCACGAAACCGGCCGGGTCGGCCAGCTGACCGCCCTCAGCCAGCATCGCCTGATCAAACAGCAAGCTGCTCCAGTCGTCGAATTTGGCTTCCTCATACTTGAGCCGTTGCACCAGAGGATGATGAGGATTGATTTCGAGGATGGGCTTGGTGTCTGGCGCGGCTTGTCCGGCGGCTTTCAGCATGCGCAGCAGATTGCCCGACAGCTCATGTTCACCCGCAACCAGACAGGCCGGTGAATCGGTCAGACGGAAGGTGATGCGGACTTCCTTCGCCTTGTCTTTCAGCGAAGCCTGCATCTTGTCAACCAAGGCCTTGTATTCGCTCTCGGTTTCTTCTTTCTGCTTCTTCTCGGCTTCATCTTCCAGCTTGCCAAGATCGAGGTCGCCTTTCGCGACGGAGACCAGCTGCTTGTCCTCGAACTCGGTCAAGAAGGACAGCATCCACTCATCCACGCGGTCAGTGAGCAAGAGTACTTCGACACCTTTCTTGCGGAAGATTTCCAGATGCGGGCTGTTCTTCGCCGCATTAAAGCTGTCGGCGGTCACATAATAGATCTTGTCCTGCCCATCCTTCATCCGGGACACATAGTCGGCGAAGGATACGTTCTGGGCATCGCTGTCATTCTGCGTACTGGCAAAGCGCAGCAATTTGGCGATGCGTTCTTTGTTGGTGCTGTCTTCCCCGATGCCTTCTTTGAGAACCTGACCGAATTCTTTCCAGAAGCTCGCGTACTTGTCTTTTTTTTCCTGCTCGTCGGCATTGGCGAGTTCTTCGAGCATGCCCAGCACACGTTTGGTCGAGCCTTCACGGATGACTTTTACATCACGCGATTCCTGCAAAATTTCACGCGAAACATTCAATGGCAGATCGGCCGAATCGATCACGCCTTTCACGAAGCGCAGGTAGATCGGCATCAGCTGCTCGGCGTCATCCATGATGAACACGCGCTTGACATAGAGCTTGATGCCACCGCGCTTGTTGCGATCCCACAGATCGAAAGGCGCATGCGCGGGGATATAAAGCAGTTGCGTGTACTCGCTGCGACCTTCAACCCGGTTGTGGGTCCAGGTCAGCGGCTCCTGAAAATCATGCGACACATGTTTGTAGAATTCAGTGTACTGCTCATCGGTGATATCCGACTTGCTGCGGGTCCAGAGCGCGCTGGCCTGATTGACCGTCTCGAGCTCGTCGCGCATGACCATCGCTTTCTTTTCTTCGTCCCATTCTTCTTTGCGCATGGCGATGGGCAGAGAGATATGATCGGAATACTTGCGGATGATGGAGCGCAGCTGCCAGGCAGACAGTAATTCATCTTCGCCTTCGCGCAGATGTAGCGTGATGCGCGTACCGCGCTGCGGCTTGTCAATCGCCTCGACGCTGAATTCGCCTTCACCGGCCGATTCCCATTTGACGCCTTGCTCGGCAGGCAGGCCGGCCCGACGGGATTCGACGGTGATTTTGTCGGCGACGATGAAACCTGAATAAAAGCCGACACCGAATTGTCCGATCAGTGCGGCATCTTTCTGCTGGTCACCCGAGAGCTGGGAAAAGAATTCCTTGGTACCGGACTTTGCAATGGTGCCGAGATGATCGATGGCTTCCTGCTGCGACAGCCCGATGCCGTTGTCAGTAATGCTGATGGTGCGCGCGTCCTTGTCGAAATCGACCTGTATTTTCAGCTCACTGTCATTCTCGAACAGGGACGCATTGTTGATTGCTTCGAATCGCAGCTTGTCGGCAGCGTCGGAAGCGTTCGAGATCAGCTCGCGCAGGAAAATTTCCTTGTTCGAGTACAGCGAATGAATCATCAGCTGCAACAGCTGTTTGACCTCGGCCTGAAAGCCCATTACTTGTTTGTCGGGAGCGCCCATGATGTCCTCTGTTAACAAAATAAAATGACACAATGGTCGTTTATTTGGCGATCATTCCGGGGTTTTCAAGGGGGCGTCAGGTAGAATTTCCAGCTTCTCGACAGCCGGAGTCTTTTCATCATGACCATCAGTATTGCCCAACGATTACTTGACCTCAATATCACGCTGCCGAAAGCGGCATCGCCCGCAGCTGCCTATGTGATGTCTGTGCGCAGCGGTCATACGCTCTATGTGTCTGGTCATATTGCGAAAAAGGCTGGCCAGCCCTGGGTGGGCAAGCTGGGCAAGGACATGACCACTGAGCAGGGTCGGGAAGCGGCGCGCGCGGTGGCCATCGATCTGATTGCCACACTAAGCGCTGCCTGTGACGGCGACCTGACGCGCGTCAAGCGCATCGTCAAGCTGGTGAGTCTGGTGAACTCCACGCCGGATTTCATCGAGCATCATCTCGTGACGAATGGCGCATCGGAGCTGCTGGTCGAGGTATTCGGTGAGGCAGGCAAGCACGCTCGCTCGGCATTTGGTGTGGCCGCGATTCCGCTGGGTGCCTGCGTGGAAATCGAGATGGTGGCCGAGCTCGCCTGACATATCACTCGGTGGACCGCGATCAGCGGTCCTTGAAACGATGAGTGAAAGACGGTGCGACCGGCGGTACTTCGTCCTGTTCCAGCGCCAGTGTCTGGGCGATATGCCGGTCAGCGTCTGTCTCCAGCGCAAGATAAAGCGAGCGGCACAAGGCTTGCGCCTGTTTGCCGGGCCAGTCCTCACCCAGCAGCGAGGCCGGCAGCTGAGGGTCGCCAAGCAGCGCGCGGCGGTAGTCGTGGATCAGCAGCGTCCTGAGCGTGAACGCCCGGGCGCTATCGAGTCGCGCTGGCGGGGTCAGCATCTGTCGTAACGATTCAAATCGCGCGATGAATTTTTTGTAAGTCCGCGCAGTCTCTTTCAGCGGCCACGCATCCGGCGTGATTTCTTCCAGTGGACGCGAACCGGTGAGGCCCGCGTCAGTCGCCGATAGCACGATCACTTTACCGCTCATGCGCGTGCGCATGAGCACCTCTGTCAGCGCCTCCTGCTTGTCGCCCGGGCAGGCAAAAAGTCCCGGCGCCAGAAGCGCGAATCCCTCCCACAACAGCTCTTTTTTGAGCAAGGATTTTTGCGCGGCGCTGGCATGACCCTGAGGGCTGACTAGCAACCACCGCCCATCCCAGCGTGGGCCGCTGTTGGCATACACCCGCTGGTGCGCGCGCAAGAAACGTCTTTCCCCCTGAGGGCTGAGTCGATACTGGCTGCGTCGGCCCGAGCGACTGGCCTCCAGCCAGCCCTCTTCCGCGAGCCGGAAGACACTGGTACGAACCAGCCTTTCACTGATACCCAGAGGATCGAGTAGCGAAATCAAGCTTCCCAGCCATACCGAGCCGCCGCGTGGCGCGATGGCGTCACCGAACACGGTCATTACCAGCGACTTGGCGCGCAGCGCGGGCTGCCGCCGCTGCTTGGCGATCCAGGTATCGACAGATTGACGGGTCATGACTGAGCAAAAAATGACAAACTGTTAAATGATACAGTTTTTCTCCGAAATATCGATTTAGCGTATCATAACGCAACGCCAGCCGCTCAAGTGGCATGATCAAAGGAGATCGTCTGATGTACGCGCAAATGGTCGATACCGGTACCGCTCGCCTGCGAGCTGCCGGTGAACTCAGCCCCGAAGAGCAGGTATTTCAGGCCCGGGTTGATGCCGAGGTGAAGATCGAACCTAAAGATTGGATGCCCGACGGGTATCGCAAAACGCTGATTCGTCAGATTTCCCAGCATGCGCATTCCGAGATCGTCGGCCAGCTCCCCGAAGGCAACTGGGTGACGCGCGCACCCACGCTGAAACGCAAGACGATTCTGTTGGCAAAGATTCAGGATGAGGCAGGGCACGGTCTTTATTTGTACAGTGCGGCCGAAACCCTGGGTGTGTCACGCGACCAGATGACCGAGGATCTGCTCTCCGGCAAGGCCAAGTACTCCAGCATTTTCAATTATCCGACGCTCAGCTGGGCCGACGTTGGCATGATCGGCTGGCTGGTTGATGGCGCGGCCATCATCAACCAGATTCCCTTGTGTCGCTGCTCGTATGGCCCGTACGCCAGAGCGATGGTGCGCGTCTGCAAGGAAGAGGCTTTTCATGCGCGGCAGGGTTTTGATTTGCTGATGTCGCTGTGCAAAGGTACGCCTGAACAAAAGCAGATGGCGCAGGAGGCACTGAACCGCTGGTGGTGGCCGATGCTGATGATGTTTGGTCCGCCGGACACTGAATCGGTCAACAGCCAGCAATCGATGCAGTGGAAGATCAAGCTCTTCTCGAATGATGAACTCAGGCAGCGCATGGTCGATCAGACCGTGCCGCAGGCCGAGTACCTCGGGCTGACGATTCCTGATCCTGATCTGAAATGGAACGAGGCGCGGGGTCATTACGACTATGGCGCAATCGACTGGCCGGAGTTTTACAACGTCGTCAAGGGTAACGGCCCCTGCAACCGTGATCGTCTCGACACCCGGCGCAAGGCCTGGGATGACGGCGCGTGGTTCCGCGAGGGTCTGCAGGCAAACGCGGACAAGCGTGCTGCGCGCGGTACGCGCAAGGCGGCATGAGGAGAACATCGTGAGCAAAGAATGGCCGTTGTGGGAAGTATTCATCCGTAGCCAGCATGGTCTCGCGCACAAACATGTGGGCAGCCTTCATGCGCCGGATGCAGAGATGGCGATCAACAATGCACGGGATGTCTATACCCGTCGGAATGAGGGCGTATCGATCTGGGTCGTGCCGGCGAGTGAGATCGTCGCCAGCAGCCCCGGCGAGCGCGGCGAATTATTTGAACCGTCGAACAGCAAGGTCTATCGTCATCCGACCTTTTTCAAGATACCGCCGGAAGTGGGGCATCTGTGATGGATGCGGATAAATTCAACTGGCTGCTGAGAGCGGGCGATAACGCGCTTGTGCTGTCGCAGCGGCTCTCCGAGTGGTGTGGCAAGGGGCCCGTGCTGGAAGAAGACATGGCGCTGACTAATATCTCGCTCGACCTGATCGGGCAGGCGACGCTGTGGCTGTCACTGGCGGGCAAGGTGGAGGGCAAAGGGCGCGATGAGGATGCGCTGGCTTTCTTGCGTGATGTGCAGGATTTCCATAACCTATTGCTGGTCGAGCAGCCGAACGGTGATTACGCCGACACCCTCATGCGCCAGCTGTACTTCGATCTCTGGCACTGCTTGTGGCTGGAATCCTTGCAGCAGTCCGGCGACACCGAGATTACTCAGATCGCAGAAAAATCCATCAAGGAAGTTGTCTATCACTTGCGACGCAGTACGGATCTGGTCATCCGCCTGGGCGATGGAAGCGAGGAAAGCCATGCACGCGTGCAGCGCGCAGCGGACGCCTTATGGATGTTTGCAGGTGAAGCTTTCATTGATGATGAGCTCGATCATCGCATTGCCTCGCGCGGTATCGCGCCTTTGCCGGGCAGCCTGCGCGAACGCTGGCTCATGCAGATGGCGCAGATTTTCAGCGAGGCGACGCTGACCATGCCCTCGGCCGATGCGTGGATGCAAACTGGCGGCAAGCAGGGGCGCCATACCGAGCATCTCGGTTATCTGCTGGCAGAGATGCAGTTCCTGCAACGGGCCTATCCCGGCGCGCAATGGTAGGTCTGTCAGACAAAGCACTCTGGGCATGCCTCTCTCAGGTCAGCGATCCTGAGATACCAGCGATCTCCATTGTCGATCTCGGTATCGTGCGCGCAGTGAAGCCACGTGCTGATGGTGGTTGCGAGATCGTGATCACGCCGACTTACTCGGGATGCCCAGCGATGCACGTGATCGAGGAAAACATCCGGCAAGTACTCCAGGCCGGGGGCATGGAAAACATCCAGGTTCATACGCAGCTGTCGCCTGCCTGGACCACGGACTGGATCACCGAGGCGGGCAAGGAAAAGCTGCGCGCTTTCGGTATCGCGCCGCCGGCACAGCGCGCAATGAGTACGAGCGGCACGATCGATATGTCTGCGCTGTCCGTGGCGGACGATACAGAGATCGCCTGTCCGCAATGTGGATCGCTGAAAACCCGCCTGATCAGCCAGTTCGGCTCGACAGCCTGCAAGGCCTTGTACCGCTGCGGCGATTGTCTGGAACCTTTCGATTATTTCAAGCCTCACTGATGGTTCATTTTTATTCATTGAAGATCAGAAGTCTCGTCCGGGACACGCGGGATGCGATCGTGGTCAGCTTCGATGTCCCGGCAGAGCTACGCCAGATTTTTCACTACCAACCCGGGCAGCACCTGACCCTGCGTACGGTGATCGATGGCGAAGAATTGCGACGTTCGTATTCGATCTGCTCCGCAGTGCAAGATGACGAGCTGAAAGTCGCCATCAAAAAAGTGTCGGGTGGAGCCTTCTCCAGCTGGGCGCATGAGAATTTTGCGACGGGCATGACGATGGACGTGATGCCACCGACCGGCAGCTTTCATCTGCCACTGTCACCGGAGCATGATCGCCACTATCTCGCGTTTGCGGCGGGTAGCGGCATTACACCCGTGTTCTCGATCATCAAGAGCACGCTGCTGGCTGAGCCACGGAGCCGTTTCACACTGGTGTACGGCAATCGTGCCTCCTCCACCGTGATGATGCGAGATCCGCTGGCCGACCTGAAAGACCAGTTTCTCGACCGGCTCTCCGTCATCCACATCATGAGCCGAGAGAAGCAGGATATCGAGCTGTTCAATGGACGTATTGATGCAGACAAATGCCGGGCGCTATTCTCGCAATGGATACGGCTGGAAGATATCGATCATGTGTTCATCTGCGGGCCGCAGCAGATGATGGAGCAGGTCGCCGCAACCCTGGTCGCGTTGGGTTTGGATACATCGCGCATACACGCGGAACTGTTCGGCGTAGCCGCCGCAGTGCCGCGACCACGTGCGGCGGAGGCCGCAACCGATGCACAGTGCGACGTCACGCTGGTGATCGACGGTCGTCATTACGCGTTCTCGATGCCGCGGGATGCCATGCCGGTACTGGAAGCCGGACTGGCGCAGGGCATTGAGATACCCTATGCGTGCAAGGGCGGGATTTGCGCAACTTGTCGCTGCAAGATCACCGAAGGCAAGGCCGACATGGATGCCAATCATGCGCTGGAAGATTATGAAGTGGCCAGTGGCTTTGTGCTGAGTTGTCAGGCGTTTCCAGCGACAGACAAGCTGGTGCTGGATTTTGATCAGGATGCTTAGGGACCTATCATGAGCGGTCACACTCACCAAGACGCTGCTGCGCTGGCGCGTGCCACTGGCGAACACATGTATGCGCGCGACCGGGCGACCCAGGGCTTGGGCATCGAGCTGCTGGAAGTGCGGCCAGGCTACGCGCGCATGCAGATGGTCGTGCGCAAGGATATGCTGAACGGCCACGCGATGTGCCATGGCGGCTTCATTTTTACGCTGGCCGATTCCACGTTTGCATTTTCCTGTAACAGCTATAACGTGCAGACCGTAGCGGCTGGCTGCACGATTGAATTCCTGGCACCTGCTTTCGAGGGCGAATGCTTGCAGGCCGAGGCCATCGAGCAATCACGCAGCGGCAAGACCGGTGTCTACGATGTCGTTGTCACCAATCCGGAAGGACGCAAGATCGCGCTGATGCGAGGAAAATCGCATCAGCTGAAAGGCGCTGTCGTCGAATAACCCTATCACCGTCCATAGGACGCGTCATCCATTGGACGCTAACCTCATGGCTGGGAATAACAATAACGCACAGCTGGGCGTGACACATACTGGAGGAGACCACCCATGGCCACATCGCACGCGAGGCCCGCTGATCTTGAGCCCATAGAGACCGCTAGTCAGGATGAGCTGCGCGCGCTGCAGCTGCAGCGTGTGCAGGCAACGCTGCGCCATGCTTACCAGCAGGTGCCGCACTATCGCGAGCGTTTCGATGAAAAGGGTGTGCATCCGGACGACCTGAAATCCTTGTCTGACCTGTCGAAATTTCCGTTCACCACCAAGGAGGATCTGCGCAAGAACTACCCGTTCGGCATGTTTGCGGTGCCGCGCGAGCAAGTCGTTCGTGTTCATGCATCCTCAGGCACAACGGGAAAACCAACGGTTGTTGGCTATACCCGCAACGATATTGATATCTGGTCGCAGCTAGTGGCGCGTTCGATTCGCGCGGCGGGTGGTCGTGCCGGCGATATCGTGCATGTCGCCTATGGCTACGGCTTGTTCACCGGGGGGCTTGGTGCGCACTATGGCGCGGAGCGGCTGGGCTGTACCGTGATTCCGATGTCGGGCGGTCAGACCGAGAAGCAGGTGCAGCTGATCAATGACTTCAGGCCGGACATCATCATGGTCACGCCGTCCTACATGCTGAACCTGATCGAGGAATTCGAGCGGCAGGGGATGGATCCGGCAGCCTCGTCGCTACGCATAGGCATCTTCGGCGCAGAACCCTGGACAGAATCGATGCGCGAAGAGATTGAGCGTCGCGCCGGGCTGGATGCGGTCGATATTTATGGTCTGTCGGAAGTCATGGGTCCGGGCGTGGCGAACGAGTGCATCGAGACCAAAGATGGTCCGGTCATCTGGGAAGATCATTTTTATCCCGAGATCATTCACCCGCTAACCGGCGAGGTGATGCCCGATGGCGAGGCTGGCGAACTGGTATTCACCTCGCTGACCAAAGAAGCGATGCCGGTGATTCGCTATCGCACGCGCGATCTCACGCGCTTACTCCCCCCGACGGCGCGCAGCATGCGCCGCATGGACAAGATCGTTGGTCGTTCGGATGATATGCTGATCATTCGTGGCGTGAATGTATTCCCTTCGCAGATCGAAGAGCTGCTGCTGGCACAGCCATCACTGGCACCGCATTACCAGCTGGTGCTGACGCGTGACATGCATCTCGATCAGCTTGAGGTGCTGGTCGAGACGCGTGAAGACGTGCGCCATGGCGAGGGTCTGCGAGGTGGGACAGCACTGGAGCACATGATCAAGTCCTTGATTGGCATTTCATGCACGGTGACCGTGCTGCCTCCGAATGGCGTCGAGCGCAGTCAGACGGGTAAGGCGAAACGGATAGTCGACCGGCGCCAATAACCGCAACAAGCATAGCCGGTAACAGCACGGGCAGGGGAGCATGGATTCGAACCACGCCGGCCGGCTTGGACACCGGTCTGTCCCCCCTGGACACTCCCCTGTGCATGGCAGATGCGGGCGATAGCCCTGACTGACCATGCCGCCATTCTCCTCAGCTGGGTTCGCATGAGCTTGACCATAGTCAGACAGTAATGGTGCGCGCTTGCCGTCGCTCAAGCGATACGTGATCTCCCGCGGTCAGAATGCCTGCTCCACCATTGAGAACGGGCGCATGGCGCAGTACTCCGGATCATCGTTGACAGGATTAGAATCCCGGGCCGAGCACGTGCCATTTGCACGGGCCGATGATTCGCTGGCCAGCATCGTGGGTCAGATCGTCGAGCATCAGGTGCCGCCACATGCCATTGATGGATTAGAGCGACTGTACGGCAGCCTGTACGCCTGCTGGCGTTTCCTGCGCTTGTGCGATCCTGTGCCTCCGCATACCTGGATCGCCTATCAACGCGACCACATGGTGGGTGTGCTGCTGTTCAGGATCAACGCCGGATTGGTCCGCGTGCAAACAGAGATGTTCATCCTTGACGAGACCATTGCCGCTGCGTTCGCTCGTGATGTATTCAGCCGTTACCGTGACGCCAGCGACATCGAGTTCAACGCAGTTGGCCTGACTCTTCCATTCACGCGTCTGGCCTGCCAGTATTTCGCGTTTTCTGAAAATTATGTGCTCGCGCTGCCAGATTCCGTGGAGAGCTATCAGCAGGCGCTGGGTAAATCGACGCGCAAGACGCTACGCGGTTACGGCAACCGGCTGCTGCGTGATCATCCGAGTTTCGAATGGAGATACTGTCTCTCTGAGACGCTGCCGCGCCATGTGCAGCGCGCACTGGTGCATCAGCTTCAGGAATTCAAGCGAGCCAGCATGACGGCGCGCGGCAAGCAGGCGAAGATCGATGCTCACGAGACCACTCAGTTGTTACGGATGGCAGCGGATTGCGGGATGTTCGGTTTGGGTAGTATCCGTGGAAAACTCTGCGCTGGTTCGCTGGCACTGAAAATTGGCGATAGCTACGTCATGATGCTGTGCGCCGCGGATCCTGCATTCTCCGGTTACCGACTTGGGTTGCTCGCCTGTTACTGGTCGCTCTGCGACTGCATCAAGCAGGGTGCGCGCCAGTGCCATTTGCTCTGGGGACGCTATCGCTACAAAGAGCAATTGCTTGCCGTGCCAGTCTCATTGCATCGCCTCAGGATTTATCGCTCTCGGTGGCATATGTTGTTGCGCCCGATGCGTATCGCGTGCATGACGGCTCGAGGATGGTCACAGCGTTGTCGTGCATGGTTGCGAAGCGAGTCACCAAGCCGGCAAGGCCGGATCGTGCGCGGATGCCTCAGTGTGCTCAAGCGGTTCGGCTCGACCTATCACGCCATCTCAATGCAGAAATAGCTCGGCCGATTGGATGTTATTGGCTGTTTTATCCCGTCGAGCTCTGAGCTGCCGAAAAAAGCCGCTCCCGAAGGAGCGGCAAGCTGTTCAGCGACGCCAAGAGACATGAAGCTCTTGCGGCTCAATCTCAGCTTACGTTGATGAGGCAGGCGAGCTGATTACCCCGGTGGGGCCTGTGCTCGTTGCCATACCCGGCGTCGTTGTTCCCACGCCGGACGTTGTCGTCATCGGCGTGACGGTCGTCGTCGGCGCTGCGGTGCCCGTTGTTGTCCCCGTCGTGCCTGCGTTGCTACCGGTGTTGGTTGTGGTCCCGGTTGCTGTGCCCGTCGTGCCACCGGTGGTTGTGGTGGTCGCCGTACCTGGTGTCGCAGCAGAGGCCGCGCGCTTGGTGCCCGCCGTGGCCACGATCTGGCCGCGCAGTTCACCCTGCAGGAAGGCTGTCGAAGTGATTTCGTAGTACATATTGCCACCTGTGAGCGCAGTGCCCTGCGTGCTGGTCAGCGTGGTGCGCGCAATCCAGATGCCCGAGCCCGGAGTGGTCTCGCGCAGGCTGTTGATCACCGGGCCGACGGCGCCAGCCGCGCCCTGTCTCAGGCTGGCGCCCGTCCCGGTAATGCCTGAAGAGACAATCACTGAGGTGAGCACACGATCACGCGGTCGGTAGACCGTGATCGTCGTCGCGGTCGCTGTGCTGGATGTGGGAGGCACGGCAAGTGCACCGGTCATCACATTGGTGAAGAATAGCGGACGAGTCGCAGCGACGGTGGTGCCGGTCGTGGTGGCTAGACCGCTGCCGGTGCTGGTCACGCCGCTCGTGCTACCGCTGGTGGTGCCCGACGCGCCTAATGCACTCGCGTTATCGTTGATTGAGCTGCTGCTCATCGTCCCGGTGTTGACGCTTTTTGCCGTATTGCCCGATGTTGTGGCATTAGGTGTCGTCGTGTCGGCTGTGCCACTGGCGGCTGTGCCTCCGGTACTTGCTCCCCCACTGGTGGTGACGGTGCTGGTGCCGGTAGCAGCGCCGTTTGTTGTGCCCGAGCTGCTGATGGTCGTGCCGGTGCCGCTGGCGGGAATCGCTGATCCGCTCTTGGGCAGCTGAACCAAGATCTGACCGCGAATTTCACCGTCGGGGAAAGCCGTGCTGTGGACGTTGAAGTAGTAGCTGCCCGAGCGCAGCATATCGAGCTGCTCCGCGCTGAGCACGGTGCTGGCAGTCCAGATGCCGCTGCCGCTACTGCTCTCTGTAAGTTGTAACACCACGGGTCCGGAGACACCGCGCGGCGCGACCTGTATGTACGCCGCTGTGCCTGCGATATCCGCGGTGACGACAGTGGCCTTCATCTGACGAGCCACGGGATCGACCACGACCACACCGGTGGCCGTGGCGGCTGTGTTCACCAGCGGCACCGCTTCAGCGCCTGTCAGGGTGGCCGAAAAAACATGGTTTGGTACCGCGCTGTTGGCAGCGTTCACTTGATTGAGATTCGATCGTGCGGCGGTCGGGTTGATGGGGTTGCTGTCGCTGCCGCAGCCTGTCAGCACCAGCAGCAATAGTGCAGCGATCCACCCGGAAGTGAATCGCGTCAATGAAAAAGCTTTCATGAGTCGTCCTCTGGTTGAGAAATACTCCCTGGAAAAATGAGCGCTGCGTTAACCGCCGGGCTGGCCTTGCTGCACCGGAGGTGAGTCGCAGTCTGAGGAATGTCCTTACAGGCGCGTTGGTGGTCTAAGCAGCGAGCGTGCCTGCCGGGGGAGGCTTGTGGTGGCGATGGATGCGCCAGCTTGGATCAGTGCGCGTCGTAAGAATTACCGGCGCGCCTGAAAAATTTTCGGCAGGGGCGCCTAAATGGCTGGGTTACCATTCGGATTCACCATCGACATCACCACCTTCATGGCAGAGACAGAATTACGTCCGGGACAATCGACCGAGCTGCTCAAAGCGCTGCATATCCTGACCCGCGATGGCAAGATGAATCAGGACAGTCGCCGCAAGCTCAAGCAGGTCTACCATCTGTTCCATTTCATCGAACCTTTGCTTCAGCAGCTGGCATCAGAGGGCAGGCCGATCACGCTGGTGGATCATGGCGCAGGAAAATCGTATCTGGGCTTTATTCTGTACGATCTTTTTTTCAAGGATCGTGATGACGAGTCGTGTATCTACAGCATTGAGACGCGTTCCGAGCTGGTAGACAAGGCGCGTGATCTTGCCGATCGTGCGGGTTTTGCGCGCATGTCATTTCTTCCGCTCTCGGTGGCCGAATCTACCGAGTCCCCGTTGTTGCCTGCAACCGTGGATATCGTGACCGCGCTGCATGCCTGCGATACCGCCACGGATGATGCGATCAGCTTCGCTCTCAAAAAGCAGGCGCGTTTCATCGTGCTGGTGCCTTGCTGTCAGGCCGAGGTCGCCGCGACGTTACGGCGCCTGAAGGGGAAATCGATCGCGCGTGATGTGCTCACCGAGATCTGGCGCCATCCTATTCATACTCGCGAATTTGGCAGTCACCTGACGAATGTACTGCGATGTCTGCAATTGGAAGCGCACGGTTATCAGGTGAATGTGACCGAACTGGTCGGCTGGGAACATTCAATGAAGAACGAGCTTATCATCGCCACTCAGCATCGTGACGTGCCGCGACAGCGTGCGGCCAAACGTCTGCAGCAGGTACTGGCCGATATTGGGCTGGAGGAAATGTCGGAACGCTTCTGGTTGCCGGCCTGATGGCCTGACAGACTGAAGACGGCTCTGGCCGCCTCAGACCCGCGCTTACTGGCTGGGTTGTCCCTGCGTCGGCGGACGCATCAGCGTGGTTGAGGGCAGCGAGTGGCTGGCCACAAAGATTTCATGCAGCAGCAGACTGAAGCTTCCGACCAGCATTGCCATCGTGGCGACGAACATGAAGGCAATCAGCGAATCAAGTTTCAAGTTCAGCGAGTCGTCGATGAACAGCACCACGACCACCATGCACACCAGGATCATGCAGCAGGCAGATAAACCCACCGCACGATGAATCGCGGTTGCCCGGCGGCGTAACACCGAGAGTTCGTGCACCAGCACCGGGCGTAGCCCGAGGCCGCCGGAGAGTTTTTCCTCGAGCGTTTCTTGGCGGTCGCTGATTCTCTCCAGCCGGTTGGTCAGCACGCGCATCTGGATCATTACGCCAAGCATCAATAGTGCAGGCGTGATCGCCACACTGATCAGGTTGCCGATATCGCCAAACAGGGATTTCATCTCGGGTCGGTGGGAAGGTGTTGACGTTTTCCATTGTAACTGCTTCCGGCAGTCGCGTTGGATCAGCGCTGGGCTAATCCGCCTTCGAGGTGGGTATGCAAGTGCGGCCTCGGGCAAGCGGCATGACGGATGGGGGTCGCTCGGTTGACGCCGGTTCAGTTCGCCAGGGAGCAGGCTTTGTGCGACGCAAAGTCTGCCCGCACTCCTTGAACGATGCTCGACAGCCCGGTTGCAGCGGCTGATTCGTTTGCTGCAATGCGATCTGCGAAGAATTTATTTTGTATTTTTCCAGAAATAGAATAAGTTCTCGGATCGGCGCGAGGACCCGTGCCTCGCACCGACTATCGAAAAAAACATTAGTAAAAAAATAAAAATCTCGGAGACAGGCAGGATGGAACCCACTTTACCGGCTGAGCAGATCCCGGCGCAGCATACCCACCGGGTCGTGAGCCTCCCGGCGCAAGACAGCACTGATGCCCGGCCGGGCAGGCGCTGAACAATTCTCCGGCCCTCGTTAAAACCTCAAGGAGCAACCATGTCGGACATCATCCTGGAGACCCGGGATCTGACGCGCGAGTTCAAAGGATTCGTCGCCGTCAATCAGGTGAACCTGAGGGTGCAGCGCGGCCATATCCATGCGCTCATCGGCCCCAACGGGGCAGGCAAGACCACCTGTTTCAATCTGCTGACGAAGTTTCTCGCGCCATCATCGGGACAAATCCTGTTCAATGGCCGCGACATCACGATGCAACAGCCCGCGCAGATCGCTCGCATGGGCATCATCCGTTCATTTCAGATTTCGGCGGTCTTCCCGCACCTGACCGTGTTGGAGAATGTGCGCATCGGCTTGCAGCGCAATCTGGGCACCTCCTTTCATTTCTGGAAGAGCGAAACCACGCTGAACCAGCTGAATGATCGCGCGATGCAGTTGCTGGGTGAAGTCGGCCTGTCCGATTTTGCGGACAGCGTGACGGTTGATCTGCCGTATGGCCGCAAGCGCGCACTGGAGATTGCGACCACGCTGGCCATGGAACCCGAGCTGATGCTGCTTGATGAGCCCACACAGGGCATGGGCCATGAGGACGTCAAGCGCGTGACCGACCTGATCAAGAAGGTGTCGAAGGGCCGCACCATCCTGATGGTCGAGCACAACATGAACGTGGTATCAGGCATCAGCGATCGCATCTCGGTGCTGCAGCGCGGCGCGATACTGGCCGAGGGCGATTACCAGACTGTGTCGCAGAACCCGCAGGTGCTGGAAGCCTACATGGGCAGCGCCACGGTGCTGGAAGGAGCGCACTGATGAGCAAGGCACTCGAGATCAAGAATCTGCAGGCCTGGTATGGCGAATCGCACATCTTGCATGATGTGAATTTCTCGGTCGAGAAGGGCGAGGTCGTCACGCTGCTCGGTCGTAATGGCGCGGGTCGCACGACCACATTGCGCGCGATCCTGGGCCTGACCGGACGTCGTGAAGGGTCGGTGAAGATCGATGGTGTGGAATCGATCGCTATGCCTACGCACCGCATCGCGCATCTTGGTGTCGGCTACTGCCCCGAGGAACGCGCGATCTTTTCATCTTTGTCAGCAGAAGAAAACCTGATGCTGCCGCCGACGCTGATGCCGGGCGGGATGTCGGTGGATGAGATTTATCAGATGTTTCCTAACTTGGCCGAGCGCCGTCATAGTCAAGGCACGCGACTGTCGGGCGGCGAGCAGCAAATGCTGGCCGTGGCGCGCATTCTGCGCACTGGCGCCAAGCTCTTGCTGCTCGATGAAATCTCCGAAGGCCTCGCGCCCGTGATCGTGCAGGCACTGGCGCGCATGATCACCACCCTGAAAAGCCAGGGTTACACCATCGTGATGGTCGAGCAGAACTTCCGCTTCGCTGCGCCATTAGCCGATCGCTTTTATGTGATGGAGCATGGCCAGATTGTCGAACAGTTCGCGTCGCGCGAGCTGGAAGCCAAGACCTCTGTGCTGAACGAATTGCTGGGAGTCTGAGATGGAACTATTTGGCATTCCCATGGCTGCGCTCATGGGGCAGCTGTTGCTGGGGCTGGTGAACGGCTCGTTCTATGCGATGCTCTCGCTGGGGCTGGCGGTGATTTTTGGCCTGCTCAATGTAATCAACTTTGCGCATGGCGCACTCTACATGATGGGTGCCTTCCTGGCGTGGATGGGGCTGAATTATTTCGGTATCAACTACTGGGTGATGCTGGTGGTGGCACCCATCATGGTGGCAATCTTCGGCATGGTGATCGAGAAGACCATGCTGCGCTGGCTGTACAAGCTCGATCATCTTTACGGGCTGCTGCTGACCTTTGGCATCACGCTGATGATCGAGGGCGTGTTCCGTTCTTTCTATGGCGTGTCTGGGCAGCCCTACTCGGTACCCTCGCAACTGACGGGCGCGACCGACCTCGGTTTCATGATGCTGCCCAACTATCGCGCCTGGGTGGTATTCGCATCGCTCGTCGTCTGTCTCGCGACCTGGTTCGTCATCGAAAAGACACGTCTTGGCGCATACCTGCGCGCGGGCACAGAAAATCCCAAGATGGTCGAGGCTTTCGGCATCAACGTACCGCTGATGGTCACGCTGACATATGGATTTGGCGTTGCGCTCGCGGGGTTCGCCGGCGTGCTCGCGGCGCCCGTGCTGCAAGTGTCACCGCTGATGGGATCGAACCTGATCGTCGTTGTCTTCGCGGTGGTCGTGATCGGCGGTATGGGTTCCATCCTTGGCTCGATTGTCACCGGCCTCGGGCTGGGTGTCCTCGAAGGTCTGACCAAAGTGTTTTATCCGGAGCTGTCGGCGACGGTCGTCTTCATCATCATGGCGATCGTACTGCTGGTTCGCCCCGCTGGCCTGTTCGGCCGTGAGAAATAAGGAGCCGCTGCGATGCTGAGAAAACTGGGTTATGCCGCCGTCCTAATCGGCGCTCTCGCCGCACCGTTCTTTCTTTATCCGGTGCTGCTGATGAAGATCATGTGTTTCGCACTGTTTGCCTGTGCATTCAATCTGCTGATCGGCTTCACTGGCCTGCTGTCGTTTGGTCATGCAGCGTTTTTCGGGGGGTCCGCTTACATCGCCGGTCATGCGCTGAAAGTCTGGGGCGTGCCGACCGAAATCGGTCTTGTACTGGGCGTGCTCTATGCGGCCATCATGGGTTTTGTGATCGGCAAGCTGGCGATACGCCGGCAGGGTATCTATTTCACGATGATCACCATGGCGCTGTCGCAGATGGTGTTCTTCGTGTTCCTGCAGGCGCCGTTCACTGGTGGTGAGGATGGCTTGCAATCAATCCCGCGCGGCACGTTATTGGGCAGTATCGACCTGAAGAACGATCTCACGATGTACTACGTGGTACTCGGCATCGTGGTGCTGTCCTTCCTGCTAGTGGTACGCATCATTCATTCACCGTTCGGACAGGTGCTCAAGGCCGTGCGCGAGAATGAGCCGCGCGCGATCTCGCTGGGTTACGACACCGATCGTTACAAGCTGCTGGCGTTCGTGCTGTCGGCTGCGCTGGCCGGGCTGGCGGGTTCGACCAAAGCGGTTGTGCTGGGCTTTGGCACACTGACCGATGTGCACTGGTCAATGTCGGGTCTGGTGGTGCTGATGACGCTGGTCGGTGGCATGGGCACGCTGTTTGGTCCGGTGGTGGGAGCGATCATCATCATTGCGCTGGAAAACAAGCTGGGCGATCTGGGCACCTGGCTCGCGAAGATCTCGCATATCGAATGGTTCAACACGATAGGCGAGTCGGTGACCATGGTGACCGGGCTGATCTTCGTGATCTGCGTGCTGGCTTTCCGGCGTGGCATCATTGGCGAACTTGCCGCACGCCTGCGCTGAGCATCAATAGCCTGTCTTATGAGGCCGCGGGCGGCATGAGCAGTCACTTGCCGGTCGTCAGCGCGATCTGAGTGACTGCCGTCTTGCCATCGACCTAAGAACACAGGCCCTATATCGGAGACTATGTGATGAGTGCCGCCAAGTTTCACTGGGAAGATCCGCTGCTGATGGATCAGCAGCTGACCGAAGAAGAGCGCATGGTTCGCGATGCGGCGCGCGCCTACGCGCAGGACAAGCTCATGCCGCGCGTGCTGGAAGCCTTTCGTCATGAAAAGACCGATCCGGCGATCTTCCGCGAGATGGGCGAGCTGGGGCTGATGGGTCCGACCATTCCAGCGGAGTATGGCGGCGCTGGCTTGAACTATGTGAGCTATGGACTGATCGCGCGTGAGATCGAACGCGTGGATTCAGGCTTCCGCTCGATGATGAGCGTGCAGAGCTCGCTGGTGATGGTGCCTATTTATGAATTCGGTACCGAGGACCAGCGTAAAAAATATCTGCCTAAGCTGGCGAAGGGCGAGTGGATAGGTTGCTTTGGTTTGACTGAACCGAACCATGGCTCTGACCCCGGCGGCATGGAGACACGCGCCAAAAAGGTCGACGGTGGCTACAGTCTGAGTGGTTCGAAAATGTGGATCAGCAACAGCCCGATCGCGGATGTTTTTGTTGTGTGGGCCAAGGATGATGAAGGCAAGATCCGTGGCTTCATTCTCGACAAAGGCTGGAAGGGCCTCTCCACCCCGGCGATCCACGGGAAGATGGGCTTGCGCGCATCGACCACGGGTGAGATCGTGATGGATCAGGTCTTCGTGCCGGAAGAGAATGCCTTCCCCGAGGTGCGCGGCCTCAAAGGCCCGTTTACCTGCCTCGATTCAGCGCGTTTCGGTATCTCGTGGGGATCGCTCGGTGCAGCAGAATTTTGCTGGCACACCGCGCGCCAGTACACGCTGGATCGGAAGCAGTTCGGTAAGCCGCTGGCATCGAATCAGCTGATACAGAAAAAACTCGCCGACATGCAGACCGAGATCACGCTCGCGCTGCAAGGCTGCCTGCGCCTTGGCCGCATGCGCGACGAAGGTACGGCCGCGGTTGAGATTACCTCCATCATGAAGCGCAACTCCTGCGGCAAGGCGCTGGAGATCGCGCGCGTGGCACGTGACATGTTGGGTGGGAATGGCATTAGCGATGAATACGGTGTCGTGCGCCACATGCTGAACCTGGAAGTGGTGAACACTTACGAGGGCACGCATGATATCCACGCGCTGATCCTTGGTCGCGCGCAGACCGGCATACAAGCTTTTTTCTGAGGTCAGTATGACCTCGGCGCTCGCAGGCATCCGGGTCGTCGACCTCTCGCGCGTGTTGGCCGGGCCATGGTCCACGCAGAACCTCGCTGATCTCGGCGCGGACGTGATCAAGATCGAACGTCCCGGCACCGGGGATGACACCCGCAGCTGGGGCCCGCCGTTTGTCGATCGCGTCGATACAGATGAACGCGATGCGGCGTATTTCTTTTGTGCGAACCGCAACAAGCGTTCATTGTCGCTGGACTTTACGCGCCCTGAAGGACGCGACATCCTGATCGCGTTGATCAAACAAGCCGATGTGCTGGTCGAGAATTACAAGGTCGGCGGCCTGAAGAAATATGGACTCGACTATGCTTCCGTCGCATTGATCAATCCCCGCCTGATTTATTGCTCGATCACTGGTTTTGGGCAGGATGGCCCGTACGCCGAGCGTCCCGGCTATGACGCGCTGATTCAGGCCATGGGTGGTCTGATGAGCATTACCGGCGAGCCAGATGAGGTGCCCGGTGGCGGCCCGCAGAAAGTCGGCGTCGCGGTGGTGGACTTGCTGACCGGCTTGTACGCGTCGAATGCGATACTTGCTGCGCTGTTTCATCGCGAGCGAACTGGTGAAGGCCAGCAGATCGATATTGCGCTTCTTGATGTGCAGGTGGCGACACTGGCGAATCAGGCGGGCAATTATCTGTTGAGTGGCAAGGTGCCGCAGCGCATGGGTAGTGCGCATCCCTCCATCGTGCCGTATCAGCCTGTCGCCTGCAAAGATGGTTATCTGATGCTCGCAATCGGCAATGACACGCAGTTCGCCGGTCTGTGCCGCGCGGCAGGCGAGCCGGATGTCGCAGGCGATGAACGTTTCGCGAATAACGAGGCGCGTGTGCATCATCGTCAGGCTTTGCTCGACTGGTTATCCCGAGTCATGCGGACGAAGACCATCGATGAATGGTGCGCGCTGGCGGAGCGCGAGAGTTTTCCCTGCGGCCCAATCAACACGATCGATCGTGTGTTCCGCGATCCTCAGGTTCGGGCGCGCGGCATGCAGCTGCGGCTACACTCGGCAGCCCATGGTGATCTGGATCTGGTTGCATCGCCAATCAGGATGTCGAAAACGCCGGTCAGTTATCGCAGAGCGCCGCCCGCGCTTGGGCAGGACAATGTCGAACTCTTGCGCGAGCTGGGCTATTCCGATGAGCAGCTCGACCGCTTGAGAAACAAGCAGGTGATCTGAGACGCTTTGCGGCGTGCATCAGTGATCAGCCAGTCGCGCACGCCAGAAAGGCTTGATGTGTGCTCAGATAGATACGGTCTTTCATTTGTTCGCCGAGTGGCGTGCCGCGCAGACGATCCAGCACAGGCCCTTTGATTTCTGCGAAATGCAGCCGGATGTGTCGCTCGGCGAGACTGCGCTCAAGCTCGGTCAGCATGACCAGTGCCGTGGTATCGAGCTGATTGACTGCTGACAGGATCAGCAGCAGGTCGCGCGTGCCGGTTTGTTGCTGAAGCAGACTTTCAATTTTTTCTTCCAGTACTTGCGCATTCGCGAAATAGAGACTCTCATCGATGCGCAGCGCAATCAGGCCGGGCAGCGTCTCGACCTGATGCCGTTCGATATTTCGAAAATGCTCGGTGCCTGGAACCCGGCCAACAACGGCCATGTGCGGATGACTGCTGCGCCAGACCAGAACGGCCAGTGATAGTGCGACGCCGATGACGATGCCTTCTTCCACGCCGAAGACGATCACGCCAAAGAAAGTCAGCAGCAGGGCGGTCGCATCGGCTTTGTCGTAGTGCCAGGCGTGTTTGAGTGTTTGCATGTCGATCAGTCCCAGCACCGCAACGATGATGGTGGCTGATAGCACGGTATGCGGCAGGTAGTGGAACCAAGAGGTCAGTCCGATCAGGACCACACTCATCATCAGTGCCGAAATTACGCCAGACAGGGGTGTGTTTGCGCCTGCCGAAAAATTCACCACTGAGCGCGCGAAGCCGCCCGTGACTGGAAAGCCGCCAGACAGTGCGCTGGTGATATTGGCAGCGCCAATGCCCAGCAGTTCGCGATCCGGCTGGATACGTTGCGAGCGTTTTATCGCCAGCGATTGTGCTACCGAGACGCTTTCGACGAAACCCACCAGTGAAATCAGCATGGCCGGTACCCACAGCGCGTGCAGCGCATCCCAGCCGGGCATCGACAGGGAAAGTGAGGGAAGGCCTGCAGGTACTTTGCCCACGATAGAGACCCGCGCAGTTTCATCCAGATGCAGACTCGCAACGACAGTGGTCGATAGGATCACCGCGGTCATCGGCGCGAGTTTGCTGACCATCTCAGCGACTTTGGCAGGAACGCCGATTCGTTTCAGCAGCAACGCGAGGTGAGAGCGAGCGAAGAACAGAAAGACCAGCGCCGTGATGCCGATGCCTGCGGTGACGACGTTTGTTTCGGGCAGGTGTTTGATCAAGCCCTCAAGCGTCGAGAGCACGCCGGTTGAAGAAAATGTTATGCCGAGCAGGTATTTGACCTGTCCTATCGCGATCAGCACCGCCGAGCCCGAGATGAAGCCGCTGATGACAGGATGACTGAGAAACCAAGCGAGAAAGCCGAGACGCAGCAAGCCAGCAGCGATAAGCATCAGACCCGACAGCAGCGCCAGAAGGATCGCCATCGCCAGATACTCGGGTGTGCCCTGCGTAGCCAGTGGAGTGAGCGCACTGGCGGTCATCAGCGAAACGACCGCTACCGGACCCACGGCGAGGGTCATGCTGCTTCCCAGAAGCGCATACGCGATCAAGGGCAGGATGCTGGCGTACAGCCCGATTTCCGGAGGCACTCCTGCCAGCATCGCATACGCCAGGCTTTGCGGTATCAGCATGACCGTCACGATCAGGCCGGCGATCATATCGCCGCTCAGCCAGTCTCGCTGGTAATGCCTGAGCCATCCTGGCAGCATCGCCTGAATCCGCATTGCTTAGCTGCCCTCCGGTCGCGCCAGCCATTCATGACCCTTAAGCATCAGGTTCCAGTACACCCTGGGGAGAATGTTTTTCTTCAGTACCCATGCCGAAGAGCGAGGCACGGTAGGTTCCAGCGGGAAGGTGGGCAGCAGCTTGCCGCCAAAGCCGAATTCAGCGAGCACAATCTTGCCTTTCTCGACGGTCAGCGGGCAGGAACCATAGCCATCGTATTTGGTCCGCAGTTCACGTCCGCTGCGCAGGGCAAGCAGATTCTCTGCAACCACGACGATCTGCTTGCGCGCTGCGGCGGCAGTCTTTGCGTTCGGTGATGATGAGGCATCACCGAGGCTGAAGATATTCGGATAGCGATTGTGCTGTAGCGTCACCTGATTCACATCGACCCAGCCTTCCGCATTCGCCAAGGGGCTTTCTTTGACGAAGTCGGGTGCGGTCTGTGGCGGCGTGACGTGAATGAAATCGAAGCTTTTTTCAATTTGGACAGCATTGCCGCTCGCGTCTTTTTCTTCGAACCATGCCCGTTTCGCTGGGCCATCGATGGCCACCAAGGTTGAATTGAAATGCAGATGGGCGTTATAGCGCTTCACATACGCCATCAGCGGTGGCACAAAATCCGCGACGCCAAACAGCACTCCGCCCGCGTTGTGGAAATCGACCTGAATATTTTTCAGCACGCGCTGGTGCTCCCATTCTGAACAGGACAGATACATGGCTTTCTGCGGCGCGCCTGCGCACTTGATCGGCATCGGCGGCTGCGTAAAGATCGCCCTGCCGGATTTCATCTTGCTCACCAGTTCCCAGGTATAAGGCGCGAGGTCGAAACGGTAATTCGAGGTCACGCCATTCTTGCCCAACGTTTCTTCGAGACCGGGGATGACTTTCCAGTTCAGTTTCAGGCCGGGTGCAACGATGAGGTGTTGGTAGCTGACCGTGCTACCGTTATCCAGCATCACTCGTCGGTTGTCGGGATCAAAGCCAGTCACGGCCGCGCGTATCCAGGTGACGCCGGCGGGCATCACCTCGGCCATGTCGCGCACACTGTCGCGCGCATCAAACTCACCGGCGCCGACCAAGGTCCACGACGGCTGATAGTAGTGCTTGTCGCTGGGCTCGATGATGGCGATCTGAAGATTGGACTGGCGTTTTTTGAGACTGGCGGCCAGTCCTATGCCGGCACTGCCGCCGCCGACAATCAGGATGTCTTGATTGTCGCTCCAGTTGCAGGCGGCTGCGGCGGCGCCACCCGATACCGTTGCCGGGGATGATTGACCATTGGCCAAGCGATACAGATGTTGCGATCGTGCGCCACTACGGCAGAACGCCAGCACCGGGCCGGGCCGAATGGCCAGCAGCTCGGCGAATTTTCTGGCCTGCGGCTCGGTGATCTGCCCGCTGATCACCGGCAGGTAGTCGTAATTCAGGCCTGCTGCCTTGGCTGCTGCTTCGATCTCGGCACTGCTCGGCTGGTCTGCGCCACCCTCGCCATCGGGCCGGTTGTTGATCACCGTCTTGAAGCCCATCGCAGCAATTTCGGGCATGTCCGACGGGCCGAGCTGAGGCGCTGTGCCGAATTTGTCGGTATGCCGAGTGACGTTCGCTGACATGCTGATCTCCTCTGGTGGCGGCTTGTCGCGCAGCTTGGGTGCGGGTACCGCGGTATCTCGATTTCAACGATTACATTATATTGACAAATAAATTGTTGGTCAATATAATGTAATTACTTTAAATATAATTGCGGAGCCCCGCCATGACGGATTCACTGAAACCCCAAGTTCACGGCATCTTCGATCCCGCCACCTGGACAGTCACCTATGTGGTCTATGAAAAAGAGGGCACGGCCTGCACCATTATCGACTCTGTGCTGGACTACGATCCGAAATCCGGTCGCACCCGAACCGATTCCGCCGACAAGGTCATCGAGTTCGTCAAGCAGAAGAACCTGAGGGTTGAATGGATACTCGAGACGCATGCACACGCGGATCATTTCACTGCAGCGCCTTATCTGAAACAGAAACTCGGCGGCAAGACAGCCATTGGTGATCACATCACCGCGGTGCAGCAGGTATTCAAGGGCATTTTCAATCTGGAACCGGGCTTTGCGACCAATGGTTCGCAGTTCGATCATCTGCTGAAAGACGGCGAAGCATTTCGTTTCGGTGCGCTGTCGGGATCGACGATGTACGTGCCCGGACACACACCAGCTTGCGTCGCTTTTCATATTGGCGATGCGGTGTTCGTCGGTGACACGATGTTCATGCCGGACGTGGGCACTGCGCGCTGCGATTTTCCAGGCGGTGATGCAAAGACGCTGTATGCGTCAGTGAGAAAAATCCTCAGTCTTCCCGACGCGACACGGCTGTTCATGTGTCACGACTACCCGCCGAATGACAGGCCAATTGCGTTCGAGACGACCGTAGGCGAGCAGCGGCGCAAGAACATTCATGTGCATGACGGTATCAGCGAGGCCCAGTTTGTCGAGATGCGCACTCGGCGCGATGCGACGCTGGAGATGCCAGTGCTGATTTTGCCAGCGGTACAAGTCAATATTCGCGCGGGCGAGATGCCGCCTCGAGATACCAATGGTGTCGCTTATCTGAAGATACCGGTAAACGCGCTTTGAGCGCCCGAACTAGCGCGCATGAAAAAGCCCGCGCATTGCGCGGGCTTTGATTGACACTTTATCCAGCTTACAGGCCAGCGTTCTGCTGTGCCACCATCATGTAAAGCATGGGGATGGACAGCATGGTGTTGAAGCGCGAAGTCAGCATGGCCAGGCGGGCTGCTGCGGCTTTTTCTTCAGCTTCGACCGTAACGATACCCAGCGCTTTTTTCTGGTTTGGCCAGATGATGAACCAGACATTGAATGCCATCACCAGCGCAATCCACATGCCGATGCCAATGGCGTGCACGGGTTGCTGCAGACTCAGTGCGGACACGAGATAGCCGTTCATCCATGCGACCAGCAGACCAGTGACGACTGTTGCCAGCGCCGCGTAGCGGAACCAGAACAACGCGGTTGGCGCGATCACTTTGCCGATCGCCGGTTTTTGCTCGTCGGGGATTTTCGGCATAGAGGGAATCTGTACGAAGTTGAAGTACCAGAGCAGGCCGATCCACATCACGCCCGACACCACATGCAGCCATCGCATGAAGAATGCGCCCCACGCATGGCCAAATTGCGGGCCCACGCCAGAGACGCTCGCAGAGACCAGCACCAGCAGAATGAGTATGACGATGCCGGCGATGATGGTACGTCCCAAAGATTGCAGAACTGCAGCCATAAAACCTCCCTGAAATGAACTTCACCTGTTTTTATCGGGGCGGAGAATGCCGCTGCAGCTCGTCGCCTGTCGCAGCGTGCGGAATTGCCCCTTTTGTAAATACGCGCCGAAGTATAGCCCAACCCGACATTTTCGATTGGCTGCCGCCCTGCCTGGTTGCGGGCACTCAATCCTCAGGCGTAGCTGCGCTGATGTCGATCGCGGTTTTCCCTCCAGCGAGTGTCAGCGTCAGTCGTTGCGGGGCGCGAATCTCGGCGGGACGTCGCACGATCTTGCCCGCATCATCAGATACGATGGCGTAGCCCCGCTCCAGCGTACGCTGCGGCGCCAGCAGCTCGAGCTGTTCGCGCGCAGAGGCCAGCGCGTGCTGACGAGAAACCTCTCTCAGGCTGAATGCCGTATGCAAGCGCGTCGCCTGCGCCGTCATGCGCGCACGGGCCATTCGGGTGTCCGGCATCGCATGCCGCAAGCGGTTGGTCATGTGACCCAGACGAAAGCGCGCTGCTGCGACTGGGCTTGATGTCGCATGACTGAGCCGTATCGCAAGCCCGCTCAGTTTCAGTTTGTGGTGGTTGATCGCAGTGGACGGGCTTTGCAGCCGGCGCGCCAGCCAGTCTAGCGTCTGCTCGCGCTCATTCAGCTGCCGGCGCAGTTGACGACTTAGGCCGTACGCGAGTTCTTCGAGTTCGGCCAGCCAGTCATCAGTCGGTGCGGCGGCCAGCTCTGCTGCTGCCGTCGGCGTCGGTGCGCGCAGATCAGCGACGAAATCTGCGATGGTCACGTCGGTCTCATGACCCACGCCGGAAATGACTGGCACACGACAGGTCGCGATAGCGCGCGCGACCTGTTCATCATTGAATGACCACAAGTCTTCCAGGCTCCCGCCGCCCCGGCAGACGATCAGCAGGTCGCACTCGGCGCGATGCGATGCAGTGTTGATGGCTTCCGCGATTTTTTCTGCCGAGCCCTCACCTTGCACAGCGGTCGGGTACAGCACCAGTGTCACATGTGGCGCACGCCGCCGGAATGTAGCGAGCACATCGCGCAGAGCCGCCGCTTGCGGACTGGTGACGATACCAATGGTGCGCGGAAAATCGGGTAGCTCGCGCTTGCGCGCCTCGTCGAACAAACCTTCGGCTGCGAGCTTGGCTTTCAGGCGCATGAAGGCTTCATAGAGATTGCCTACGCCAGCCTTGCGCATGGCCTCGACATTCAGCTGGAAGTCGCCCCGTGCAGCATACAGACCGACCGTCGCCCTGACTTCAATCTTGTCTCCCTCGCGCGGATTGAAATCGACATACTGGGCTCGGCCACGGAACATCACCGCCCGCACCTGAGCATTGGCATCTTTGAGCGTGAAGTACCAGTGGCCAGAGGCGGCCCGGGTGAAGTTGGAGATTTCGCCGCTGACCCAGGCCAGTGCAAAGCTTTTTTCGAGCAGCCGGCCCACGGCCTGGTTCAGCTGGCTGACAGTCAGTATCGGAGGGCCGGCGTTGCTGGAGGTCTGGTTGTCGTCGAGCATCAGATTCTGTCTGTGAAAGCTGCGGTGAGCGGCATTGTCGCTTGTTCGCTGCCGCCCGTACATCGACGTCGAATCCGTGAAGCCGTGGGTACAGCGGTGCGCGGTGGGCAGGCAGTGTAGTAATTTCCTTATAAATCAAGGGCTTTCAGGTTTCCCATGGTGCTTGCACACACACTTGTCCACAAAGCCTGTGAATAAGATTTTGTCACGAAACGATAAGCAATATAAGGAATTTAACTGTAGTGAGTACACGCAAACCAGAGTGACCAACGCCTAGCTTGCCGGGGGTTGCTGAAGCGGTTACAGTCAGCGTCCATTATTTCCCCTATGCAGGAGTAGCGACTTGCTTGCGATTATTCATGCCGCAGGATGGCCGATCTGGTTCTTGCTGGCCGCATCGGTCATCGCCCTGACCATCATCATCGAGAGGCTGATGTACCTGCGAGCGGCACGCATTCTTCCGGACGCGCTGCTGCCCGATGTGATTGCGGTGGCCCGCGCGGGCAGCGTCGATGCCGAGACGCTCAGCCAGCTGGAGCAGAATTCTCCGCTGGGCAGGGTGCTGGCCGCTGGCGTGCGCAATCTCGGCGCATCGCGCGAAGCGATGAAAGAGGCGATCGAAGAGGCGGGCCGAGTGGCTTCGCATCAGCTCGAACGCTACCTGACCACGCTGGGTACGGTGGCGACGCTGGCACCGCTGATGGGTTTGTTCGGTACCGTGATCGGAATGATCGAACTGTTCGGAGCGACCGGCGGTGTGGGGGCGGATCCCATTCAGGTCGCGCACGGGATTTCCGTCGCGCTCTACAACACGGGTTTCGGACTCGCCGTAGCGATGCCTGCGTTGGTCTTCCATCGCCACTTCCATGCGCTGGTCGATGGTTTCGTGATCGACATGGAGCAGCAGGCGGTGCGTTTCGTCGACACCATGACCGGCGAGCGGAACCACGGATGAATTTTCGCAAGGGTCAGCGTCGTGCGGCGCCAGAGATCAACCTGATCGCCTTCATTGATGTGCTGCTGGTGATACTGATCTTTCTAATGGTTAGCACCACCTTCAGCAAATACACCAGTTTGCAGGTCAGCCTGCCCTCGGCGAATGGTGACACCGCCGCGTCACCGAAATCTCTCACTGTCGCCATCGATTCTCAGGGGCGCTACGCAGTCCAGCAGCAGCGCATCTCGGCAGGTGACCCAGCGGCGCTATCGGCGGCGCTGCGCGATGCGTCGCAGGGCAATCCGGATATCACGGTCGAGATTCACGCCGATGCAATGGCCAGCCATCAATCAGTGGTGCAACTGATGGAGGCTGCGCGCAATGCCGGTCTCGCACGACTGGTGTTCGCTGCTCACTCTGCGCCTTCGCGCTAGCGCGAGCATGACACCGCGCGCTTTTCTGGAAATGCTGTTGTCGCGCGAGTGGCAGCGCCGTGGCTGGCTGGCCTGGGTGTTACTGCCGCTGTCGCTGCTGTTCGGTGTGGCGACGGGCTGCCGGCGCTGGCTCTACCGTGTGGGTCTGTTCAGGTCGCATGCAATCGCCGTTCCCGTGATCGTAGTCGGCAATATCTATGTCGGTGGCACTGGCAAGACGCCACTGGTCATCTGGCTGGTGCAGCAATTGCGGCAGCATGGTTTGGTGCCTGGCGTGATTTCGCGCGGTCATGGCACGGTTGCCGATCAGGTGCGGCAGGTGAGGGAAGATACGCCGGTTGCAATCGCTGGTGACGAGCCCTTGTTGATTCGTCAGCGCAGCGGCGTGCCTGTGTTCGTCGGACGACATCGGGCAGCGGCAGCAGAAGCGCTGCTCGCCGCTTACCCGGACGTCGACGTGCTGGTTTCAGATGATGGTCTGCAGCATTATGCGCTGCGCCGCGATATCGAGATTCTGTTATCTGATGAGCGTGGCGTTGGCAACGGATGGCTGTTGCCAGCCGGTCCGCTGCGCGAGCCAGCATCGCGCCGTTTCGATTTTCATCTGGTGAATGGCGGTGCAGCGGCTGTCGGCCAGCAGACGTTTGCCATGCATTTGGAGGGCAGCGATGCACGAGCTCTGAGCGATCCTCACAGCACCTTGTTACTGCATGACCTTCCGGTGGATGCGCGCATTGCCGCTGTCGCTGGCATCGGTCATCCCGAGCGGTTCTTTCTGATGCTGAGAAAGCTAGGTGTGAACTTGTCGCACACTCTGCCGCTGCCAGATCATTTTGATTTTTCCACCAATCCGTTTGCGGATCTTGATGCCGATATCATCCTGATCACGGAAAAGGATGCAGTAAAATGTGTTCGCACAGAGGCGATTGCCTCCGACTCGCGTTTATGGGTCGTTCCCGTGCAGGCGGCCATCGATGGCCCGCTGTCAAAACACCTGGTGGAGAAATTGCGTGGATACCCGACTGCTTGACATCCTTGTCTGCCCCTTGTGCAAGGGGCCGCTGAAGTACGACAAGCAGGCGCAGGAGCTGATCTGCAATCCTGATCATCTGGCTTATCCGATACGCGACGGCATCCCGATCCTGTGGGCGGAAGAAGCGCGTGATCTCGATGCCGCGCCTCGCGACGGTACCGGAGCGGCGCAGTGATACGCCGTCCCGCACCGTGTCGCGGTGTTCGCGCATGAGTTACACCATCATCATTCCCGCGCGCCTGGCATCGACGCGTTTGCCGAATAAGCCGCTCGCCGATCTTGGCGGCAAGCCGATGGTGGTTCGCGTCGCGGAGCGTGCCGCCCTGTCCGGTGCGAGCCGCGTCGTGGTGGCAACAGATCATCCGGATATTCAGTTGGCTTGTCAGCAGCATCAGGTCGACGTAAGGATGACGCGTGATGATCATCCCTCAGGGACTGATCGTATCGCTGAAGTGGCCGAAGTGCTTGACCTGCCGGATGATGCGGTCATCGTCAATGTCCAAGGAGATGAACCGCTGATCGATCCCGCGCTGATCGATGCCTGTGCAGCGCTGATCTCGGCCGAGGTGCCGATGGCGACCGCGGCGCATCCGATTGATTCGATGTCGGATGTCGTCAATCCGAATGTGGTCAAGGTCGTGCTTGATGCGTCTGATTGTGCGCTCCTGTTTTCGCGTGCGCCGATACCCTGGCACCGCGACGTTTTCGGCAGCCTCAAGCAGCTTGAAGATCTGAAAGAACTGCCCGCTGGATATGAGCCGCTCAGACATATTGGCTTGTATGCGTATCGTCGCGATTTTTTGCGACAGTATCCTGCGCTGCCGGTGTCGCCGGTCGAACATATCGAAGCGCTCGAGCAATTGCGCGTGCTATGGAACGGCTTTCGTATTGCAGTGCACCGTGTCGCTCGAGCACCGCATGCTGGCGTCGACACGTCGGAGGATCTTGAGCGAGTGCGCTCTTATTTTGCTCTTTGAGCAAGCTTTTCACCTGCCCTTGTCGTCGTGACCCTGCGAATCTGTGGTAAGTTTCGGGCAAGCTATTTAACAGACAATGCTGAGTTGGCAAGCAAGATCGCGGTTTCCAATGTCGAAAAACGCGTAAGGAAAAAGTAATGCGGCTGATTTTATTGGGGGCGCCGGGTGCGGGCAAGGGAACGCAGGCGGCGTATATCAAAGAGCGATACAACATACCGCAAATTTCTACGGGCGACATGCTGCGCGCAGCGGTGAAGGAAGGCACGCCGCTGGGTCTCGCAGCAAAAAAAGTGATGGATGCGGGTGGACTCGTGTCGGACGACATCATCATTGGTCTGGTCAAAGACAGGCTCAAGCAGCCGGACTGCGCAAACGGTTACCTGTTCGATGGTTTCCCTCGCACGATCCCGCAAGCCGACGCGATGAAAGACGCGGGTGTCACGATCGACTATGTGCTTGAGATCGATGTGCCCGACGAAGCCATCATCGAGCGCATGAGTGGGCGGCGCGTGCATCCGGCCTCGGGGCGCACCTATCATGTCAAATACAACCCGCCCAAGGTCGCCGGCAAGGATGATCAAACGGGCGAAGAACTGATCCAGCGCGACGATGATCGTGAGGAGACCGTGCGCAAGCGACTGTCGGTCTATCACGAGCAGACCAAGGTGCTGGTCGGTTATTACAATGATTGGGCACAATCGGGTCACTCGGGCGCGCCCAAGTACCGCAAGATCGCTGGTGTCGGTCCAGTCGAGGAAATTCGCGACCTGGCGTTTGCGGCGCTGGAGAAATAATCACAGACCATGAAAAAAGCGGACCGCCGGTCCGCTTTTTTCATGGTCGAAGCAGGCATCACCGTAGCGATTTTCGATGTCTGAAGCGTGGAGCCGTCGATGCATTGCAGGTGACACGCGGAGTTTGCAGCAAATCGCAGCACCGTTCCAGAGAGGGCGGGCTGCAGAGGAAGTCAACCACAGTAGGAACTTTTGGAGGAGAGATATGGCAACACAGGGCTTGTGGTTTGCCGTGGTGTGCGGCTTGATCGCCGTCATCTACGGTTTGGTCTCCCGAAGCTGGATTCTCGGCCAGGATGCGGGTAATGCTCGCATGCAGGAAATCGCCGCAGCAATCCAGGCCGGCGCCGCCGCTTACCTCGCTCGTCAGTACCGGACGATTGCGATCGTGGGTGTCGTGCTGGCGATCCTGATCGGAGTTTTCCTTGATGGGCTCACCGCGATCGGTTTCGTGGTCGGCGCGGTGCTCTCTGGTGCGTGCGGCTTCATCGGCATGAATGTGTCGGTGCGAGCCAATGTGCGTACCGCGCAGGCTGCCACGCATGGCATTGGTCCGGCGCTGGATGTGGCTTTCCGTGGCGGCGCGATCACCGGCATGCTGGTGGTCGGCTTGGGCCTGATCGGCGTGTCGCTGTTCTATTACTTTATCGGTGGACTGGACCATCCGGATTCGGCGACGCTCAAGCCTCTGCTGGGTCTGGCTTTTGGCTCCTCGCTGATCTCGATCTTTGCGCGTCTGGGCGGCGGGATCTTCACCAAAGGTGCGGACGTTGGCGCTGATCTCGTCGGCAAAGTCGAGGCAGGTATTCCCGAAGATGATCCTCGCAATCCTGCCGTGATCGCTGACAACGTCGGTGACAATGTCGGTGACTGTGCAGGTATGGCCGCCGACTTGTTCGAGACGTATGCCGTGACACTGATCGCCACGATGGCGCTGGGCGCGCTGATGGTGGTGTCGGCGCCCGGAGCTGCCGTGATTTACCCGCTGATTCTTGGTGGTGTATCGATCATTGCATCGATCATTGGCGTGATGTTCGTCAAGGCCAAACCTGATATGCGCAACGTGATGCCCGCACTGTATCGCGGACTGATTGTGTCGGGCGTGCTATCGCTGATCGCATTCTATTTTGTGACCATCACGCTGTTCCCCGAGCCGGTAGTCATGTCAGGCGAGCGTACCGCGAGCGCCATGGCCTTGTTCGGCTCTTGCGTAGTCGGTCTCGTGCTGACGGCTGCCATGGTCTGGATCACCGAGTACTACACCGGCACGGATTTCCATCCGGTGAAGCACATCGCACAGGCGTCAACGACGGGCCATGCGACCAACATCATTGCTGGTATCGGCATCTCGATGAAATCGACCGCCTGGCCAGTGTTGTTCGTCTGCGCGGGTATTGTGGTGTCGTACGCTCTGGCCGGTCTGTACGGCATTGCCGTTGCCGCGACGGCGATGCTGTCCATGGCAGGCATCATCGTCGCACTGGATGCCTATGGTCCGATCACAGATAACGCCGGCGGCATTGCCGAGATGGCCGAATTGCCTGACAGCGTGCGTGACATCACGGATCTGCTGGATGCGGTGGGCAACACCACCAAGGCGGTGACCAAAGGCTATGCGATCGGTTCTGCGGGTCTGGCGGCGCTGGTGCTGTTCGCCGATTACACGCATGCGCTGCATGCGCGTGGCATCGAGGTGAATTTCGATCTGTCCGATCCGATGGTGATCATTGGCCTCTTCATTGGTGGTCTGATTCCTTACCTGTTCGGCGCGATGGCGATGGAAGCCGTGGGTCGTGCGGCGGGTTCCGTGGTGGAAGAGGTGCGCCGTCAGTTCCGCGAGATCCCCGGCATCATGCAGGGCACGGCGAAGCCTGAGTACGGCAGAGCCGTCGACATGCTGACAGCGGCAGCGATCAAGGAAATGATGATCCCCTCGCTGCTGCCCGTCGTAGTTCCCATCGTCGTGGGTCTGGTGCTGGGTCCGAAGGCGCTCGGTGGTCTGCTGATGGGCACCATCGTTACCGGGCTCTTTGTGGCAATTTCGATGTGTACCGGCGGCGGTGCCTGGGACAACGCGAAGAAATACATCGAGGATGGTCATCATGGCGGCAAGGGCAGTGACGCCCACAAGGCGGCCGTGACTGGCGACACCGTCGGCGATCCGTACAAGGACA
>JACCDW011112591.1_pt1 | contig 66754 bp, 74 predicted proteins | sample 7449781 | NCBI WGS metagenome assembly JACCDW01 (sample SAMN15323449, study PRJNA562643) | freshwater metagenome | isolation source: river surface water | place: USA:Blue River Watershed | collected 2017-08-18
ATTAGTATGCTTTTTACGAATCCCACATCTGATGAAATACTTATCTCAACAGCGAATAAACCCCTTGATACTTTGACACATTCAAATATCGATTATGCAAAGAAAGTTTGTGTAAAACCTTGGGGACACGAGTTTCTCATCTTTCAGAATAGGAAGGTTGCACTTTGGTGTTTAACAATTCACAAGGGGGCGAGTACGTCTTTGCATTGTCATTATAAGAAAGATACAATCCTTTTTGTTTTATCGGGATGCATAAAAATAGGATTTCACGATGGATCCTTCATTTCATTAAGCAAAATGAAATCTATGTATATTCCTAAACAGAAATTTCATAGCATTAGTTCCTTTGCACCTGAATCGTCTGTACTAGAGATGGAAATATTCAGTGATGACCTATCATTCTCAGATAAAAATGATCTATTGCGAATAGATGACCCTTACAGAAGAAATCCCTTTGGCTATGAAAGTTCAGTTCAGATTCTAACAGACAATCTCCATACATATGACTATTTTTTCCTTGACAAGGAAGAACATCAAACATATAAAACAATCGACTTTGATTTTACAACATATGACAGAAATACACTAAGATCTGTTTCTCTAAAAAAAACAAGTACTTACTCTATTCTGCTTGAAGGCCATCTCCGTCATAATTCACAAATCCTGAAAGAGGGTTCTGTACTTGATTCGCTCACTGAATATAATATAGTGTCTTCAAGTGTGTCTGTCTTAACACTTTCCTGTATTGATGCAAGTGACGATGAGAAACTACTTTATGACTTTCATCAATTAAAACAACTGACTGATACACTCCAAAAAGAAGGAAAACAGATCATACTTACATCTGGTTGTTTTGATATCCTCCATGTTGGTCATATTGAAACCTTGAAACGAGCAAAAGCTCTTGGTGACACTCTTTTAGTCGCACTCAGCAGTGATAAACAAATTCAAGCATTAAAGGGTGCATCTAGACCAGTGAATAATTACGAAGACAGAATGAATCTTTTTAAAACCATTAAATATGTTGATTATATAGTCTTATATGATGAAGAAGATATAGAAAAAGAAAAGACACTTGATGATATAATGAAGATAGTAAATCCCTCTGTATGGGTCAAAGGATCTGATTATACAAAAGAAGGGATCCTTGCCAAGCACCCTCATCTTCGCTCCATTGAATTAATCCCTCTTGTTGAGCAGAAAAGTACAACAAATATTGTAAACAAAATTCTTCAAAACTAGCAACTTAAGAATAAAGTGCAACGTAGCATAGCGAATGAACGTTCTTCTTTGTGGTGCGTCAGGTATAACAGGAAGAGAACTTGGTAGTCTTCTTACAAAGTACCAAATTCCCTGGACAGGCACATACAATACTCACCCGTTTCCAAATGGACGAAAGGTTGACTTTACAAAAAAAAGTGAGATAGAATCTCTATTTCAAGAAATAAAACCATCTGTTTGTGTAAATTGTATCGTCGAACGAAAGGTTGAAACCTGTGAGAAAGATTGGGAAACGACAAAACGCTTGAACATTGATGTACCTGAACTTTTATCTGAACTTTGCAACAAATACAATATATATTTGATACATATCTCAACAGATTATGTTTTTGATGGACTCCACGGACCTTTCACACCTCAATCACAGCCGAATCCTCTCCAAAATTATGGTATCTCAAAACTCATTGCAGAATGCCGTGTGAAAACACTCTGCCCATCTTCTTGTATTGTTCGTGTACCTGTTCTATACTCTGCATCTTTGAAGACTATATCTGAAAGTGCAGTCACTATACTTGGAAAAAAGGTACTTGATCCCCTAACGTCATCCTCTGAGGATAATTATTTCCTAAGAAGGCCTGTCTTTATTGCAGACCTATGTGAATATCTAGTAGATTGTATGAAGACAAAACGATATGGTATTCATCATTTCTACAACCCCACTGATTGTCTTACAAAATATCAGATTTTACAGACGATTGCAGATATTTTACAAAAACCTATTTATCATATTCGTCCAAATTCTGAAAAACCGCTCTATTTAGCTGGAAGACCCTATGACACTCATCTTATAGATACGTCTTATGATAGAGATTCTTATACCTTTACTTCTCTTCGGAAAGGATTAGAACAGGTTTTTCAACCCTTTGTGCACGAGCCTTTGAATCCTAAAAAGAAACCTAGCGGATCTATTTTCTTCTTACTTGATTTGGATGGAACACTTGTTGATACTGATACTCTACATTATGAGGCCTACAGGGATGTATTAAAGGAGTATAAGATAGAGTTTTCGTGGGAAACATATCAGACAATTTTGCACCTGGATGACTATCTTTCTCAGCAGTTACCAGCGGAGGATTTTAAAGTTGTAAAACAAAAGAAACTTCAAAAAATGCTGCAAGTCAATACGATAAACCTAATGCCTGGTGCAGGGAATCTTCTTACCTATCTTGACTGCTATGCCATCAACTATGCTGTCGTGACGAATACATCAAGACCTACGATCCAACACTTTCAAAGCCTCTGTAAACCACTGCAGAAAATAACGCAATGGATAACGAGAGAAGACGTAAGTAATCCCAAACCAAGTAGCGAATGTTATGAAAAGGCGATTGCTCAGTATGGCAAGGGAGAAACCTGTATCTTAGGTATTGAAAATACAATTACAGGATACGAATCCTTACGATCAGTAACATCCAAAGTATATATACTCGCGCAACCAAATAGCTATACGCACAAAGCACTTCAACAATATGATTGCTATTTCGTATCATCCCTTGATGACATTTTCACCAATGTTGAAATATAAAGCGCATAGTAATAACTAAAGACTGCTTTTTTGGGAGTTTCAAGAAAAGAATGTGCATTGCTTAACCAAATAGAAAGGAAGAGAAGTATGTCTAATCCTTTCCGTTGAAAGAGTGTCTCATCTTTCCACAAGATGGGTAATATCAATGAGTCACCTTCGTACTCCAAGGATGTTACATTCATACTATCAAATAGATCATAACCTGATAGAGCAAAGAGAAGTTTTGCTGAATCATATTCCACGGGCCCAAATATCTCAGATGTACCAAAATATCCCCTAGGATCAATAAAAAGGAGTTCCGATGTCTCTTCTTTATATAAAATATTATTAAATTGACAATCTCCATGGATAACACAAAATTCAAAATTTTTTTTCTTTTCTATAATCCTGGTGACAGATTGTTGTATCCAGTCTAGAAGCTCTTGAAATGTATCTAATTTCACCCCGTTTACGTGCGTAAAAGAATACTGGCGCAGGAAAGGCTCGATTGCTATAAATCGTGCCAAGGGTTTCGTATAAACTTCAAAGATAAATAAGTCTAGATACATTTTTTTTGATATCGAATGAAGCTTGTATGTATGAAGTGTATCTAAATAACTAGATACTCTAGATAGAATTTGTGTTTGATGATCGGATGTCGTATTCCAATAGACACGATAAAGAGGAACGAAGTCGTGGTAATATTTCATAGTATAGGAATGTTCATCTTGTTGCAATAGAGAAGGAACAGGAAAGTCAATTCCAGATTTCTTTAATATTTTATAAAAGGCAAGTTCTCGTTGTAATTTCCTCCGTCCTTCTTCATTTTTTGCACGTTTTACTATTGTCTCCTCATCTAGAAACAGATCACAAAACATAGCACCATATCCTTCCCGTATGAATGGGCGCATCTATCTGCCTAAAGTATTTATATTTAGGCCAAAGCAGATGAACAGCTATTACTTCTTTGGGGAGTTAGGATATCTTCATCAAGTAATTTTAGCATATCTGGAGCGATACGCAAAGACCCATCCTGAAATGAAAAACTGCATAGAACTCTGTACATTTGAAGGATATGATCTCTTTATTGAGAAGGTAGTTCCATCCTTTTTTTCGTTCCAAACTCGTCCGCTTCTGGACAACACGCGTGTAGCTTTTTGGTCGGATGCCGATAAAGCGTATCCTTCCTCTCAACATATTTCAAAGCTCTTTAATGAGCCCATTCCTGGTTGGTTGACCCAAATTGATTACTTTGGTGAAATGACGCCTTATTATATTACAAAACCTATAACAAGTGAGCATATTCCTCTACAGGAAAAAATGAAGCAATATACACGCTCAGTTGTCTTCTTCTTTCGTCAGCGCATAGTGGATCCTTCGCGAAACTTTTCACCCGATAATGAGACACTATCTTATCTTCAATCCTATTTACAAGATGAATCTACACTTTGTCTTATCTATGCTGTCACCAATGAATGGGCATCTCCCTCCTTCCTAAATTCGAATGCACCCAATCTTTGTTTTCTTAAAACATTGGATGAATCTATTTGTGCATTCCAGCATTGTGATCTCTTTATTACGAATCATTCAGGAATGGAGGATTTTGCAAAGAACTGCAATACCAAAGAAATAGTAGTCTTGCCTGATACTAAAAGACAAGTATTTATCTGTACACTTCGTTACAAACCTTTCCAAACCAATGTAAGTATTTTTGGACGAAATATCAAAGTGTATCATTGTAAAGGCAATGAGCGCTTTGAAATTGATTATGTTAAAGAAGTCTAGAAATTGTTTTTTCTAGTTCAGGAATATCGACTTTCATATTGAGTTCGTCTTCTACATAGGTCATCTGTTGAAAACGAATGTAGGGTGTTCCAACGGCTTCACACATTTCCTTGTATTGTTCCTGCTTCCATTCTTGTTTGTATTGACCTGGTTGAAATGCAGGAATCAATTCAATGATAGTTGTCTTTGGAGATGTCATAAAGCAAAATGTTAATGCAGCACTATTGGGCGATATAATAATCTCTGATGTTTGAAATAGATCAAGTTTTTCAGCAAGAGAATACTCTTCGAGATTTACATATTGAAACTTATAGCGATCCAACATCGTGATGAGTTCTGTTTCATTCAAGACTTGACGTTTCCGTATACCAAAATTGCCTGTGAGAGTATCCGAATTTTTCCGCGTGATGTATATATATTTTCCCTTGACAACTGATTTCGGAGGCAAACGACTCAAAAAAAGATCACGAAGATACACGTGCACTGCAGGTAAAACATTGATACCCATTTGGGGTAGAACACAAGGCTCTCCGTGATTGACTCGAAACTGAATCGTCTCTAAATGAGGAAGGCCTGCCAGTGAATCAACAAATACAAAGGAATCTTTGAGAAAGTTCATAATTTCATAGTTGATCCCTGCAGTGCTGTACGTAAATTTGGACCCTCCTTCCCGTTTAGGACCTGCGTGGTCTTTATCACCTCTCCCTGAAAGTTGTTCAAGGGCTTGTCGGTCTATATCCAATAAAAACTCTTTCATATAAGGAATATACACAACTGGTTTTTTTTCTTGAATATGACGAAGTCCTCCAATCATAAACAGGAGAAAGTGATACAAAAAAAACCAACCCCTATTCTCAATATAATATATATTCGTTTCAGACATTCTCTATGCATATGACGCAGTGTATGTTTAAATCCACCCTATGTATCCATATCTCTTTCATCAAATGCTTGGGGATCATACCGCGTACCTTTGCAACACAGACAACTACTGATATCACTACTGCCACCATATCGCGTGGGGCAACACCAACAATTCTTTCCCTCGTGGCCATCCAAGCGAACGTGTGTGAAGAGGCCTTCTGTGATATAAATCGTATGATTACATTTGTTAGCCCAGTCAGCGTCAATTTCGGGTTCTAAATGTTTTCCAAACTGAATATAAGGAAGTATAGACTGACGAAAAAACTCCTTTGATACAAGGGTAGGATTGTTTGTGTAGACACAATATTTGGATGTCATTTTATAAACAAGAGGGGCCCTTTGAACAACAGAAATATACTCAGGAAATACAACTTCAGGATTTTCTAAATAGTGTGTGCAGACATAAAGTTGACGTTTATGATCTTCCGATGCAAGCTCATTTCCTTGAAAATGTTGAATTTGAAGAGGATGACCTGCTTTCTTTAAAGATCGTAATCGTACCACATCTGCCTCCTTCGTTTGAAGCACTTGTATAGCATATTCAAGCAGAGCCTTTGTTTGTTTCGCTGATGTAAGACAACGGAAGTCACATTCAAGAAAAAGAACAAAATCATTTCTTGCTTCTTCAAAAACTTGTTTAATACCCCACGCCATCATTCCATTCTCGTGTTGCACGACAGGACGCACGCCAAACTGATTACAGCAATCGACTTCTTGATCTTGTTTATCTGAAGGTTGAATAATACAAAAGATATCATCTGTTTGTTTGAGTAATCCACTTGCTTGATACGACATAAGCGTATTGAACAAGGTGATTGGTGATCTATGGGTAAGGATACCTATAGAAAGGTTCATCTAGTCTACTAGTCCGGTAAAGTTACCGATTTTTTTGCCGCAGTCTTACTAAATGAAGCTCTGTTTTCTCATCTCAGGTCTCTTACGAGATTTCTATAAAACACTTTTCCCCTATCTTTGTTCACTTTCAACAGAACATACGATTCATATTTACATTTCAACAAGCAAAATGTCTCGTGATTCAAAATATTTAAATCTTACACCTCCAACCTTTATGGATCTATCGTCTCACCCGTGTGTCAAAGTATTTCTTATTGATGATGTAGAACATTTTAAAGATATCCAGGTATCCCAACGAGAAAAAAATACACTCTATCAATGGTATAGACTAAAGAAATTATATGAATGTTTACCTGCAGACGAGTATGACTGGTATGTACGACTTCGCCCCGATATTCGCCTTGAAATCTCCAAAGAGGCCTTCCTCGAAGCTATTTCATCCTTAGAAAAGGGTCATCTCTATATTCCAGAAGGGAATGATATCTTTGATACTAGTTTTCTTCGTGAAGACCCTATACACCCCCTAAATGATCAAATCGCCATCCTGTCCAAAGAGATTCTCGCTATCTATTGTAATACTTTTGATTCCATAGATACTACTGAAAGACCAATCGTATCTGAATATATCCTTGCAAAGCATCTTCGTAAACATCAGATAGTAGTTCGCCGTTTCCTTTTACCTTATACCTTGTCTCTGTCTCTATGCAAAGTTCTCGCAATTGCTGGAGATTCAGGATCAGGAAAATCAACAATAGTCAAAGCCATTGAAAACATCTTTCCGTTTGATTCTAGCGTTCTCTTAGAAACAGACAGATACCATAAATGGGAAAGAAAAGATGACCACTGGAACACAATGACTCATTTACATCCAGAAACGAATCATCTCGAAAAATTACTCGATGATACATATAAATTAAAATTAGGGCACGATATCTTTTCTGTTGATTATGATCACTCCACGGGGAAATTTACAGAACCTCAAAAAATAGAATCCAAAGAGATCGTCTTATTATGTGGGCTTCACACATTGTACCAAGGCCGTTTGCGTGAACATATTGATATCAAAATGTATATTGATACACAAGAAGAATTAAAGACATTTTGGAAACTTCAACGTGATATACTTCATCGTCAATATACAAGAGAGCAGGTCTTAACAAAAATACAAAAACGTCAAACTGACTTTGAATCTTATATCTTGCCGCAAAAAAACCACGCAAATATTATCGTGCGCTATTCGACATCGAAGGAAAATCTTTTTAATCTTCATAAGCTCCTGGTTGAATCAGATTTATCCTTTGAACTTGAGATTAAACACTCTTTCTTTTCGCATTGTTTTTTGCTTTTGCATTCGTTTTCCGAATCGTGCGAACAAATCGCTAACGAATACTTTCTTTGTAAAATTCGTCAAGGAATCTCGAAAGAAGCCATCTGTAAAGTTCTCCAAAAAGAGTCCATTGTTTTTGATCAGACAAAAATCCTGGATGGATATTTGGGTGTTCTTCAAGCTTTAACTTTAAGACTTTTCTTTGTATCTCAGTAGAATGATTACACAGGACGATAGAAATCTTTATACAAAACTATGTATTGTGATTGGTGCTTTCCAAGAACTTATTCAGGGTGCTGGTGGAAATATTTCAATAAAATCCGATACACAAATCATACTCAAAGCGTCTGGAGCAGTGCTTTCTGAAACAACAGACAAGGAAGGGTTTGTTGTTTGCGCATATCCAACTCTTGAAGTTCTAGAAGGAAAAGGAGCGCCGAGTATGGAATCAGGGTTTCATTGTTTACCCAAACGCATCATTGTTCATTTTCATTCACTTTCTTGTCTGAGCGAATATCAATTTGAACAGCATATGGATATTCTTTCACTTCCATACATCCAACCTGGCAAACCTTTGTCTGATACCTTGCACGCTGAATATCAAAACCAATCCTTAGTATCACTCGGAAAACACGGCATCATTCTCTTTGCTGATACAGAAATGGAATTGTTTGCAGTCTTTGAACGTTATTTTCCAGCTGAATTTTGTGCAATCCTTCACAGAATACGAGAACTTTATGAAGCAACATCCTTCTGTATACTGGAAACCTATACAAAGAAACGCAAATTTTCTTTCTTTGTACCCTATACCCCTGACTTTTATCTTTTTTTAAAAGAAAAACCCTTATTTCTAGATCCATTGGAGCCAGTCCATCTACGATTGAAGGAGTATTTGAGTGAATACAAAAGTCTTCCCAGTATAGTGTATCTAGGAGCCTATACTTTTTGTATTGCATCCTCCTGGAAGAAATGTTTCAATGTAAGAGATATGTTTGAAGCCTATTGTAGACTTCTGCAAAGCCCACCTCCAACGTGTTTGTCCAAAGACGATTGCCAAGCGTTGCTGCAATGTGAAAAAGAAGCCTATAGACTTCGTTAGTGCTAGGATAGAATGAAAGTGACTAGCTTGCGGAGTTCTAAGCAAGGGAACAAAATCCTTTACGAAGATTCTCTTCGTGAATCATTTTGCTTAGAACTCCACAATGTTTTTCTCGTCGGTAGAAATATCCATTATCCCAATTGTTTACTTTATAGCGATGGAAAACTTCTAAATCCCTATGATGAACAAGTAATGTCCCTTCAGAAAACAAGCTTCTATGATGGTGATGAATGGGATATCATTGAACAACCTACTCTTGCCAAAGGTATAGAGGAGCCTTGTTTTTTCTTTGTTTATAACGTTGATAACTATTATCATTTTGTCTATGATAGTCTTCCTATGCTCCACGCATACTTTCGCTTAAAAGAACAATATCCTACACTTCACTTGATAGTTCAAACGTCGCATCCTACGAAAAAAGACCTCCCTCCCTTTGTGAACGAAATCTTCCAGAGTCTTGGCATTCAGTCCTTTGCCTTTGCACAAACGAATACTTGCTATAGAAAGCTTTTTGTCGCAAGCTCTTTGACGCACGGAGGCAAATCCAATGAACAACCATCTCTGCCTGCCTATCACGTCTGGCAACAACTACGATGCAGCCAAGTCTATTCTCTTCCAAAACGTTTTTATATCTCCCGTCGCTCGTGGATCCACGGGAAGACAGAGAATATCGGTACCAATTACACATTGAAACGGAAATGTGTCAATGAGGATGCAGTTGTAGAACTTTTTCGAAAATATGGATTTGAGGAAGTGTTTACAGAATTATTCACAACCGATCAAAAACTCTTTTTGTTTCAAAATGCGGAATGTGTAGCAGGAATCGTCGGTGGTGGAATGGCTAATCTTTTATTCTCACCAAACGAAACAAAAGCCTTGTGTATTGCCACACCGCATTTCCTCGAGATTAATAAACGTTTCAAGCATTCAATGGATCATACAAAGATCCTCTATAGCTCTTGTGCAGACCATACTCATAAAGATTGGGACTTCAAACCCTATTCACGGGTGCAAATCAGGGGCACAGAAGGCCCTTATGAAGGATGTATAGGAGAAGTGGAAGAGAAAATAGGAAAAATGTACACGATTGCCTTATCCAAAAATGATGTGGCAGGATTCTCACAGGATTTTACATTTGAAAAGCGACCTTTCTATAAGGAACAGCTTGTGGCCATCGATGGAGGCTTGAATAGTCCTTTTGAAATTAACCTATTGCAACTAGAAGAAGATTTAAAGTCCCTTTTGGATGTCAACTAGACGATGAAGGTACTTATTCCTATGTCAGGCATTGGCCGTCGCTTTCTAGAAGCAGGCTATACAGATCCTAAGCCACTCATTCTTGTAGATGGGAAGCCTATGATTCATCACGTGATTGATCTCTTTCCTGGAGAAACAGATTTTTTTTTCATTTGCAATGATGAACATTTAGAAAAGACGCGTATGAGAGAAATCCTCTTGGAGAAAGTTCCCACAGCTAAGATTTTTTCAGTCCCCATTTCCAATCGTCAAGGTCCTGTTCACGCAGTACTGCAAATTGCCGAGTCTATTGATGATACGGATGAGGTGATCGTATCCTATTGTGATTATGGAACCCAATGGGACTATAGGGCATTTCTGGAAACGATGCATACACACAAAGCTGATGGAGGTGTTGCGTGTTATACAGGCTTTCATCCTCATATGCTCGGCACCGATCATTATGCCTATTGCAAACACCAAGATATGGTTATCCAAGAAATACAAGAGAAAAAGCCCTTTACCAGCGACAAAATGTCTGAATATGCGTCCAATGGAACCTACTATTTCCGCACAGGTGCTTTGATGAAGAATGCTTTCCAAGAGTTAATCGATAGAAAGCTCTCGCTTCATAATGAATACTATGTGAGTATGGCAATGAATATGTTGATCGAGAAAGGACTCCAAGTACGGATCTTTGAAATCCAGAAAATGCTGCAATGGGGCACTCCTGCTGATCTTGAAGAGTATCAGCAATGGTCAGATTATTTTCGGAATCAAACCGAGAATCCTTTATCTTTCCGTGGAAAGGAGCCTTATACACTTCTCTTACCAATGGCTGGTGCTGGTAGTCGATTTCAGATGGTAGGATTTCGTATACCCAAGCCTTTGTTACCCATCGATGGAAAAGAGATGGTGGTGAAAGCGGTGGAATGCCTACCTCCAGCATCAAGAAATCTTTTTATTTGTCAACAAGAACACTTAGCAAAGTATCCCATTGCCCAAGTTCTACGGGATAATTTTATTCAGACAGGCATTCACGGAATTGATTCTATTACAGAAGGTCAAGCGTGTACGTGTGAGATAGGCATCAAGGAGTTTGCGTTGGATCCTACTTGTCCCCTTTTGATCTCCGCGTGTGACAATGGAGCCTATTATGATGTAGGCAAGTTCTATAGACTCCTCGACGATCCTTCTGTTGATATCATTGTGTGGTCCTTTACGAATAATCGCACAAGCAAACTCTATCCCCAGATGTATGCGTGGCTAGATGTAGATGCAGAAGGAAATATTCGTGATGTCTCTATTAAGAAACCTTTTGCAGACAAAGAAAATAAGCACTGCATTATTGGTACGATGTATTTTCGCTCGACTGCTTTGTTTCTAGAAGGATTGGAGTCTATTTATAAGACAAATAGTCGAACAAATGGTGAGTTCTATGTGGATAATCTTTTGATTCCTCTTATTCAAAAAGGGTATAAGGTGAAAGTCTTGGAAGTCAAAAATTATCTGTGCTGGGGCACACCTAATGACTATAAGACCTATACCTATTGGAGTACATACTTTTCCGATCTAAACACCAAAACCCTACCTTTGTAGAGCTATGAAACTCCGCGACTATTATCGTGAGGTTGTTGAGATTAATGACTCGATGAAGGGTGGATGGGCGAAGACCTATTATGGAATTTTTAGTTTGATTATTCAAGAGAATAATTATACCAACGTTGCAGAAATCGGTATTGGATATGGAACTCACGCAAAATATATTCTGAAGACAACAAATGTAAAAACGTTACATTTGATTGACCCTATGACCTATTATGAAAATGATGGATTTGCTTCGGATGTAATGAAACAGGAAGCCGATATTTCGGGGAATAACTTTAATGAGATGTATGCACTTATCCAAGAAGAATTATCCCCTTGGAGCCATCGTACAAAGTTTTACCGCGTGCCCAGCCTTGGTGTCACAAATGAGATGATTCCTGATGAAAGTCTAGATTGTATTTTTCTGGATGGTGATCATTCGTATGGTGCAGTCTATTCTGATTTACAATTTTGGTGGAAAAAACTCCGCTCAGGTGGTCAACTTTTGGGTGATGATTGGTGGATGCAGGATGTGCAACGCGCTGTCTATGACTTCGCAAATCAAAATGGCCTTCACTTTGAGTTCCTGGAAAAGGAAGGCGAAGGATACAAAATTTTCCAATTTAAGAAAGTGTAAGTTAGGCGGTTTTCTCAAAAAGGTAAACACATACCCCATTGCCCCAGAATCTAGCATCACAACCACCATATTTTAGAGGACTTGCTGATTCATTTACATCTGAAAAAAATTCTTTTTGATAGATAATTTTGAGTTTTAAATCATCAATTGCTTGTAGAGTGCCTTTTCTTACAAAATCCCAATTCCAATCGTCAATAACATATACAAATTGAGTATCTAGATTTTTGTAATAATAGCTTAGGGCTTTGTAATGGTCATTTTCATAGTGTTCTCCATCATATACATAGAGATTAAAAATAGGCAATAAGGATACATCTACTTGAAAACAATCCTTATTGACAAACTCAAATGTGCTCTTTTCTTGAAAGGCGGCAACATTATTTAAAAATTGTTGCCGAATTGGATTGTTTTCATCGACAAAATCAACTGAATGTAATGAAATAGTGTTATTACATAAGAGTGATGCAGTGCTTGCTCCCATATAAGTACCAATCTCCAAACAAATAGTATTTGGTGTATTGGCTAAATTATTATAAAGATGGCGATTACCTTCTCCACACATTCCAATAATTTCCAGGACTTCTTGTTTTAAATTTGATTCGGAGCGTAATGTTTTTTCAATTGCAGATTCGATATGAGGTAACCAATTCATATATATATTGAGTCTTTTTTTTTTAAGAAATACTAAACCCGCTATTCATTCCATGATAAAACTCGGCGACTCCACGTTTTTCAATATCTAAAGTATACATTTCGGGAAGCGAACTAAAAAAATCTTGATAGCTTTGGTAGGCAAGTGGTGGAATCCACTTACCTCTCACTAAAATATGACAAAAGGAGAACCATTCACTATAAGGCCGTCCAATCGTAAAACGGATCGGTACATCTGATTTACAAAGACCAAACACTTGTTTCTGAGCCAAATCCTCTTGAATTGCACTAGATTCAATACTGCGATAGGTTTCAGTAGAATGCTTCATCATCAGGTCAAGCATCGTTTGACGCTTCCAAATACTGGGGCCTACATCATAAGGAGTCGTGAACCAATCACATACATTGAGTCCAGATCTCCCAATGGAAAGATCTCCTTGTTTCTCGACAAGGAGACGACTCGGCAAAACACCCAAGAGAAAGCGATCCACGTCGTGCGCACGAATCCAAGCGAGCAGTTCGTCCAGGCGTTTGGAATCAAAATTCATTAAAATATCTACGTCGTGAAAGAAAAAAAGATAGTCAGAGTTTGCTTGATAGCAAACTTCTACAAGCCGTTTTGCATATGGATTAGCATCATTGTAGGTATAGATTGTAAAGTCTTTTAGAAGAGAAAGATCAGCTTGCGCATTCACAGCAAAACTGATCTTGCGATCCTTCACGTGCTTCTTGAGAGCATCCACAACGATCGGCCAAATATCCTGATACTCTGAATGTGTAAAAATAAGAAGTTCACAAGACATCTATACAACAGAAACAATCAAGTTTAGGCTTTCAACATTAGATCATTAAACAGAGAATGTACATATTCACTAATATGACGAGAACGCCCAATGTATTCAAAATAAACACTCCCCTCGTGAACAACGTGCTTGTAGGTTTGTTCAGGAACAACAAAGAACTCAAACCCATTCATTAGCAATAATGTATTTGCATAAATAACATCACAACAGAAAGATGTTTTTGATAATTCATCTGTAGAATAGTTGAGCAGTGTAGAAAATGCAAGTTTCGAGAGAACATAATTTCCAGTATTGAAGCAGGCTGTAAGGTGTAAATCTTTCTTTTCACGCATCAATGTACCAATCGTTTTCGGTGTGAGCATCATACCTGAAAAAGAAGAATAGTCAAAATTCGGCTCCGCTTTACAAGGCATATACACACGAGACGGATTGGAAGGATCAAAGACCTTTAACAAAGACTCAAAATAAGAGGTATCAGCATAGTTATCGGAATCAATCATCACAATCCAATCACAGCTTGCGTGTCGCATACATTCCAATTTATTCAGAAATGGCCCTAAACGTGTTTGGTTACGATACGCTTGTATCTTAGGTTCCATTCCAAAGACCTCTTTGAGTTTTTCATAATCGGATCCTGTTTCATCCACGAGAATGATTTCTTTCACGAACGGATTCATCAGATATTTGGGAAGATTCTCTTGGAGAAACGACCAACGATTCATCGTCGGGATACATAAAGAAAATTGGGGGAACATACACTAGATACTGAATTCTCTATGGCTTTAGCTTTGTCTGATTTATTTCGGATGCCAACCTCCGTTGTGTATCCTCCCTTTAAAAATGGACTTTATATGGAAGAAGCCTTTTATGCCTTTTACCAAGCTCAAAAGGAAGTATTTCAATCGCTCCCTTACGTCTACATTCCTGCGTTTTGGACTAATTTCCAAATTCACTCGCAGTTTCAGCAATTCAAACATATTCTGCAAGCTGAATTAGATGAAGCTGTAAAAGCATATCCAGCTGATCAGAAATTTTTTACAATCGTGCAACACGATGATGCTGTTTTACTGCGACTTCCTGCCAATACTCTTGTATTTGGTGCGTGTTCAGGGCATATTCCACTTCCACTCATCTATGAAGACAGAAATCAAACCTTGGAAACGATGCCCAAACTTTCGTTTCACCAAAAGGAGTATCTTGTAAGCTTTGTGGGGTCTGAGACTCACCAGGTTCGTCTTGATCTCTTTGAATACGTAAAACAGAATCAGGTTCCCTGGTACATTGATCCAACAGGGACTCCTGTGCAACCTGGAAAAAATAGAAATCAACTCTTTTTGGATGTGACACAGCGAAGCAAATTTGCCTTGGCACCTCGTGGATATGGACGATCCTCTTTCCGTTTTTTTGAAATATTTCTACTCGGATCTATTCCAGTCTACATTTGGGATGATATTGAATGGCTTCCTTACAAAGAATATCTCGACTACAAGACTCTTTGTATTTCCATTCACAAAGACGAGCTACCAAGCCTCCAAGAAAAACTAGACGCCTTGTCTCCAGACACATATGCTTCCCTCCTTCACAACTATGAACAAGTGAAAGACAAATTTACGTTAGAGGGTATGTCACGTTATGTGTTAGACTATCTTCAACAGCATAGAGATCTCTCTATTCAAACTCTTCCCTATTACCGAGGCAAAGGCAGCCTCTAAGATATAAAGACATTCCGAGAAAACACTCCAATGTCTTATAGTGTCCGATACGAATGCGGTGGTCGTCTCGGAAATTGCGTATTTCCATATATCCTTTGTATTCTGTATCAAAAGATGTATGGGCATAGATATGTAACAGAACAACAAGCGAATGAAGTTGTCATTGATGATGCGCTCTTTTTAAAGCTCTTCCCTTTTTCTAACGATGGGCAGATCCAACTTCCTCATCTCCAGGCAAATCTTGTCTTTCGCGGATATTTTCAACACGATCAATACTTGAAGTATTGCAAATCGTTTTTGGAAGAATGGATTCGTGAACATCCTGATCAAGAGATCATTACGGGATGGAATGAACGCATCCCTGCCAAAATATTGATTGAGGATGCATTGCCAGATGTTCATCTATCTCCAAAGACACTCGTTATCCATTTGCGAATGGAAGACAAAGTTGCCGATGTGATTGAACCTAATTCTGCACTTTTTGTCATTCACCCAGATGATTATGCTCCTGTTTTAGAAAAACTTGACTATGATACGATCCTCTGGGTAATGAATAAACCCACACAAGCGATTGAGTTCCAATATCTCTCGTATTTACAAACGAAATATGGAGGGACGTACAAAGTCCAACGTTTAGAAGAAGATATGTCTCTAATGAGGAAAGCTCCTATCCTTCTGTGTAGTCGTTCCTCTCTTTCTTGGATTTGTTCTGCATTTGCCTATGGTCCTCAAAAGGTGGTGATGCCTGAACGCTATGAAACGTGGATCCACGAGACCTTTATGAGTGTCCAACCAGATACTCAATATTTCTCCTATAGAAAGGCATCACGAAAAGATCTTGAGCAACTTTTTGCTAACCTTAAGAGCACTCAAAGCTAAGAGGTAGATGTTACGTGTAAATCTTTGGGATATTGAATTTTCTCACGCTGAAAAACAGCTTGGATTCGATACAAGTTGCTTGATCAAGCCAACAAAGATTGAATATGTTCGCAACCAATACGAATGGAATGGAATCACTCTCTTTACGAATCGGCAATTGCATATGGTACAGCTTGTGAAGTCTCCTATCAAAATTGCTTGGATGATTGAAGCCAGAGCGATTCTTCCTCAAACCTATGAACAAGTTCAGGCAATGGAGAACGATTTTGACTATATTCTTACGTGGTACGAAGATTTACACGTAAAGAATCCTGCCAAATACAAACTTTTCTACAATGGAACAACACGCATTCCTGTGGAGGAACGAATGATTTATCCGAAGACAAAACTCTGTTCTCTTCTCGTGTCCAAACAAATGACAACTCCTTCTCATCGCTTCCGTCATCAATTGGCATCCTTTGTGGAACAAAATAACTTGCCGATTGATATCTTTGGACCGAACCACAAAGCCTACCCTACCAAATTGGAAGCCCACAAAGACTATATGTTTTCCATCGTTATTATGAATAGCTGCGAAAACTTCTATTTTACAGAATATATTATGGATTGTCTTATGTGCGGCACGATTCCTGTGTTTTATGGATGCCCTGCCATTGGACAATTTTTTAATCTCAAAGGTATTCTTCATTTTACAGAATTTCACGGAATTCTAGATCTCCTAAAGAATATCACACCACAATTCTATGCGGAATCCCTGGATGCGATTCGCGAAAACTTTGTGAAAGCGCAGAAATATATTTCAACGGATGATTATGTTGCTGATCTCTTGGTTGACCTTTGCCTAAAGGATAAGCAGCACGATTGAACAGAATGGAGCTCGCCTACGCCTTTTTAGGAGTTCTCCCACACTATATTGTTCATACGATTCATCAAGCCAGATGTTTCTACGATGGTCCTATTACACTTTTAATTGATGATTTGGCTTCACCACATTTAGAGCAATTAAAACGCTACAATGTCACGATCCTAAATGCGTATGACTATGTACATCTTGAGTTTATTCAAGCAGTAGAACAGAATTTATCAAAGTTCTGCATTGCGCACAAACTAGGAGATCGTCGCTTACTTTTTATCCGATCCTTTGAGCGTTTCTTCCTTCTTGAAAATTGGATGAGACGTCACAACAAAGAACATATCTTATTTTTGGAATTGGATATGCTTATTTACTTCAAACCCCAAGACTTACTCCCCTTTTTCTCCCAGCGTGATATGACCTTTACCCATACTGAAAAGAATCATAAATGTTCTGCATTCTTTTATGTGAAATCAGCAGATGCACTCTCTCGGTTGAACTCCTTCTTTCTGGCCTACATTCGCAGTCCTGAGAATACGCAAAATATTTCGGAGATGCAAGCCATCTGGAAGTGGCTAGATATTCCTGGACATCGTGAAACCATCTGGATGCTTCCAGGTCTTTGGAAAGATGAGCGCTATCATTTCGATGTGTGGGAAAACTTTGAAGCCTTTCAATATACACTCTTTGATAGTTTAGGAATTGCCATTTTAATTGACGGACCCGATGCATCTCACCGAGAGGAATGGGAACGTAGGGGCCGTGTTTGGTGGGGTGTTGATGTACGTTATAATGAATATCAATACAAATGGAAAGAGATTGATGGAAACCGAGTCGTGTATTTATTGGACAACAACCAAAATGAATACAAGGTTCAGGCTCTTCACGTTCACAACAAAAATCTTGCTGCCTTCTTGAGTCAACCTCTACCATCTAAATAAAAGACAAAAGCAATCCTAGATGAAGTGGGTCCTCGTCTTTGTAGCGAATGAACCTTATGTAGGTCGTGCATTTCAAAGTATTTCATCTGCACGAACGATAGGCGAATGGCGCGATGATATCATCTTGATGGGACCTGAATCTCTTTTACAACTTCTTTCTTTTCAGCAAAGTTTAACACAATATGAAGTGCAATTTGTAGCCATTCCTTTTTGTCCGGTGAATTCAGTGCAGCCTTTCTGGGATCAACATAAAACACACGAGAACTATGACTACATCAAAACACACCCTTACATCTATCAAAAGTTTTTTGCATTTCACACGATGTTTAAGGCGTGGGACGTTGTCTTTTATATGGACAGCGGATGCGTCATTCAAGGACCTCTCGAACGAATGAAAACAATGTGTACACCTCGCCATTTCTTATATGCGCATAGTGATTCCTATCCTTTTTATACGTATAGAAGTTTGGATTGCCAATTCCGTTTTGAATTAGCGGACTCTTCTGTCAAACAAGAGCTGGAGTCCCGTCATAATTTAGACATTGATTATTTTCAGTCAACACTGATGATTTACAATACTAAAATCTTAGAGGATACGACATTAAAACGCCTTTTTGAATTGGCCGAGAAATATCCAATGTCGGTACGAATGGATCAGGGAATTTTGAATTTATACTGGACGTGTGAGAGAAAGCTTTGGAGACAAATGCCACTTCAAGATGAAGTTGGATTTCTCTACAATTTTCTAGAACTCAAAGGATGCAAAACAAAAGATTATCTTATTTTGAAATACCCACGCTGGGTTCAGTGAGTTCGGATATACAAGGCGTCTCCCCACCCTTGCGGCATTAATTTCATTGCAACACGCTCAAATCCTTTTTCTTTCAAAAAGGCATCCAATTCAGGAAGCAAGGCGCATCCCTCATACAAATGTTCCACATTGACTTCGGAATAAATGGCATCCGCATACTTGAGGTAGTCCCCTGCACCGCGAAGCGCAGAAAGTTCAACACCTTGAATGTCCAGATTCCAGAAATTAAGGTCTTTGGGATCAATGGTATTGTCTTCAATCAAACGTTTGAGCGTAGTGGTTTTCTTTACTTGTTCTTCAGAAACAACGATATCAGGATAATGTTGTTTGTGAGTATCCAAAGGCAAAATACTACTGCTTTGGCCATTGTTCGTGATATAGAATTTGACTTCACGTTCTTGATCATCAATGAGAGCAGAATACAAACGTGCATCTGGATATTTCTGTTTCATTTCACGGATCTTTTGATCATTGCCATCGATCCAAACTATTTTGGCATCTTCAATTTCACACTTATTGTACATTTCTTTTTCCTCACACTCGTGTGCACCTACGTGAAGAACACCGCGAAGATGCTGACCACGCATTGCTAGATACATGAAGACTTGATCAAAAGGAATTAACATATCTACTCATCCAGCTGATGAAGGTTTAGGTCGTTAAAGGGAGTGTTTTCACAGCAGCATCACGGAATACATACGTCTTTACTGGATATTCCTTCACACGGAAGTCCCACTGCATAGGATGCCATTGATGAAAAAATCCAGGAATGCACGCACGATCTTTTTTGGACTCAGGAATGGAATCAGCAAGGGCTCTATCCTCCCATCCCCAACTTACATTGTGATACCAGCCTTCCGTCTTCTTATAGTCAGCAATACGACACGCAAAATTGCCATAGGAAGTCTCACGCCAAAATCCAAGATGATGATCGCTCACGGCAAACGCATAAAAGATAGGATAAAAAAAATGATGACGCGCTAGACTCTCATAGGCTTTATCAAAAACATCACGACTTGCGAAACAAAGATCAGCATCGCAAAAGAAAACAGCATCGGCCTGAAAGAGAGTTTCTGCGAGAGAGGCTGCCTTCGCTAAGCCACCGCCCCGATCAAAAAAGGTATAGTCTTGAATCGTTTCTAAATGCCACGGGAGACGATCTCCACACTCAACCTCTAACATTTCTCTTACATTTACATCTGTACTTTTGTAATCAACGACCACTAAGACCCAATCATCTGTTGGTTTTTTTTGCAGAACGAGAGATTTTAACATCCGAGGAAACAAGGGGAGAAGAAGTTGTCCAGTTTTTGTCTGAATCTGTTGAATTTGGAGATGCTTACACTCTTCAAGATTGTCAGCGACGTGGTGTAAAAATTGGAGTGAATCTTCAGGATCCACAAGAACACAACTTCTATTTTTGATGGCTACGCAAATGGCAAGCCTCATTGTTCTTCTTTTGTCATTCTGCTTTATACGCGATTCAGGACAACTTCATTTGCTTGTTGAGGGGTCATTTCAACCATTTCACCTTCAATATCGACCAGGACAAGAGTTTCCTGAGGATCCAAAGGGGGGGAAGGAGGAGGCTGAAGAGGTGCAGGAACAACAGGATTGCTGGGTGGAGCAGCAGGGATAGCGACAGGAGCAGCAGGAACATCTTCATCCAAGGTATGTTTCATATCAGCCTTTCGCATCCAAGACCATCGCCAGTTGCTCGTGATTTGGGGAACAACCATTCCCATCTGATTGCCTTTTTCAAGAAGGGATTTATTTCCATATGAGCGAACTGCTTTTAATTCAGTCAGAACATCTTTTGCAATTTTCGCGCGAACCTCTCGTGTACTATTCTGGAGAAGAGTCAATTTCTCTGATCCAATATGAAGAAGAGTTTGAAGAATGAGACCAATTTCTTTTTTGCGTTCACCACTTGTTTCGGTTCGTTCAAGAGCAGTCCCCCATTCTTCTTCGGTAATTAGTTTCATCAGATATTTGATATCAATATCCTGATTCACATTGGCCGCCTGACGGAGGGGGAATTGAGGAAGACGCACATATTGAATATCCGAAAGACAACGCACGATATCAAGTATTTCTGTCTTTTCAGTGGCGGTAAGTGTCGGAATTTCCATCACAAGACGAGTAAAGAGATACGCATTCGGTAATCCGCCACACGGCACGTCTCCAGCTTCTCTGGGAATGGCTCCATTGTTTGTGCGACGGAGATATTCATAGTAATGAGGATTGTGAACCACGGTGTTCAGCAAGATTTGGCCTGAGTTCCAAGAGAAGGTGGTTTGACACGAAACACACCACATCTGATCGCAACCATCGATTTTACTGATGCGGATACCACATTTCGGACAGGGTTTGGTTTCTTGACGGATCATAGCAGCAGTCGCTTTGGCATCCGGATTGCAGGTATGGGCTTCATCACGCTGTCCTGCTTTTTCCCCGTGGCATTCTGCGCAGAAGAATTTCTGACACGTTCCACATTTCCACGCAGAGCTCAAGAATCCACGACAGCCTTCAAAGGGACATTTCATAATAAATTGACGAACCTCTTTTTCTTTGCCTGTGAGAATCAATTGGGCTTTGTGCATTTTCACTTCTGCAGCTTGCATACGCGTTTTTAATTCAGAGCGCTCACGATTGATCGGACGAAGACGTTCTGTTAGTTGCTCCAAAGAATCTGTTCCTGCGTGTTGCGCTTGAATCTCATTGCGTTGACGTTTGAGTTGTACACGTCTGTGACGGCAATGAGCGTAGACTTTGGAAGCGGTATCATATTCAATCTGGGCTTCGACAAAGAGTTGCATTGCGGGAAGACGACCTCGTTCACGATCCATCAAGACTTTGCGACGATGTTGTCTGAGCGCACCTTTACGAAAGGTCTGTGTGAGTCTTGTGTCAATAAATTCACGATTCCACTCTCGTTTGCAACCCATACAATGAGGGTCATTCAGGGTTGTAAGAAGATACTGCGATGTGCATTGTCTGCAATTGGCGTGTGGACAATAGGGACAGCCAATCGGTTGCCGAATCACAGGTGTAAAATGATCTAAACAGACTGGACAACTTGCTGGAGGTATCTTTTCAACTTTGGACATCTGGAAGGGTTGTACCTACCTAGCGAGCGGACATAGTTTCAAATTTTAACCGCGTGTAAAATTGAACTTTGTGAGGGGGACACCTGAGGGTACCTTATCACTACGATGTCTATCTCAGTCCCTGCACAAACAGATTCACAATACTCTGCTATTTCCTCTAACCAATGCTCTTGGTGCGCGGTAGAATTTGCGCTCAAGAAGCGAGAGTTGATTGATTCCTTTCAACGTACTGATAAAACAGAATTCCTGTTTCATTATAATGATTGTCTTTTGAGAGCCTCTCAAAAGAGAAAGGATCTTGGAACCTTTCTCTATGGAGAAAATATTGACTCACAGAATCTTCTTGAGCACTATGGCTCACAACTCCAATTCGCTCATAAAAATACCCTCCGAATGAATGAAGACCCTGACTTTGTCTCCATCCTTCATCCTGATCTTGCTTCCGAATTCTATAAACGAATCTATGCTGAAAATGCCAGTCTAGATACTATTCTTACACGAATGCCTTACTTCTCCTATCTGCTTGTGAGTCGTCACGGACAAAGTCTCTGTGTCCTTCGCGTCTTTCACAATCATTATCTTCTCCTTGATTCTCATCTTCATACCGCACGTCTTGCCACAAAAGAAGATACAGCATCTCACATTCTAATGGACAATGGTGGTCATACCCATCTGACACTTCTCTTTGGTATCTAAGCGTGACGCTTGGGCCTCTTCATAGTTCCCTTGGAAAACTGCGGCTTCACTTTTGAAAAACGTTTTCGGGTGGCTGTTGTCTGACCATTAAAGAGAAGACGGGCAAGTTGTTTTCTTGATAGATGCATTGATTTTGGTTTTGCACTCCTGGGTTGACTCACAATGGCTGGTTCTGATTGGGGTGGAAGAGCCTGAGTTGCAGGTTTTTCTTTTTCTGCCAGTTTTTTATACATAATGGGTCCTGTAGACTCGCTTTCGTGAAGCTGATGGACACGATTATCCAGAACACGAAGCAAATAAGGACCCCATTTTTTTATCTCGGGTCCACCCTGTTCTGTACTGGCTTCTTCAAAATACTCAAAATTTTCTACCAAACCTTCTTCATCACTCTGTGTGGGATTATTCATCATCACAATACTGACATGCCCAATGGGCATACCCAAGGCAGGCTGAAATCCAAATTTGCTTCCATAATATTTGGTCTCCAATTGACGTGAGACAGGATGTAAGATCACATACTCGACACCTAACTCGTGCAAGGGAGAAGTGGGTCCCAGGAGACACTCCAAAAGTTGTGATGCAGATCCCCTTACCAATTGAACTTGACTCTTTCTCGTATTGGCATCAGGAATATAGTATTTTTTTAACACATTGTTTGAGGCTATATTCTTGGGTGTCTGGCCAAATACAGATTCAATATTGGCTTCCAAAACAAAAGTTCCTTTTTTCTTTCCGTTTTTGAAATTTTCATTGGTTCGGTCTAACATCGCGAGATACGCAATTTTGGATCGTTTGGAAGGTAAAACAGAACCATCTTCTGCAAACATCGCTTTCAAATCGGGAGGGAAGGAGTCCCGATTGACTGCCGTCCCGAGATATTTGGCTAAATGCTCTTCTTGTTTTGTATCCAAAAGACTGATCGTTGCAAAAGCGGTCTTTCGTGGGAGATTGGTATTTGTATTTCGCTGATTCGGCTTCAGTTTGTTCAGTACAGCACTATTGATAGGTTTCACAAGAGAAAAGGTATATTGTGTAACCTTTCCATTTGCCCCTCTAGATTCTTCCCGTTCAATTGGACAAGGCATCTTCTAGTGAGATACAAGCTTTTGTGTGAGAGCCCAAGATCCTTCTGCACTTGCGTTCTCTTTCCACCACGTTTGACAAGCATCAGACATTCCTTGCCATCGCTCAGGAGAAATTGCTTTCACGCTCGTTTCTACATCTTCAGGTTTTGTAATACGGATATAATGAAGACCTTCTTGGGGGGGATTGGCATAGTTCTCCATATCAACATCCATTGTTACAACCGGAACGCAGCCCATGGCCATACATTCCACTTCTCTATGACATTTCTTACCATACCCAGCCAAACACAATCCGAACTTGGCCTGTCCCAAATGTTCAAGATACTGCATTTGAGTAAAAGGATAGGGACTTGATTCTCCATTTACCATTACATACTCATCGCAAACAGATGACCAATCAAAAAGTTTGCGACGTTTTTCCTGAACCTTATTTTCAATCTTTCCATAAAAGACCAAACTCTTGGAACGTTCATTCCACGACGTCTTGGGAATTCCCTTTGCAACACATTCTTCCACAAGACGAGGACGACGGGGCCAGAAAAACCACGACTTCGAGGGACCACCTGAATCGGATGGAGGAGGGTTACCAAACAAGGCCAATTCCCACGATTGCTCATCAGAAGGCGCAGTGTAGAGCCAATCTAAGGTAGGTCTATCATATAAGAGAGTCTTTCCTATCCCACCCAACCAGAGTTGAACTGCTTTTGGATCTTCCACAAGATCAACATATCCTTTCTCCATCCAAAGATCTATCATTTCACGGAAGGAATCACCTGCGTGACTAAAGAAGCCTGTCAAGGACTTTCTGGGAATATAGAGAGTCGGTTTTCTTGGTTCCAAAGGTCCAATGACCGCAAGACCCTTCATCGTTGTCGTGACTTCACCCAGAATCATCTCTCGAAGCACTTTTTCAGATGCACGAGGCACAATCACAAGAGAGTGATGCAACCCAGCTGCACCAGACACATGGACTGCTTCTCCATCCGGATCCATTTCATTTTGGACCTCAATCACGGAAGCCCCTGTGGGAAGCATCCAAGAGAACCCCCAGCGAGAGACTGCCTTCGCTCCGCCATAGAAGATATATCCACACGCTCCTACCAGTTTTTGCATCATACGATCAGGTGATGTACGATTTTCATACACAACAGCCCATTCAATGTCTGGATGATTCACCTCCCATTGCTTTACCATTTCCGTTGTGATATGCTGACCATCAATCATCACGACCCATTTGTTTCCTGTTGGTGTAGAAAGCCACGATTCTTTGAGGGATGTGCGGAGAATCTCAATATCTTCTTTGTGAATTTCTTGTTTGGCCATCAAAGGATATTGAATCAATTCCTTACACCAGATCTGAACGTGTGGCTTATGCTGGACAACAGGGACATTCGCCTCATTCCATTGAAACAGCTCGAGGAAGGGAACTATTGACTCTCCAGGTGCAAAGAATTCCCCTCGTCCATACTTGTTGCGCAAGAGAAGAATTTTTGGTAAAAAGTGAACAATATAACTCATCGGATTCGTAGAGTATTCGGCTTCCCACGGAACTGCAAAGCATCGTTCCGATGTATACGAAGGATGAATTGGACTCAATTCAGAGGTTGACCAGCGTTCTTTTGAGCAATCTTCCTTGCCAATAAAAATACGATTATACCCATACGCTAAGCCTTGCGGTGTCTGAAAGGCATTTGTATACTTGTAAAGTTGTACAGATTCAGCAGACATAGGATTCGTTCCAAACGCTTTCCAAAGATAGCGCTCACCACGTTCCAACATTTTACAATACACATCCAGTGCTTTGGGTTTGATGCTTCGAAGTCTTCGTTCAAACTCTTTATAATCCAGAAGATCAAACTTTTGCGCTGTGATATCAAAGACAGGCTCCATATCGTGAATGCCCGTGGGATCCACATACATATAGGCCGCTTTGTCCACTACGTTTGTAGGATCATAGGTACGATAGTTGGTCAATTGCAAATGATGTGTCTTTAAAGACAAAGCAGGATTGACAATTAAAAATTTCTTTCGCAGCATTTCTACGGTGATTGCGTTGTCACATCCAGCTTTCCCAAAAGGAAAGTCTAAGGCAGACAAGTCCCATTGTTTGGCTTTTACTGAGGTCGATAAAAATCCCCAGGTATCCTGACTATCGTTGCGGGGCCCAAACAATTTGGAAGGTTCCTTTCCTTCCTGAACATCCCATCGCAACAGCGCTAAAAATACATTGTCAAGATTCACTGACCAAACATCACGCCACGATTCATTGTCTAGATAGATATCAGCGTTCCCAAAGATGCAAAGAACATTGTCTGGCACGTTTTGAAGGATCCATTCAATCACCAACTTGTACGTAAGACGCTTTCCAACGATATGCTGCTGGATCTTGTCTTTGCCTTCCACAGGAAACTCGTCTGAAAAATCTTGTTCATTCAGCAAGACCAATTTATCAATGACTGAGCATTTGGCATTCTCTTCCAAACATTTTTTGATTTCACGTCCTCGTCTTGCCTTGTCTGGTTTATAGTATTGTGTAATATACCAAAGCGGAATCGGTGTTTCTGTTTTGCAAGTGATGATCATACCTTGGGAGACAAGATGCGGAAGACGTTCCGAGGACCAGCCTTCAGGCAGACCCACAAGAGTCGAAATACGAAGAATGGCTGTTATCAAAAGAGCAGCATCGTCTGCTTGACCAGTCCAGCTTTCACCCAAAAAGGGATACATCATATGTGACTCTTCCAAAACTATCACATTAGAGATTTGTAAGGCTTTGAATTTTTGCCATCCAATCGCAAAGACTAACGCTTTCGTGATAAACATCATTTTATAGTCAGCAGGATTTAGACGTAAGAAAAAAGATACTTCTTTTTCTGTGGCCTCTAGAATGGCAATATAGTCGATTCGTTTCTTGGCTTCTCTCCAATACTGAAGAAAGGGAAGACCAATACAGAGTGTATCCCATCGATCCCAAGGGATAGATCTGTCTTGATCTTGCAGCCAAACAAGAGTTTTCTTATTTCTCCATAGACTGGCATCACTTCGCAAAATGCGTATCGGTGCACCTGTTTTGGGATTCCGAGCAAGCATTCCTAAAGACTCTTCGCGCAAAGTGTTTAAACCAATCTCCCTAGAAGAGGTAGAATGGAACGACAGGATGTTTGTATTCTTCTCAATAGTACTCCAAAGTATTTCTATATGATCCCGCTCCAAATCACTATGCTTCGCCGTTACGCACCTCATCTCAAATGGCCTGTTTACTTTGCTACAGAAGTCCCTGAAGATCCTGTTGCCATTCAACTGAAGACAGAATTCAATGTACAGATTCTTTCTCTTCCAAAAGAAAAGGCAGGATTCCTAGAAAGCCGTCATACTGCATTGAGCCTTCTCCCTCCACAAATTAGTTATGTTCTTCCTTTGCAAGAAGATTTCTTATTGGATCGCACACCTGATTTCGTTGCCCTAAAAGATGCCTTAATGATTTTAGATACAGATAGACACGTCTCGAGTCTTCGTCTGATGCCTTGTCCTGGGCCACACGAAACGGATCTTCCGTATAGCAAGGAAAAACCTTGGAAAGTCTTAAGTTCCAAAGATATCTACATTTTCACATATCAAGCGACGTTGTGGAGACGTATGGATTTGACGCAGTACTTCAATACATTATTGCGCTCCATAGAAAAGGATTTTGCACAAAAGACAGACGATACAAAAAAATACTTGGCCTTAACGAGCAATATCGGTGAAAATGTCTATGGGCAGAAGATATTGAAACAATGTCTTCCTGACACTCATCATTTGTGTTGGCCACGCGCACATCAGAATCCAAATGCTGTCTATTTATGCCCTTGGCCTTATAGACCAACTGCAGTCACGCGTGGCAATCTGGAAGCTTTTGCGGAGGAGCTCTTCCGTCGCGAGGGCGTAAAATTTGAACGCCCCACAGGGAATACCCTCGAGTAACCTTACTATGAATATTTTCTTATTGGATCTTGACCCTGTAAAAGCTGCCCAAGCGCACGGAGATAAACACGTTGTCAAAATGTTGCTTGAAGCGTGCCAACTTCTCTATACTGCGCATTGGGTAGTAGAATATCCCCATATCCTAGAATACAAAGCTCCTGTAAAACTCGCGATCGTGCAGAAACATCTCGCGATTCCTGATTCCTTGAAGACAGCTCCACCAAGTCTCTCAAGACCTGCTGAACCTGGCTTTCGTCCTTGTCACATTCATCATCCGTGCGCTCTCTGGGTACGTGCCTCTCTTCAAAATTATCTCTTTCTTTGCAGCTTAGCCCTTGCCCTTGCGGATGAATTTCAAGTTCGCTATCCGAAAAAGGGGGCTCACGCCTGCGCAGTTCACGCAAAATGGCTCCAACAGAATACCCCTAGCTTTATGTTTGATGAGGGCCTCACACCTTTCGTACAAGCGATGGATGCTCAATACAAACGTGCCGACCCCGTGGAAGGATATCGCAATTACTATCTGACCTCCAAAAAAGAAAGAGGCCTTCTCACATATAAAAATAGAGATCCACCTGTTTGGGCTTATGAGCTCGTGTTGTCTAAGACAAGTGTTGCACAAATGGAAGAAGCAGGAGATGCAAAGAACTGATTGGTAATTGGAACATTATTTCCAAGAGTATGATGCAAACTCAGGGTTGAGTACGAAGGTTCGCTTTTTAAGGTCGACAAAATGGTAGGATCGTTAATCAAAAATCTTGTTTTTTCTTGGAAGAAGAATGCAAGATTGATAGGGCTTGTATTCAGAATATAATACGTTAGTGACTCTTGTCCTATAACATTGGAGGGTGCATACGTAGGACCTCTCACTAAGAAACTATTGAATTGATAATCACGTGATGTGGCATCATAGTACGCAAATTGTACATTCTGTTTGAGTTCAATATCCAAACGTGTGGTGGAAGGAATGATTTTAGAACGGAGGGGTTCGCCCATTTCAAAGCGAATGGTACTTAACGAAATAAGATTGGTAGACACATTGGAATACAAAAATGCGACGTTGGAATAATTTCCCACTAAACGATTCGAAAACGTAGAACGAAAGGTTTGAACAGAAGACAAATACCCTGCTGTTCCTAAACCAGCAATACTGCTGGTGAGTTGCGAACTGCTCACATAGCCTTGTTGAGATAACGATGCCACACTACTGAGGAACTGAGACGATGAAATATATTGAAGAGTTCCGAGTCCAGCGAGAGAACTCGTAAGCTGACTCGTAGAAATGTACCCATATGTACCCAATCCTTGAATGGTACTTCCTAGGGGAGCAGTAAAGACACCTGAGGATAGATATCCAAAAGTTCCAAGACCTATATTTGTGCTTGTTAAAGCCAAATTCAAATACGATGTGCTCACATACCCAGATGTGCCTAATCCTGTGGTTGTGCTCGTAAAATAGGGTCCTAAGCTTGCGGAACTCAAGTATCCACTTGATCCAAGTCCTGCGACAGTACTGGGTAAAAAGACGACAGCACTACTTGTGTAGGTATTTCCCACTTGTTGTGCAGTAGACAATAGATCAGACGTCAATGTACTGATCGTAGCCGGAAGATTTGACAATCCAATCGTACTAAGACTTAGTGTAGGACTTACAAAGGAAGCGGAGCCCCTCGTGAGTGATGTTAAAACAAACCCCGTTGAAAAAGGAGCATTATTGGAGATGTCATACGCAAAGATTCTACGCAAGGCGATAGAATCTGTATCATATGTTTTTCTGGAGCTTGAGCTCATCTACTTCTATTAAAGACGAACAAAGGGCAACAAAGCCGCAGCTTAGACAAAGCAAACAGGATACAGATTGTACAACGTACTCCATAAGGCCGTGACATTCACATTAAGATTGGAACGTGATTCCTTGATACTACTCACAACTAAGGAGCTTATGGATGTGACTAAATTTACAGACGAGACATAACCACTGGTTCCAAGACCGCCTGTTGTACTAATCAGATTACTATTTACATTGGATATGTTAGCATTAAGTTGAATGATCGTTGCACGTGCATTGATTAATCCTGTCAACGTATAAAATTCAAAACCGGTTGACATCGCTAATGCATTAATACTGGATTGCACAGAAGACCACTGGACGCCAGATGTTGTTGACATAGAATTAATCGTAGATGTAAAGAGACCTGATTGAACATAGAGACTACTGACAGTACTTAATGTACTCGGATAGGCACTATAGGCCACATTGCTTATATTGAGATAGCCTTGACTTGTAAATGTACTAATTGTAAAAAATACAGAATTAGTCGTCACATTTGTGCTAAGCTGAATATCATTTAGCCCGAGGAAGCGCAAAAGAGTCGATGGAGAACTTGCGGTAATGAAGTCCCCTGCAAGATCCTGAATCGAAGACGTTATACTGGAGACAGCACTTGTGACTTTGACTTGATTAAATCCATATATCCCTGTCGAGATGGCAGCATTGGTACCTGATCCCCCAATAAACAAGGTATTCGTTCCTGGATCTGCTCGGATCTGTATACCATTTTCTCCAGCAAGATTTACCGATGCATCCAATTGATTATTTTGGAAAGCATAGACTGAATTGCCACCACTCACATCCAGCTGAGAGAATGCTTTTGCATACAAAGTGGTTTGATTGGATCCAGCGGAGCCATTGACCATTCCTATGCCTTCCCCCGCTAGCAAGCGGAATTTATTATAACTTAAATCTGCCGTATAGGTTGCTGCACTTGTAATGATTTCATTAAAGGAGGGATTCATTCCTAAACTGCTAGGAATGGCCCAATAGCAAGCACCCGTGCCATCAGCAGTTAAGACGCGAAGCGCTGGCACATTGCTATTGCCTGGATTTTTTGCAAAAATTGTTCTTAGAGTTATATTGTCGGTATCATATGTGCGGCGACTTGATGCCATCTCTATTCAATTCTGATAGATTCTCATTGGACAAATCCGCGAAGAACTTTCTTAGATAAAATAAAATCCAACACCATCACTTGCTAAATAGCCTTTTGCACCTACATTTAGAACGTCACCACTTGTTGTATTTAAAGTTAAAGAACCTCCAGATGCATTCGAACCCAAACTGATATAGACATTCCATCCATTGGAGGCTGTTGGCATCACTACCGAATTCGCTGATGTACCGGTGTAATAGAAGAATTTTCCACTATCTTCTGGAAAAAATTTGACATTTCCAGCACCGAGGGAACTGACTGTGAAATTGATACTGGTTGTTCCACCGCCTGCATTCGCAATAAGACCAATTTCTGCAGTATTGGAATTATACCCTAACGTATTTGTATTCGAACCTGTAATCGTTCGTAAGGGTGCCACATAAAACCCACTCTCTGCCACATTTAATGTAGAAAATAGAGCACTCATCACAATGGAAGAAGGAGCTTGGCTTGAATATCCTGCATTCGCTCCTATCGCAATGCTATTTCTTCCTTGATTTGAATTTCCTGCTTGGTACCCTAAGGCTATGCTATAGGGTCGTTGATTGCTGAGCCCAGCATCCGTTCCAATAGCGATACACGCAGTACTCTGATTGCTCCATCCTGCTCGGCTTCCAAAAGCCAGTGCTGCAAACCCTTGATTCGATCGTCCTGCTTGATATCCAATACCCACTCCATCCTGTCCTTGATTCGCATACCCTGCTCCTACTCCAATTGCAACTGCTCTTGTTTTTTGTGTTGAAAATCCTGCTTCATAACCTAGAGCTATACCATATTGTGCTTGATTCGATGTACCTGCATAATATCCAATCGCAGTCGCATAATTGGCCTGAGAAGTCCCTCCGCTCAATCGTCCAATACCTATCGACCCTGAACCTTGAGTTTCATAGCCTGCTTGAGTTCCAATCGCAACACTTGCAACTCCTTGATTGGAATAGCCTGCCTGTTGCCCGAAAGCAACAGAATACGAATTTTGTCCTGAGTATCCTGCTTGATTTCCTATTGCGACGGAAATTTGTTGTTGGTTATCATAGCCAGCGCCATTGCCTATGGCCACAGTATCCCACCCTTGTGTGGAAAATCCTGCCTCCCTACCAATAGCTATTGTATAATATCCCTGTGCTATTTTTCCTGCTTGATCTCCTATAGCAATTGCTTGTGTACCTTGATCGGACCAGCCTGCTTGGTTTCCTATCGCCAATGTATAAGAAGCCGCATTCTGATTCGAATACCCTGCTTGGTACCCTATGAAGATAGCATTGGATGTAAGAGTATTGTAAGCTGTCTGAAATCCGATGGCAACAGATGTAGAAGCGTGATTGGAATACCCTGCTTGGTACCCTATGGCAATAGAACTAGGAGATTGATTCGAATAGGCTGCTTCAATTCCAATTCCTATACTATTATCCCCTTGATAGGAAAATCCCGATGCTACACCGATAGCAATATTATTTGCTCTTTGATACGACGATCCAGCACGATAGCCTATAGCAATCGCCCCCCCTGATTGGTTGGAAGTACCTGCCTGATAGCCAATCGCAACACCAAAGACACCTTGTGCGTTGCCTCCAGCATTCGTACCTATGGCAATCGTATCAAAGGATTGATTTGACGCCCCAGCATTGTATCCTATTGCAATAGCATTTTCATCTTGGTTAGACCAGCCTGCTAGAGTGCCAATGGCAATGCAATCATTGACTTGGTCTCTATAGCCTGCATTCAAACCGATTGAAATCGCGTTAGCTCCTTGGTTACTATATCCTGCTTCTGTTCCAAGTGCAACTGCAGACAATCCTTGCCACGCATATCCTGCCTTGTAACCGATGGCCATAGATCCCTCTTGATTGGAGAATCCAGCTTGATCACCAATGGCAATCACTGCAGAACCCTGGTTGGATCTACCTGCTTGAAATCCAATGGCAATGGCATTGCTCGCTTGTAACGTAGACCCTGCAAGATATCCAAGAGCAAGACTTGAAAACTCAGGTGAGTTCTGCAATGTAGAGGCAAGCTGAATATCTGTAATACTACCTCCGCCAGAAGTTCCTGCTGTGCTAATAAATTGGGCGGGACTAATCCAATTCAGACCTCCTGTGCCATCCGTAGTCATTACGTAATTTGTTGAAATGGGCATATTTGTAGTAGGATCCAGGGCAAACAATGTTCTTAGAATTACATTCTTTGTATCAAATGATCGTCTCAGTGTAGTATTGAGATCCATACGGCAGTTCTCTTCGGAACTTAGAAGAGATATTTAGATATATGCTCTGTAAGATTCTTCATTGGCATTTCGTAGAAATGCCAAGAAATCTAAGCGCACATCCTATAGAGAAAGAGTAGAATGACCGCTGGTGGTGGCTTACTTCAATTAGTTGCAAGAGGCAAACAGGATGTGTTCCTGACCGGAAATCCACAAATTACCTGGTTTAAGATGGTTTACAGACGCTATACCAACTTTGCCATCGAAAGTATGCCTATGTATTTTGATGGAGACCCTGATTTTGGAAAGCGTCTTTCTTGTTTAATTCCGAGACGAGGTGACTTGCTTGGACCCATTTTCTTAGAGGTGACACTTCCAGCTCTGACTCTCGCAGGAACAACAGATCCTGTTTCCTATGTCAATGCCATTGGTCACGCCTTGATTGAAGAGATTAGCATTGAGGTGGGTGAACAGGAAATTGACAAGCAGACAGGAGAATGGATGGAAATTTGGTCAAACTTAACAACAACAGAAGATCAAAAGTTTGGATTTTATGATATGATTGGCAAGGTGGATGGATATATGCCTCCTACGTTGTATGGGCCTTTGAAGCTCTATATTCCTCTTCGCTTCTGGTTCTGTAAAAATCCCGGATTGTACTTACCTTTGCTAGCACTTCAATATCACCCTATCCGTATTAATATCACACTGAAACCTTTACAGAAACTTTTCTACACAACCCAACTTGTCACCAATTGTGATACTCTTGCGGTCAATACGGCAAAGATCACCAATATGCAACTTTGGGGTGATTATGTCTATCTCGATATTGAAGAGCGTAGACGTTTTGTTAGCAATAATCACGAATATCTTATTGAACAAATTCAATATACACCCAGTATTGGATTGCCTGAATCTGGATCTCAATTCCAGTGCCGTGTGGAATTCAATCATCCGATTCGTGAATTTATTTTTGTCCTTCAGCGCAATATTATGACCTCCTATCACGAGTGGTTTAACTACAGCAGTTTGCCTATTTCGGAAGTGGGTGTACGTAGAGATTTACTCAGTAGTGCTTTGTTGCAACTCGATGGACAAGATCGCTTTGAAGAAAGAGATGCTGGGTATTTCCGTCTCGTCCAAGCGTGGCAGAGACACACTGTCATTCCTAATGAAGATTTTATCTATCTCTACAGCTTTGCTTTACGACCTGAAGATCTACAACCCACAGGCTCAATGAATGCTTCTCGTATTGATAGTATTGTATGGCAACTCACAACGAATCAAACAACCATTCCTGCACGAGGCAATTGTGTGACACGTATCTATGCGACAAATCACAATGTTCTCCGGGTTGTGGACGGATTTGGAGGGTTACTCTTTACGATCTAAGATAGCTTTCAGGTGTTTGTAAATGTGAACAAATGAGTCTTTTTGAAGCATCGTTTGTTCAGAATACCCAAAAGCAAAGAATCCCATCAAATAGCAATGAGCACAGACTCAGAGAGCCGATTTATACCAGATACAACCCAAGGAGATTTCTGGGGCGGGTATAAGGCAGACTTTTTCTTCTACAAAGTATTGGCCATCTTTCCTATTACAGGATTCTTAGGTACGGATCATCTTCTTCTCCGATCTCCCATTACGGCAACTATGAAGTTTCTTGTGAATGCTTTATTTTACGGAGCGTGGTACTTTTATGATATTATCCAAATTTTCATTGATACAGACTTCATTTCCAAATACGGATTTTCAACTCCGTGGGGCCCGAGAGGACACGGCTTTCGTTACTTTAAAGATGTGACGCCCAACAATGCAAATGAGTTTGCAAAACCCTCTTTGCAGTGGAATGGAGCCTTGGGCACTATCGCCTATATCTTTTATGGACTCTTCTGTTTGTATATGCCTTTCTTAGGGTTACCTTCGTTTGTTGCAGGAGATTACGTAGGGGGTGCTCTGAAACTTTTATCCTTGTTGTTGATCTTCACATTCCCTTACTATATGGTGACTGGCTTCTTAGAATATTTCCGTAGTGGTACGATTGAAAAAGAAGGTGTCCCTCGTAGCTGGCCTGTTCAAGGATTGGCCCGATTCTTACTGCACGATGACAGCGAATATTTCCCTGCTGTCAATCTACTCAACAAGGAAGAAGCTGAACGTCAAATGAAAGTCCACGACGCAAGTGTAGGAAAGTTCAAAGCACAACAGACAACTAAGACACCAGGGGTGACGGCGTGGGAAGCGGCCTATGGTTACCTGACAGGTCCTGTACGGATTATGAGTTCGACTGCCAATGTCACAGAAGCATCTGCAGAAGTTACCAAGGCAGGTGCAAAGGGAGCCGATGCTGCCAGTGACTTAGCAGCAATCCAAGCCAAAAAAGAAGCATTAGTCTTGAAACAAATGGAGGATGCAAATGCAAAAGGAGAGACACTACCACAGGCAACAACGACAACAACAACAACGCCTGCTGTACCACTCCCCAAACAAGGTGGTGGAGGTTTCTTCAGTATCCCTTACAATCAAGCCTCCCAGGATCTTGATATGATCGTACTAGGAGGTATTGCTGTTCTGATCATCGGTGGATTTGCAGCGGCATTTTTCCGCAAAATGATGATCCCTAAGAGAATAGAAGACGATGAGCGCCCCCGAAAAACCTACGGACGAGATGACTCTCCTCCAAACCCAGGAAGAGTTTGAGGTGCTATTGGGTCGCAGCCATTCTGAAACTCCAGTTCCATCCTTTGCTATCGTCTATTTTACTGCTGAATGGTGCAAAGCCTGTAAAAAATTAGATCTTGTGACCATTCGAAATGTCGCTTCCAAAGCCACCTGGTTCAAATGTGATATTGACCGCAATGATTATACGGCAGGATATTGTGGAATCCGATCGATTCCTAGTTTCCTAGTTCTTCAAGAGAAGAAAGTCGTCTCTCAGCTCAGTGATTCACGCACAGAAAAAGTCGTTGAATGGCTAAAAAGGTTTTCATCATAATTCTAGATGAACGCCGACATCGTGATAGTAGGAGCAGGTATAGCAGGCCTTCGTTGTGGAATTGAACTCCTCAAACAAAGACCTTCACGAAGTATAGTTATCTTAGAAAAATACAATTATACGGGAGGACGAGTTGTTACATACCATAAAACATTGGAAGATATGAAAGGACGATGTTCGAAAGTCCAATGGGAAAATGGTGCAGGACGTATTCATACTAGCCATACAAAAGTCTTACATTTACTCAAACACTATGGGTTACATACGATTCCTCTTTCCGATACTATGATGTATGAAGAGGAAGGAGTTCTCACACCCAATATTTTTACCGAGACAATGAAATTGCTTTCCGAAGCCATTCAACAACTTTCTGATGAGTATTTGGCAACTCACACCTTGCGTGAAGTGCTGGAATTGATCTTGGGCAAAGAGAAAGCTGATACACTGATGATTCAGTTTCCCTATCGTGCTGAGCTAGATACATTGAGAGCTGATATTGGACTTCAATCATTTCAAGATGAAATGGGGACCTACAAGGGGTATGTGGTTGTGAAAGAAGGATTGTCTGCCTTGATTCAGGCAATGGTCAAGGAGTTTGAATCACGAGGCGGCACGATCCTCAAAGGGCACGAAGTTACGAACATAAAAAAAGATGGTTCTTTGCTTGTGATTCAATGCAAGAACAATAGTAGTACGATACTTTTTGAAACTCCTATGTGCATTTGTGCCTTGCATCGTGACGCACTAGCCTCTATTCCTTTGTTTAAGGACTGGGATGTATTACAAAAATTAAAGATGGAGCCTTTGGTCCGCACCTATGCCGTGTTTCCTCTGCAGAATGGGGTTGCGTGGTTTCAGGATCTTCCCAAAATAACGAGCAGTGGCTTTGTGCGATTTTTTATTCCGATGGACCCTTCGTGCGGATCCGTGATGATATCCTATACAGACGGCAAAGATGCACGAAAAATTCTTGGAATGTTAGATCGTCTAGGAGAAGATGATACAGGAGATCGTATTGTAAACGAAGTGCGCAATATGTTTCCTGACCGCAAAATTCCAGACCCTGTCTTTTTTAAAGCCCACCCTTGGACATCTGGATGCACGTATTGGCTTCCTGGATCCTATGATCCAGCAGAAGTGTCCAAAGACGCATTGTGTCCTTTTTCGGATTGGAATCTGTTTTGTTGCGGGGAAAGTTTTTCTCTCCGACAAGCGTGGATGGAAGGTGCATTAGAACACGCCGACCAGTTATTAGAACGTCTTCTGTAAAAAAATTGGTTTCTGTTCTTGTTTTCTTTGAAATCCCCATTCACTTTGCACCAGGATCCACGTGCTCCTCATCCTTCTTTGTGTAATAGATATGCCGAAGACCATACCGCCTTTGGCACTTCTCCAAGAAGAGCTGGCAGTCACGACACGGCTGGGAGTTTCCAAAATACTTCTCCTCCGTTAGCCGATTCTCGTGAATGCGCATCACATACAGATCACACCCCCTCAGCTGACTGATATCGCCAAACTCCTTGATCACATTCCTCTCGGCGTGAATGGTGAAGTTGGAGAATCCACATCCCTGCGACCGAGATCCCAGCCGATTCGATGCTACCCTCAGGATCTTTCCCCGCCGCACAAGCATCGCAATATGAAAACTGATCACATCGGTCTGCCGCAACCGCATAGTATTGGGATCATTTAGAAACTGCTCCACCAGAGAATAGTCACTTGAGCGCACGGGCCTGGCCATTTGGAGATCGGAGTGGAAGTGTACTTGCTTGTGGGCGCACGTGCGGTTCAATTTTACCCCGCTGTACGGCAGATTTAAAACCTCAGAGTAAGTAGAAAGAAAATGGCAGGAATCGCTCCAGGAGATGAATCCATTATGGTCTCTATCACGATTGGTCCCAATACCTATACGGGTGCACTGGCTAAAGATATGGGTGCAGGTGTGCAAGAACCTGCACAACCCCAAGAACCTGAACAAGGTGAACAACCCCAAGGAGAAGAAGCCGTTGCAGCCCAAGGACAAGATGGTGGTCGCAGAAAGATGAAAGGGATGAAGAAAACTAAATCCAAAGCCAAAGGTACGCGCAAACTCAGTCCCTATATGAAGTTTGCCCAACAAGCTCGTAAAGAAGTTCTTCGAGAGAATCCTAATCTGAAGTCTGACGTAATTGCCGTCGGACGTAAGATTGGCGAAAAATGGCGCGCTTTATCGGATGCTGAAAAGGCCAAGTATTAATGCAGTGATTGTGTAGCCAATTGATCAGCTCTATGATTTCCATCGTATGGAAACTGAGTAGATGCCTGATGACCTCTCACGTGTTTAAATATCACACGGGGCATACGGCATAATCTGTCATATAAGGGTTGAATAAGATCCAAATTTTGAATTTCTTTGCCATCACTTTTTTTCCACCGATTCATCTTCCAACCTCTAGCCCATTTTGTTAAACAATGGATACTATATTCGGAATCTGTCCAGATGAAGTATTCAGTATGGGTTTTCATCCATTCACTATCGTATCGGTCAATCAAATCGAGCGCTGCTTGAATCGCTCGTAGCTCCGCACGATTGTTCGTTTGTTGTTCGGTAGGCAGAAGCCGACGGCTAATATCAAGACTGGAATCAGCATAGACGTGCACTCCATACCCAGCTTTGGCATTCCGTTTTCCATTATCAGAACACGCTCCATCTGCAAAAATATGAAAAGGTTTGGATGTTGGATGAACCGAAATAACTTCAAATCGTTTTTGTGTTCCAACCATAGGCTCCAAGACTTCCTCGGGTACTATCTTTGAACTTTGATCCGGTTTGAAGTATTTGTCTAAAAAACCTTTTACTGACATTCCTATAGATGGATACACATTTGCTGTTAAGCCTCTTCCACATTTTTGGAGTTGTCCCCTTTTTCCTCTACATCGCATTGAGTCGTGCCAATACAAGTTATACTATCTACAAGATTGCTTTTGTGATTGGTATTGCCATTACCTTGTATCACGGATACAAAGCCCTGGTAAAATTCAGAGCAGGTTCCCAGAGCTTATGGGTAAATCTCATTCACGTCCTTTTGATTGGTCCTCTCCTGATTTACATTGGGTTCATGGAGCAGCAGACACCCCGAGCTGGTTATGAATTATTAGCCTTGTCTGGTTTTGGTGCTCTTGGATACCATATTTATTATATCATACAATCAATGACACTCATCGATAAAAAGGACTAATACGTATGTTGACAAGTGACTCTCTGATTAATGAACAGGTACAGGAGTTACAATATTGTGGCTTTGGAAACATTTCACAATATGGTAATGAAATGATGTACTACTCTTAAAGTCTTTGTTACAGCAAGTACAGCGATACACTTTCGTTGTATCACTGAGAATCGTTTCATGATATTGATTCACAAGATCAGAACAATGTTTTCTAGCCTTGTGAATTTCAAGATTTCCTCGCGTGAGACATTCAAAATCGCATCCTGGTACATTGCAATGAAACATTTCTACATTTTGAAGCGTTTCAGGGTGGCGAGAGGCAATGTGCGTTTCCAATGCTAGTTTGTGGAGAAAGGCATAGCCACACGTTTTACACACGTGTGAGCAATCACCATCGTGTTGTTTCTTCAAATGGTAATGAAGTGTGGAAGGATTGCCAAGAGGATGAGAGGGAGTAGATTTGGGTTTGAAGTTACATTTATGACACATAAGATGCCCATTTGCATCACGTTTATAAGTGATAACTTCCTTTTTTGTGTCAGATTGAACAAGCATTGTGTATACCCCCTATGTGGGCACCCCTGTGTTCAATTTTTACGGCCCCCATGATATTTAAGGGATCGTCGCCAAATCTAGATAATGCATATCTTAACTCTAGCCATTGGTGCAGACTATAAGAAAGCTCTCCAAAAGGCACTCGCTTCAAAGAGCTTCTATGCGATAAAACAGAATTATACCTACATTCAAGGAGATGAACGTTACTGGGATAGAGACAGGCCCATTTCCTGGTCCAAAGTTCCTTTCTTGTTGAAACATTTAGAAAGTATCGCAGAAGGAGACCTTGTTTGGTTAAGCGATGCAGATGTCTTTATTACAAATCCAGCACTTCGCATAGAAGACCACATTTTACCTTTACTTCCTGACCAGAAAGATATGCTAATGACATTTGATTCGTGTGGTCACGTCAATGCAGGAAATATTTTGATGCGGAATACATCGTGGACTCGTGATTTCTGGAAACGAGTTTATGAGCAAACTGATTGCATTTATCATATCTGGTGGGAAAATGCTGCGATCCTGAAGTTATTGGAAAAAAATACTTCCGATGCTGAAAAGGTTCATATCACACCCGAATGCAAACGATTCAACGCATATCTGATGGGACTTCCGAATGCTCCTCTTTGGGAACCCGGTGATTTCCTCGTTCATTTTGCAGGAGTCTACGATGCGAAGAAAATGAAGAATCTTATGGATGAAATTGAGGAAGGAAAGGTCCCACGGCTGTCAATGTTTTAATTTCTAGGCTTCCAGTATAGAAATGCCCAGCCAAACTCGTAAGAATCAGAAGAACCAGAAGAATCAGAATAAGAACCAGCAACAAGGTGGTGCTATGATGGCCACTGGCTCCAAGTCTCAAGTCTGGCACGGAACTGCCAAGCACACTTCCGGTGGCTTGACTAAGAAGGATTTGATGAAGACCAAGAAGGGCCGCATTGTTTCCAAGCGTAAACACGCCGCGGGTCTTAAGGCGTTGAAGCAACTCAAGAAGTCTGGATATGTTGCCAAGAAGGGAACTTTTAAATTGTTCCGCAAACATTAAGTGATCTAAGAGTTCATTGATCTCTATACAATAGAAGAAGATGAATTCATTTCCTTGTAGTGCGTGTGGTGAACAAGGTCATCGAGCTCATCGTTGTCCCACTCTCTGTTCTCCTTTGCAACCTGGTTTCTATGCTCCTCCTGCTGGTCATAGACCCTCTGGTGATGATGAAGATGAAAAAGCAAGACAAAGTAGATGTGCTGGAACGCAGAAGTGTCTCTTAACACCTACCTGTTCTCTCTCTTTGGACTCGCCTTTGGTCTCTACGCCAACAAAGTGGATTGGCGTATCTTACTGATTGGTATTGTCTTCTCCTCAATGCAGCTTGTGGAATATAATCTCTGGAATAATGTAAAAAATCCTCAGCAAAACGAGTTTTGGTCTCGGATGGGCAAATACGTCGTGTGGGGTGAATTTTTTACTGCTGCAAATGTCATACCCGATCCTTCTTATCGTACCCTCTTTTTTGGCCTTTCCTTTGTGTATGTTGTCCTGCAAACTCTCTTGTCTTGGGACAAACGAGATATTCTTACACGTGTCAGCAAAAATGGTCATTTAATTCACAATTGGTATACAGACTATACTCTTTTCAATTACCTAATGCCTGTCTTATTAATTACCCCTTTCTTCCTTCGTGGTGAATGGATTTGGATACTCGTGATTACCCTATCGGCCTTACTCTCCGCGGTGTATGGTGCATCTACGGGTGAATTCTCAAGTATGTGGTGTTATTTGGCCACATTTTTCTGGTTTGTTGTTATCTTTAAGAGCATAGGATTAGATACAGCGTGTCAAGCACTCTTCAAAAATAAATAGATAGAATAGAAATGCCGCTCAATGTCACAAATGCAAATACATATATAGAAAATTTTATCGGTGCTCCTATACCCCGATACAATCCTTCTGATCCACATATTGATGATGAGCAGTGTGTCGCAATTTACAATATCTATAAACCAGTGATCTTTGATTTTTTCCAAGCGTGTAACAATCCTAGTACTGAAAAAAACAAAGCCAAGTTAAAACTCATTATGTTTATGGTGAAAGCGACTTATTATACAAATGCAAACCCATTATTCTTTCAGAGAGCAGCAAATGAATCTTTAATTCCCCAGCCTATCAACGGACAATACAATGCTGATTGGTATAACAAATGGTATAATATGTTATTTGGCGAAGATTCTCCAGAGGATACGCGTTTGTCGATCGTCATACAGGGTGGTGAAGCTGTGAACTTTTACACAACCTACAAGTATGAAAATGTTCCTACACACGATGCGGATACACGCGTCTTAGCTGGAAATTATTTCAATTATATGACAAAAGTGGAAGATGTAGATATCGTTGCCAAAGATCAGATGCACCGCTACCGATTTTTCATTGCCTTTGGATTAATGGCGTATTTGAAAACAAAAACAACTCTGATGCAAATGAATCTCAATCACCTTGCTAACTATACGTCAAAATTCATTCCTCAGTGGACACAACCTGCTGTTGTCACCTTTAAGACCCATTGGAATAATGGTGATTTTTATGATCTTATTTTGAGTGGAACCTATGGTGGTCTTGGAAATGACTTTCGCATTGAACGCCTGTTAGGAATTGGGATTCAGGTCAATGTTGGAGGCGTGAATCACTCGTGTTGGGTTGTAGATCTTATGTGCCCATTCAAACATCCAGGAAATCCTGGAGAGGTCCAGTATGATACATCACGAGCCCGTGTTGGTCAATCCGATAGTCTACATACCTATTTTTCTACGGCACAGGCTAGAAGTACATCAGACGATGGTGTAACAGCACCCAACCCTGATGGGCAGATCCCTTCTCTCAATTTTTCTCTTCCCTTACAACCCGAGAATCCTATGCTAGGAGATATCAATGCCGCTATCAACACAAATCCTATAGAAGTTCGTATGGTTCCTCTGGGATTTATTCTCTTTGAAACCCTTCGTATGTTGTTTGTCTCCAAACGTTTTGAAAGTAATCATATTGAGAATAAAATGCTAAAGTACAAACAAAAACTCAATGTTCTTCTCAGTACATTGATGAGAGAGGATCCCAGCAAAGATATATATGACTATTGTCTTCAACACAAAGCAAGAGTTCTGGCTGCTCCAGCGAACCCCCCAGTTCCTCCACTCCCCCCTGCCTATGCACCTGGCAATCCTCCTCCCTTGAATCCTGAAAATAATCAACCCCAACAAGCTCCTGCTGTACCTTTTGATAGACTTCTCCTTGGTGGAAGAGCTGAAGTGGCGAATCAACAGGCTCTAGTAGAAGCAGCAGTACCTCTCTTGACAAAAATGCCTTTGCAAGAAACACAGGAAGACACTTTCACACAAGCAAGAGCCTTTTCCCGTCGTTTGATGGCACTGGAAAGAGACGTAGACAAAAAAATTGTAGCTATGTTGAAGACAACCCCTTTGAAAGAAATTCGTCAACAAATCTCTTCCTTGACAATCCCTGAACCTGAAGAGATGACTCCTGTTGAAGAACTTGGATATATGGATTATCTGAGTTATCACTCTCCTGATTTCAAAGACTATCGTCTTCCTCTATCCAAAGAAGAAAAAGAGGACTTCCAACCTTTGCCCAATATCCCCTCTGAAATTCTTCAAGCGATACAAAATGTAAAAACAGAAACTGATGTGGATGCACTCTTCAGTATGAAGTCAAAAGGTGGCTACAGGAAAAAGACACCCCGAAACCGAACCAAACAAACAGGTCGTGTGACACGGAGAAGGTAAAATTGAATAGAAGCTCAACAGGAAGGTGTGTCCATCGTTCCTTTCAATGTCTGAGCAACCAAAGAATACTCCTGCATTTCGTCTTGGTGATGTTGTCACCTATGAAACCCTGGATGAAGAATCCTATAGTCGCGGCTACGGAATTCATATGGAAACAAAAGCCTCTACGATCATCTCCATTTGTTATAAATTAGCCAATGGAGATGTTGTTGAAGAAAAAAAATTGCTCTTGGTCAAACCTCAAGAACAGAAAATTCCAACCAAACAATAGATGAGTGAGACTGACTATCTCAAAGAAACAATTCAGACTCTCGAATTGGCCAAAAATGATCTCTTGCGATTGTATTCGTATGGACTCACTCCTTCAGATATCCGAAGACTTTGCACCTCCGTCACCACTCCAGGAGATGTCGTACCGATGACCATCACACCTTTAGGAAGAGGTGAGTTCGGAAGCGCTGATATAGTCGACTACAAAGGAAAGCAATATGTCCGCAAATCGCAGCCGATGGTAATGAAAGATTGGATGGCAGCGCAAGAAGGAATGTCTGCAGATTATAATCCCTTTGAGAATGAAATTGGTATCTTGCGAGAACTCAATGCCCATAAAACATTGTATAAATATGTACCCGTGTATTACGGGCACGAACGAGAAGGAGGCACAGGAATCTATATTATGGAGTATTTGCAAGGAGAAACCTTTGAAGGCTTATGTGAAAAACGGGGAGTCAATCAAAAAGATCTCGATACGATATTAGGTCAAATTGAGAGCATTTTACGGGAATTGCATACAGCAGGATATGTCTTTGGAGATGCCACATCTGCTAATTTTTTTATTCGGATGAACGAGGACAATACAATTAATGTTATTCTCATTGATTTTGGATATTCATCTCATATTAATAAAGAGAAAACACAGGCCTATGAACAAGCTCTTCGCCAATATGAAGAGATACCCAAGAACAAACGTTTTGGAAACGAGCCATTTCCTAGTCGCAACATTGTGGCCCACAACTGGAAATTCTTAGAGTACCTCAAATTTGGGTTACGAGAGAAATTTGGCATTCCTGCGTGCGTCCGCCTAGGCCAAGATGGAAAGGAGCTACCGCCCCTTTCGAAGGATGACCTTGGCTATAGACCCCGTGATTTTGAGACAAAAAATGTCTTTACTGAGCAACAAAACGCGCAACTTGCAGCCTTGGATTCACAAATTCGAGAATTAAATTTGGATCTTGCCCGTCAACAACAAGTGGCACCCAAATTAGTGAGTGCTCCTTTTGCAAGGCAAGCTCTTGAATTACGAGGAGCTCCTCTTCCTCCTATGTTAATGTCAGCTGTTCCAAGAAGCCAATATGAGAATTTGGCCTCACGTGTTGCAGGAGTAGGTCAACAAGCACTCAAAGTTGCAGAACCTGTCACGAGTGCTCCTGGTCGTTTGATCAAACTTCTAACGGGTCCCTTTACACGAACAGGCGGCAAACGAAAACAACGAAACAAACGGAAGCAGCGAAAGACCCGCAAATCCAAGGTCTAATGTTTGTGTGTTTTGGTGCGTGAGGGTTTCTTTTGCTTTTGCTTTTGCGTTTGGATTCCTCGCCCTCCATACCTTCTAGCCATTGGTCTTTGTTGTTGTCGTTGTTGTTGTTGTTGTTGTTGTTGTTGTCGCTCTTTCAATACAGCTAAATCATAATTCCTTTGTATTTCATTCGGATATAAATATCGCTGAGCTGCATCAGAGATTCTACTGAAAGAAGTAAAATCCATCGCAGTTTGAAATGCAGTTGCATCTAAGTTTGTTAATGTCTGGAGAATACCTACGATTCTATCATCTAGACTATAAGGCCGTCGAGTCATAGGATTGATGACTTCTTCATCTGGATATTTATATAAGACAGACGTTAAAAAAATTACAAACCGATGAGGGTATTGAAAGGAAACATACGTTCCTCTGGGTCGCATAAACTCTACACTCGCACCTTCCAGAAAGTAGTTTCCCAAAAAAGAAGTCCGGTACATTCTAAGAAAATTACTAATTCTCTCACCATGTTCTCCAGTGAGTTTGGGAATTTCACGCTGAACTTTTCTTGCAAGATTTACAAAGGTCTTTGCATCGGGTGATAAAGCATTGTATCGTGCTTGTTCTTCTCGCTCATAGGCAAGTCTTCTTTCTTCTTCCCGTTTTCTTCTTGCTTCCTCCTCTCTCAGTTGCTGCTGTCTGTCACGTTCTATCTGCGCATTCAGTAATTGTTCTTGTTGTGTAACATACTGATCGAGCAATCGCTGATTATAGACAAGAACATCTGTTATATTTTGATCTCTCATTTGCTGTTTGAGATTTAAATATTCTTGATACTCAGGTTGAAATCGTAAATCGTCTGTTAAAGCTATATGCAGAGGAAGGGAGAAGAAGAATAAGAGAAAATCATAGTTTTTGTAGGTTTGTCGATAGACGTGTCCGTGTTTCGATCTCTTCGAAAGTGATACTTCGTACATAGGAGACGAGTTTGTTTGATTGTTGACCGCAGTGATTGTAAATCTATCAATAGGATCCAAACGTTGATTTAAACTTTGAAAGTAAGGCGTATTTGAAGCGCCCATTGCAATCTGTATATTGGTTTTGTAACGGAGATAATTGGAGGCAAAGACATCTTTGGCTTGCTGAATGGTTTTGATCGTTTCGGAGACTTTCAAATAGCCATTGATGAGATTGATATCTCTCCTATACTCCTTATCTCCCCTTAATGGGTTTGTACTTTCATCGGGTGGAAAGAGAACTTCATCAGTGATGCCTTTTGTGACAATGTCAAAGTCAGCAGCAACTTCTCTTTCCATTTTTTCAGATTCAATCCGTTGTTTTACGATTCTATTTTCATAAGAAAGATCACCACTCCAAGCTTTTTCGTGCAATTGTCCACGCAATCCAGCAGGGACGATTGCCGCTTTGACTCCCTCAGGAACAATGGCTGAAGCCACCTGTAATCCTTTTTTTAATCCTTCTTGAAGCAACCAGGCCATATCTAATTAGAGTGGAGAAAACCTAAATCAAACCATCGTTATCTTGATAGATGGAGTTTCAAGCGGAATACAAAGACTTCTTTGAAGGCCTCGGGGATGCTGGAACCTACACCTACAAGTTTTTCGATCTCTTTAAAGTCAATCTTGGTAATGGAGAGGATGAAAAAGGCAACAAGTTAGTCAAAGGACTCCATTGGTCCAAAGATTGCTCGGATGAAGAACTAAGTGATGAACAATTGAAAGAACTCAAGACATACTTGAAACAAGTGAAGTCTTGGATTCGCAAAGAACAGAAACAAGTTAAGGCATCTGAATGCCGTCGGAAAATGTGGTTTTTCCTGCAAAAACTCTTAGAATATGGTGCATTTACACGAGGGGAGAGACGCGAAATGATCCTTTGGATGGATAATTTTAATTTTGTGTTAGGGGTCAAGATTGTGGAGGAAGATGACTAATTATTTTGCACTGCAAATCCTATCGGCCAGTTCGCGCAAGAAACTGGCCGCTTCGGTCATATCAAACGGCTCCGACGGAGGCTCTCCCTCCGCAATATCGTACCAATACAAATGTCCCGATCGTTCGGATTCACCAACTGAAGACCATACTAATCCTGCTTTTGCAGCTCTCAGCTCGGGAATCACGGAACTCAAATTAAAATGACTCAGTTTTGCCGACCCCATCCTGGTCATTAGGGCATCTTCAATTCTTGATTTCTCCAGGAGGCCTGAAAAGAAAATCGCGTCCCAATGCTGTTGGGGCTTGTTGTTCCCAAATCCCAGGAAGGTGGACTCAGGAACGTGAAGCTTGCTCATTACTGCTGGAGTCGGCTCGTCTCCGATCCATACAATACGGACTGGTTTGGCAGCGTTCGCAATATAGGTTAAGGCTAAGCGTAAATCCAGTGAGTCTCTGATTTTAAAGACGGCATCCCACTCAATTTGCAAAGACCATTTCGGGATATGTTTTCGCCCATCCGCAATCAATAACACACGACGGCCTCGTCCTAAAAGTTCTTGTTCTAACACGTGAAGTCTGTTCGGGAGTAAATGTTCGTCCCCTATAATCCAAAGTTTCTGGCCTTTTAAAGAGCTTCCAAAGCCCTCTACACGAACAGTGTCCATACTAGTTTATTGGGATCTCCTTGCTTTGCGCGTTTTCCGCGCTTTCTTGTATGCCGCTACCATATTTGCTCTTCTATGATGAATTGGTTTGACACATCGTTTCTTTATCGTCTTTAATCGTTTATTTTGCTTTTCAAAATGATCTTTAAAATCAGATATTTTATTTTGGTGTTGACGAACATCACTCCAACCTCCTGTTTGTGTAGCCAAATGAGGATATGTACACCACATTCGGTAGCGTCGCTTAAATGCATCATCCATCGCGATACCCAGTCTATGACGAAGAATTCTTGAGTAAGTACCTTCGTGAATCAGGACAAAATGCGACGACCACGCCGACACTTGATACAGAGGAGGGTTGTCTAGGATTTTACATCCACGATGCACAACATAGCTTCCTCCAGTAAACACTTCCCACTCCTTTCGGCGTTGCCAGAGAATCGGTAGCAACTCCTCAAATCTTTTTTTCCATCCGTCTACGAACAAACAATCATCTTCTAAGATGAGAACCCACGGATACTTTCGTTCCTTGGCTATGCGCACAGCTTTTTGATGCGAGAGACTTGCACCCTTCCATCCTTCTTTGTGTTTTACAGCATCCACCCGTTCATAGGGAAGATGCTCTTTGTTTAATTGCTGACAAATACTTTCCCAGCGATCAATACGATGTTGTAAATTAATGATCAGGATGTGTGGAAACTGCATCCCTCCTATCTGAACAGATAGAAAAACATTTGCGTTTTTCCTCTTCTGTATAGTTGGCCATTTCAGGCATCATACATAGGCTTCCCTGAAGCAAAGGCTGTCCAGGACAGACCATTATATGACCTTTCGTTGTAATAGCGTAATGTTCATTGGTATGATAGAACAAATGAAGATCCAAAGCTCTCTTTCCTGATTCCAACATCAAGTATTCAAGCGTTTTTCCATCTTTACAATGGATTAAGCGACGTTTACAAGAGGCCAGCCAATCCAATGTAATCTTATAATCAGGAGCGTCGTGGCCTAACCAAAGAGAACCTTCGTGATACCAAACATCTATTTCTACATCAAGTCCCTGAATGGCTCTTTGAATAAGGACTCCAAAGTTATTCTCTAGAGGTTTCACGGGACCTTGAAGATTTCCACGATGACAAATGTGCAATTGAACAGGGACCGCAAAGTAATCCTCCCGTTCAGTCTCTCGTGCAGACCAAGATGTCATTCCTACAATCCATTTCGCTATACGGAGTTCTCCAAAGGTACATTCAGACCATCGCTTTAATTCTGTGTCCAAATCCAAAACCTGTAGGCCATCAGGCTGCTTGATCCACCGAAAGAGTTCTACAGAAAAAGTGGTATCTGACGGGATTTGCGTTGCATCCTGTATCGCCCTTCGTATAGCAAGAAGTTGGTCTTTTTCTTCCGTGTGTCCAACCATTGAAACACCTGTCTCTGTCCGAATGAGTCCTCTATAGGTAATACTTGTAGCAGCACGGCTTTCCGCTAAGATATTTGCTATACATTCCATTGTTTCAATAGATTCGTCGGTCCCTTCACGAGTGAGAAGACGCTGATGCAAAAGACCATTTGTATCTTTTGGAACAGGATCAAAGAAACAGATAGTCTCTCGCAAGAGTTCTTTCATCCGTTTACAGACGCGCAAAAAAGAAGGATCTAGATACCAATCTCCTAGAGCATAGGCCGCCATTTGTTTCCTTTTATCGGTATGTATCTGTATTGTTTGTGTAAAACGACGATTTTCCATCTCTATTTCATTCGAACTATCTCTCTAAATCGTTTTACAAAGAAGTGGACGGAAGGTCATTCCTTCTTGCATTGCGTGTATATATTGGTCATCGATAGATCCTTTGCTCGCTTTCCACATTTCAAAGAAAGAACAGGAACGTCTCCATCCATAGATACCTATCGCTGCTGACGGCCCTAGCCATTGTTTGCTAGACACTTGCATCACGAGACCCTCTTCATTAAGTTTTAGAGATACATCCTTCTTTGAATAGGGATCAGGCTGATGACGGGTTTGAATCACACCATCATAGGATGAATTGAGAAGACATTTGTAGAAGGAATCAGGTGTCCATTGCGGAGGAATTTCTTCATTGACATAGACAACAGGATCCGTGTCTTGTATACTTTGCACCCATTCATTCCCAAGAGAATACGTATAGCTTACGTTGGAGGGCACATCCCAAAACAAACGATCAATACGATTGGTATGAATCACAGATTTACCACACGCAATATGAAAGCGCAAATGAAGGTGCTCTTCAGGTATGGTGGTCGGCAGGAAGGACTCAATGAGATGAGGGAGATTCTCAATAGGAATAGAGTCAAGTGATAGAAGGATATTTATTAAGACAGGTCTTCCATACAAGGTGCTGCGGGGATAAAGTGTACCTCGTCTTTCCAGAAAATACAAGGCATCACGCAAAAGCTCCATTGTCACATCCTCGGCATCTTCTACTTCTAAGACGTGTGCGCCCGATGCGTAGGCTGCACTACGGCCCACTTGACTATCTTCCACAATAAGACACCATTCTTTGAGTAAGAAGGAGCGCCTCATTGCCAACTCATAGATCTCAGGGGAAGGTTTCGGATATTTCACATCTTCATTGCTATAAGTGGCCTCAAAGAGATTTGCAATGCCTAATTGTGTCAAAAGAAGATCCATCGTCTTCCGTACAGAATTGGAACAGCAGAAAAGACGAAACCCTTGATTGTTCAGGGTCATCAACATCAAACGAAGGCTTTCTCGGGGTTGCACTGCATAGGGGATCCGTTTCACAATAAGCTCTTGTTTTTTATCAAAGATCGTTTGAAACTGGTCAGCTTGTATAATACCATCCTTCTGAAGAATCTCTAATTTCGATCGTGTAGACATTCCTTCAAATCGCTGTTCGTGTTCTGCCCATAGTAACTTATACTTCGGGACAACCTCTTCCACTGCATCACGAAATGTCTCATAATGCAATTGCGTTGTATTTGTAAGCACTCCATCTAAATCAAAGAGAATGGCTTTGATGGGATGCATCTAGTAAGAAAATGTATGTGCGGTAGATAGATGGACCGCGCGTATCAAATTTTCGGCACTGCAATCCTTCTTTTAATTTTGATTGATCTTCCTTGGTTACTTTTGATTGGTGACACAGCCCAGCGTCTTGTCTTGCGGATTCAGGGATCCGATTTGAAACTCCGTTATATACCTGCGTTAGTTGTGTATCTAGCGCTTGCGTATCTTGTTACCAAGACGGAGACCCCCTTGGAAGCGTTTAAAGTCGGTGTGGCAGTTTATGCTGTCTACGACTTTACCAATTTGGCTATGTTTAAAAACTACACCCTCTCCTTTGCTCTTATGGATAGCTTATGGGGAGGTATCTTGATGGCGACGACACGCTATGCGCTGAATCGCATTTTTTAAATAAACGGATTGTACGCCCAATGAAGAAGAGCTTGGCGCTGTTTGGGTCTACATTCTAGATCTCCAGGCTTGCAATTCTTTTTTATGGCTCCAGCGTGTCTGGTAAACGCTTTCCATCGCCCAATTTGCACTGCATCCAGTTCAGGAAGACGACGACCCATCCAATAGCGACAATACCACTGAAACCACCCTCGCTCATCGGGATTTTTATTTGGGTCATTGAGAATGTCCCGTCCCATACTATCGTGATGACGACGTTGTCCTCGTTTCGGAGGAACCCATCCATTGGATACCCATTCCTTTAAAGACAATCGTGATTTAATCTGAAACAAGTTCAGACTTACATCCGGTTTTTGCGGAGACAGCTTGCCAAGAGCTAGAGCTCGGAGATACCACTCGGCTGGAAATTCGGAGATGCAGTCATTTAGATATTTGCCTTCAAAGGATCCAAGGGCTAAGATCTCACCCGGATCCAAATACGGCGTAAATCCTGCTGCAAAGTTTGTGCCTGGTTCTTCTTGTAAGACATAGGAATACCCCTTGCGCATTTTGTTGTTCACCTGGATAGTATCTCCTTTGTGAAAGGAAGCCAGAGGCTTTCCTTTGGTTTGTACCTCGTGCAACATCTGTTCAGGTGTCGCCATCTAGTCCATGGGGGTAAAATTGCTCCAATCCTTCCCTTTGACCCTTGTAGACCCTATGCCCACTGAGAAACTGACTTTCCAACCCCCTCACAAACTCAATCCTCAAGAAGAGCTCTTTCTAAAATCTCTTCCTGAACAACAACAACAATTGCATGCTCTCGCCACTCAAATGCTGGGGTCTTCCTATTTCGTTGGGAAAACCCACGCCTTCAAGGCTTGGCAGTCTAGTCAAGGTACACCACCTCCAAAAGCAAAGTAAAATCACGTCCATTTAAATCAATACAACGATCAAACTCGTCACGCAAGGCAATCTCGAGTGTGGCCATTCGTGAAATGGGTGCAGGATAGGACGAATACAGCGGCTCAAATGTCTCTTTATTCAGAAACTTATAGTTGTCGCGTAACTCATCAAAATAAATAATCGCGTGCGGTTGCTGACGCCCTACCGATCGCTCAATGGTATTCAGATCCTGCGTGTTATCGTGATTAACGTAGACATAGCAGCGGGTAAGCAAGAACTCTAAATCTACAACATTCGGTGATACGATGATAGACCCAGATCCTGAAAGATAGTCTGCACGACCAAATCCTAAGAGTTTTGCAGGTGTATTAATTTTTTGTAGAGTATTGTTCTGATCATAAAAGTCTATGTAATCTCCTGTGGCGAACAAAAAAGCAAAGCTTGCAGTGCCTGTGACTCTTGACAAGGTGAATCGGCCTGTCGTGGAATTGATTAAGACGGCATAGGTATTCGCAAGACCAGGTAAACTATTGATAGAAGATGCAAGAGCAACGCAGAGTGTTTCATAGGTGTAGCGCCCGGGGGGAATTGTCACATTCCATTTACTCGTTCCTTCTTGAAAGGTGAACTGATTCCAGCCCGTGTTGATGTTGTAGAGACACCCAGGTATGGTTCCGCCTGCGATTTGGATCTTGACCACGTCTTTCAAGGGTCTATACAAGCGAAAGCGAAATTCACTCGGATTCGGATACTGAACAAGATTCCGATCACGACTATTGATTTCTAATAACATCGTCGTCTCTCGTCGCTCATTTCGTTTGGGATAGGCAATAGTCACTTGTTGTCCTGACGATTGAACTTGACCCGCTTTTTCATAGACATTCATTCTGTAGTTCCCTACTAGAAAAAACAGCATGTTTTGTTCGCCGTGCGGAACAGGAGCAGGCTCAAATTACACCAGTGTCTCCACGATTAACACGAGAGATCCCAATGCACCCACATTAGACGTCTTTCACCAAATCCTCATTGATACACCGACGACTATCTTTACCAATCACCACGCCTTCACACCAACCTATGAATCCGTGGGCTATGTGAGTACAGGAACAGGGAGTCTCTTTGTCGATATCAGCAATACGATCGTGGCAATGAGCGTCTCAGGAAGTGGAGGGAGAGCAGTGGAACAAAGTCTTGAATATCAGCTCTACCAACCTGGAAAAGGTCACGTCATAAATATTACGATGTCACCACGTTACTCAGGAACCTTTGATAACTCGGTCGCAGTAAGAGCAGGAATTTACGATGATTACCGCGACAAAAATACTCCTGCAGGGACGACAGGTCCTCCTCCCTTTCTGTATCAGAGTTCTATCTATGGAGGGACAGGGGTCGAATGCAACCAACCCAGTATGGGGCACTACTTTGAACTCTCAGGCAATCAATGGTTTGTGGTGGAACGCTACAATAGTCCTGATAATATTACGAATGTAACGCGCGTTGCCCAATCCGATTGGAACACCGATACGGTAAACGGGAATCCAGTCACGTCTTCCAGCGGATTTAATTTAACCGCTACAACACCTTTAGTTTTGTTCTTTATTGAACGACAATGGCTCGGTGTGGGTATTGTTCGTATGGGCTTGTACTACAATGGAATTCCCGTGTATTGCCATATCTTTGGTGAAACAGATAGAGGAATTCGAAGACCCTATACACATTTGAACAAGTTGCCGATTCGCTATGAGATTGAGAAAGTGGCAGGGGGCTCCGTTAGCACAGCTACCATGGCGGCCATTTGTTCCTCCTCACAGATTGGTGGAGATTATGTCACGTTAGGTGCGATCTTTTCTCTGCCTTCTGGAATAACTGCATCGAAAATCAATACTGGAAGTCCTGAAATCTTACGTCCTGTTCTATTGCTTCGCCTTCAGCAAAAATATTGCCGCGCGACGTGGAAATTGTTGGATGTTGAGCTGTTTTTAAAGGATGCTGGATTTTATTCTGTCTTTCGAAATCCCACCATTACGGGATCAATTACGTGGACACCTCATCCTGACTCTCGTTCTATGATGGAGTATGCCTACCTAGCGGACAATTCAGCAAGCACGCGCACAGTGTCAGGGGGGTTGTGCATCCGCAGTGGATTTGCAAGTTCACGAACAACTCTTCAAGATGCATTAGCCAGTTCTGAACTTGTGACGCGAACCCAATTTAGTTCGGATATTGCAGGGAATCCTGATATTTTATTGATTGCGGCTGGATCGTGGACAAATGGATCTGAAGCTTATGCGAATGCGCGTTGGATCGAAATTGTCTAGCTGTCCAATTTGGAAAATCGTCTAAACCCTTTTAAATAAAACTAAGTAATGTCTATCCCCGTTGTGATTGTTCATATTGGTGAGAGCTACTATTTAAAAGATGTTGTCGAAGTCAATGCGAGACGCAATCGCGTCTTCTTTGTGGGTGATGATGCCAATGCCTACCTCGGTCAGATTCCGAATGTCACCCACGTTCACTACAACACTTTTCAAGATTTAAACCTTCAACGAATGCAGGATCATTTCTTAGAACTAGAAAAAGGTCTGCAAACAAAAGAACTCAATGTCATCAATGACGGATTCAAGTGCACCAACAATGGAACCTACCAGTTCCTTTGTTTTGCACGGGTCTATTTTGTCAAGAAACTAATGGAGCTCCACAACTTGAATTTGGTGTTTCATGTGGACAGCGATTGCTTTCTTTTAGAGAAGACCGATGAGTTAGCGGAAGCGATGGGAAAACGATTAGCCTATGGCATCGAACACGTGCACAACAACATTCATATGGTCGGCAGCATTCACAATGCCTTTCTCACCATTCCCTTCTGTGATGCTTTTCTCCAACTCTACGATGATATTTATGTCACGGGTTCCAAAAGGAAGCTGTTAGAACATAAGGTAATGTGCATTCAAAATAAGATCGGTGGTGGAAAAATCTGTGATATGAATTTATACTATATCTTGTGGCAACAGAAACTTTTAGATATCCTAGATATGACGCAACCCTTTTTGTACAAAGGAGAACTCTGTGTCTTTGACCATTGCATTGGAAACAGGACAGGGTTTGAAGGGGGTCAAACGTATCAAGCCACTCGCGATGAATTTGGCACCATTAAGAAGCTCCGCATTCACCAAGGCAAAGTCTACCAAATCACCACAAAAGGAAAAGAGATTCGTCTGCTTTCCATTCACTTCAATGGACAAGACAAACAGAGAATCCTAGGATTCCGCAAACTTCTCAAACAATAGTTAAGGCAATCCCTCCGTACAAAGAGGCAATCTCCCCAAAGGAAGACCAATAGGAACCCCAAAGTTCTGTACACTTGGCTAAGGCAAAGAAATCTGCCGCTGCGTGAATCATTCCCTCTTCCGTTTTGCGAGACAAGACGTTCGCAGGGAAGCAACAGCGGTCTCCAAATTCTAGTAAAAGAGTTTCTCTGACCTTTTGATCGTCAGTGGCAATCACATAAAAGACTTCTTTATTCTCTCGCATCTTCTGAAGAAAGCTCTCTAAAGGACTGCCTTCAATGGATTTTTTATTGTCACCACGACGGATGTGCACACCAATGGCTGTCTCCCAAGGAACCGAAGCACAGCGTCGGTCAAGAAGTTCTTTGACCTGACGGGTCGGTTTCAAAGCTCGTAAATAGCTGTCCCATTTCGCATTGGTATAGAACTTACCATAGGATTTCAGATACAGATCAGATGTGTGATCCCAGCGTTTCTTAATAAGATCCCAAGTCTCCCTAGACTGCACTTCTAGCGCTTGGTATATATCTTCAGGGACAACTTTGCAGGTTTTGGGAAGACTCTCAGGATCCAGTACTGCGCCGAACCGACAAACACACTCCGGTGACATCGGAAACCAGTGGATCACAAGGGGGATTTCGAGATCTTCCGCAAGACAGATACCTGAAATAAGGGCACGAACACGATTGGCGAAGCCTGCACAGACTTGAAGGTGAAGAGTGGGCATCCTGACAGCCTTCCGACAGACTCCTTAAAGTTTCCCCAACGCGTGAAAAAAGCCTAAGCATTTTTTGTCAGGTATAACTATCGGTATCACACTGCAGGGAATTCAATCTATTGTCCGCTCATTTCGCTCTGACCTTGGTGCATTTTATGTCTTTGCTGGATCTCGTGTTCACGGAAACTGGAATGTATGGACAAGGGAGCTTTCCCATATTCGCCCTTTTTACGCTGTCAAGTGTAATCCTGATCGTACTCTTATAAAAACATTAGCGTCTTATGGCGCTGGATTTGATTGTGCATCTGGTCGCGAGTTAATGGAAGTGACAGAAGTGGGTATTAGCAAGGGTGAGTTCAAGGACAATGTTGTGTATGCGAATCCTTGTAAACCGATGCGAGATTTGCAAAAAGCCAAGGCCTTAGGATCTCCTACCACGGTGGTAGATTCCTTTGAAGAAGTGGATAAGTTAACCTCTGTCAAATGGCAAGGGAACGCTTTGATTCGTCTTTTAGTGGAAGACAAAAGCAGCCTGATGCCTTTTTCACGGAAATTTGGACTGCCGCCTGACAGAGCTGCTGATTTGGCCAAGTATGCAAAATCCAAAGGAATTGCCCTCAAGGGAACCAGCTTTCACGTAGGATCAGGATGTATGGATCCTCTTCAGTACAAAAAAGCAATTCAAGCCTCCCACGATGTCATTACGACCCTGAATCTTGCGGGTCACGATGCCGATCTCGTTGACATTGGGGGAGGATTTTTTTCCAATACAGAGCAATTTGAACGTTATGCGCGTATGATTCGGTGTGCAATGATGACCTATGAGAAACGGAAACTTCGGTATATTGGTGAGCCAGGACGATTCTTTGCAGAATCGGCCTTTGATTTATTCGTCCAAGTGATTGGCAAGAAACCCAATTTGACGACAGGAGGCTGGCGCTACACGATTGACGAAAGCTTATATGGCCAGTTTTCTTGTATTCCGTTTGATCACAAACAACCGACGTGGGTCCGTGTACCCACATCTTATGAAAACAGAGATCAACCTGCCAGAAAGCGGGTCAAAGGTACTCTCTATGGTCGCACGTGTGATAGTTTGGATATGATTGCTGATTCTCAAGATATGGAAGATTTAGAAGTCGGTGATTGGCTCTGGTTTCCAAATATGGGAGCGTATACCAGTGTGACCGCCAGTGAATTTAATGGGTTCCCCAAGCCTCCTTTGCACGGCATTGATACTCATCTCTTTCTACCTTCCATTGAACAGATCAAAAAAGAAGGATTTGCCGATCGTTTTCCTAACCAAGTGTCTACTGTCACAGCAGTTTCTATCTCCAAACAAGAGCAGTTTGGATGCCCTGCTGTTGCGTAAGCAGTAAAAATTGAACGGCAATGTGTACGCCCGGTTTGTATACACCATGGATATTTCTACACATTACACTCAAATACAAGAAGATGCTACCATTGTTCGCTCTGGTGGCATCATCCTGAAAGGACGCACGCGGAATACCCGTCAGCCTGTTCATATGATTCTGGCAGTGGACACCAGTGGATCAATGGAAGTCGAGAATAAGCTTGCCTCCGTCAAGCGGTCTATCTCTTTAATGCTCTCTCTGTTAAGTGCAGACGATCGGCTCAGTCTTGTCACCTTTGCGGATGACTCGAAGACCTTCCTGAATCGCGTCATTCCCACCACAGAAGAACGGCAAGCGATTCAGTACCGCGTAAGCAATCTCAATGCGGATGGGAGCACGAATATGAGTGCAGGTCTTCTGGAAGTGCGAGGACTCGTGGAACCACCTTCCTCAGGAAGAAAGCAAGGTCTCATTCTCCTGACGGATGGTCACGCAAATCTGGGTGTTCATTCTGAAGAAGGACTCATCGACATCTTGAAGCGGATCCAAAGTGAAAGTCCTGGTCTTTCTCTCACCACAGTGGCCTATGGCGTTGATCACAATGCAGAAATGCTGACCAGCCTAGCCAAAGCAGGTGGCGGTGCATACAATGTGGTGACCAATTTGGAAGATGTCGCCACCGTGTTCGGTGACATTCTCGGTGGGCTGATGAGTGTGAGTGCGCAGAAGGTGGAAGTTCAACTTCCACCCGGTGCTACAGCTACGACATCCTATCGGACCGAAACGGATCCTGCTGGAATGACAACCATCTATGTTGGTGATCTTTATGCAGATGGTGAGATTACGATTCTCTTCAAATCAGCACCGAGTTTTGGCCCTCTTCGCATCAAGGGAACGGATATGACAACACTCGATCCTATGGATGTTATCTCTGAGCCCACACTGCTCAGCGATGCCAATGCGATTCCTCTTTCACTCCTAATGGCGGAATATCGTCACAAGACGATTACTCTTCTCACTACGATTCGCCAGGTATCCAGGGGTCTTTCAGGATTCCTCGGAGATGTAGAAGCTCTCATCAAGCAAATTGAGGATGATGACCGCATACGAGATCATCCTCTGAAAGCAATGCTTTTGGAAGACCTTGAACAGGCGAAAGTCCTCAGTCGTCGCGGCTATCTGACTCAGAATGAAACGATTGAAATGGCGCAGCATACGGCTTATCTCGGCATTTCAAAGGGACTCCGCAGCACTACTACTCACGTTCCTTATCCTGCCGCTCCTGTCCGAGGCGGTGCCCTCCGTCGTCAGGTTGCGGTGAATTCTCTTCACAATCCCGATGATGCGGTTGGTGCAGGAGCTATCCTACCGCCTTCCTCTCCTCCCCGCACGCCACCTCTGCTCCCTTCTATGACATCACCCTTTGCGAATCGGATGCAGTCACAGATTGCAAGTGTGATGCGGACGATGAGTATGCAACCCGAAGACCAAGAAAATTCCCAAAACTAAATAGAAGATGGCACCCAAAAATCAAACACGAAAACTTGGTCGTAATATGGCCACGATGCACGGAGTCACGCATTGGTACAAACGGGAATTTGAAAAGCTTGGCTGGATGGTCTTGGCCCAAGCGAAAGGATACAAGGACAAAGTAGCCTCCTACAAGAAAAGTATTGATCGTTTGATCTACACCATTGAACATCTGAAAACCGAATACGAAAATGCAAATAGAAAACACGATTTAAATGTTTTGTTAGCCGAATCCAAAGTCTTACAAGCATTTGTAAAAAAACATTTTTAATTTTTTTCTAAAATTTGAACGTCATTTCTACTCACAAGGTGAGTTAATAAATGAGGTTTCTTCTTCTTTTTTTCTTCTTTCATCAGGCGTCAAGTGACTTAATGATTCCCACGTATAAAGTAAAGAGCTGTTTGAATGGACCCTCACGTCGTTTGTCGCATCAATCCGGTCTGCAGACGTCTCCGCGCAGGTATCATTTGTCCACATATGCAGGCGATTCCTGTTTCCCCTATTCAAGTGCCACAGCTACCTCCCCTCCGACGTCGGCCCTCTCTCCCACACCCCTCCCCTTTGTTACCGCCAGCCCAACATCCGAACCAAGTTCTACCGCCTCTCCTCCTTCCTTTGCCGATTCGTCCCGCAGTGCTGTCTCTTCCCCAGACTCCGCCTACCTTTCACCAAGGCCTATCCCCTCTCCTGCAATCCGCACATTCCCCCTTTCGTCGTTTGAAGCTACACCCAGATGCTACCTAAGACATATTTGAACTCACGCTAAATTTGACTGCACTTTGCTGTAGGAATGAGGTAGAACACTATGTCTTCCTCTCAAAAAATCAATGTACTCGATACAAAGGGCTTTGTTGAAGTCCTCGAAGTGTTTGGGAACGACCTCACGGTCGTGAATGCGGCGCGTGTCTCCTTTGCGAAGGAATCACACGAATTTTCGGAGCAAGACGGAAAACTCATCCGCTATCTAGCAAAGCATCATCATATCACGCCTTTCTTTCATCCTCAAATTCGCTTCCGGATCAAGATGCCCATCTTTGTAGCCCGCGAATGGTTCCGTCATCAAATTGGCTTTGCACGGAATGAAGTCAGTCGTCGCTATGTGGACTCTCCTCCTGAGTGTTATATTCCTCTGGCAGAGGACATTCGCGAGCGTGATCCGAAAGCCAAACAAGGATCCAAGGAAAATCCTGTGAACAATGCTGAATATGTGCACGAACATATTCAAGATGCAACACAAGCGGCAATGGATACATATCGTGTTCTTCTTCAATCAGGTGTAGCCCCTGAAGTTGCTCGGATGATTCTTCCTCAGAGTATGTATACAGAATTTATTGAAACGGGGTCTCTGGCAGCCTATGCGCGTCTGTGTGGACTCCGCTTGGATCCCACCGCACAAAAAGAAATTCGGGATTACGCCAATGCAGTGGATGCACTCCTCAAAGAAAAGTTCCCTGTCTCGTGGCCTGCTCTAATCCCTCACGAATCATAAGCGATTTCTCGTAGTTCTGGATCCCAAGTACCACATCGTACACCAGGAGTATTGGCAATCGCTTCATAGACTATATTTGTAAGAGGATCAAGAAAGACAAGATCAGACCCTAGATGCAGTTTTTTTACCATTCGCTTTTCAATACACTCAGCTTTGAGAGGAGGTGTCATGGATTCAAAGGCCTGGGGAACAACTCTGGGTTCTCCACCCCGTCGTTTGGACTCTCCCGATTTTGGCATTGGCTTTTCTACTGGTGATTCTGTCTTTGCTTTATGTGAGGATTCTGAAGCTTGACGGACTTTTTGAAAAGGTGTCAGAAAACTCGGATCCGACTGACCTTTTAAAATCGCCTGGAGAATGTCTTCTGTTGTTTTCATCCCTGTTGTATTTTTAATCCCTGCTTCTTTTCCAATCATCTTATGCCAAACATCTTTTAATTCCTGTCCTTTTAACTTTCGTAAATCAAGTTCTGTATACGGGTGTGTCATCGTGTACCTACCTATTTCCTGCCTTCCTGGTCAAATTTTCACCCCTAGTAGATGGAATCTCCCAAGCTCCCTTCGATCAATCGTTACAAAGCTGTGTTTTACTCTCTTATTTTAATCATCTGGTGGATAGGCGTCTGGGGAATTGCGGATACGGTGATTCATATGGTCTTTCAAGGAGAAACTATGAAAGAGCTGGGTGTCTATATAGGATTTGTAACTATTGTTCTTCTTATTATCTTTGTGCATCCTGAATTGTTGGAACGTATGTAAATTTGAACAAAAAATCCTTTCAAAGCTGCAGTACAATACTATGTCTTTGAAAGCTCTCTATTCGCTCACTGGAACTATGATGATGATGGGACTGGCTGCTACTCTGTATGGAATGCAGAGTAGTTCCTGTCTTCTCTTTCTCGAAGGTCTTATTCTTCTGTGGCTCTCTTTCAGCCTCACAGCAAGTGTCTGGGAATCTCAACGTTTGGATATGAATTGAGTGCCAGACACATCACGGATACGAATGACTGAGACAAATGTCTTGGGTGCAGGGTTTGCTTGGTAGAGTTTGGGCAATCCCAGAGACAAGGGAGGAATTCTTTGGAGTTTCACATTGGAGGTATCCTTTCCTAAAAAATCTGGAGGTGTCCAAGTTTCCTTCTCCATTGCATCTTAGGTAGAGTCCTGATTATAAATATCCAAGGTTCGTGCGCTAGGATCCGTAGCATTTCCAACCCATCTGGGCATCCAAAGATAAGGAACACACGTTTGTGCAGGGATGCGACTGAATTCCGCTTCAAAACTATATCTGTAATAATATTGTTCAGGAGTCTGAGGAGGCAAATGCGTATAATGTCGCTGTGCCTTGGCATACCAATCATCAGGCATAGAATGAATGACGCGCTCCTGAATTTCTTGGTACCAACTTTTTTGCTTTCCTGAGACACCATCACTAAAGGCTTCTTTGCGTCTCCACAAAACTGCGTGGGGTAGTGTTATCCCATCATCAAAGGCTCTTCGTAGAATCCATTTTTCTACCTGGTATCCTTTGATTGGTCTCCGCCAGCACGTGGGTAGACTTCGTGCTACCGCAACAAATTGCTTGTCCAAGAAAGGTGTTCTGGGTTCCAATCCGTGTGAGCTGATACTGCGATCGGATCGTTGCACATCAAACATATAAATATCATCCAAAAGTCTTTGTGATTCTTCTTCAAAAAGTTCTTCTGTAGGTGCATTATAAAAATACAAATACGACCCAAAGACTTCATCGGATCCATCCCCATTGAATACAACCTTTGCATCACATCGTTTTTTAATTTCTTTACAGACTAAATAATTGCCTACTGAAGCTCTTACACTTGTCGTATCATAGGTCTCAATGGCTCGAATGACTTCAGGAATCGCTTTGAAAAAGTTGTCAGGTGTCATTACAATTTCTGTATGATCAGAATGAATCCAATCTGCAACCATTTTTGCGTGACGGAGATCCTCACTTCCTTCAAATCCAATGCTAAAGGTTTTTAAAGGAGGTAACCCCCTGTTTCGTAATGATTTCTGGACAAGAGATGCAATTACGCTGCTGTCAATGCCACCGCTGAGTAAGGCTGCAACAGGTCTTTCCGTTAACATTCGCTTTTCAACTGCTTGCTCTAAAGCAAAGCGCAAAGAGGCGCACGCCATCTCCAATCCCGAAGGATGTACTGGTGTGAGAAGTGGATGTTTGAGCCAAGGTGTTGTATGGTATTTTTCCGAATGCAAGAGTTTTTTGGTAGGAATATCATAGACTTGATAGGTTCCAGGTGGGAAATGACCAATATGATCTGCAAGAGGAACTAATCCCTTCAGTTCACTGCTAAAAAAAAGTGTTTGGGTACCCACACTAAAGGTATTCCCATTTTCGTGTTTGTACAAAAACTTTGTGCCTGCATACAGAGGTCGCACACCATAAGGATCTCGGGCAACGATGACACGATCACGTTCTTTATCCACAAGTACACACGCAAAGACACCATCCAACGTACGGAATAAGGCGGTCAGATTGTCTTTATAGATTTCATACAAATAGCCAAGCACTTCACAATCACTTCCTGAACGAAGGTTGAAGAGAGCGTGCTTTTGAGCGAGCTCTTTCCAATTGTAGATTTCTCCATTGCACATCCACGTGGTGTTCCGAAATCCAAAGGGCTGCATACCCGATTCGGTCAAGCCATTGATCGCCAAGCGTGTAAAACCCAAGGTGATATCTCCACTCAGTGTTGTGATTGTCATAGACTCGGGGCCTCTCGGTTGCAAGGTTTGAATCCACGTCTTCGGAGAATGGATTACCATCATAGGCCCCAAACGAAACCAAATCCCACACATTCTTAAAGTTCCTATACAGATAAAGTTTAGATCCTATTTCGAATAGACGCATTTTATACCATTTTATCTATGGAATAGATAGAATGGACGCTAGTGACATTATTCGCAAACTTCAAAACCGCACCATTTTTGCTGGAATCAAAGCTGTTCAACAACCTTTGCAGCCTACCGCCAACTTTAGCACCTGCTGTATTACGGGTGCAGTCTTAAATTTTCAAGACTATCAATTAAAAAATGCCTTTTATAATGGTGTGCAGTATTGTAGCACCTGCACTACAGGATATCCTAGTAAGGCGGTCAATGATGTGTGTGGATGCACAAGCTAAAGATCTTCATAAATGCTTTGTAGAATGGATCTCAGTGGAACGATTCTAGAAGACAAGTATAGTCGCAATGGAAAGCCTCTTAAATCCAAAGTGGATCGCGTCAAGGAAGCCATTACGATCCTTCAAAAACTAAAGGAACTTGGTATTCCTACCAATGAACCTGGGTATATGATTACAAAGCAGCATTTGGATGAATGGATTGCGGGCGGTGACAGATGGGACGGCCGAGTGGATTTTCCTCGCTTTCAACGACGAGCAGAACTTGTTCTTCCCGTCCGACCCGACCGCGTAGTCCAAATGACCATTTTTGCTCCGCGCAAGTAGAATGCTTCCTTGGGTCCTAGTCTATGACGAGCACTATCGCAAATATTGTGAAAAAATGGTCTGTCCTCACGATTTGGAATCCTTTCAACGATTTCTCAAAGAGATTGGAACACCTTCTCTTTTTTTCCAAGCTCCTGCGCAACGAGTCGTACAAACCTCTGTTTTTTATAGACAGGTGCCGATGGGGACGTGCATTCGTCTTCACACGCCTGAAACCTATGTGTCTGTTGTTCATAAAATACTTTATCCTGAAGCCCGAGAGAAACAAGACAAATCAAGACGGAGCAGTAGTTGTGTCATTGTTTAGAAGCGCGCCACTGAATTCTGTCGCCATTGCCTGCAGTATTCATACAACACGATTCCTGTGGCGACACTGACATTAAGGCTTCGCAAGACACCATATTGCGAAATGGTAATGACAGGCGCTTTCAGATCTTTGAACTCGTCCATTGGAATGCCAAAGGATTCCGATCCCACGATCAAACAGATCTTCCATCCTTCTACAAGCTTATTCGGTAGATAAGGCTTGAAGGAGAATTCTTCCAAAGGTGTTCCTCCTTGTTCCACAAAGATGGGTACCAACTTATTCTCTACAAAGAAACTCGGTGTAATGGTGGGAAACCGATGGAACTTGATATAGTTCTTTGCGCCTACTTCAGGACGCCTGTCATATCGCTTCTTTCCTACAAGATAGACATCAGAACATCCGTAAATGACAGCCGATCGGACGGACATACCGATATTCATATCTCCATTCAGATTAAACATCATTAAGGAGAGAGGAAGCGCTGTCTTTGCAGAAAACTCTTTGACTTTCTCCACAGGAAGGCTCTGCAATGGAGTATGGACGTTGTATTTCAGAAGCGTCGGCTCAGCCATTCTGGAATCATCCCACGCTTCAGAGTCGTTCATCGTATAGGTGTACTTTATCCCCTTGGAGCTGCAGTGTTCAATTTTATGCGACGAAGTAAATTTGACCTCGAAATCCCTTCCCAAATAGGTACACACAATGACTGAACGAGTTCTGAGTTTATCGATGCGACCCAAGACACTCCAAGAGTGCGTGGGACAAGAGGAGCTTATCAAAGCCCTTGAATACCAATTTGCAGTGGGGCGCATTCCTCACTTCTATATCGTGCACGGCCCGATCGGTGCAGGCAAGACCACCTTTGCACGAATTCTTGCTCTGGCTCTCCAAATGGGTCCCAAACAAGAAGACGCCTTTGCCATCCCTGACGAGATGTGGAGCAAATACAAGAAATATGATATCAAGGAAATGAATGCAGCCAATCAGAATGGAATTGATGACATTCGGTCTCTCATTGAGACGATGCGGTATCAACCAATTGCTCCGTCCAAATGTAAAGTGGTGATTCTGGATGAAGCACACCAGCTTACAGCGGCCGCTCAAAATGCTCTCTTGACCGAAACCGAGGATGTCGCCAAACACGTCTATTATATCTTCTGCACTTCCAACCTCACCAAAATCATTCCTGCGTTGCAACGCCGAGCGTATATGGTAAGTCCAAAGGGTCTGAGCACAGATGAAACCTATGCTTTGCTCGAAAAAGCTGCGGAACAAGCGGCTTTTCTTGAGGATATCAAACCTCTCTACGATGCCTTGTATGTGAATTCAGTGAGTTCACCAGGACTTATTCTCCAAGCCGCGGAAAAGTTCTTCAGTGGGATTCCCGCCACGGAATCCGTGACAAACTTCACCATTGGAAAGTTTGATACACTGGCTATCTGTAAAGCGGTTTCCAAGGGTGACTGGAAAGAATCTGCTAAAATGCTCAAGGATCTGACTAAGGAAGAAGTTGTCACGATGAAGATGTGTATCCTGGGGTATTTGAAAGCGATCTTAATGAAGTCATCCGGTCAGAAAGCATCGACAATGGCCCGAGCGATTCGTGTGCTCTCCGACGACAATGATATGTTGGCGCGGTTCTTGGCGAATGTCTGTTTGACGTGTGAAACTATTAATGGAGCTGGGTAAAAATTGAAGGGGTATACTACTGGGTTGCAGGTACAGCTTACTTAGTATCGAAGATGTCTATTGTCTATGATCTCTGGAACAACCCGCTGGAAATCAGCAAGGCCTATGTGGCACATCGCAATCGTCTCATCGATGTCCATCTGATTCACACGTTCCAGGCGAAGGGGAAGCGACTGCTGATCAACACCTTCAAGCAGAATGCAGCAATGCCGACGATGTGCATCTTCTTTGACAGCAAGGAAAAGGCGCTCCAGGCATATGATCTAATGAAGCAGGTCTATTACGGGCCAGCACCTCTTGTCACGCAGGATTCCGATATCCGTGTGGATATGGCCTATGCTCTGATGGTGGCAGCAATGGTTCTTCCTGTTATGCTCGCAATCCTAGCTGCCTATAAGTAGATGCAAACACGCAGGCAAAAACCAGGATATCGTCTCTTTAACGACAACCCGAAAGGCCCTTCAAAAGTTAAAGCGCAGTATGGTACTGCAGAGAGAGCACGGCAAACGCTGAAGCGTTTGAAAGGAAAACCCAAAGCCTACCAGAGACAGGTGGCCGTTACGATGTATTATAGGGCAAAACATCATAAATACCAAACAAAGGGTATGAAAGAGGCGATGCAAATCTACAATCATTTTTTACGGCGCCTCAAATAATTGTTGAATTCTTTTCTGAACTGCAACTTTTTGTTCAAAAGTTGCAGATGAGCGTAAGGCTGAAAATAGAGATGCGACAGCTTTTTCAATAGTGGGAAATACTTCTGTAAGGTTGTTTGTCATATAATAGAATAAGAAAGGTAATGAACGTTGATATCCGTTATTACAGAAGATAAGAAAATTTCTGGCTTGTCCACGAGGTCTTTTAGCCATCTCATCTATTTTTTTTGCCATCTTATCATACTGCTCTCTCGGTAAGAAAGGAGTATGATTATGATGATACGCTAGAATACTCACAGGTATGTCACCAATA
>JACCDW010141366.1_pt1 | contig 66679 bp, 106 predicted proteins | sample 7449781 | NCBI WGS metagenome assembly JACCDW01 (sample SAMN15323449, study PRJNA562643) | freshwater metagenome | isolation source: river surface water | place: USA:Blue River Watershed | collected 2017-08-18
AAGGCGCTAAGCCCAGCCGAGTATGCCGCCACCACGAAGGCAAAGCGGGCAGGGAAGAAGACTGGCAAGCAGTTCGTCGCTCAGCCAAAACGCATTGCCCAGAAGACCGCGAGGTTTAGATAATGGCCTACTCTACAAACACAACTGCGTTTAACCCCGACCTCAATGAGATATTCGAAGAGGCGTTTGAGCGTTGTGGGCTGGAGCTTCGTAGCGGCTATGACTTCCGCACGGCACGGCGCAGTCTGAACTTCCTGATCGGGGAGTGGGCTAACCGTGGCATCAACCTGTGGACGATTGAGCAGGGTGCAATCAATCTTGTGCAAGGACAGACTACTTATGATCTACCTGATGATACCGTGGATCTTATTGAGCATGTTATTCGTACTGATTCCGGACAAGGCCCTAACCAGACTGATCTGAACATTACGCGTATCTCGGTCTCGACATACTCGACTATCCCGAACAAACTGGCGCAAGGCCGACCAATTCAGGTTTGGATCAACCGCCAGTCGGGCCAAAAGGTGGGTTCTAATGCTGCCACGCCAAAAGCGCCGCAGATCAACATTTGGCCTGCGCCGGATCAGGGCACTGCACTGAACCCGTACTACGTGTTTTATTACTGGCGACTCAAGCGCATCTACGACGCGGGTAGCGGCACGAACGTGATCGACATTCCGTTCCGTTTCCAAAACGCGCTGGTTGCGGGGCTTGCGTTCATGCTGGCGGTTAAGAAGCCCGAGGTAGACCCTGCACGTGTGCAGGCTTTGAAGCTTATGTACGACGAGGCATGGGAGTTGGCATCGACCGAGGATCGGGAGAAAGCCGCTGACCGTTTGGTGCCACGTGAGATGTTTATTGGTTAATCATGGGAAATAGGTTTTCTAGCGCTAAGAACTCCATCGCGGAATGTGACCGCTGTGGGTTTCGCTACAAGCTAAAAGACCTGAAGAAGCTCATCATTAAGACCAAGCAGGTCACGATCAAGGTATGTAAGACTTGTTGGGAACCTGACCAGCCGCAGCTGCAACTAGGTATGTACCCGGTGCAAGACCCGCAGGCAGTTAGAGAACCAAGACCGGATGTTAGTTACAGGCAAGCGGGTTACACGGGTTTGCAGCTGACGACGAACACGGACTTTGGCGACCCGTCTGGTGGTAGCCGGGTGTTCCAGTGGGGTTGGGCACCGGTTGGCGGTGCTGGTGCTAACGATGTCGGGCTGACTCCAAACGCTCTGACATCCAAGGCGGTTGTAGGTAGTGTCACTATTGCATAGGAATTAACATGGACAAAATGAAGAAAGTGGCTAAGGCAGAGGTCAAAGCACACGAGAAGCGCATGCACGGTGCCAAGAAAATGGCAAAGGGTGGCGTTACTTCCGAGGCTATGAAAAAATACGGCCGTAACGTGGCTCGCGCCATGAACCAGAAGACGGGCTAATTATGGCTAAGTATTCTCAGAAACAAGGCGGCAAAGAAGTAGGCCAAGCCGCCGTCTACGCGGAGCCACACACTATGGACGGTAAAAAAGTTAAGGCGCAAACCCCGGAGAAGTCTGGTGCTGAGCGCATGAAAGAGATGAACCCATCTGTGGGTGGCATCAGCAAGGGTAACTACAAAGAGACCAAGACCTCGGGCATCAAAATCCGTGGTACTGGCGCGGCTACTAAAGGTGTGACGGCACGGGGCCCGATGGCTTAAGGGGTAGGCTGTGACTTACACAGAACTTGTTTCCGCAATTCAGTCGTATACGCAGAACTACGAGGCAGACTTCGCGGCTAATATCCCGCTGTTTGTTAAGCAAGCTGAAACGCGCGTATATAACTCAGTGCAAATCCCGGCGCTTCGCAAGAACGTAGTGGGCGTGACCACTAATGGGAACAAGTATCTGTCGTGCCCGACTGACTTCCTGTCGGTGTTCTCGATGGCCGTGATTGATGGTACTGGTAACTATGAGTACCTGCTAAACAAAGACGTGAACTTCATGCGCGCGGCATACCCTAGCGCATCAGATACAGGCATGCCTAAGTACTACGCGCTGTTTGGCCCGACGGTTGTCTCAAGCACGGTGACAGACGAGCTTAGCTTTATCTTGGCCCCAACGCCGGATGCTGCGTATAACGTCGAACTGCACTACAACTACTACCCAGAGTCAATCACTGTTGCGGCTGATGGTCGCACGTGGCTGGGCGATAACTATGACCCGGTGCTGCTGTATGGTTCGCTCTACGAAGCCTATGTCTTCATGAAGGGTGAAGCTGACGTGCTGCAGATGTACCAACAAAAGTACAACGACGCACTTGCACAACTGACTCGTCTGGGTACTGGTCTGGAGCGCGGCGATGCGTACCGCGATGGTCAGGCGAAGATTAAGGTGAACCCGTGATCCAACAAGGGCTGACAATCAGCTTCAAAGAGGGCATGCTCCAGATGGAGCAGGACTTGGCGACTGACACGCTAAAGATGGCGTTGTACACGGCACTTGCTGATATTGGGCCGTTGACAACTGTGTACACCGCTGACAATGAAGTCACTGGTACAGGTTATTCGGCTGGCGGTGTAGTGATGACGGGTGTGGCGATCAACGCTGACACCACTGGCCCTAATGCTGGCACTGTGTACGTAGACTTCAACAACGTGTCGTGGCCCGGTGCTAACTTTACCGCTCGCGGCGCGCTGATCTACAACACCACTCGTAGTAACAAGTCGGTGGCTGTGTTGGACTTCGGTTCGGATAAGGTCTTCACCAGCGTCAGCAACACCGTGACTATGCCCGCTAACACCGCCACAACGGCACTTATCAGATTCCCGTAAGAGGCAACTATGCTTAACCAACAAGCAAAATTCGGTGGTGTGTTCACGGTCGAGTGCCGTGATGCTGAAGGCAAACTAAAGTGGTCGGAAGAGTTTCCTAACCTCGTCGTTAACGAAGGTCTCCAGTACATCAACACGCAGTTCTTCAAAGGGCTGACGTATACCGCCACTTGGTACATGGGTCTGGTGACTGGCCCCGGCGCAGGCAACACTTACGCTGCTGGTGACACGATGGCTTCACACGCTGGCTGGGCTGAGAATACCTCGTATGTACAGAGTGCCCGCCCAACCATGTCGTTCGGTACAGCTACGACTGCTGACCCATCGGTGATTTCGACCTCGACCCCGGTTGTGTTTACGGTCAATGGTACGGTGAACATCGCAGGTGCGTTTGTTTCGACCAACAACACCAAGGGCGGCACCACTGGCACGCTGTTCTCGGTAGGTAACTTCACTGTGGGTGATCGACCGGTGGTTAGCGGCGACACGCTTAATGTAACTTATACCTTCTCTGCTGATGCTGCGTAATGTTCGGAGCCTCGCCGTTTTCTAGCGCACCGATCTCGTCGCTCCTTTCGGGGGTGATGGTTGATGCTACGATAACAGAAAGCGTTGGTTGGGCGGATACACAGAATGCGCAGTTGGATGGGGTGGGTACAGTAACCGATCTGGTTAGTGTGGTCGATGTTGTTGCGCCCCAGATTGATTTCGTTGTTGCAGTCAACGACACAGTTTTTGGTAGTGATACATACGCTCCGCAGGTTGACTTTGTTGTTAATGTTTCTGAGGCTGTCGGAGTTGTAGAGTCTATTTCCCCGCAGGTTGACTTTGTAGTCGCGCTGTTGGAGCAGGCTGGGTTTACAGACGTTATCACCGGCAATGCGACATTTAACGTTGTGGTGTCGGAAGGTGTAGCGGTCTTTGACGAGTACACGCGCCGTTTGTTGTGGGAATGGGTTGATGACGATCAGAACCCAAGCTGGCAGAACATCAATGCGGCGGCAGATGCAGGGTGGGGCGTTATTGATGATGCACAAACGCCGGACTGGCAGAACATAAACAGCAATACGCCGACAGCATGGGACAACATCGACGACGATCAAGACCCTGATTGGCACGACATAGATACCGTTTAAGAGGGCAGCATGGCATTGGTTCTTAAAGACCGCGTACGTGAGACATCCACTACTACGGGTACCGGAACGCTGACCCTTATCGGTGCCGTCTACGGCTACCAAAGCTTCGGTGCCATCGGCAACGGTAACAACACCTACTACACCATCTACGACAACAATACCGGGGACTGGGAAGTAGGTCTCGGTACGTATACCTCTGCGGGTACTGCTCTTTCTCGTGACACCGTGTTGGCTTCCAGTAATGGCGGCTCGCTAGTGAACTTCGGCGCAGGCACCAAGGACGTGTTCTGTGACTACCCTGCGGGTAAGGCTATCTACGAAGAAGCTACCGGCAACGTCCTGATCGACGGTGGCCCGATTACTGTCATTGGCGATAACGTCACGGGGTATACAACTTTCTCCGCCGCCTTGGGTGAGTTGTACGGTAACGTCAACTCGTTTGCTCAGTTCTATGCTCAGAACTACAACAACGGTTCTGAAGCTTCTGGTGACTTCGTTGTCTACCGGAATGATGCCCTGACAGACACTTCCAAGTTCGTTGATATGGGTATCAACAGCACTGGATACTCGTCGCCTTCTTACCCAATCTTTACCCCCGGCTCGGCGTACCTGTTTAACGATGGTGGTGAACTGTTCGTCGGTTCAGGCACAGATGACCTTGTTCTGTTTGCGGGTGGTGTAGACACGCCCGATATAGCCGCACGTATCGACAAGATTACAAAGTCGTTTACTACGGTTGCAGACGCGAACATCGGCGGGGCATTTGATGTCACTGGCGCAGCTACTTTTGGCAGCACGGTCACACTTAACGCCAACCCTAGCAACCCACTTGAAGCGGCAACCAAACAGTACGTAGACACGGCAGCGGCTACTGGGTTCACGGTACACCCCTCAGTTCGTCTGACTACTGCCGCAGCCCTTCCGGCCAACACGTATAACAATGGTGCAGCGGGTGTCGGGGCTACACTGACCGCTAATGCTAACGGTGCGCTGTCTGTTGACGGTGTGGCTGTTGCAGCGGCGGATCGTGTCCTTATTATTAATGAAGCCACCCCCGCAAATAACGGCGCGTACGTAGTCACCCAAACGGGTAGTGCGGGTACCCCCTATATTCTTACTCGCGCAACGGACTTCGACCAAGCGGCTACGGGTGAGATCGCCAACAACGCGTACTTCTTTACTACCGAAGGCGCGACCCACGCAGGTAGTGCGTTCATTCTGTCGCAGACCGCAGTTATCACTGTTGGCACTACTGCACTTCCGTTCACCCTGTTTGCCGACCAGCTTAACTACGTTGGCGGTACGAACATTGATGTAACGGGGCTGACGATCTCCCTGACGGGTACGGTTGCCGCGACCAACGGCGGTACAGGTACCAGCACGGTTACAACGGGCGATCTGCTGTACGGCTCGGGCACTAACACGTGGTCTAAGTTGGCACTAGGTAGTGCGTACAAAACCCTGTCGGTCAACGCCGCTGGTACACAGGTTGAGTGGAATGCTGTGGCACTGGATCAGGCGGCTGCGGTGTCCGGGTCACTTGGGCCGACGAATGGGGGTACAGGTCTTTCTGCGTACGCTGTAGGTGACTTGATTTATGGCAGCGCGACAAACGTACTGGCTCGGCTGGTAGGTAATACCACAACCACCAAGAAGTTTCTGACTCAGACCGGTACCGGTGCAGCTTCACAAGCCCCACTGTGGGAGACAATCTCGGCCAGCGACGTGTCTGGCCTCGCGCCCTCGGCAACAATCGACACCACCAACGCGGACAACATCACGACGGGCACGCTACCGTCTGGGCGGCTTTCCGGGGGCTATACCGGCATTACCGGGGTTGGTACACTTGTGGCCGGTACGTGGAACGCCGATACGATCGGTATAGCTTACGGTGGGACGGGCGGCACCACGGTTGCACAGGCACAGACGAATTTGCAGGTAGACCCTGCCGGAACGGCGATCGCAATGGCGATTGCGCTGGGATAAATAAATGGCAACTAATACCTTTAAGAACTTCTTCGGCAAGAACGTCGGCACCACGCCCGTCTCGGTCTATACCTGCCCTGCCTCGACCCAGACCACGGTGATCGGCTTCTCGGTGGCAAATACCTCGGCTTCCCCGATTACCTGCGATGCGTACATCACGTCCAGTGCGGTGGACTACTACCTGATTAAGGGTGGTGTCGTGCCCGTAGGTGGCTCGTTGGTGATCGTGGGCGGCGACCAGAAGGTCGTGCTTGAAGCCGCAGACATCCTGAACGTAGTTACAAGCGCCGCCTCGTCGGCTGATGCGGTTTGCTCCCTGCTGGAGATCGCCCCGTGAGTTACATAGGTAACACGCCAACAACCCAGAACTTTATCGCGGGGACGGATCAGTTCACGGGTAACGGCTCGACTACGAATTTCACGCTTTCTAGGTTCGTCAATACATCTAACGACATTCAGGTAACAATTGCCAACGTCGTTCAGAACCCAACGTCCTACAGCGTTAGCGGCAATACCCTGACGATCAGTCCAGCGGTTGCGAACGGCGTTGTATTTTATGTGCGCTATCTAAGTACTACACTGGTAAGTTTGTCGCCGCCTACCGGGGTAACAATCGGCAAAGTGGCAGCAATAACACTAGTTTTTGGGAGCTAACGTGGCAAATCCTAATATTGTTAATGTATCTAATATTTACGGGAAAACGGTAGGGGCCGCACTGCTCACCACAAGCTCTGACATCGTCACCAACCCTGTTAATAGCGGTAAGGTTTTTAAACTAAACGCCATTTATGTAGCGAATATTGACGGCACGGTTAATGCAGACGTGACCGTTGCTATTTTTGACGCTTCAGCTAACGCGAGCTACCGTATTGCTCTGACAGTCACAGTGCCTTTTGACGCTACTTTGGACGTACTCAGCAAGGCTATCTATCTTGAAGAAGGCGACAAACTTACTGCACTGGCTTCTGCAGCAAACCGACTAGAGATTGTTGCGTCTTACGAGGAAATTTACTGATGCGACGCGGTAACGGCGGTGTTATTGGCAAGGTAAACGTCACCACTACGCAGGTGGCGGCAGGCGTGTTCAGCCTATTTGAAGTACAGGATAACGTCCTTGCAAACGCTTTCCCCGCCGCCGTATACCCGATTGAGTATTTAGTAGTTGGTGGTGGCGGGTCTGGGCAGCATAGTCCGTATGGCGGTGGTGGTGGCGGTGGTGGCGGTATGTTGGTTCATACCAATAAAACGGTTAATTCTGGAACCGCTTATACGGTAGTTATTGGTGCTGGGGGCAGTAACAGCAATGGTGGTAATTCATCGTTTGGTGGTGTAGCTATTGGTTACGGCGGCGGCTACGGCGCAGCCGGTAATGGCGGTTCCGGTGGCGGTGGCGGTCATTCAGGCGTTAGCGGTCAGTTTGGTGTAGCAACGCAGACCAGCATGGATGGTGCAATCGGCTACGGCAACAACGGCGGTACAAATACGTATTCAGCCCCGTTCCCGTGCGGCTCGGGTGGCGGCGCTGGAAGCGCGGGGGTTAACGGAGGTACTGGCGGTGCTGGGCGCTCGTGGGTAAACGGCGGTTCCTATGCGGGCGGTGGTGGCATGACGAACAACAACGGCGGCGCGTCTAGTGGTGGCGGAAGCGGCGGCACAAGCGGTTCAAACGGCGGCAATACTAGTGCGGCGGCAAACACGGGTGGTGGTAGTGGTGGTACTAAAAACGGTAGCGGTGCAGGCGGTTCCGGAATCGTCATACTTCGCTACCCCGGCAATCAACGCGGGACTGGCGGTACTGTAACTTCATCTGGTGGGTATACGTACCATACCTTTACTACTTCCAGCACATTCACTGCTTAACTATACGATGGCACATTTTGCAAAAGTAGATAACGGGGTTGTTACCAACGTCATTGTGGCGGAATCGGATTTTATTTCGACCCTGCCGGATGCGAACTCGTGGGTGCAAACGTCGTATAACACCCTTGGTGGTATACATCTCTACGGTGGAACCCCGCTAAGGAAAAACTACGCAGGTATTGGGTTTACATATGATCCAGTACGCGATGCTTTCATACCACCAAAGCCAGAAGGCGAATACGTACTTAACGAAGATACGTGCTTGTGGGAAAAGGTTAAATAATGCCAATCGACCAAATCGTAACAGCGAGTATCGCTAATGGCGCAGTGGTTCCGGCAGACCTTGCTCAGCCCCTGACGCTGGGTACGGCAGTTAACGCTTCAGGTACTTCGGTTGACTTTACCGGCATCCCGTCGTGGGTGAAGCGTATTACGGTGATGTTTAATGCGGTGAGCACGAATGGGACATCGTTACCCCAAATTCAACTCGGTGATTCTGGCGGCGTTGAAACAACTGGTTACGTTTCTTTAGCGAGTGCTGTTAACGCAGCAGTTGCTGCAAACAGTACAACGGGACTTTTAGTTAATGCTGCTGGAAATGCTGCATACGTTGTAACAGGTATTGTCACCATTGCGACACTTGGGTCAAATTTGTGGGTTAGTTCAACAGTTGCGACCACTGATTCGGGCGTAGGTAACTATTCAATTAGTGGTGCTGGTCGAAAAACCTTGTCAGACACACTAGACCGCGTTCGCATCACCACAGTCAACGGCACAGATACCTTCGACGCTGGATCAATTAATATTTTGTACGAGGGCTAAATAGTGTCCTACATCGGCGCAGAACCCACAACCGCAACGTTTCCGTTCGATCAATTCAGCGGCAACGGCACCACCACGGCTTTCACGCTGACGTACGCGCCAGCAAGCACGACCTCGATCATTGTTGCCATCAGCGGTGTGGTGCAGAACCCGAACACCTATTCGGTTATCGGTACAACGATTAACTTCTCCCCGGCACCGCCGACGGGTACGAACAACATCGCAGTCTTGTATCTCGGCCTGCCTGTGATCGGCGTATCTTCACCGGGCAACACTGCGTACCTATCGACTACTGACTTCACGGCAACGGCTGGGCAGACTACGTTCACGCCTTCGGGCAGCTATCAGGTTGGCTTCGTTCAGGTCTTCAGGAACGGCTCGCGCCTCGGCAACGCCGACTATACGGCTACGAACGGCACGACGGTTGTTCTGAATAATGCGTGTGTGGCAGGCGACTTAGTGTCGATTCAGGTCTTTACGTTGGTGAGTGTGGCTAACGCCATCCCACAAAGCGGCGGGGCATTTACAGGCGCAGTCTCTGGCCCAAGCTTTACAGTACCCACAGGCACGCTATACCCCATCGTTTCGGGCACTGCTGTAAGTGCTTCTGGTACTAGCGTTGACTTTACCGGCATACCGTCGTGGGTGAAGCGCATTACGGTGGTGTTTAGCGGGGTTAGTACGAATGGTTCTTCGCAAATGCAGATTCAGATCGGCGCTGCATCGATTGAAACATCCGGATATATTGGCGCGGCTTGGATTTCCAACACAGGCAATTCTGCAAACAGTACCGGCTACCTTTTGACAGCCAGTCAAGACGCTACAGAAATTTGGAGCGGGGCAGCGATACTTCATAGTGTAGGAAGCAATATTTGGGTTATCAGCGGTTCACTAGGTCGTTCTACTCCGTCGTCTACATCCACTGTGTTTGGTGGGTCTAAAACATTGTCCGGTACGCTAACGCAACTTCGAGTAACGACAGTCGGTGGGACTAACACTTTCGACGCTGGCTCCATCAACATCCTTTACGAGTGATCCATGCCAATCGACCAAATTAATACCCCCGAACCGGCAGATGAGGTGCAGCAATGACACGTGCAGTTACGTTAGCACAAGCGGCATCGGGAACCGTACTTCAGGTAGTTCAGGCGTCGATCAGTACTACGTTGAGTACTACGAGTACTAGTTATGTAGCTAGTGGCTTCAGTGCGTCTATAACACCCAGTAGCGCATCTAGTAAAATTTTTGTGCTTGCCGACATACAAGCGGCTGTTTCGGGATCGCAGGGGGTAAACAGTTCTGGTATGTACGCCGTGTACCGTAACGGCAGCTTGATTGGGGACGCATTTAACTTGCGTACGTATTCGTACGGTACTCAAGGGGTATACATTGCGGTTCCTATCCCCATCACACTACTTGATTCCCCTGCGTCAACGACAGCAGTAACGTACGCAATTTATTTTAAAACGGGTGCGTCTACCAATACGTATATTAACTCCGAAGCCCCCAGCAGTTCTTACCTAACCTTGATGGAAATCGCGGGGTAAACCATGCCACTAACTCAAGTTCAATCAGGAATGCTGGCAAGCGGCGTACCCACACGGGCACAGCTTCCGGCGGGGTGTGTTTTGCAAATTGCCACGAGTACGTTTGAAGGAGTGACTACGGGGGGTACTTCAGGTGCGCCGAATGTTATTACTAACGGCACGCAACTGTTTAGTACCTCATTCACCCCAACATCGGCTTCTAACATAATTCTTGTGCAAACAAGCACCGTCGTTATTTCTGAGGAAGCTAATAGCGGTGATATTGGGTGGCTTGCGTTGTGGGACGGCAGTACTTTTATCTGTGCCGCCAGTGGCAACGCCTTATATTCACACTATGTCAGCGGCCTCAATGTTACGCACTTGTCCCTAAACAACACATACTACGCGGGTTCAACAGCTACTCGCACCATATCTGTCCGTGCAGGGTTCAACGCTGGTACAAGCATCTATATTAATGGTGGCAGCACACCAAGCTACAACTACACCGGGGCACAGTCCCGTATCCAAATGACTATCTGGGAAATTGCGGCGTGAACCGCACCGTCCTAGCTTCCCTCGCCCTGTCAGCGTCTGCGCTGGTGGGGCTTGCTACGTTTGAGGGGTACAGCGACAAGGCGTACATACCGATCCCCGGAGACGTGCCGACCATTGGGTTTGGCACCACGGAAGGTGTGAAGCTGGGGCAGAAGACTGATCCGGTACAGGCGCTGCAGCGCAAGCTGCGGGACATCCAGAAGTTCGAAGGCGCAGTGAAGAAGTGTGTGAGAGTTCCGCTTTACCAGCACGAGTACGACGCATACTTACAGCTGGCTTACAACATCGGCCCCGGTAACTTCTGTTCGTCTACCCTTGTCAAAAAGCTAAATAGTCAGGATTACGACGGGGCGTGCAAGGAAATCCTGCGCTGGGATCGTGCCCAAGGGCGTGTAGTTAAGGGGCTGACGGTGCGCCGACAGAAGGAGTACCAACAATGTATCGGGCAATAGCTGCGACCGTGGTGCTGGGTGTCGGCTTCTTGACAGGCTGGCAAATTCAGGACTGGCGCTATACCGCAAAAATTGAGAAAATACAAGCCAGTATAGCCAAGGAACGGGAAGCAAGCGCACGGCAGCGGGACGCTGAGCAAACGCAGGCTAGGGCGAAAGAGCGCGAATTGCAAGCCAACGCCGACCGACTACGGAAGGATACAGATGTTCAGATTCGTAACATCAACGCTCGTGCTACTGCCCTTGCTAACATCCTGCGCCAGCGCCCCGAAAGAAGCGAACCTGCTACCCCCAGTGAAGTGCCCAGTACTGCCGGAACTTGTCGTGCAGCCACCGGTGCGGAATTGGCAAGGGGAGATGGAGAATTTCTTGCAGGGTACGCTGCCGACGCAGCCAAGCTCCAAGCAGCCTTCGACCAGTGTGTCGAACAGTACAACGCCGTAAGACAACAGTAAGGAACAACGATGCCTTCAACATACAGCCCAGACCTCCGCATCGAACTGATTGCTAACGGCGAACAGTCCGGTTCTTGGGGTAACACCACTAATACCAACCTTGGCACCCTTATCGAGGATGCAATTTCTGGGCTTGCAACGGTTTCCGTCACGTCTGCCGATCAAGCACTAACGGCCTTTAACGGTGCGTCCGACCAAGCGCGTTGCGCGGCGATTTCTTTGACTACACTGACGGGGGCTAACTTCGCGGTGTACGTTCCTCCGGTGACTAAGTTATACGCTATCAAAAATGCTTCTGCGTACACAGCAACCATTTATTGCTCGACGGTTCTTGGTAATACGACAGCGGCAGGTGCAGGTGTGGCTATCCCTGCGGGTAAAGCCGTGCTTGTTCGTACCGACGGTACTGATGTGGTTGAGCAGCTTAACTACGTAGCGGGCAGCCTAAATATCGGTGGTAATTTCTCTGTAACGGGCGATGCTACGTTTACTACGCAGTCACCCGGAGATAGCACAACTAAGGCCGCAACAACCGCTTTCGTAACCAATGCGGTGAATACCGCTACTGGTTCGTTGGGCACGATGTCCACGCAGAATGCCAACAACGTCAATATTACTGGCGGCACGATGTCCGGCATGACCAGCATTGCAGATACCGTAGGGAATGTCAGAAACTTACCCATAAACGATAAGACAAGTAGCTACGCGCTAGCTGCGTCGGATAACGGGCGGGTTGTCTCTATTACGACTGGTGGGGTCACTGTACCGTCTGGCGTATTCAGTGTCGGGCAATCTGTTTCTGTGTACAACAATTCTGGTTCGGTGCAGACAATTACACAGGGCAGTGGGGCAACTCTTCGCCAAGTAATTACGGGTGCCACCGGAAACAGATCGTTAACCGGATATGGGTTATGCACAATCCTGTGCGTTGCGTCCGATTCTTTTGTGATTACTGGCGCTGGGGTGTCTTAATATGACGCTTGCATCACTCCTATTTGAGAACACTCCGCTGACCGTTGACTATCTTGTAGTTGCTGGCGGCGGTGGCGGTGGTCAGGGTTATGGCGCAGACTTCCGTAACACTAACGGTGGCGGCGGTGCTGGCGGGTATATTTCTGGCAATATGCAGGTTACTCCCGGTAGTTACTCGGTAGTGGTTGGTGGCGGGGGTGGTGTTCGTGGTAACGGTGGTAACTCCTCGTTTTTTGGGTTCACTGCTATTGGCGGCGGTGCTGGCGGCAGCGCGGATAACGGCTCGGGTAGTTCTGGCGGTTCTGGGGGCGGCGCTGCGCAATTTGGCAGTCCGGGCGGGGGTGTATCCGGACAGGGTAATAGTGGTGGTTCCGCATCCGGGAACGGTGGCGGTGGCGGTGGCGGTGCTAATGTTGCTGGCGGTCTTGGGCCGGGCGGTGATGGCAAACAATGGGTTAATGGAGCATATTACGCTGGTGGCGGGGGTAGTACCTATAACTGGCCTAACGCTACATCATGGCCGGGCGGCTTGGGTGGTGGCGGTGCGGGACAAAACCCCGGCGTTTCGGGTACTGGCGGCGGTGGCGGCTCGGGGCGGTGGCAGGCGTTTAACGGCCAGCCGGGCGGTTCGGGTGTTGTGATCGTTAGCTATGTAAGTGCATTCCAAAGGGCCACTGGCGGCAGTGTGTCAGTGTCCGGCAACCGGTATTACCACACGTTTACTTCTTCTGGCAGCTTTGTCTGGACAGGTTAAGGATCGCAGTGCAGATTATCAACGACTTCGTTAAGCCGCGAGTTCAGGACAGCATAGAGCAAATGCTGCTGGGCAACAACTTCCCGTATTTTTACGTGAACGAGCGATCCATACCCCACGCGCATGACGCAAGTGATAGAACTACTGGCGAGATCATGCTAGACGCTAATACTGTTGAAGCACCGCAGTTCTTCCATATGTTTGTCATGGGTGGGCAAGTGAACTCCCCTGCTTACGCTGACATTGCACCAATTGCCAACAAGTTGTTGGATATTGTTGATGGTGACTACTTCATGTACCGCTGCAAGGTGAACATGAACTTGCTGGATAAACGGTTTGAAGGGAAGTACCACACGCCGCACATCGACAACGGGTTTGATGAACAAGTGACGGCGATTTACTACGCTAACGATTCGGACGGCGACACGTTCTTCTTTAACCCGGACGGGTCGGTCGCACAGCGCATCACGCCCAAGAAGGGGGCACTGGTTATGTGGAAAGGTAAAGTCTTCCATGCCAAATCGTCGCCGGTAAAGTCGTTGAGCCGTGTGGTCATTAACTTTAACTTGCTGCCGTATACAAGCCAACATGTCGCACTTTGCTCTGATTGACGAAAACAGCCGGGTGATTGAAGTCATCGTTGCCGAACAGGACTTCATTGATTCTGGTGCGGTAGGCGACCCATCACGCTGGGTACAGACCTCGTATAACACCCGAGGGGGCGTGCACTATGGGCAAGACGGTCAGCCCGACGGTGGGGTGGCACTGCGCGCTAACTATGCAGTAATCGGGTCAATCTACGATGCCGCGCACGATGTGTTCTACGAATCAAAGCCTGCAGCGTACCCGAGCTATGTAATTGGCGCGCCCGACTGGGTGTGGAAGCCACCAATCCCAAAGCCGGAAGAGGGTGATTACCGTTGGGATGAAGCGTCCCAGACTTGGGTACTGAGGTAGTGGTACATATGGGGCGCATAGTTATTACTCCGGACGATGACAGCTACAATGCTGCCAGTCCGACTTTTCTGGTGTATGACAGCGCCAGTAAGCAACGCATTCACACTTGTGAACAGCTACCGGTGTTGAATGCGGCCGATGTGGCCGGGCAGGGTCGTCCCACGTTTCGTCCGTTTGGTATAGCCCATGACGCGCAATACCTGTACATCGTGTCACACAACAAGTTGGCCGCGTTCGACAAGCATACGTACGAGTTTTTAAATCTGATCGACGTGCCGTTGTACATCAACACGCACGAGATGGTGGCGCATGACGGGGTGCTGTATGTTGCTAACACGGCCAATAATACGATTGGTATCTACAACCTGAATACCCGTGAAAACAAGTTCTTCGATGTAACCACTTTAGCACTAGCCGAAGCTGCCAACACGCCCGAACGTGTTGATTCACACGATACCGCGCACGTGAACTCGCTGTGCGCTGCTGATGGGAAGGTTTATTTTTGCTTGCATCATCTGGATAAGCGCCCTTCGCAGCTTGGTTACTTTGAGATTGACACCTTTAAGGCGGAGATCGTAGCCGAAGCGGGGCGGTGCAACCACGGCGTGCAGGTGATGGAAGGTGCACTGTACTCGCTGTCTACCGGCACCGGCGAGGTGGTCGAAGTGGATTTGGCTACGGGGTTGACTGCGCTGTACAAGGTAGTCGATAGCACCAAGACGTTCCTGCGCGGTTTGGATGTGGTCAACGGCAACTTAATCTTCGGTGGGTCAAATACCTACTCGGAAGACCGCGCGATTTACATGAACAATTGTTTTATAGCGCGGTTTGATACCGTAACCAAAAAAGCTGCGGTTGCCCTCAGCATCAACGACGCTTATATTATTTCGGACATGAAAGTGCTGAACTAAGGTATTCGCCATGCCCCTACAAAAACTCCAGTTCCGTCCCGGCATCAATCGCGAAGGCACAACGCTTTCTAACGAGGGTGGCTGGTTTGACGGCGATAAGATCCGCTTCCGCTCCGGGTACCCGGAAAAGCTTGGTGGGTGGGCCGCTGCGTCATACAACACGTTCTTGGGGGTCTGCCGATCGCTGTGGAATTGGGTGACGTTAAAGTCTTACAACCTTATGGGGGTAGGTACCAACCTGAAGTTTTACGTCGAGAACGGCGGCACCTACTACGACATCACCCCACTGCGGGAAACTAATACCAACCCGGCAGGGCAAATCACGCTGGCAGTTACCAACGGTTCGAACCTGCTTACCATCACAGATGTAAACGCCAACAGCTTGCAGGAAAACGATTTTGTTACGCTGGCTGGGGCGACTACGCTGGGTGGTAACGTAACGGCTGCGGTGCTTAACCAAGAGTTTCAGATCGTGTCAGTGGCTTCCAGCACTCAGTACACGGTACAACTATCGGTAACTGCGGATACCACGGCTTCATCCAGCGCCATGACCGGGCTGACTATTGCCTATCAGATCAACACGGGATTCCCTGTATACACCATCGGTACTGGCTGGGGCGCTGGCCCTTGGTCGCGTGATGGTTGGGGGTCGGGATACACCACGGGTATCGGACTGCAGCTTCGCCTCTGGACGCAATCCAACTTCGGTGAAGACCTGCTGTTCTCCCCCCGCACTGGGCCGATATATCTCTGGCAACCCGGCGCTGGGGCTACTCCGGCTTTCGCTACTCGCGGAACGCTCGTGTCCGGTGTGGACGTGCCTAGCAGCACCAACGAGATTATGGTGTCGGACTCTACCCGCATCGTGATTGCGTTTGGCTGTAATGACTACGGCGCATACGGCACGACCCCACAAGACCCGATGCTGATCCGCTGGTCAGCACAGGAAAGCTATACCGACTGGACTCCTGCAGCCACCAACCAAGCAGGTAGTTATCGTCTGTCGCACGGGTCGGTTATCGTCGGTGCCCTGCAGACTCGTCAGGAAATTAACGTTTGGACGGATGCGGCTATCTATGCCATGCAGTACCTTGGCCCGCCGTACGTCTGGGGCTTCACACTTTTGTCAGACAACATCTCGATCGCATCGTCCAACGCAATGGCAACCGCTGCGGGTGTGGTGTACTGGATGGGGACTGACAAGTTCTATATCTATTCGGGCCGTGTCGAAACTCTCCCCTGCTCGGTGCGTACGTTTGTCTACGAAGACATCAACCGCGATCAGTTCAGCCAAGTTTATGCGGGTACGAACGAAGGGTTCTCGGAAATCTGGTGGTTCTATTGCTCCAAGAATTCCACCACGATTGATCGCTATGTGATCTTTAACTACCTTGACCGTGTGTGGTACTACGGCTCGATGGATAGAACCGCATGGATTGACTCACCCCTACGGCAGTACCCAAGTGCCACGACGGGTAGCGGTTTGATGGTCTATCACGAGGCTGCGGTGGATGACGGCACTACGAACCCACCTAGCCCCATTACGTCCTACGTGCAGTCTTCGGACTTCGATATTGGTGACGGCCACAACTACGGGTTTGTGTGGCGCATGATCCCGGATATTACGTTCGATGGGTCGAATATGGCGGGTCTTTCTACCGACAGCCCACAGGTGAGTTTCACAGCACGCCCTCGCCAAAACCCCGGTGCTGCTTATGGTGCATCGAATGCGCCTACTGTTCAGTCAGCTCAGAGTTACCGGGCTACCACGACGTACAACGTGCAAGAGTTCACTGAGATCGTCTACACGCGCATCCGTGGCCGTCAGATGGCGTTCAAGGTTGAGTCCAACACGCTAGGTACTCAGTGGCAGCTTGGTGTCCCGCGTATTGATGTTCGTCCGGATGGGAGGCGTTGATGGCTTTTGTTAATACCAAGAACCCTACCCTGCCGTTTGCCCCGGTGCAGTACGACCGGGCTTACCAAGATACGCTGAACAACATCTTGCGGCAGTACTTCGCGCAGCTCGACAACTTTAATACGCAGGTGAACGAGACTACGAACTCCAACACCGTGATGAACTGGTTGAACGTACATACATAATGGCTAACTTCCAATCCATCACCCCCGTCAAGTTGGGGCAGGCTGCGATAACCACCGGGTACACAACGCTGTACACGACCGGCACGGATAAACGCGCTTTGTTGAAAGACATCTCGGTCTGCAATACTACGACTGGCTCGTTGACGTTTTATATATCGCTGGTACCCACTGCGGGAACTGCCGGAGCGGACAACGCCCTGTTCTTTAACGCTCTGATCCTGCCTAACTCCACCATACAGTGGACTGGGACACACATACTCGACGCCGGGGACACGATCCAAGTAAAAGGATCAGCGGCGGGTATTACTATTACCGCTAGTGGCGGGGAGGCAGTATGACGATCAATGTCTACACCCCGTTTAACAACACCGAAAACACCATCGGTGCGGATTGGTATACGCAGGTGGGTCGCGGCAAAGTTCCTAACGCTGCACTTGTAAGCGTCCAAGGGTACAACGCCGCAATGCCCTCCACGTTCCGTGCGGCATGGGAGTTGGCAAACACGGTAGCGTATGTATTTCCGCCCTCGGCCCTTGCGATGGCTTTTACGAGTTCTTCTGCTGAAACGCTAACAATGGTGGTGTCCGGACTAGATGCTTCCTATGCGGTCAAGACGGCTACGGTGACGTTTACAGCGAGCACTACAGGAGTGGTGACGGTCGGGGATAGTACGTTCTTCCGCATTAACCGTATGACTATTACCTCGGGCACCAGCGTAGGTAACATTTCAGCAACAAACGGTGGGGTTACGTACTCTTACATCGGTGCGGGTGCTGGTATTAGCCAAGCATCTATCTACACCGTACCGGCGGGCAGCACGTTCTTCCTGAGCCGCGCACAGGCTTTCACGACTAATAACGGTGCGCAATTCTGCTCGTACCGCGTGTACTCCCAGACGATTGTTGGTGGGGTGACAACGCCCAACATTGTCCTTACCGCGCCGTTTACTCAGTTTTACTTGTCCACCCGCGTAGTACCACGGGGGTACGCAGAAAAAACAGACGTTCAGTGGCAGCTTAGCCAATCAAACCCAGCCCCCGGCTCAATCCAGCTGGAAGGTATTTTGATTGCTAACTCTGCCCCATAACATGTATTTGTTAGCGGGGTAGCCCCGTGATACGATTCGCATAATTGACATCGAGGTGAAACTATGGGCTTTCTAGCTCCCCTTGCCGCTGGCGCTGCCGGTACTGCCGCCGCCGCTGGTACTGCCGCCGCCGCTACGGGTGCCGGTGCTGCTCTTGGTTCTGGCTTGGCTACTGGCGCGGCTCTTGGTTCTGGTCTGACCGCATCGGCGGGTCTGCTGGCTCCTACCCTTGGTGCAAGTTTAGGTGGGGCGGGTCTAGCCGGTGCCGGACTAGGTGCGGGGCTTGGCGCTACAGGTCTGACTGCGGCGGGTGGCATGTTGGCCCCGACCCTCGGTGCTTCTCTAGGCACTGCCGGTGGACTTGGCGCAGCGGGACTTGGCGGTGTAGGTCTTAAAGCTGCGGGTTCGATGTTGGCTCCAAGTCTCGGTGCTGCTCTACCTGCGGCATCCACTACACTACCTGCTGTAGCTGCTGCAAACCCCGTGACATCGCAGTTCGGTCTGGACGCGCTGACTCTCCCTAAAGCTGGCCTCAAAGCGCCCGAAGCTTTGTACGGCGGCGCTACAACCCCTGAGCTTGGCTTTGGCACTATGGGTCAAGGTGCGTCTGGTGTGGTGCCGCCCGCCACTGCTATTCAGCCTCAGTTTGCTTTGCCTTCAGGTATTAAGCCCGGTGCCGATTTCGCCACTAACGCAATGAACCTGATGCAGAACCCGTCGATGCAGGGGCTAAAGGATTATGCCGTCGAGCACCCGTATGTGACTAGTACGGCGGTTGGGCTGGGTACTAAAGCGCTTCTGAGCGGCGACGATAAAAAACCGCCCGAGCAAGACAAAGGCATGATCCGCCCCTACGAGTTCCAGAGTAGTCAGCGCCCAGAAGCTTACGCAGTTAGCCCGTTGCTTGATACTAGCGAGCGTCGTTACTTCGACAATCAGTTCGTTGCACAAGAGCCGTACGCTGCGGATTCGGATCAGGCTAAGGCCAAGAAAGCATCGGGTGGGATAGCTTCGGCGTATGCAGTGGGTGGCCCAGTCGAAGTTATGTCCGCAGCAAACGCGGTTGGTGGCAACATGGCTTACCCACAATCTCAACTGCAGACCCCTGACTACAGCAACCCGATGGTGCAACGCCCTGTCGCAGGCAACGTTATTGCACCTACCGCAGACGCGGGGGTAGGCATGTATACAGGTGAACCTCGATTTGCAAGTGGTGGCTTGTCCGATCTTGGCGGCTACTCCGATGGTGGTCGTCTTCTGAAAGGGCCCGGCGATGGAGTCAGTGATTCTATTCCTGCTGTTATTGGTAAGCGGCAGCCTGCTCGTCTCGCTGATGGTGAGTTTGTAATTCCAGCGCGGATCGTGTCTGAACTGGGTAACGGCTCAACTGATGCTGGTGCACGCAAGCTCTACAAGATGATGGATCGTATCCAAAAAGGCCGTAGTAAGTCGGTAGGTAAAGATAAAGTCGCTGTGGATAGCAAGTCAGACAAGCACCTGCCAGCATGAAAATACAGCATGTAGATGTTAACTACGCTAACCAAGTATGGCCGCAGGTGGAGCAATTCATCTTTGCGGCCTTAGCGTACCAAGACGACTACAATATTGAACACGCTAAGGTATACGTAACAAACGGCACTTGGACGCTCATCATCGCTATCGACGACGAGGGAGTAATCCACGGTGCGGCAACAATTCAGTTTTACAACCGCCCGAACGCTCGGGTTGCTTTCGTTGTCACGATGGGTGGCAAGCTAATCACAGGCCGTGAAACGTACACGCAGTTCTCTAATTTGCTGAAGGCATTTGGCGCAACGTATATAGAGGGTGCCTCGCGAGAATCAGCAGCCAGACTGTGGCAGCGTTTCGGTCTTTCGGAAAAGTACAGGGTTGTAGGAGCAAAGTTATGAACTTCTTGAAAATGCTTAAGACCGCTTTTGGTTTTAACCCGGAGTGGTTTACTTTTTATGCTGGTGGCGGCGGCTCTCAGCCTTCGAGCACTACGCAGACTACAACCACTATTCCCGAATACGCTAAGCCATATGTCGAGCGCATGCTGGGGAAGGCAGAAGCTACCACCGAGCGCCCATATCAAACTTACGGTGGGCAGCGCGTTGCAGAGTTTACCCCCCTACAGCAACAGGCGTTTCAGGGCGCTTCAGAACTAGGCCCGACCCAGCAGGTAGCGCAGGGTTCGCAATATGCGGGTATCGCTGGTATCCAAGGTTTGGGTGCAGGTCAGCGTTACGCATCCCAAGCAACTAGCCCGTATGCAACTGCGGCTTATATGTCTCCATTTACGGAGATGGCACTCGCACCCCAACTGCGTGAAGCTCGTCGCCAGTCGGATATAACTGGTCAGCAGATGGCAGGTCAGGCTGTACAAGCTGGGGCGTTTGGCGGTTCCCGGTTCGGCATCATGGAAGCTGAGCGCCAGCGCAATCTCGCGCAGCAGCAGGCCGACATCTACGGCAAAGGTATGCAGACCGCCTTCGAGCAAGCCCGTCAAGCACAGCAGTTCGGTGCTGACCTCGGCCTTCGCGGTTCGGGTCTTGGTCTTCAGGCTGCGGGTACTCTGGGTCAACTTGGTCAAACGCAGTTCGGCCAGCAACAAGGTGCAATCCAAGCGCAAGCGGCAGCAGGTGCGCAACAGCAGCAGCTTGACCAGCAGAAACTCAGCACCGCATACCAAGACTTCCTGTCTCAGCGTGGCTACGACCAGCAACAACTGGCGTTCATGTCGGACATCCTGCGTGGCGTGCCGCTGTCTCAGTCTACTCAGCAGACCTACCAAGCCCCTCCTTCGCTGGCTTCACAAGCTATGCAATTGGGTCTGGGCGCGTACGGTATGAGTAAGTCTGGCTTCTTCAAGGAAGGCGGCGAGGTCAAGGGTTACGCTGAGGGTGGGATCGCCAGCGCTGTGCCGCAAGGCTCTGTGCCTAACACCATGTCTATCGACAAACTGCGCTCGGCTTTGGGTGATATGTCGGATGAGCAGCTTGATGCCGTTGCCGCTAACGCTGGTGACGCTACGACGCTGGCTTTGGTTCAAGAACAGAAGTCACTCAACGCACGCATCCGCAACGCAGGTATCTTGTCGCGCAGCATCCCCGAGACTACTATCAAGGAAGAGATGCTGGGCGGGCTGGATAACGCCCCCGTGCCAGAGAGTTTGTTTGCTACTGGTGTGGGCGAGCAGGAAGAGCAGCCTGAAGAGATGGCATCGGGTGGCATCGTGGCATTTGCCAAGGGCAAGGAAGTAAAAGCCCCCGCAGAACCTAAGCCTGACTTTGTCCAGCAGCTTTCGGCATTCGACCCGAGCAAAGCGCTTATATCCGATGAGGAGCGCACTGCGGCTACGGAGACCGGCCTGAAGCGGTACCAAGAGTACATGGGCGCGGATGAGACCAAGCCCTTGATGGAAGAGATCCTGAAGACTTACAAAGAGGCGTATAGTCCCGAAGCACGTGAGCAGCAGAAGGGCATGATCGCTTTGAAGGCTGCGTCTAAGTTTGGCCGTCGTGGTAAGGCATTCACTGAAGAGTTGGGTGAAGCTGCTAGCGGTGTTGCTGATGATGTCCGCGAAGCGCAAAAGCTGGAGCGTGAGGCTAAGCGCCAGATGGCTCTTGCCCAACTCGACTACGCCAAGGCACAGCGTGCTGAGAAGCGTGGTAACTGGGAGATGGCTGAGAAGTACGGCGACAAAGCAGAGGCCCGCAAAGAGAAAGCCGCTGGTGCTGAAGAGCGCAAGCTGGAGAAGTTGGCTGGCATTCAGATGCAGCAAGAGCAGCTTAAGCAGCAGAAAGAAATCGGGCTGGCTCAGATCGCTGCTACCCGTGCGGGTCAGACTGACTTTAACCGTCAGGTGCTGCAGAACAAGATTGACGAGTCGATTGCGATGTTCACTACCCAAAACGGTCGTGCCCCTAACCCACAGGAACTCGCACAGATTCGTGGTGCTGCCTCTGAAGCCGCAGCTAAGCTTCTTAAGGTTGATCCGTACGGCGCAGGTAAACTGAACGTACAAGCAGAAAACGCTGTATCAGCTCGCCTCGGCAAGGATAGTGTCTATAAGGACTTGGCTCTGCAGTTGTTGACGGCCGATGCTAAAGATAAACCTACTATCCAAGCTAAAATGGACGCACGTGAGGCGCAGATCCGTGCCGACGTGCAGTCGATCGCAGGAGGCGAAGCTGCCCCAGCGCCCAAAGCAAAACCGTCACTTCAACAGTTCTTGGAGCGAGCACGTCAGGCTAACCCCGGCGTGAGCGATGCAGAGCTTACCGCGTACTACAACAAAACTTACGGTAACTAACTATGCCGATCATCGACCCGTTTATGGAGCAGCGTCAGGCTGCGCCTAATATTGTCGATCCGTTTGCTACGCCTGCACCAACCGGCATAGTTGACCCGTTTACCACTACAGAGACTCCGTGGATAGACGCGCGGACGAAGCCCGAAGCAAAGCCAGAAGAGCAGTCTGTATTCCGTCAGGTTGCCGACGTACCACTGCAGTTGCAGAAGGGCTTTGTTTCTGGCGTGCGTCTGCTGGCGGATGCGTTTGGTGCTAATACTGAGGTATCTCAGGGTCTGCGCTCGGTGGAGTCCCACATTGCCGGGCTGATGTCCGCGCAGTCCAAGCAAGACTCGCAAGAGATTGCTCGCATCATGAAGGATGCGGAGGATAAGGGTATCCTCGACCAAGTAGCTGCTGGCGTTAAAGCGCTGTCCGTTGCTCCTGTAGATACTATAGTGAACGCACTGGGTACGTCTGGCCCGGCTATCGTCGCTGGTTTGGTAGGTGGCCTCCCCGCCGCTGGTGCCATCGGTGCCACTATGGGCGCAGGTACCATCAAGAGCGCTATCTTCGACGCAGTAAACGAAGAGCTAATCAAGTCTGGCTTGTCGAAGCAAGAAGCCGAAGCGCGGGCGCTTAAGGCACAGGAGTACTTCGGCGCGAATACTGGCATGATTGCAACTGGTGCCGGCCTCGGTGCGATCGAATCAATCACGGGTGCGCAGCCTGCGATCGCAAAGCTTATCGCTAAGAACACCACTCGTAAGCTTGCGGAAGACGCGGCAGACAAGGCTGTTAAGGGTTACTTCGGCAACGCCGCTAAGACTGCCGCTAAAGAAGCTTTCCCGGAATTCCTCCAAGGTGCACAGGAACAACTGGCGCAGAACTTGGCGTTGCAGGGTGAAGGCTTTGACGTGCCGACTATGCGCGGGGTAATCTCGCAGGGCACGCTGGAAGCAGGTGCTGGTGGGGGTCTAGGTGCCGTTACTGGGGCAGTTGAGGTCGCATCGGATCGCCGCAGTGCTGCCCGTGAAGAGCAAATAATTGACCAACTGCAACAACGAGTAGAGGCCGATCTTGGCACAGCGGCACCGACACAGGAGGCACCAGATGTCACCCAACCTGCTGAACCTGTCCCCGCAGCAGTTGAGCCTAGCGTTGAATTGCCTAGCGACGGAGTTCCAGACGCTACCGGAGGAGTTGAAGCATCTCTCGCCTCTGGATTGGCTGCTGCTGGAGAACTTGTTGGAGAGCCTCTCGCTGGAGCGGCAGTACAGCCAACTGCATTAGAGATAGTATCGCCGCCGTTTGATACGGTCGAGGAAGCGCAACAAGCACTTGGTACGTTGCCTAATCCCCAAGCTTTTATGGTTACGGAGGTCGATGATGGCTTTGCCGTTGCTGTTCGTCCTACTGAACCTGCTGTTAGTGCTGCTCCTGCAACTGAAGCTGTAGACAGACAGCCGCCTATTGTGCGGTACCGCGCTGAGGCAGAAAAAATAGAAGCTCGTTTACCTCCTACTCCAGAAGGTATGACTAGGTTATGGCGGGGTAATAGAGAGGGTGAATTAGGTAAGAATCCGCAGTTTACTAATGATCTAGCGGGTATCGCGCTCCCGTTTCGTGATGCCTATAAAGGCCCTCTAAGTTACGTAGATGTCCCTACTGAACTCGTAAATTCTTACGTAAACACAGGCGTAGCCGCAGAGAACGCCGAATTTATCTTGCCCGCTGAAATTGCTGCACGGGCTAAAGAAGTTACCCCCACGGAATCGAGTGTTGGTGAAGCCCCCGAAGCCGTCCAAGCGGAAGAAGAAAAATCGCAAGAACCTGCACCTGCAGATACCACAGTAGCGAAAACAGAAGAAGCTGCTGATGCTCTTGCCGACGCACAAGTAACCGCCACGGTAAACCGCACTAATCCAGAGGCGCAGAAAGAGCAAATGCGCCGGAATAAGGCGCTGACCACTACAGTTAGCAAACTACTAGCGAACGTTCAAAAGCTATCCGAGCCGGTAACTCCGGAAGCTATGGAAGCTAAGGGTACGCCGGATGAGCGGACTATCGCCGTTGCAGAAGCTGCGAATGTGGTTCGGCAGATTCAGCTCAACCAAGCTAAGCAAGCGCTGTTCTTACTCTCTAAGCGGAAAGACTTAACGCAGTCGAACGGGAAGCCGTGGAAAGCACGGCAGATGGCTATTGATGCTGTCGCTAACTTCACACCCGAAGAACGTGCTGAGCTTGAGGAAGTATATGCGCAGCGTGCAGCAGAAGAAGGCGTTACTGTTCTTAAGTCTACGCGTATACCTATATCCGCTACGTCTGCGCCGGATAATGCCTTCACTACGTTCACGGACGCCCAACAAGCCCTGCGCCACATCATGCAGGTGGGTAATGCGTTCGAGAAGCTGCTGGCTAGCCGTCTGCTGAACTCGGTCAAGGGTGTGAAGTTTGTTGCCGTCGGGATGGATACCAAGATTCCCGGCGTGGTTGCGCGTGCACTCAAGGACACTACGCAAGGCGCGTACTACAAAGGCGTTATCTACGTCCACGACACTTCGTTCGGTGATACGCAGGGCATCAACAATACCGTTGTGCTTCATGAGGCACTGCACGCAGCTACCACGCGCAAGCTTGCGTATGCGCAAGAACTGATCGAGTCAGGTGAGAACTTAGACCTGCCGTTGCAAACGTTTGTCACGACGATGCAGCGGGCCATGAAGCGGGCGGAGACTATCTATCTCAAGGCGCGCGAAGCCAAGCGCACCGTCCCATATCTGGACAACCTGTACAAGAACGGTGCCTTTACAGACATCAACGAGTTTGTCTCGTATGGCCTGACTGATCGGGTCATGCAGTCTTTCCTGAGTAACATACCGGGCGAGATTCCGGGCAAGTCGCTCTTCACGCGCTTCGTTGAGGCGGTGCGCAAGCTGTTCAATATAAGTGAGCAACAACAATCGGCTTTCCAAGACCTGCTGATTACCACTGACGCGGTGCTGAGCGCCAAGATTTCGCCAGACGCAAACCTCCTGCAGACTACGCCGGATGAGCTTAAGGCCGCGAAGAACAACGGTAAGAAAGCCAAGAAGACGTTCGACGATAAGCTGAAGCAGCCGCTGTCTGCGCCAGAGAAGTCATTGACGGCCATCGGTGAACTGATTGGTACTCGTAGCTGGGGCGACTTTAAAGATACGGTCTCGGACATCTACAACGGCACGAAAGATCAGCTGCGCCGTCCGATGCTAGCTGCCCTGACTACGCGTCAAATTCTAGAACTCCAAGCCGCTAAGGAAATGACGGATGCGGATGGTAAGCCGTTGCTCGATGACGTGCTGCGCCTCGCTGAAGACATGAGCGGTGCCAAGATGGAGATGCTAGACGAGACCGCTCGTATGGCAAAGGAATGGCACGAGTGGCAGAAAGCCAACCCGGCTAAGTACCGCACGCTGAACCGCCTTATCCACCTCACCACAATCAACCAAGTAGACCCGTCGATTACGCCAGAGAAGTCAGCCACCCTGACCAATATGTACGAGTCGCTGGGTGCGGACGGTAAGGCGCTGTACGGCAAGATACGTGACTTCTACAAAGCGCGGTTCCTGCGGTATAAGCAAATCCTCGTTGATCGGATTGCTAGCAGTGGTGTGGACGAGGAAACTCAAGCCCAGCTTACAGCTCAGCTGGATAAAGACTTCGCCAAACTGCCCGAGCCTTACTTCCCGCTGGTTCGTGAGGGTAAATACTGGGTGCGTATCGGCAACCCCAAGAGTCCGAGCATGGAGTACTACATGTTCGAAGACCCACGCGAGCGTAACTTCTTTGTTCGCCAGAGGGCTAAAGAGCTTGGTATTTCGCTGGAAGAGCTAAAGGGCGATCCCACCCAGTTTGCTATGGGTGACAACTACATGGAAGCAATCAACGAGGGCATGCGCTCCTCCAAGATGCTCAAGGAAGTTGTGTCTGCTGTAGACGGGGCTACCTTTTCTGCACTCAACGAAGAAGATGCGGCTAAGCGAAAGGCTGAACTGCGGGATCAGATTTACCAGTTGTACTTCTCCACCCTGCCAGAGCAGAACTTCCGTAAGCACTTCCTACATCGTAAGGGCACGGCGGGCTTCCGTGCAGACGCTCTGCGTAACTTCGCTAAGTCTAGCTTCCACACCTCGGTGCAGCTTGCCAAGATTGAATACGGCGACAAAATCCGCAAGGCTCTGGCACGTGCGTGGGACGCAACTGAAGGTAAACCACAGCGTGAGTATCTGTTCAAGCCCGTCCATGACGAGATAAAAGACCGTATTAACGCGGTGCTTTCTCCGGAGCCATCTAACGCATTTGCTACGCGCCTAGCCAACACGCTGGGTACCGCTAGCTTTGTTTACTACATGAGCGCACCGGCCTCGGCTATCACCAACTTGACCGGTCTTGCGATCTTTGGCGCGCCTGTGCTTAACGGTGAGTTCGGCCCGAAGGCTAACTTGGCACTCGCCAAGAACATGAACATCTTCAAGGCTGTGGGTGTTAAGGATAAGGAAGGCAAGTTTACTTTCCCGACCCTGCTTTCCAAGCTTACCGGCCATCGCCAGCAAGCGTTCATGGAAGCTTTGCGCCGTGGCAAGATCGACACCACGCTGACTTACGACACGCTCCAGCTAGCACGCACGCCGTCGGATAAGTATAGTGGTTCTACGATGACTGCACTTAACGCTATTGGTTATCTGTTCCATCACAGCGAGAAGATCAACCGCGAAGTCATGTTCATGTCGGCGTACGATCTGGCCTATGACCGTGCGAAACAAAGTGGTCGGGACGATAAGACTGCCTATGAAGAAGCAGTGAACGAAGCGTCGCGCCTGACAGACGAAGCGATGTTTGACTACTCGGAGTTCAACAAGCCGCGCATCTTCCGGGGCAACCTTGCTCGCGTGGTGTTCCAGTTCAAATCGTTTGCGCAGCAGACTTCGTTCTACCTGATTAAGAACTTCAAAGAGATGTTTGCGGGGGCTGATCGCGCCACTAAAACTACTGCAGCTACCAAGCTTATCGGTACGCTGGGTATGACCGCTATGTTTGCAGGTTCTATGGGTTTACCACTGGTATCCGTGCTTGTCTGGGCTATGTCCCTTGCATCTGAAGATGACGAAGATCCAGAGAAGCGTAACCCTAGGTTGCGGTTCCGTAACTGGCTGCGTGAAGAGTTTGGTGAGAATCTTGGTCTTGCACTTGAGCGTGGCCCGGTCTCGTGGGCTACTGACGTTGACTTCCATAGCCGCGTTAAGCTGGATCAGCTGTGGTTCCGTGAGATCAAGCAGGGTAAGACAGAACCTGAAGCACTTACCGAGTTCATACTTAACCTGATGGGCCCAAGCGTCGGTCTTGGCCTTAACGTAGCGGAAGCTCTGCGTCGTATAAATACCGGCGATGTGGAGCGTGGCATCGAGATGCTTCTCCCGGCTGGTGTGCGTGGGTTTGCTGCGGCTATGCGGATGAATGCGGAAGGTGTGCGCACCCTCAAGGACGACAAGGTTGTATCTCGTGACGAGCTTAGCGCTAAAGAGATAGCTGTTGCCGCTACTGGATTCGCCCCGACGAAGGTAGCGGCTATCCAAGAAGACGTATCTCAGGCACGTGCGGAACTGGACAAGGTGAACAAGGAACGCGCTCAGGTGCTGACTATGTTCAAAGACCTGTCGAACAAGTTCACGCCTAGCCGTCGGGATGCTGCTGTTCGTGCGCTGAAAGAGTTCAACAAGAAGAACCCGATGGTTGCTCTGGATGCAGACACCATCATCGACGCAATCGAGCGCAATATCGAAGCTGGCGCTACAGCAGTTAGGGGTATCCGGACTACGGAGAAGTTGCGCCCCATGCTAGATAAGATACTGCCACCAGACCCGTACGGCAGAAAATAAAAAACCCCCGGCACAGGGGAGTATGCCGGGGGCAGTCCTACGAAAGGAGAAAGCGACAGCTACGAAGGAGCTAACTTCAAATAACTGTCGCGTCGAGTATAGCTCACGTCCTCCAAACCCGCACCCCTTGTATCCCATCTTGAATAACTACTTTTGTCACGAAGGAAACTTTTAGTCGCTTCATGACCTTTGTAATATCCGCAATAGCTTGGACGGGGTCGAGGCACGGGATAAAGATAGACATGCCGGGCTTAAACGCTTTCCAGTTGATCTGGTAGCTGACGTTCTCCACCCTCATTCGGTATCTCCACAGGTACAAAGTTCTCCACGTCGAAGAAGTCGGTGCGGCTGCAGTCGAACTCCAGCACATATACAGGTGCGGAAACAACCTTCATTCCGGTGCCGAGTCTCCTAGTGACACGCCCCTTGAACACACCGTTCTCCCCCAACTCCCGCAGCACCTCGGTGTAGCTGATCTGCCGCTTGACGCAGTCATCCTTGAAGCTTGTGGCTTGGATGTACAACTTCTTGGTATCCGGCTCATAACGTACAGTCAGGGGGCCTCTAGGTTCGAGCAGGGGGGCTGGGCTTAGCGCGGTACGTGCGTCGGCTTCGCCATTGATAACCAGAGCATGCTGCACGTGGCGGTTGATGTAGTCACCAAGCACCGTAGCTGCGCCGTCCAGCGGAGCGTCATTGTCCTTACGGAACTCGCGGATGAGGCCGCATGCCCACTTGTAGACTGCCTTCATGTCGTAGTCGTGCAGACCCAGTGCCTTAGCAATCAGACCGCCTGTGATGTTACAAGCAACCACCGCCGACCAGAAGCGCTCACGTTGCGTAAGTTTCAACTCTTTGTCGATCTTGGCCTGTGTAGCCAACAGCAGCCGCATAGCCTCTTCTTTATTGCAGATAAGCCACTTGGCGTACACGCCACCCGCCGTGCCGTAGTTCTCGCGCAGCTGATGGTCGAACATCTGCTTACCCTCTTCCACGCTGATGACATCGGTGTACTTGATCTGATACTCCAGCAGTCGCATCATCTCGCCGTCCGGACTAGCCTTCAGGGAACCCAGCTTTTGCGCGAAGTGTGCGTTGGCTGAGCACAGTGACATCGTCTGCCAGAACGTCGTGTTGACTCGCAGTTCGTTGCTTGCTGCTTTGACGCGGTCTTTCCAGCGGCCCTGAGACATCGCGTATGACATATCCGAGAACTCCTCGGCGGTCATGTTGGTGATCTCGTCCATCGTAAACGGCAGATGGTTCATCACACCCAGACGCAGCATCTTGGCGTTGATCGTGTCCTTCGGGATAGACATCAGGCCGTCAGGGTGCCCCCATACGCTGTTACACATAGCCAACGTCGTTGACTTACCCGAGCCGGAGCCACGGAAAACCAAGTTAATAATCGCGCCCTTCTGCCCGGTGAAGCGCAAGAGTGGTGAGCCAAACGCAGTAAGTGCAGCGAACGCATTAGGCTCCATGCCCGGACGAGCGTAGAGGTTGAATACTTCTTTCCATTTTTCAAGCGAACCAGACTCCACCACGTACGGCGCAATGTGTTTGGTAGCCGTAGACGGGGGGCTGTGATACTCCCCATCGACCGTGATCTCCCTGTCGCCAAGGATGAACTTGCTGTCGTTATCCACCCATCCGAATTGTGTTCTCATGACTTCTGCTTTCTTCGTGATCTGTATTTCTTTTGCGCAACGAACTAGAAAGTCAACGATTGAATCCATCTGCGGCCCACGAGCAAGTACGCCCTGTGTAGCCAATAGCTTCTTTGGTTCATCTTTCCCCGCCAAAGCTGAAGCCGGTATGCTGAACTCCTTGATGCCGTCGTGCGGTAAGTGCAGTCGAATAAGCGCAACCTCTCCAGCGTCAGGGTCGTACATCCGCTTGACCACGTACAAGTCATGCTCGTATACCAGCAGGGGTTCTTCTTCCTCTTTCAGCTGCTTGTAGATGCCGCCGCCTTTCCCACGGAAATATGGGAACGGGAACTCCGGAATAAAGACCGGTGCAGCTACACCCTCTTCGACCTCGACCTCGACTTCATACTGCCCATCCGTCGCCTCAGCCTGTGCTACTTGCTTGCCGAGCATGATGGGGGACGTGATCTTGCCCTTGTGCTGGCAATCGGTGCAGCCACCCGGATTCCATCGCTCAAACGTCTCGCAATGATGGGGGCCACCCGTTGTCTGCAGGTTGTAGACTTTCTCATCTACTTCAGCCGGGTCGTACTCGGGGTACCTATTTGACAGCTTGTGCGTCGCTGTATGGGAGTCCTCGCAGAAAGCCGCGATAGACAGGCCGGAGCGCCACAGGTTGTAGTCAATACTGCCTTGGTTCTGGTAACAGTTAAGCAGTTGATTGCAGCCTTCGCCCGCTGCCGTTTTCATCATGATCGTCTTGAACGATGATGTACGGTTCTTCATAAGAGCCATAGTCAGTGCTGACGGCGGGCCCTTACGTTTAGGCATGTATTGTTTCGGCTGGTTGACCGGTACACCGATGATCTCAACCAGCTTTTCTACGGAAATCGGGTTAGCCTCGGAGATTACATCCACGGGCTTGGGCGGGTTGTCCTTAAAGTTCAAGGTTCCCGGTACGCGCAGCACCCGCGCTGCGTCGAACACAGATGGGTCAACTATCAGGCTGTGTATATCGCACAGTTCTTTCATCCTAAGTGCAAGCGGCCACCACTGGTCTTTCTCAATGGTTTCAGTCAGCGGCCAATACACATGGATGCCACGCCCGGAGTTAACTAGGACAGGCTTGGGGAGACCTACTGTTTTGCAGAAACGCTGAAGCTCTTGCAGACCCGTCTGCTGGTCGATATACCCATCTATCTTGCCTGTCTTTGGGTTAGGCTCCGCCTTAGTCGGGCCGCAGTCAATATCAAGCCATACCGACTTGAAGTACTTAGCGTTCTCGGCCTTGCGGTTCTGCCCTGTCTCGAACTTGGCGCACCCGAAATACACATCGCGTTCGCCATCCAGATAGTCACGGGCTATATCGTCTGCTTCTTCTCTAGTTTCTACAAGTCTCTGCCAAGCTACTTCATCCTTGATACCGATGATGCAGATCCACCCTTTGTCAGGCAGTACGGCATCTAACAAGTCGAATGTAGCCATGTCTCGTTCTTATAGGGTAAAAAAGGGGGGCATAGTGCCCCCCAAGGCTGCGCTTCGCGCTGTTAACCTGCGTAACGTTTAATCAGCTTCTGAATTTCGGCGTAGTACTTAGCGTTAGGTTTGCATAACCCGGTGAACCAGTTGTACACGGTTGCCCGAGTAACGCCGAGCGCCCCAGCCACACTGATTACTGGCACGTTCTTCTTTATGCAAACCCGACCAAGAGCTACGCCAAGCGACTTGTTGTCAGCTTCTTTATTGCGTTCTACAAGTCGTTGGCTGTATCCGTAGCTCATTACTACTCCTTAGTCGTCGGTGCTCCAGTCGCTAACCACGTCAGCCAGCGACTTCTTCTGCGCGTCAGAGACTTCAGCTTGCTTTTTACCCGCGCGTTTGACCGGCTCCGCTACTTCGGCTTCAATTTCTTCGACCTTGGCAGCTTGCTTCGGTGCGTTCTCAAACGCTTCGTCTTTACCGTCCTTGTCTTGCGTATCGACTTGGTAGACGGACATCTCTACAGCCTTCTTGGCCTCGGCGGACTCCATAGCTTCCGCAACAATTGCTTCCAACTGCGGATACTTAGCGACGAAGTCCACTGCCTTGAACAGCACGGTCTGGTTGTCGTTGTCTTCGTTGAAGCTGATCTCCGTCACGACCGACTCAAGGTCACTGCCGTTAGCGAAGATGTAGTCGATATACGCATTGAACGGGAAGGTGTGGTTGCTGCCCTTACCGAAGATCGACTTAGCCGACAGCTGCATCTGGTACACGTCACCAGCCACGTTGGTATCCAGATCATCTGGCAGGATCACAGCGATACGGCGACCGTAGCGGCATGCTTTGGTGTTGCCTTGACCCGAGCCAGCGATGTTTTTCGGGCAGGTCTCGCACGACTTGCCTTGTGGGGCCTTCACACTAGCGTCAGGGTTACGGCCATCCGGCGACCAGCAGTCAGGCGGTGCAGCCTCAGCGTTCGGGTCATAGGTCTTAGCGTAGAAGGTACGCGAGATGTCTGCAGCAGCATTGACGATCACAACCTTCAGCGGCGACTTCAGCTTGCCTACTTCCTCGCCGTTAGCCAGACGACGCAGGATGCCGTTCTTGGCGACGATGCGCTTCAGACGCGACTTCTTCTGCAGGGCTTGGGTCAGTGCGGACGGGGTCTTCTTAGCCGACAGTGCGACTTCGCCAGACTTAAAGATGGAAACTTCGTTGCTCATTTGCTTCTCCTTACGGTAATTTTGTACTTACTATCTGACATCAACCCCTTCGGCAGCCTGTCAGGGTTTTCTTCTAAGAACTGCTTCATGTTGCCTTGATGAATGCGCTTCTCAAACAACCCATACGCATCGTTTTCTTGCACAAACTCGTAGAAAGAATCCCAGTCGTTTGTCCAGAACCTTGTATCGACTCGGCGCATGATTGTGCCAACCGGAGTCTTGATGCTGTCTGCGTTGTTCTCTTTGCAGACATCAAGCATCTCGCCGGAGATAATGTTCAACTGCTCCTCCAGCTTCGCGTACTCTTCTTCGAACTGCCGTTTTAATTCGTCCCGCTTATCACGGATTTTTATGTATATCGCTACCAGCTTGTCTGCTGGAAAGTCTTGCAAGTCCATCGTAGCTCCTTCGTAAAGTGTGGGGTCACTGAGGCGAGGTGCGATACTACCCTAAAGGATTCCCCAGCCCCCACTGCGGTAGTTATTAGCGCCACCCACCGCTTGGCTAGTCACACATCAATTGCAATAGGTATGGCAGTTGTTCCCGTAGGAATCACAGCAGGTGGTGCAGTAGACAAACTTACCGTTTACTTGGTACGAGTGCGACGTGCATCCTGCGTAGGCAAGGCTTGCGGAAGCGAGTGCCCAAACTGCGATGAGGTATTTCATGTTAGCTCCTTCGGTGGTCGGGAGACCTAATATACACCCTCCCTTGACAATGTCAAGCATCTTCTTTTAATTCTTGTCTGTACAAGTCAACTATTTTTGTGTGGTTCGCGATGTTGTTGCGCAGCATACGGTACAGCCGGGTCTCAACTTCGCTTCCTTTGATATGCACAATAGTCATCGCGTTTTTCTGGCCGGGGCGGTTGATACGTGCGTTAGCTTGCAAGTAAGTTTCCACACTGGTCACTGGTGCGTACCAGATGATTGTGTCTGCCGCTGTCAACGTAAGTCCGTGCGATGCCGCTTGTGGCTGGATGATTAGTACCTTTGGTTCCTTCTGCTGCTGGAACTGCTGAATGACATCGTTACGCTTGTTCACGCTAACCTGACCGCTAATGATGTCACAGGTGATGCCACACTTAGTAAGATGTTGTTGAAGAAGCTCAATAGTGTGCGTGAATGGCACGAACACCAGCACCTTATGACTTGCCTCCTCAATAACTTCTTGCACGACGTTTAACCTGTTGCTTACGTCGAACTCAACCACTTCGCGGGAGTCGGAATATACAGCGCCACCAGAGATCTGTAACAGCTTGTTAAGGTTGACTGCGGCGTTAACCGACGATACTTCCTCGCCCCCTGCGCTAATCATCATTTGCTGCTTGAGTATCTTGTAGTACTTAGCTTGCTGCGGGGTAAGCGGCACTTCACGCTCTAGGTACGTAACCTCCGGCAGGTCAAGGCATTGCGCTTTCTCGAACCGAATCGCAGGTTGCAGCACGTTGTGTACAGTTACTTCAGCATCTTGGCGCGGCACCCAACGGAATTGGCCTACCTTCTCCATGACCTTGTCGCGGAACTGCCCGTAGAACTTAGGTACGCCGTCTGGGTTAACTAGCTTGGCAAGGCCATACGCATCTGTAGGTGCTTGTGCTGCTGGAGTACCTGTAAGCATCCACAGCCATGTGTCGGGGGTCACGATAGACTTCAGCGTCTTCCATCGCGCTGTCTGCATATTCTTGTAGGCACTGGCTTCGTCCACAACGATCAGGTCAAAGCCGCCGTTAGCTACCTCGTCCTTAACAATCTCAAGTCCGTCGAAGTTGATGATGACGAACTCTGCTTCGCTATTGACGATGGCTTTGCGCTGCTCTCGCTTACCGTAGGCGATGTCACAGCTACGATGCACAGCGAACCGGAACAGGTCTTGTTGCCATGCCGACTTCATGATCGACAGGGGGCAGATGATAAGCACTCGTCGGACTTTACCCAGATTCATCAGGTAGTCTGATGCCCAGATAACTGCGGCGGTCTTGCCCGTACCTTGCTCGTTGAAACAGAAAGCTTTCTTACGTAGCGTCAGGAATGCAGCGGTATCCTTCTGATGCGCAAATGGGGAGAACTGCCCCGGCCACTCGTAGTCGCGGTCAATGGTTGACGGCACGTTCTTGATGTTTAGCTTGGCAAGCTCTTGCACTTCGTCCAGTCCAAAATGCACTGCGACATCATGCAGGTCATCAGGTAGCCGTCCGATAACTTTGCTCTTGCTGATCTTCTCCGTAATCAAATGCGGTCGCCTTGTACGGATAACGATGACTTTGTTGTCTACGATTTGCATTTGATCTTTACCATATCCCGCGCTAGGTCTACGTCCATTGACGCTGTATCATTCAGCAGCTTATATGCCGGGCGTATTACGTCGTGGTATTGCGAGTCCATCATTACGTCGTATCGAGTCACCCAGTCCGAACCTAACAATGTTAGCCAGATGGTACGTGCTTCTTCGAGAGTCATTTCTTTGGCGCGTTCTTCTTGACTGTATGGTCACTGTTGCGGCTGAACGAGCGGTTCTTTGATGCTGGCTTGGCACGTAGATTAGATACTGCGTTGGTGCCACCCTTCGACAAAGGCTTAACGTGGTCAACGTCCTTACCCTCGATGTCCATACCCGCAGCTTTAGCGATGCGCCGTGCTTTGTTGTTCTCACTGCGCTTCTTGATCTGCTCAGGTTTACCGTTGTACTGCTCGTACTCTTTCTTGTACGGGCGGGGTTTGTTTACGTACGGCATGACTAGCCCTTTCTGTTATGACTGCACTCAGTAACCGGGCAGAACCTACACAGCGGCCCTGACACCGGGTTCCATACATCATTCTTCATAGCTGCTTCAAGCCGAACTAGCTCCGGCTCCATTACATTCAGGTACGACGACTTCATCATGAATTCGTGTTCCTTCTTTACGATCTCTTCGCTGACTACAAACAGCAACGCAGACTTGATCTCAAACACTTCTGGGAAATGCGTGAAGACTGCACCGGCCAGTAGGTCAAGCTGCTTGGTATCGGCATACTTGGCGTTCTTGCTCGTCTTGTAGTCCACCAGATACGCGGTGTGCTTCTCTTTGTTTACGATCAGCAAGTCGGCTATGCCGCGCCACCAAACGTCTTTGGCAAAGAAGTCACACGCCACGAAGCGACCATCCCTCTTTGCCACGCCCAGTTTGATCTCGCAGTGCTTTTCGCCTTCAATACGCTTGAGAGCTTCCAGTGTCGGCGCGATAAACGCAAACTTCGGCGGTATGGGAGTGCCACTCTTAATAAAGTTTTCTGCTGCTGAATGTAGCTCCTTGCCGTAAATAGTCGCGGTTGAGTCTTCATCCTTGTAGTCCTTCTTGACGCGCATGTGGAAGTACTTCTTCGGGCACTGGTCGAAGGTTTTGATGCTGCTGTATGACCACGCGGGAACCATTAACACTCTCCGTAACTTTTACCAAACCCAGACTCGCAGCTTAGCGGCAACTCAGGTGCCCACTCCGGTCTGATTTTCATGCTCATCTCCACGAACTCTCGCGCAGTCTCCACCTCACCCTCGGGTACTACGCAAGCAATAGCATCGTGAACCGTCATGACAACTTTGTATTTTTTAGCGACCATCAGCATCTGCTTGCCGATTGCTATTCGGGCTAGGGCTTGGCAGACGTTCTCCACCACCTTCCCGCCGTATATCCTATTCGGTATAGTCGCTTTACCCCGCTTAGTATCGTAGACCATTTCAGTCTTGCCGTCACTATTCTGGACGAGCCGCAGGTTGGGGTACTTGATATACATGCCGTTCGGCAACAGCAGTCCACGGCCACCATGCACTTTGATAATCCCACCACGTCCAAGCTCACTTGACTGGTTGGCGATCAGCGTCTCCAGTGCTTTCCCTGACTCACGCCATAGCTGCGGAATGCGGGGGTATGTCTCGCGGTAAACATTAATAATACGTACACACTCTTCCTCGGGCATGTCCACGCCGAACACCTTCAGCTGCGCGCGGAACTTCTTACCGCCCATGCCATAACCTGCGCCAAGAATAGTTGTTTTACCGACGAATCTTTCTTCTTTGGTAATGTCTGATTCGGGCTTCATGTAGATAGCCGAAGCCATCTTCTTGTACACATCCTCGCCCTTCTCGAACGCCTCGACGAGATCGTCCTGCCCAGCCAGCCACGCCAGCGTCCGCGCTTCGATCTGCGAAGAGTCGGAGTCAATCATCATGTAGCCTTCGGGGGCTAGGATGGCGTGTTTAAGTGGGGACTGACGGGGTAGGTTCTGCATGTTGACTTTATCGTCACCACCCCAGCGGCCAGTGTGCGCAGCGTAGTAACGCAGTGGGATAGGCAACGTGCCACGAGAAGCGATCTCGATAAACCGCTGAGTGCGGGTCTCCTCAAGCGTAGACTTAACGCCTAGCCTAGCAGCCACAATGTGCTGCACCAGTACGTTCTCGTGCTCAAGCAAAGCTTTAAAAGCTTCGTCAGTTTTTGAAAATGCGTAAGTCAGTTTGCCCGTGGTTGGACTTACCTTCATGGGAACACTCACGCCCAGCGACTCCAGCACTGTCGCCAGCTTGGGGTTGCTCATCAGGTCATCCTTCTCGATGAGCATGCGAGCCATTAGCGCTTCTTTCTTAGCCTTAACTGCGCCCAAGTGCCCGTGCAACATAGTGGGGCTCAATTCCAGCACCGGCTCCGAGAACATCCGGATGGTCAGGTCGATCAGTTTAAGTTCGTCCTTGTTGAAATTCTGCGCGAGGATCTTGAATAGCTCAAGCGTAAGCACACAGTCGTTCTTGCAGTACTCGCCGTATGCAGTCAGATCGTCAGCGGTAAAGTCCGTGCGGCGCTTACCCAGCGCGTTGACTACTTCCGTGCCTTTTTCCCCAAGCGAATAATACTGGGCAAGAGCGGCGAGAGACCCACCAACCTCGATGGTGTGTACAGCACGAGCCATGCTAAGCGTATCAAGCCAACCCCGAGGGCGAATATCAAAGCGCCAATTAAGAATAGCGGCGTCAAAGATAGCGTTATGAGCAACGACGAGATGCTTATCGAGTTCCAGCGAGTCAAGAAACTTTTTGATGCGGTCTCGTGTACCTGATACCCACACTGCTTCTTTGCCATCTTCTTTTACTCCTACACCAATGGTCTCAAATCTAGGGTCACGGATGTACTCCTCCGTGGTCATCTTTGACAGGCTGTACTCCCTGTCGTAATACGTCTCAAAGTCGAGTGCGATTATTTTCACAAGCCAAGCTCTCTTTTAATTTTCTGTATGAACGAAGGTGAAGGTTCAGCCTCAAGTGTCCCTGTCCCTGTTCCTGTTACTGCGATATTGTTTGTCGCGTTTACCCACTGTCCGGGTTGTATAAGGCCATTCAGGGGGTTTTTCACGACGAGCGGTTGGTTCCGAAGCATCTGTTCCTGTTTGTATCTCAGTGCCCACAAATCTTCTTCCTCGCTGTCATCCAGCAGCTTCTTCATCACAAAATCATGGAAGCTTTTCTGCTTAACCTTCTGGTAGCCGCCCCATATTGCACGGATTTCTTCGTCGGTCATCCAAGGCTCTGCCCTGCGTTTGTCGGCGGGGTTAAATATGCGTTCCTCCACTACTCCTAGCACGTGCTCCCATTTCCTGTTGCCGTGCGTAAACTCTTCGGGGTGTGACTCCATACGCTGTAGCAATAGCGCTACGCCTTCTGATAACTTGGGTTGGGCTGGTATCAAACCAGTGGGGGTTTTATGTTCACTCATGTGTTAGCTCCTTCAGTAAAAACTCTAACAATGTTAGGTCTTCTTTGACCACCATCGCCATACCACCAGCTTGTTGTATTTGATTGATCTCACGCTGCTGCAGTGCAGTAGGTTCGTTCTTGCCCGCCTTGCATTCGATAGCTAGGAATCTGCCGTTGATGCAGCAGACTATGTCCGGTACGCCTGAGCGTCCGTAGCCATGCGTAGCTGGGAAGAAGAAATAGACACCGTACTGCTTAAGCAGTTTGACTACGGCGAGTTTGACTTTTGCTTCGGGTGTAGAGGCCATGCCCTGAGTGTACAGGCATGTTTGACTTTGTCAAGGGGGGAGGGGACAAAAAGACGAAAAAAAGGCACGGGCTGAGCCGTGCCTCTAGTGTAGCAAGAGAGTGCGTTATGTCAACGCTTTGATCTCGCGGTCAAGATACCAGCGAGCCTTCTCAAGGTCTTGCTTGCGGTTGCCTTTGTGGTCAGCACGGGTGATGTACTTGACCACGTTGCCGATGTTGTAGTTCAGCTTCTTGGCCTCGATAAAGTCTATGGTCTCGATGCCACCAACCTTATAGTGCGGGGGGTGATTGACCAGATCGACAACACTTTTATTACTCGCTGGGTCAATCAGCTTCGCCTTCGGTGGGCGACCACGCCGCTTCGGGGGGGATGTAAAGACCGCACCACCTACAATATCTTTTCTTAGCTTGTATCTCGCCGCGTAGACTGAGCCCACTTTCACTCCGGTCACTTGCGCCACTTCTTTCACGCTGGCGTTGGGGTACTTGGCTAGGTAGTCGCGTGCTGTCATCTTCGTCATGTTTAGCTCCATTCGTAATTGCATACTGCTCAAGAACTTCGCGCATCTTAGTGCTGCTGTTATCGAAGCTCTGCTTAAAATACTCAAGAACATATACCGGTATGCGTATGCTCGTGAGCGCATGTCGAGGCTTTTTGCCGGGGCCCCTTACCCGTCTTGCACCTGCTTCGTCAGGCACGGCTGGGCTCCTGTCGTGATCTAACTTTGTTAGCTTTAGCCGCCGCTTCTTTCTCCTGCTTACGTATGCGATACCGTAGGGCGATCTGTGCGCGTGTCAGAGACCTGCGGGGTTTATCTACCCCTTCGCCTAGCACATACACCGGGGTCACATCCCTACCCTTGGTGTCAGTACGCCAGCTGTAAATGTGCACCACGCCGTTCTTCTTAAAGCACCGCATCAACCCTTGGGCATTAACGATGTGCATGCCAACCTTTTCAGAAATCTCATGCGCAGACACTGGTCGTTCCATGAGCAGCTTGAAAATCTTGGCGTACATATCTTGGTTAACTTTGCGCTGCGTAGCCATACCCCTCTCGCTCAGTCATTTGGTTTCCCCTTAATTAGGTCGATCATCTCGGCATAGGCGTTGCGGCTATGCTCGTGTGACTTAGCATGCACCATCTCATAGGCAACGTCGTACACCTTCCCTAGCCTACGCAGCAGCCGCGCTGCGTCATTGTCCATCTCGCTACGAGCATGGTCGTTCAGATAGTCGGCAAACTTATCTGCTTGTTTCACGAGTTCTTCTCCTTCAGTTTGGCTTCGATGGCAGCTACTGTCTCATCAAAGCTAGGTGTCTTGCGCACCAACTCCCAGCGATCTTCGTCCGTTAGCCCTTGCCATTCGCGCTTTTGTGTTGGATCATCAATCCTATACTCATCACAAAGAGCACATCGCCAAATATTCTGACGTTTGCTTCCTATATAAATCCATGTATGAGCGCAAGTATTCATTTATTTTTTTCAATTATTTTGGATTCAATAGCCCTAGCAAACTCATAGATGGGCAAGTAAGTCATTCCTTTAGTATCTACCATGACTTTTACCCATATTTCTTGGCAGTCATCTTTTGTTAACTTTTCAAACTTTTGCATTTTTTCAATAGATCCTAAGATTGAACTACTCAATGCAGCACGAATCAATGCCAATGTATCATTAATCATTTCATCGTAAACGCCGGGGTCAGTTTTCTTAATGACTTCCAAAGTCATCTTGGCGTCCTCTAACGCTTCGGTGTCTGCCATGACTGCCAAATATATCTGGTCAATGTCAGACCGTACTTCTGGTTTGTTCTCATCCATGGTTTTTCCCCATTATTTTCCCTCTTGCCCATACTGCGCCACTAAAAAATGATTCATCAAAAACATGATTTTTAGCTTCATTGCGTATTTCCTCATCCGTCAGCCCCTGCCATTCGCGCTGACGCATACTCACGCAGGTTCCGCACTCAGCGCCATCGTCAGGCACGATACCGTCGCCGCACCCGCAATAGACTATTCGTTCGCGCTGTGGTGGGGCGGCTCGTTTCAAATGCTTTAGCCAGTCAGCTTCATACCATTCGTCTTGGCCGTTGATCCGCAGTTTGATGTCAGTCATGTGCGCGTGTCGTGCGCGGTCAATTAACCGTTGAATGGAGTCAATCTGAAGTGAGTTAATCATCTCGTCTGTTATAAGCCACGCCACCGGCTCCGGTTCAGGCTGCGCAAGTCGGGCGCGGAGAATGTCAGCATGTTCTGTCCTTGCCCAACCAACACGGTTGAATCCATCAAGCAGTTTCTGCGCTTCCTCGCGGGTTAGTGTGATTGTGTCGTTAGTCATAGCTGCCTCTGGATTATGTTTGCCAGTTGATCGAAGCTATAACCATCGTCGTTTAGATCGGCTAGCGAAGTAAGCTCTCCTGTGCGCGGTTGTTTAACCTCTGGGTTGCGGAAGTCCAAGCCAGCCCACTCTCGCACTTCGTGTGGCAGGAACTCTTCTTCGCGCAGATAGCGGCGTTTTGTCTTCTGTGTTGCCGCAATCTCCGGATGGGCTTGCGCGTGTAGGTTGCACAGTACGCCGAGACAACAGAACCTACCCGCTCTACGCAGCTTGCCCATGCCCTGTTTATACTCGCCGCTACGCAGGGCAGCGATCCACAATTTCTTTATGTCTTTGTTCATTGTTGTTCTCCTGTAGCTTTGGCGATGGCGGTGTCAACGCGGTCAAAGTGCTTCAGCAGTTTTTTTTTGCGCCCAACTTCCGTGCTCCAAGGACGATGCTATGTCGAGCAGAGAGTCATCACTGTGATTGGGTATGTCATCGAGGTGTGTTCCGTTCGCCAACTGATCGAGCGTCTTAATAAGCACAGCATTCACCACATACAATCGGCGCAGTTCGTCGGCTGCTTCATTGCAGCAGTCCCAACCAAGCATTAAATCCATTTTTGCAGCCAGCCGCAGGGCTTCGGGTTGTTTGTCAGTCATTTCAGCTCCTTCGTCAGATAGCGTATCTCCACTAGCTGCGCTGCTTCACGCAGTCTTGATACGTTAGTTTTTTTCATTACCTCGATAGCTATGGCTACGAATGTTTCTATCTCAGCCCGTTCCTCATCGCCCCAGCCAATCAGCCCAGCAATAGCGCTTTGCATTCGCTCATCTTTTAGCTTGGCGGCGCGTTCTACCAAATATTCAAGGTCTTCACGTGGTATCGCCGCTCGTTGCTGAAGCAGCTCTGCCATGCGTAATGCTTGCTCTGCTACAAAGTTAGCGTCAGGGCGGATTCTGTTCACGGTTTACCACCTCGCCTCTCCGTGGGTAACAATGTTAGGTGCGGGCGGCTTAGCTTCTTTGTGCTTAGCTTTAGTCACCAGCTTCCAACCTGCTTGCAGAAACCTCTCCGCGTCAGCGCGTTCCCAGAACTTGCGGAACAGCTTGCCATCCTCGTCATAGACCTCGTATCTCATTTAAGCATCTCCCGTATCTGCTCGATAGTTAGGTCTGTGGCGTCGTAGACCGCAAGTATGAACTCGGGCGTGGGGGTTTTACCGTTACGCACCTTGCTTACAGTCCCAGAGCTTAGCCCTATTAGCTTGGCTACGTCTCCGTCGTTCTTGCCCCACTGCTTCTCAATCAGGTAGTCGAGCAACCGATGAGGGTTCAGCTTCGGCCTCCCCCCTTTGTCTCTGATGATCGGCATGTGTAATCTCCTTTTGTCTTGTTGGGCGGGGTTCATTTGCGTCATCAGCAGCCGCCACCCACCCAATGAAGATAGCAGCTACTGCGGCGATACCTAGCTCGTACAAGTCACTCATAGTTTTTCTTTTGGTTTCCACCCATGCTTCTTCCACGTTGCACGGATGTTGGTCTTGGTCGAAGACGTGTACTTGAAGCGTGGGTCGAGAATACTAGTGGGTCGTTCGTCTTTCTTAGCGAGCTTCGGCGCATCTACGCCGATCAATTTCAGTTTGAAGTTTTGCATTGCTCCTCCTCAGTAAGCGTGTCAACGATGTAGTACAAGTTTTCCTTTGCGCGGAAGCCCATATCGCGAACGAATTGCCCGTCATCCACAAGCTTCAGCATGCCAATCGCCCGCCGCATCGACTCCGAAAGTTGGTCAGATGTCATTACAGATACAGACGAGTTCCCCCTACGTACAATATATTTACCATCCTCAATAAGTACCGTCAAGCATTTCTCTCGCATTACCGACTCGGCAATATCCATATCGTTCATGACAACTTTGAAATGCTCCAGCGTGAACGACGGGTTCGCCTTGATATGCGATTGGAACTCCGGTGTTATGCCCCATAGAGTATCTATGTTATCTATAACGTATTCACGTAAAAGCCCAAGTGCCATGTTCTGCGTGTGCTTCGCATTATTTTTAAACACATACGCTCGATTGCTCAGCAGTGAGGCGACTTCCTCTTGTGCAGTCTCCATACGCTCGGGCAACGGCGGCTCAGTAAACCACTTGCGCAGCAGCTTCAGAGCAACATCCTGCTTACTTGTACGCTTGCAGTTACCGCGTTGTGCATCGCGAGATATGCGCTCGTTGTAGAACTCCACGTCTGTACTGTGGTAGCCGTAAGACTCAAGCTCTATCCTGCCGTTGTGAACGCCGCGCTCATTAAAGACCATCACGCGGGTTGCATAAACGAACTGCTCCTTACTCGAAGAATAAGACCCGACCCGACTGACCTCAAACTTCCACGTAGGAAATTCCTGCGCAGCCAAGATAAGGAACCCCATGATAGGTGGTAGTGCAAACGGTGGAATCGTACCGTCAGGTTGCTTAACGGAAGCCGCTACCGTAGGTGGTATAACAATGTTAGTCGGGGTATGGCTACCGATGTAGATCATGCTTGTTCCTTTGCCAGTGTAATAAACGGTGTGAAGAGACGATAGCGATTCACCTGAATACGGTTACGCTCTTCGGGTTTCTCCAGAAATACCTCTGGGTATGTTGCCATTAGTATGCTGTCCAGTAGCTTCACAACATTAGCTGGGGATGCCACATACGCATTACGCCTAGTTATGAACCGACCTGCTGACATAGCAAGCCAGCAAGTCAAGTGGTTCCACGTCGTCGAGTCTCCGTCTCGTGCTTGCTCAATCAAGAACTTATAGGTCTTAATCAACTGTGCTTTATCCACTACACGACCGCCCCAAACATCTGTCGGTATGCGTAAGTCCCACGCTGGGCGTTGATACCACTCAACTTCGTACGCAGTGCCGGACGGATACACACCGCTCTTTATCAAGTAGCCCACAGCCTCCCGCGCTGACTCAAGCGACACCTCACCCTCACGCAGGCTGAGCATGCCCTTCATGACCTTGGTAAACGGCAGCACGCTCTTACGCACGGCGTTCATAGTTCTACGGTCGATGCTGAGCACTGTGTGTACTCTGTCATTACTAAGCATCGTTAGTGAGCCACCCTGAGCCACCTGAAACATGGTGTTCTCCCCGACGCGCAAGTACCGCGCATCGCTACCCTTGACTGCCAGCACAACGTCATGGTCTTGGACGTATGCCGACACCCGATGCCTACCGAGAATGTCGCGAACAAAGGTCGCAGTAGTATTAGTGCGCCATACCGTCGGTACGTTAATCCTAACTTTGTTATCTGGGTAGAACGTCACCACGTCCGTCTTGTACAGCACGCAAGCAACCTTGCCATCCGGGTCTTTGCGGATACGCATGTGGGTGTTACGTCGCTTGCCGATAGGCCGATCATCCTCAGCGCGACCACGGATTTTCTTGATGCCTTCCCAGCGTGCCACCGCCTCTGCGTGGTTTTCAATCGCAGCAATACCCCAATTAGATGCGCCGTAGTACATAGTTACCCCCATATCATCCAGTGAGCGATCAGCATCCCTGCACCTAAGCAGACAACACCAAACAAGGTTAGTTTCAAAATAAGTGCAAGCAAGTCCTCATCCATCACTCGTCCTCCTGCACACCGGAAAGCCTCGCGGTGAAGCCTTCCTTCCACGCATGCTTGTATGCCTCGATGATGAGCATCAATACCTCCCCCTCAACGCCTAGCAAGTGTTCGGCATCCTTCGGCGCGTTAAGCGCGTGACTTATCTTCTCGTAAGTACGGTCTCCTATCGTATATTTAACCGTCGCGTCTCGCGCCAGCTTCTCTATACCCGTCGGCTCTTGCGCCATGTTGTGATCGCCACTCATCTCACACCTCACCATTCAAACTTATCAAGGATTGCATCCACCCGTGCTTTCACGCTATGGCGAACCTCGGGCGACTCTTTAATACCGTCGATACTTACACCTAACATTGTTAGCTCAAGCTCGCGACGCGCTTGCTCCAGCTTCGGGTCATTCGTTACGTTAAGCTTAGTCAGCAGTCCGCACAGCGATTGCGCGTTGGTCACGAGGCTGTCGTGGTAACGCTTCTTTACTTCGTCATCACCATCTTTGGCATCAGTAAGCTTCTCGGAGAGATGCGTGAGTTCTTCATGCAAACGCTTCCACGGCTCGCGCATGGCGCGTTCAAGCCGTCCGTTAAAGTCCGCTTCGTAAGAGCGTGAGAGTTCCGCAAGCTCCTCGCTTGCTACGTCCAGACGGAAGTCCCCCGCTTCGGGCAGCGGCGAGAACACCAGCTTGTAGCCGAACTTCTCCTGCACTTCTTCGAGCGTCGGATAGTCATCAGCCTTGAACATAGTCCCAAGGTGGGACTGCGCAGAGTTAACAATGTTAGGGTACTCGGCGTAAAACTTAACCAGCAGGTTCTTGAACTGGTGCTCCATGCTGTTCATGTGTTGCTTGTACTCTAGTACGTGGGAAGTAGGCAGCAGTCGGGCGCCTTTGTGTGTCCACGGCAAAGTCTGTCGGTTGTGGTACTGGCGAATCTTCGCGGCGAAGTCGCTGATCTCTTTGCGCAGGTGCGTACCTGCGGTCAGGTTCTTGTACACCTTCGACGCATCACGGGCTGCGCCCTTGTTGATGTTCACATCGTCGGTTGCATCGCGGTCTACCTTGCTTGCACCCCAGACGGATACGTTCAGTTCTACCAGTACTGCGCTTGATGAGATACCCATGTCATTGCTCCTTTAGTAGTTTGATGAATGCTTCTGCTTCTAACTTTGTTAGGCCAGACTTAACGACGACTGCGGTAATACCCGGATGGTCTTTGGTTATTACGTATAGCTCATCTAGCCCTTTGACCATGTAGTAATGCGGCTTCGGCTGCTCCCACACCATATTGACTGCGCTCATACCTCTAACCTCCCTTCCGTCACTAGCTTCAGCCAGCCCTCAGCCTCTTTCTTCCTGTTGAAGATGAACTGCGGTAGGGGTAAGTGATTTGCGTTGCAATGGAAGTATCCCGACTGTGGCTTTATGTCTCTGATAACTACAAGCCCCCCACCATCGGGGTTCACGACCCTCACATTAGAACCCAATCTGCTCACCACAATCTTCCATTGCCAGTGCACTTTATCCTTACCTAGCTTCTGCTTAGTAGGCACAACCGAGTACACATACTCACCCACCTGTGGCGGCTTATCTATCTTCTTGCGGTAATAATTGCGCTCATCCATCAGTCCTCCGGCTTACCTGCCAGCTTGTACATCTGATACTGGTCGTTAGTCAGCAGCTTGAACCCAAAGTTGGTATCCCCCTCTAGCGGGTAGATATGATGTGTACTGTTGCTGTCTTTCCACTTGTTGCGATACCGCTCAGCCTTGCCCAATATCTCGCACAGGGTAATCGCGTCTTTCGCATCTACAACAAACGAACCGTATGGAATCTCTGCAATTACTTTAGGCATATCAGTCTCCTTAGTCTTTGACATGAACAGTTTTACCCACAGGCGCAATGTCGTTATTACCCCCCACGATGCACCATAGAACCGGACAAGGCCAGTCCCCACCCCAATCGCTACCGACGTATCCATCCGTGAGCATGACAACACACTCAGGCTCAATCCCCTTTGCCTTGATGTAGTCAGTAACGCATGAAGGGCTCGTGCCGCCTCCGCCCCTCGGTTTAGTCGAGCTAACAATGTTAGCCACCATTGCCTCGTCGTATTCCTCATGCCCCGCCACCTCAGAGTCCCAGTACAGCAAGTCAACGCGCTCAGGCCGCACCTCATCTGCGATGCCCTTCACCTCAGATAGGAAGTCGCTTAACTCCCTGACCCCGATAGACCCAGACGTGTCTACGCCGATCACGATATGACCCACTCGTTCGCCAATCAGGGTTGGCATATACACGTCGCCAGAGAGGAACCTGCGATTTACTCGACGCCATGAGCTTGCATCCTTTGCGTTACAGATAGACTTCACGAACTCGCGCATCACCTCGCGCCAGTCCACCTTGGGTTCCAGCAGTTCTTCCAGTTCCCGATCCATGCCACCAGTGCCTACACCTGCCTTCTTGGCTGCAATCTGGCCTTGGCGGATAGCGCGGTCGATCTCCCGATGTAGTTCTTCCTTCTCCTTCTCGGTCATCTCCTCAGCATCACCCCACCCATGCTCATCGAAGCCTTCACCCGCACCGCCGCCACCGTTCTGCTCCATCTCCTTCTTCAGCAGGTCGTAGACTTGCTTGGTGTGCATGCCCCGATACTTCTCGTCGATCAAACCGAATGGCTTGCCGTTCTTCATGGGCATACGGATGTATTTGCCCTCGGGGTCAATGTCCTTGAGCTTAAGGTTAATAACGTAATCACAAGCGGCATTGCAGAGTAAAGCATTCTCCTCGGCCAGCTTCTTCCACGTAGTCAGATGGCGATACATCTTGTGCATCACCTCGTGCATGACCACGAAAGCCAGCTCCTTCTCGTCCAGTTCGCGGATAAACTTGCGGCCGTACTTCTCGTCACGCCCGTTGGTGTAGGCAGTTGGGCAGTTGTCATCCACGCTAGTCTTGCCGACCATCATCACGCCCTGATACAGAGCGAATATCTTGTTACGCATAAGCGCAATCTTGACCTTCTTGAGCTTGCGCTCGTCCTTGTCTTTGTCGTTCTCACTCATAGTCTCTTACCTCCTGTTAGTCTCACAATGCGTTCGCAGTACACAACAGCTTCTGCTTTGCTCATTGGCGCGGTTACGGGCGTATCGTGTACCCCGCGAGTTCTCCTGAATACCCTGTACCACTCCACATACCGGCCATTGAATTCACTATGGTCAGGGTTATCTTTCTCAGACCACGCCCAGTAGTACACGTGCTCATCCTCCTCTAACATTGTTAGTCTCCCTCCGCTATAACTTCTAGCACTCGGTTGATACGTCGGAATAGCTCAAGCTCATCGGCCTCACCATCGGGTATGCGGAACATCACATGCACCTCAATCCCCATAAAGTCTGGCCTGTACAAACGCTCCATCCTGTGTACTTTGCCCTTGTACTTACGCATCAACTCCTTATGAAACATCTGCTCGTATGTTTGTGCCACTACTCCTCCACCAGTAACTTAAGCATCCGGTTCAGTTCCTCGACGGTATCGAAGTCATGGTCTTCACCATTCCTACCAAAGTTGTGCAGCACATACTTGTCATTCCATCGCACTACGCCGTACCCAGCTTTGAACACCTTGCGGGCGTACTCATCCTGTACTAGCCAATTTCCTTCGAACCGGATACCCATAGCTCACCTCACAGCAGGTCTTCGTTCTTAGCCACCCAGTCGCTGAATGCCTTGCAGCTAAATGCCACCGCTTGCTTCTGGCTCTTGGCGATGTTGATAGCAAAGCATGCTTGCCACTCGGGGTCGAACCGCTCAAGGTACTGCATGAACGGAGTGATCGTATCCTTCTCAACCTTGGAGATAGCACCGTACACAATGATTGCGCAAGCACCGGCAGATGTAGGAACAGATGCACCTTGCGGGTTCTTGATTGTCTGCTCCCACGTCGGCAGCTGGTCAGAGAAGTCGATGTACGCCTGAATGTCACGCGCCGCCGCCTCGCCCACCGCACCGCTCATAGCTGCGATCAGCGTATCGCTATCCAGTTCCTTGCGAATCCTAACAATGTGAGATACACGTTCGAGCGAGCGACCCGACACAAAGCCTTGCTGTTGCTTACGTGGGTTGAAGATGTACGGGTTCTCAGCTTGCCCACCATCCGTGTATGACGCGAAGGCATGCGGATACTGCTTAGCCCATGCAATGACCTCAGCCTCAACATCGTTATTGATAGCCCACGAAATCCACGCATCGCTGTCTGGTTTCTGCACAGTCAGCGGAATGATTCGGTTGCGGCTATGCGCCGGTAGCTGGTCGCCCACGCCATCGGTAGTCAAGTTGCCGGTCAGGAACACAATAGAGTCAGGGTGCATAGGCACATCACCCAAGCGAGGATTAGTCACCTCAAGCAAGGGATGCAGCATGTTCTTAATAGGTTGTGCGCCCTTCGTATACTCGTCGAGCATGATGATGACCGGCTTACCCGTGTGCATCTTGAACCGAGCGTTCGGGTAGTAGCGTGTGGTCTTGGTCTCGTGGTCGATGACAGGCATAGCAATGTCACCCAAGTCCATGTTCGGCACGTCGATGTATGCGACCTCATGGTTCGGCAGCTTCGATGAGATTGCCTTGATAAGCGTAGACTTACCGATGCCCGGCTCGCCTTGCAGCATGTAGCGGTTCATCGGGGTGCGCAGGATGATGTTCGCTGCTTGGTCGAGAGTGACGGACTTGCCAAAGTTGATTTCAGACATGATTATCCTTTAGGTATCTAACAATGTTAGGTTGGGTTTAACTACGTACACTTCTACTACTATACAAAGTATAACACAATTACTTGACAATGTCAAGAGTTTGGCGGGGTCTGGTGCGCACGTTTGCGCTTACGCAGTTGGGCTTGATACTCTGCGTAGCAAATCTTGCACTTGTTCGTACTACCGTGCCCCTTACGCTCATAGAATTGATCGAGTAACTTGATCTCCTTACAGTCACAGCATTGCTTATGCCCCTTTGGTATTGCGTTGGGCTGTTGTTTAGGTACAGCCTCGTCTAACCTAACAAAGTTAGACACGATCTGACTCCACGCACTCATGCCCACCTCCCAAGCACATAACGCAGCCGCCCACGGGTAAGAGTGAGTGTTCCCTCGGTAATATCGTCCCGTGCCAGCCGCTTCAATAACATTGTTAGCTCGGCCTTGGTGTCAATCAAAGTACTCGGCCGGTCTTGTCGCACACGTACGTACGCATTAGGTTCCATGCTTCCTCCTGTTTGTTGTTACGCATAAGCTCGTAGAGTTGGTTAAGTCGCTCGTCTTTACTGTCCGCATCCCCATACCCACGCGCTGCCAGTTCTTCAAGCAGATCATCGGTGTCTACACATTCCAAATCAATGTAAGCCATCACTTAGTCCTTTCCACAGTCCAGTCGCCGTCGTTCTTGCGCACGATCTTGGCTTTGTCGTTAGCTACCGCGCGGAGTATCCTGTCCACGTTTCTCAGCGCATTGTTCGCATCTATCAGCCTGTGCATTAGGTATAAGTTGAACGTCACAGACATCGCCAGCACCCCGTACATAACGTCACTCATCTTTTCACCTCTCAGTCATTGTTCTTCTTGTACGTCAGGGTCTTAGGGTCGAACGCTGATGTTTTGCCGCCTTGTCCCGTCCACACCACGTGCACCATCTCAGCGAAGTAGAACCAGCAGCCGTGCAGGGTTGAGCCATCTCTACCACTAGCGATTACCGTGCGACCCGTATCGTTACCCGCGCATTTAGTTGGCAGGAACAAGATCTTGCCGCCCGCCTCGTTGTTAGTCTCCATCCACTCGTCAGCATGTGCCATGCCGCATACCAGCATCAGACCAATCAGAACTTTTTTCATACCGCCTCCTTAAATAATCATCCCTGAGTTAATTGCCATGATGAAGAGCAGCACAATGCCCACCATCGCGACTGCCCACCACATCGGGTTATGCTTCATCGTCAACCTCCAGATCTAACTTTGTTAGGCGGCGCAGCTCTTGCGCCACGGTGTTCAACATCACATGCAAGCCTGTGTATGCACCTGCCTTGTACTCTGGCGGTAGGGTCTCGATCAGGTTGTAGGTGTACTTGATGGCTTCGTGCAAGTTGTCAGCCGTTGCGAACAGGTTGGACTCCATGCCCTTGGCGAACTTATGCACTTCTTTAGCCATCTCAACGTAGCCGTTGTCGTATGCCTTTTCCTCGTTACGCGTCATCATATTTCTCCTTCGTTAAGTTCCCGCTGCCGCTCGGGGGTGTAGTTATACTTCTCTCGTAGCTCTCGGACTATGTTGTTATAGGCATTGCGGTGTAGCCAGTGCATATCCTTCGCCCACTCGTAGTCTGCTCGTGTAAGCGTAGGCGGGGTTCGCAGCAGCTTGCCCAGTATCTCGCCCTTTATGATCTCCCGTAGTCTGGCCTCCTCCTCGTCAGTCATCGCTCCCTCCGCTTAGCTTCCTCTCTACGCCTTGCAAGTACGCTTCCATGAAGGCTCGCATTAGTTGGTCGATTTCAAACGAACGTGAACTGCCCAGCCTGCCGTTCACCCTGTCCACCACCCACTCAGGGTTCCACTCGTGCCATGCTTCGAGCGCATGCCTGTACATGGTTCCTTCAGTCGCAGAAGCTACGCCCATCACCCCGCCCCATTCCTCATCGGTCATGTGCGGCATCTCAGTCTCCCGGCACGTACCGCTGCCCACTTACACGCAGCTTGAACCCAACGATGTACCCGTCGATGAACGCCTTGCGTATGCAGTTGTAGATGTTCTGTCGCAAGTCCTCATCTAGCTTGTGTGTAACCTCTGGTAACTCCGGCTCGGCGTGGTTATAGAACACCCACGCGCCGTTAGCTTCGTAGATCAGCGGGTTCCACTCGCCCTCCTGTAAGTCTTTCTGCTGATAGGTCAGGTCAATCTCGCGCTCCAGTTGCTCTAGTAGTGGCTCGGCTTCTTCCCAGTCCAAGCAGCGGCCACCATCTGCATCATCCGGCGACTCCATCGACGGTTCGTAGTTATCTAACATTGTTAGCTCTCCTCTTTATTGCTCTGGCCTTTGTGAATATGTTCTGCACGTGCTCGTTGTCCTTAGCCCATGCCCGTAAGCCCAGTCGCTTAACTTCCTCGCGCAGGGTTGTGGCTACCGTGACGTAGTACGTATCTGGCTCGTGGTGTCGCATCGTTTCCCAGAACCTTTTATCCTCGATGGGGTGGTTGTACCTTGCACCTAGCTTGACCCCGATTAGCTCACGCTTGAGTATCTCGATCAGCCTAGCTTTATCCTCGTCCCTCACGTCGTCCTCTTTGGGTTGAGTTGCTTCAGGGTCTCCATGCTGCTGATGTAGTAATAGTTGCTCTTGTTCAGCGGTGCGATGGTGTGTTTGACGTTCTTGGCCGCAGCCTCGCCGCATTGCAAACACGTCTTGTAGCCAAGCTTGTACCGTGCATGGGCAATGAACCCGCCACACACCACGCATAGGTATCGCGCATCCTCGTTGTGATTAGCCATCTGGTTTCTCCTCGTCTAACAATGTTAGGTCTCGCCTCGGGTTAACAGGTACTCAAGCATCAGGTTGTTGCGTAGTTGCTGCTCTGATACTTTCTTGCTGATTAGCTGGTCATCCTTGCGTAGCCCAAGCGTGTTCCACATCACGTGCCAGCTTGAGTAGTAGTCGCGGTACGTAATGACCCAACTTGTGCCGCCCGTCTTTGCACTAGGGTCAACTAGGTCGTTCCACACCACGCCGTCACCATCTGGGTTTATGCGCCACTCAACCTTCATGTCTCCCCCCGTGTAAGCAGGTACTCCATTCGTAGCTTGTCGCGTAGTTGCTGTTCTGTTACGTACTTAATGGGTACGTACTCTGTGTTTCGGCTGTCTGGGTACATCACCTCCCACGTAGCCCTGCGGGTGCGATACGTCACTTGCCAGCACTTTTTGTCGGGGTCGATCAGGTCGCACCAGCCGCTTTTCTCGTTCGTTCGCCACTCAACTTTCATCGCTCCCCCTCGTTAGCAGGTACTCCATCTTCAGCATCTCGCGTAGGCTGTGGTGTGTCGGGTAGTCGGTCTTGGGTAGGAAGGCGTCGAAGGGGCAGCTGCCGTCGGTGTTGATGTAGTTGTATGCGACCTGCCACTTGTTGCCGTCATCCCTGTAGCCGACTTCGTACTCACCAATGTCACCGTTGCTGTAGACCCTGACGTAGTCCCACCAGATATCACCGCCCGACTCGTTAGTTATGACCCACTCCTTCCCGACTACTTTCGGCTCATCCATCGACGCACCTCACATTGTTAGGTTTTGCGGTAATACTCGGAGCGTTGTTTGGGTTAGGGTTGTCTTCGTAGGCGTAAGCCTCGTGTTTCATCATGTACTCCTCGTACAGGTAGTCCAGCATTTCTTCTAGTTGTGCTTCAGTCATTGGCTCGTCGGCGTAGTCGCCTTGTTCTGGTTGGGGCATGGAGTCTAACTTTGTTAGCCCGTCGTGGTAATAGGCTTTGATGCGTCCCATGTCGTGCTCCTTCTGGTTGGGTCTAACAATGTTAGGTTTTTGGTTCATCGCGGCGCGTATGCACCTGCGGTGCGACAACGCTTTTGCGTTTTTCTTTTATTATAACATATTTTCTTGACAATGTCAAGAGTTTGGGCATGGGTCGTGCGCACTGGGTATTGTTAAGTTTTTGGGTTTCGGCGGGTGTGAGGCTTTGTTAGGTTTTGTGTGTTGAGATGTTAAGGTTTTAGTGTCAAAAGTTAACACGGAACTTAACAAAACAAATGTGCTGAGATGCCGCATGTTTACTTACTTTTTTGTTGTTATATATATATTTTGTTTAGAAGTTAAGGAAATTTGGGAATTATATAAACAGCCCCCCGATTTGCTCTCACTTGCCGAGACCCTCGGACGAGTTCTCCTGCTTATATAATTCCGAAAAAAAGCTTAACACTTAACATTACAAGCTAAGTCGTTGATTTTAAACGAAAAGCCGTGTTAAGTTTTGACATTGTAAAGACTTAACAAAGCCCGAAAACCTAACAAAGTTAGGCAGAATCCTCAACAAGCGTACTTGTTTTGTCTTACTTGGTATGATACAGTACATACTCAACACATACTCAGTATAGGAGGCTGGTAATGCAAAAACTACTCTCAGTAAAACTAGATATTACTCTGTATGATTGGGTACATACCTACGCTATACAAAACGATCTCTCAGTGTCGCAGGTCGTCCGCCACGCGTTGCGCGCCCATACAAAGCCGCCTGAGACCGCCGAGCGACCCCGAGAACTCTCACCCATTAAAAGTTTCAACGATATTCCCGTTGCCCCAATGCCAACAAAACCGAAACCGATTGACGAGGCGTTACGTATGCAGGTGCTGGACGAGTGGGGTGATGGCGCGGACTAACAATGTTATCCCCGAGCGACCCCGAGAACTCTCACTGCTTTTCCGCCACCAAAACCTAACATTGTTAGGTAAAAGCAAACGGAAACAAAAAAGCCCGCTTTCGCGGGCTTCGTTACATGAAGCGGGGCTTCCGCCCCGCCGGTTAATTACTTGCCAGTCTTAATCATCCCGAGATTCACGCCCAGCGCTTCCAGCGCTTTAGTGATGCACAGCGATGCGGCCTTTTGCTGATCGGTCAGGAACGCCTTTTCCTTGTCACATACTTTGTACAGCGCGGTCAGTTCTTCGACAAGGCGCAGTTGCAGTGGGCGCGGTGCGTTGACGTTCGCGTTGCCGGTTGACTCCCCTTCGCCATCTTCGCTCGGTTCTGGCTTGGTCTCGCCGAACAGGCCTTTGTCCTGCGCGTCCAGCATTGCATACTTTTTAACATCGCCCCATACCTTCGACGGGTTCGAATGGCCGACCTTCTTCAGCGCAGCGTACAGGTTAGCTTTCTCGGTCTCGACGGCCAGCACTTTCTCTGCACCGTCGCGATACCATGCCGAGCCCGCCATGCTATTGAGTTCGACCGCATACGTAATGCGCGCGCCGTACGTTTTAGACTCGGCCTTGACGAGCGCGTTGCGGGCTTCGATCACGCTCAGCGGGATAGCGACCGGGGCGGGGGTAGTAACGTTTTTCTGGTTTTCCATGATTGCATCCTTTACTTAGAGTTACTAGCGTACCGGCTAGCGCGGCGCCGAACCGTTTCGGCATGCTTTCAATATACCCCAAGCGAAACCTAAGTACTTTATTTTGGTAAACAAACTGAGCCTAACATTGTTAGTATCAGATTGGCAACGCGACCCCCACCACCCGACTGGCAAACTGGGACTCCGCCGCTTCCCTTACACACTAGTTTGCACAACCAATACCACACCCCACAAATCTCATACAATAATGACAACATATATAGAAAACCGCAAAATTTATACACGTCATTACCCCCACCCCCTTCGCTTTTCCACCAAGCCTTACTAAGCCCGTCCTGCAAACACCCCCCGTCAATGGTACCTAAACCTCCTTTACAAAACGGCACCGTACTGATATAAACGCGGCCATACCCACAACGCGTGGTGCACATGATTGATCTGGAGCCAACCGGGGACTACCCTGTCCCATACGACACATCGGACGAGAAGCCTAAAACTTTTCGTGATGAGATGACTGTCGCCGCAAATACGGCAGACCTGCTGCAAGAGCTAGGTGCCACCATCGACTTGACCCCAGACGATTTGGATCAGGTCAAATCCTTAACAGAGTCCCACAACCGCAAGAAGGCATCCACTGCCCTTCGCAATCCCAGTACCGCTAGCGCTGCGGCGCTCTTTCTCAAGTCCTATGCCAATCAGGTTGCGGCCGACGCCAACGAGGTGCGCTCAGCAATCACGGCGAAGTTGATGGAGATAGCGAACTGCGGCGACCCTAAGTTCGAGCTCAAAGCCCTTGAGTTGCTAGGCAAGCACAGCGACATCGGGTTGTTTACTGAGCGTAGCGAGATCACTATTACCCACAGGAATTCGGACACGCTGGAAGCTGCTATTAAAGAGCGGATCAAGCGACTGCTGAACTCGGACGTGGTGGATGTGACGCCGCTGGCGGACTCTCTGGATATTGAGTTGGGTGTTGCCGACGCTTCGGAAGCTACGGCTGAAGAGATGTTGTCGGAGCTGGGTGACGACGAGGATGAAGATGCCGACACCAGCCAGTAATGTCGCGCTGACAGACCTTTTGAAAGTCCTGCCCAAGCTGTCTGAGCAGGAAATGCGTCAGGTGTTGTTCGAGCTGGACACACTGGAGGCTATGAAACAGAAGGAACTGCAGCAGGAAAGGTTCCTTGAGTTCGTCAAACAGGTCTGGCCTACCTTCATTGCAGGCAGACACCACGCTAGGATGGCAGCGGCGTTTGAAAGAGTGGCTCGGGGCGAGTGCAAACGCCTCATTATTAATATGCCACCCCGTCATACCAAGTCAGAATTCGCTTCTTATCTGCTTCCAGCGTGGTTTTTGGGGCGTTTTCCGCACAAAAAGGTCATTCAGACCGCCCATACGGCCGAATTGTCGGTGGGTTTTGGTCGAAAGGTGCGAAATCTGGTCGATTCTGAGGCGTATAAGTCCATTTTTCCCGAATTAAGCCTGTCTGCGGACTCAAAAGCAGCTGGTCGATGGAACACTAGTAAGGGTGGCGACTACTTCGCTATCGGTGTGGGCGGTGCCGTGACTGGTAAGGGCGCTGACTTGCTGATTATTGACGACCCGCACTCTGAACAAGAGGCCGCGCTGGCCCTAGTCAACCCCGACATCTACGACAAGACTTACGAGTGGTACACATCTGGCCCTCGTCAGCGTCTCCAGCCGGGCGGAGCGATTATTGTCGTGATGACACGCTGGTCTCTGCGGGACTTGACCGGGCAGGTGCTAAAAGCAAGCGCTGCGCGTGGCGGCGACGAGTGGGAAGTGATCGAGTTCCCTGCTATCCTGCCATCTGGTAATCCGCTCTGGCCTGAGTTTTGGTCGCTGAAGGAACTGGAAGCCCTGCGTACTGAACTGCCGAACCAGAAATGGATGGCTCAGTACATGCAGCAACCCACGTCGGACTCCTCCGCAATTATCAAGCGCGAGTGGTGGAAGATATGGGAGGGCGAGCGGCCACCGCCATGCGACTACATCCTGCAGACTTGGGATACGGCGTTCGAGAAGAACAGCCGGGCTGACTTCTCCGCGTGCACAACGTGGGGGATCTTCTACAACGACGAGGATCACGGGCAGCCCAACATCATTCTGTTAAACGCCTTCAAGGACAGGATGGAGTGGATCGAGCTTAAGGAAACGGCGTTCAAGCACTACCAAGAGTGGGAGCCTGACGGCGTGTTGATCGAGAAGAAGGCAACCGGTGCCCCCCTGATATATGAGTTCAGGGCGATGGGCATACCTGTGCAGGAGTACACCCCGTCCAAGGGTAACGACAAGATAACGCGTCTGAACTCGGTGTCGGACTTGATAGCGTCAGGCAAGGTCTGGGTACCCCAGACACGCTGGGCGGAAGAGCTTGTGGATGAGATAGCGAGCTTCCCGTCGGGTGAGCATGACGACTTGGTTGATGCGACGACACTTGCTTTGATGCGGTTCCGTGCTGGTGGTTTCATCCGTCTGCCCAGCGACGAGCCTGAAGATATTAAATGGTTCAAGTCCCAGAAGAACGCTGGGTACTACAACGTGTGAGGTGGGTATGGAAGATAACGTCGTAGTGCTGCCGGTTATAACTTCGTTGGATATACCGCCTGAGCGCGTGCTTAACGGGGCCTTGAATGCTGACCTTGATCGAGTCGTGGTAATGGGCTACGACAAGGAAGGGAATGAATATTTTGCTTCAAGCATCGCGGATGGCGCAGATGTAGTGTGGCTTGCTGAACGGATGAAGTTGAAGCTGTTGACTATACAGATAGAAGACTAAGGAAAAATCATGGCAATAGATAAGGGACTGTATGCAGCGCCTCTCGGCTTGGCCGACGCAGCTGTGGCGGAGCCGGACTTGGAAATTGAGATCGAGAACCCCGATGCAGTAAACATCGAGATGGATGGGGTCGAGATCAACTTTGAAAAGCACGAGCCGACCGCTGAAGACTTTGATGCAAACCTCGCTGAGTTTATGGACGATGGTGAGTTGCAGGGTCTGGGCGAAGAGCTCATGGGTGACTTCACTGCTGACCAAGACTCCCGCAAAGACTGGGTTGAGGCTTACGTCCGTGGCTTGAAGCTGCTTGGTCTGAAAGTAGAAGAGCGTAGCGAGCCGTGGGCTGGCGCATGCGGTGTGTTCCATCCGATGCTGACCGAGGCAGTGGTGCGGTTCCAGTCAGAAGCAATCGTCGAGACATTCCCAGCGATGGGCCCGGTCAAGACACAGATCGTCGGCGCTATCGACAAGCTGAAGGAAGAAGCAGCTACGCGTGTGCGTGATGATATGAACTACCGACTGACTGAAGAGATGGTCGAGTATCGCCCTGAGCACGAGAAGATGTTGTTCTCTCTGCCGCTGGCGGGCTCCGCATTCAAGAAGGTCTACTACGATCCGTCGCTTGGTCGTCAGGTAGCGATGTTCGTCCCCGCAGAAGATATGGTTGTGCCGTATGGCGCGTCTAGTCTGGAGACCGCAGAGCGCGTTACCCACGTGATGCGGAAGACTCAGAACGAGGTGCGCAAGCTGCAGGTGGCGGGGTTCTATCGTGATGTGGAGTTGGGCGAGCCGCAGAACGTGCTGGACGACATTGAGAAAGAGAAGGAACGCGACCAAGGCTACACAGGTAGCATGGACGACCGCTATAAGATCCTTGAGATGCACGTCGAGATCGACTTGCCGGGCTTTGAGGGCAAGGGCAAAGATGGCGAGCCGACAGGCATCGCGTTGCCCTACGTGGTCACTATCGAGAAGGGCACTGGTACCGTGCTGGCTATTCGCCGCAACTGGTACGAGGACGACACTCTTAAACTGAAGCGCAACCACTTCGTGCACTACGTCTACGTGCCGGGGTTCGGGTTCTATGGCTTCGGCTTCATTCACCTGATCGGTGGTTACGCCAAGGCAGCTACATCCATCATGAGGCAACTGGTTGACGCGGGTACGCTGTCTAACCTGCCGGGTGGTATGAAGAGCAAGGGCCTGCGCATCAAGGGCGATGACACACCGATCGCTCCGGGTGAGTTCCGTGATGTCGATGTGGCGTCGGGCACTATTCGCGACAACATCCTGCCGCTGCCGTACAAAGAGCCGAGCCAGACTCTGTATAGCCTGCTGCAGATGATAATTCAGGAAGGTCGTAGCTTCGCCTCCGCTGGCGACATTAACGTCAGCGATATGTCTACTCAGGCACCGGTAGGCACCACACTGGCTATTCTCGAACGCACGCTAAAGATAAGTACGGCAGTGCAAGCTCGACTGCACTATGCGATGCGTGGTGAGTTCAAGCTCTTGAAGGCAATCATCCGCGACTACACGCCGGAAGAGTACAGCTACGAGCCGGTCGATGGCGATCGCCAAGTCAAGCAAGCTGACTACGATGCAGTGGACATCATCCCTGTGTCTGACCCTAACGCAGCGACGATGGCACAGAAGATCGTGCAATACCAAGCTGTGATTCAGTTGGCCCAACAAGCACCGCAACTCTACGACCTGCCGCTTCTGCATCGTCAGATGATCGAGGTCTTGGGTGTGAAGAACGCAGCCAAGCTTGTGCCAACCGAGGATGATGCACGTCCGACTGACCCAGTGCAGGAGAACCAGAACATCCTGATGGGCAAACCAGTCAAGGCATTCATCGAGCAGGATCATGAGGCGCACATCGCTGTGCACATGGCCGCGATGCAAGATCCGAAGCTGCAGATGCTGATGGAAGGCAACCCGATGGCGCAGCAGATTCAAGCAGGGGCTATGGCGCATATCAACGAGCACTTGGGCTTCCAGTACCGCAAAGAGATCGAGAAGGTGTTGGGTGTCACCCTGCCGACCGAAGAGCAGAACAAGAACATGCCTCCGGAGGTTGCAGCGCAGGTTGCACAGATGTCGGCTCAGGCAGCACAACGCCTGTTGATGACTCACCAACAGCAAGCCGCACAAGAGCAAGCACAGCAGGCTGCACAAGACCCGGTCGTCCAGATGCAGATGCAAGAGCTCCAACTCAAGCAGCAAGAGATCCAGCGCAAGATGGAGAAGGATCGCATCGACGCGCAACTCAAGCAGCAACAACTCCAAGTGGAGCAGGCTCGCATCGCAGCACAAGAGAAGATCGCAGGTCTGCAAGTGGGTGCCAAGGTCTCGCATGCACAGAACGAGCTCAAGGCTCGCATGCAAGTCGAAGGTATCAAGCTGGGTCTGCAAGGAGCAAAAGACCGACGTGAGACGCGTCGTGCAGAGCAACCTCCGGCTAAACCGGGCAAGGAGAATAAATGAGTCAGGAAACCGTCCTTGGGTACTTGAAGACCAAGTTCACCGAAGAGCAACAGAGCAGGGTTGAGTTCCTTGCTTCTGGTAAAGCATCAAGTTTGGAAGAGTACAAACACGTAGCCGGAGTTATCCGGGGTCTGGCGCTGGCTACGGAAACCCTTGACGACCTCGTGCAACGACTGGAGAAATCTGATGAATAGTCCTATCGACCTCTCGCAGGCTGTAGACCTGTCCAATATCATGGACAAGTCGGCTGAAGAAAAAGCCAGACAGCTGCCGGAACCGTCTGGTTATCACATCCTTGTGGCTCTTCCGGAGTCTGAGGAGAAGTACGACAGCGGCCTGATTAAGGCCGACGAGACGCGCCGGTTTGAAGAGGTTCTGTCCACGGTGTTCTTCGTGGTCAAGCTGGGCCCTGATTGTTACAAAGATGAAAAGCGATTCCCGACTGGCCCGTGGTGCAAGCAGGGTGACTTTATCCTTGCTCGCCCCAACACCGGTACCCGCCTGAAGATTCATGGCCGGGAGTTCCGACTCATTAATGACGACTCCGTTGAGGCTGTCGTCCAAGACCCGCGTGGCATCTCGCGTGCTTAAGGAGAGCTAGATGAAAAACAAGATGGAACTGACTGAGTTCGAATTTCCGGACGAGGCAGAGGAAAAAGCCGCAGCCAAAGTAGAGGCTGAGGAGAAGAAATCCGCTGCGTCTGAAGAGGAATTTGCCCTTGAAGTCGTAGACGACACCCCGCCGCAAGACCGTGGCCGCAAGCCTATGGGCGAGCCGCCCGAGGATGTCACCGATGACGAACTCAAATCGTATGACGAAAAAGTCCAGAAACGACTGAAAAAGTTTACGAAGGGCTACCACGACGAGCGACGCGCCAAGGAAGAAGCCCTCCGGGAACGTCAGGCAGCTGAAGAGTTCGCCAAAAAGCTCTACGATGAGAACCTTGCCCTTCAGAAACAACTAGCTGAAGGCTCTAAGATATTTATTGAGCAGGGTAAATCCAGTGCTCAGTTGGAGCTTGAGCAGGCTAAGAAGAAGTACAAGGATGCCTATGAGAACGGGGATGTCGATGCTGTGGCGGAAGCGCAAGCTGAAATCGCACAGGCTACTCTGAAGCTTGACAAGGCCCAAAATCTTAGACCTATTGAAGTACAAGAAAAACCGGAGTATAGTCCGACTAAATCGACGGCCCCCAAGGGCGACCAGAAGCTTAATCAGTGGATGGAAGAAAACCCTTGGTACGGGGATGAAGAAACCCCGGAGCATACGATTATGAGCGCTACCGCCCTTGGCGTGCACACAGCCCTTATAAAGCAGTATGGTCAAGGCTTTGTCGGCAGTGATGATTACTACGAGAAGATTAACGCTCGTATGCGTCAAAGTTTCCCGGATTATTTCCGGAGCCAAGAAGTTCAAGATGATCCGGAGGAAGAGCCGCAACAGCAGGCCGCTCCCCGTGCCAAACAGTCTACGGTTGTAGCCCCGGCTACTCGTAGCACGTCGCCCAAGAAGGTAAAGCTAAGCGCTTCACAAGTGGCTATCGCCAAGCGTTTAGGTGTGCCTCTGGAACTTTACGCCAAAAAGGTTGCTGAACAACAGGAGAACAGATAATGGATGAAACCCGTATCAGTCGTGCACACGACAATCGTAACAAGGCTAAGCGCGTGGAGTCGTGGCGACCACCAGAGTTGCTCCCCGTGCCTGACCCCGAGCCGGGTTTTAAGTTCCATTGGGTTCGAGTATCAACGTTGAATACGCCCGACCCTATCAATCTCTCTGCTAAACGACGTGAAGGCTGGGAGCCTGTAAAGGCTTCTGAACATCCTGAACTACATTTGCACCTTGATTCCGACAGTGCCTCTAAAGATACTGTTGTGGTTGGTGGGCTGATGCTCTGCAAGACTCCGGAAGAGTTTGTTAACCAGCGTAATTCTCATTACCTGAAGCAAGCTAACGACCAGATGACTGCAGTGGACAACAGCTTCATGCGTCAGAGCGATGCTCGTATGCCTCTCTTCGCTGAGAAGAAGTCATCTACATCCTTTGGCTCCGGTAAATAATATTTTGGAGTAAAACATGGCTTATCCTACTGTAAGCGCTCCTTATGGTTTCCAGCCGATTAATCGTATCGGCGGTAATCCGTATGCGGGTTCCACCCGACTGATTCCGGTTGATTCCGGCGCAGTCTATGACGGCGATCTCGTTGAGATGCTGTCGTCCGGCAAATGCAAAGTCATCGCTGATGGCACTGCCGCTCCGCAAGCCGTTGGCGTCTGCGTCGGCGTTCAGTACACCAACTCGACTGGTCAAACCGTTCAAGCGCAATATGCTCCGGCATCGGGCGTGACCAACGTTCTGGCATACGTCGTTGATGATCCGACCGCTCTGTTCAAGGTCGCTGTCGTTTCGTCGGGCACCACCATCGCTTCGCTGGGCCGCACTGCTGTTGGTCAGAACACTTCGGTGATCCTGAACGCTGGCAACGCCAATACCGGTGATTCGAAACAGGCTATCGACGACACCACGGCAACCACTGCAACCCTGCCGATTCGTATCGTTGACGTTGTGCCGGAAACCGCTACCGGTGCTGACGCGTATGTGGAAATGATCGTGAAGATCAACACCCATACGTATAACAACACCACTGGTGTATAAGGAGCTAAGAAATGGCTATTTCACGCGCACAACTTCTTAAAGAACTGCTGCCCGGCCTGAACGCCCTGTTCGGCATGGAGTACGCACGTTACGGCGAACAGCACAAAGAGATCTACGAAAGCGAGACCTCCGAGCGTTCGTTCGAAGAAGAAACCAAGCTGTCGGGCTTCTCGGCTGCTCCGGTCAAAAACGAAGGTTCGGCAATTGCGTACGATAACGCGCAAGAAGCTTGGACTGCTCGTTACAACCACGAGACCATCGCTCTTGGTTTCTCGCTGACCGAAGAGGCTATCGAGGACAACCTGTACGACTCGCTGTCGGCTCGTTACACCAAGGCTCTGGCTCGCGCTATGGCCTACACCAAGCAGGTCAAAGCAGCCAACGTTCTGAACAACGGTTTTTCGGGTTCGTACGCTGGCGGTGACGGTCAGGCTCTGTTCTCGGCTAACCACCCGCTGGTCTCTGGCGGCGTTAACTCGAACGTTCCGGCTGTTGCAGCTGACCTGAACGAAACCTCGTTGGAAGCCGCTGTGATTCAGATCGCTGCGTGGACTGACGAACGTGGTCTGCTGATCGCTGCTAAGCCGCGTAAGCTGATTGTTCCGCCGCAACTGCAGTTCGTTGCTACCCGTCTGTTGGAAACCAGCCTGCGTGTTGGCACTACCGACAACGACATCAACGCGCTCAAGAACAACGGTTCGATCCCGGAAGGTTACACCATTAACAACTTCCTGACCGATCCGAACGCATGGTTCCTGACCACTGATGTTCCTAACGGCATGAAGCACTTTGTTCGTACCCCGATGTCCACCTCGATGGATGGTGACTTCGACACCGGCAACGTGCGTTACAAGGCTCGTGAACGTTACTCGTTCGGCTGGTCTGACCCGCTGGGCATGTACGGCTCGCAAGGTGCCTAAACAAAAAACGGGGGGTTTCGGCTCCCCGTTTTTTATGCTATAAAGCTTTAAATTCCGGGGGTATCCCGGTGTGTCGAACAGCCCCCCGGCTGACTTCATGCAGATCGACGCACCTAACCGCATGAGGGAAAACTCAAATGGCAAATTCCACCTTCTCCGGCCCAGTACGCTCGCAGAACGGCTTTCAGACCGTCACTGTTAACGCAACTACTGGCGCTGTCACCACCACTTCCAGCTTTAACGGCGGCACCATCGTCATTACCGGACTGCCGACTGCTGATCCGCTCGTCGCCGGTCAACTGTGGAACAATGCTGGTGTTCTGACCGTCTCTGCTGGCTAACGTAAAGGAGCATCATCATGATGCAAACAGACGTTAAAGCTAAGAGCTTGGCTGCTTCAGGGAGCGTGTTTGGCAGTCGTACGCGTGTCAAAGGCTTGGTAATCACCCCCGGCGCAAGTGCTGGCAGCGTCGAGCTTAAAGATGGCGGTTCGGGCGGCACTTCGGTATTCACAGTTGTCACCATTGCGAACGGTCAGGTAGAAAGTATTCTGATCCCCGGCGAGGGCGTGCTGTTTTCGACCGATGTCTATGCGACGCTGACCAACGCATCCGTGACGGTGTTCTATGGCTAAGAAGAACCCCTCCCTCGCGGTCGGTCGTGGCGAGAAGCTACCCGTCTCTAAAGGAGCGGGGCTTACTGCCAAAGGCCGTGCTAAATACAACGCCGCTACGGGTAGTAACCTGAAGGCTCCGCAACCGCAAGGTGGTGCAAGGCAAAAATCGTTTTGTGCTCGGATGTCTGGTATGCCCGGCCCGATGAAGGACGAGAAAGGCCGTCCCACCCGTAAAGCCGCATCGCTTAAAAGGTGGAACTGCAAATGACTGAGCACCACGATACAGTGAAACACGCCGTTGACGCGGTGTCTGTTGTGACCGTTGTTGGTACGCTGATGGAAATACTCCCGTCCATTGCCGCCATTTTCACAATAGTGTGGACGGCTATCCGTATTTACGAGACTGATACCGTGCAACGTTTGCTCGGTAAGGAGAAATCAAATGAAAAAGCCGACTAAGGGTTCTGCGCGTACTCGCAAGTTCGCTAGTGGCGGTGACGTTGCTGCACTGGCGGGTCTCGGCACGCTTGCTTATCTGCTCTCTCGCAAGAAGGACAAAGAGAAGGAAGAGGGCGGTCTAAAAGGGTCGGGCGAGAGCACGCCTAAACCCAGCATCAAGAGCATGCAATCGGAGGACGAGCGCATTCCAGCATCTAAAGGTGCTTCGGAAGAGCCGCCTGAGCCTGAGAAGTCCAAGGTTTACAAGGCTGAGCCCGGTACCGGCACTGCTAAATCGGTTAAGCCTATCGCACGGAAAAAGCCAGCAGCTTCGCAGTCTTTCCCGCTAACCACCCCGGCTAAAGAAGCCCCGAGTAAGCCATCCAAGATTAAACAGCTTGATGATAACAGCGCGGCAGCTAAAGCCCTGCGGGAGCAACGAAAGCAACGTCTCGGCGCAAATTACGCAGCCCAGTCTCGCGCACTCGCTAGCGCCCCTGAAGGCCCCGGCAAAGAGGCTCTGGCAAAATCAGTCGAAAAGGCTCGTCGTGACTACGAAGAGTCCCCGATGAAGAAGGGTGGCGCAGTCAAGAAGTACGCAAAGGGCGGTTCCGTTGGTTCTGCCTCCAAACGTGCTGACGGTATCGCCCAGCGCGGCAAAACTCGTGGGAAGGTGTTTTGAGATGGCTACTAAACCTTACGTAGACACGGCTAAAGCAGAAGCGGAGAAGATGGCCCGCAACCGTGAAGCGTTGAAAAAAGAAACTCCGAAACCTGAGATGTCCATCCCGGAAACTATTCGGGACATGAAGGAACGTAAGAAGCAAGAGGCTGGCGAGAAGGCTATGGGCATGCGCAGTGGTGGCTACGTTAAAGCAGCGGATGGCTGCGCTCAGCGTGGCAAGACTCGCGGTAAGATGGTCTGATGCCTGCTAAGTCTGAAAAGCAAGCAAAGTTCATGAGGGCGGTTGCTCACTCGCCTTCGTTCGCTAAGAAGGTTGGCGTCCCGGTGAGCGTAGGCAAAGAGTTTTCTAAACTTAAGGAGGGTGGCATGGCTACCAAGCAAAAATTCTCTATGGGTCAAGCAATGGGCAAGGTCAAGACTGCAGCCCCTAGCAAAGATGGCCTCGCCGTTAAAGGTAAAACCAAAGGTAAGCAGATCGTCATGCCGGGCAACAAGGGCATGAAAAAAGGCGGCAAGTGCTGATATGAAGCTCTCACGCGGGATGGGGGCAATTAGCCCCGCCAAGATCAAGACCATCAAGAAGAAAGATGGTAATGAGCCAGTCACGGTCTACAAAGACGGTGGCGCGGTTAAATCCCGCGTGAATGAAGCTGGCAATTACACCAAGCCGGGTATGCGCAAGTCACTGTTCAGCCAGATCAAGAACTCAGCTACGCAGGGTACAGCGGCGGGTCAGTGGTCGGCGCGCAAAGCGCAGCTACTGGCGAAGAAGTACAAGGAAAAGGGCGGGGGCTACAAGTGAAAGCCCCCCAGCAGAGCCTGAAGGCGTGGACGGAGCAGAAATGGCGCACCAAGAGCGGAAAACCTTCGTCCAAGACCGGAGAGAGGTATCTCCCGGAAAATGCAATCAAGGCGCTAAGCCCAGCCGAGTATGCCGCCACCACGAAGGCAAAGCGGGCAGGGAAGAAGACTGGCAAGCAGTTCGTCGCTCAGCCAAAACGCATTGCCCAGAAGACCGCGAGGTTTAGATAATGGC
>JACCDW011124006.1_pt1 | contig 66598 bp, 69 predicted proteins | sample 7449781 | NCBI WGS metagenome assembly JACCDW01 (sample SAMN15323449, study PRJNA562643) | freshwater metagenome | isolation source: river surface water | place: USA:Blue River Watershed | collected 2017-08-18
CAGATCCTCCATCCTTCCATTTTCTGTATACTTACCTTTAAACTTTATATACTTACCTTCAATCAACCCTCCATTAAAGTATCCATCAACCTTCCATCGTACTTACCCTATCTCTTTTACTTTTTGATTTCCTATTAGTTGTAAAACAACCCTCCAGATCCTCCATCCTTCCATTTTCTGTATACTTACCTTTAAACTTTATATACTTACCTTCAATCAACCCTCCATTAAAGTATCCATCAACCTTCCATCGTACTTACCAAAAAAAAATATATATATATTATTATTCAGCAACTTTAAAATGAGGCTTGAATGCATCCACATCAATATCCCACTTATTGCAGTCCTGAGTCTTCACTTGCTTTATTTGATCCTTCATCCTGAGTTTTTCGGAAATTGATTTGATCATATTAATCAACTTGATCGGAGAAACTGGCGCATGTATCTTCTTACCCTTGGCAGAGAGTGTTCTATTATAACTCTCAAGGGACGAACTCACAAACACCATATAATCCCCATATAAACTGTCCTGGTCGCCTCCATTGCCCAATTTCTTGATATATGTCCCACTATTGGCATTGACTAAGTGCCTAAAAAATTGAGTCTCAAATGGTTCACCCTCACTCATCGAGTCACGCTGAAACTGGGTAATCACAGGAGTGGTGGGGTCGAACAAGGAAATATTCATCCCAAAAAGGTACTGGTATAAACTCCTAAGGCTTTTAGCATCCTTCATGGCCCGGTTGATACGCGTAAAAAACACATCATTCAAGGGACTGATGACGGCATCATAACCAGCTTCACCTGGAGAATATCGCTTCAAGTTATTGCTAGCTTTAGCAGCCATAATACGCCGTTCTGCAGCCTCCCAGTCAATCAAAGGAGCCCCATCAGCATTGGAGAAAAAGAGAAACCACTGGTACCTCGAAACAGTTTGCACCTTGATAAATTTCTCACCAACCCTGCGTCGCTTGTCGGTGATAAGAGCTTTGAGTTGTTCAAAGTCAACATCCGATTCTTTCGCCTCGTTACATACGATCACTTTAGCAGTCTTGATTGGGCTGTTAAAGTTTCCATAAAGGTCTCGTTTTGGATTAGTAATCTCCTCCACTTTGAACTCGCCACACAAAGCGGTAAGGATGTTACAAAAAGTATTTTTGCCAATACCTTTGCCTCCTTGTATGGATATCGCAAACTGCTGCCGATGAGGATACTGGAAAAGAAAAGCGGTGGAATGGAGTAAAGCCAAGTAATCGGGATTCGATCGACCCGGTTCAGTTATCTCACGAGTCTCGCGTTCTCCACTCAAATTCCAAATGAGAGTCTCGAAATCATGTATGAATTGGTGATCAAATTCATCTGGACCCACAGGGTCGTATAACTCGACCATATAGCCAGTCCAGAGATTCATTGGTTTAGGTTCATTCTTTCTTTTAGCTTGCTCGCACCCAATATTAGCACCACCACCTAAAGTATAGGTAAAAGAGACCCCAAGTAGTTCCATGGCAGCGTCGACACCAGGCCTAAAATCACAATACATGATCCCTTTATGTGTCGTAAAGAGGGCGGGATCAGGGGGTAACGACCTCCAGCGCTTGATGAACAACTCATCAACCCACCGACCAGGCTTACCCTTAGTTCCCTTCAATCTTTCGGAGAACCCCAAATGCTGAAAGGTTGCAAAATAATCCCTCTCAGCAACAAACCCCCACTCATTAATGTTTGCATCATAGAGATACATACCGGGGGGATCACAAGAAAGTCTGACGTTCATAGCAAAATCCCTGAGAACGGTATCAAACTTGGGAAAATACCCCATAACGCGATTACCATGTACATATGGGATAGTGATTGGGACACCATCAGGGCCTTTCTCACCAATAGTTCCAGGTTTATCATTCATGTCCTCCTCATCCTCCTCCATATCCTCCTCCTCATCCTCCTGCCTAGCCTTTTTAGTCGACGACGGAGTACTAACATCGGCCACTGCACGTTTGTTTTGTTTTGGCATCTTAATTAAATTGTGATTTGTGAAATTTGTGTTGACTCTCCCGTACCTGGGAAATTCGTAGACATAAAAATCCCAACCACCAATCACAACTCACTTTTCAACATTTTGTAAGGTATTTATACCCATATAAAATACCTATATAAAAACATGCTACAGGTGCTGGTTATGTAGGCTCAAACCATGAAACGTAGGGTAAGTAGGACGACTTGATATCTCTTTGAAGAGGGCACACATACCTATAACACCAAAAACATATATGAGGATGAAAAATGTTGTAATATTATCGGGTGAAGACCGTGTGTATATATACAAAGTCCGAACATGATGATCCAAGACCGATACCTCAGTGGTTGTTTGAATTATAAATTGAATATATACGATTTGGTTACCATTTTCTTAATTTTTTATTGGATATTTGACCTACATTTCATTTTTCTCTTAAGTTCATAGTGGATGTTTAACATCATATATCTGTGTTTTTCCTTCATTTGGTAGTTGTTTTCCAATTCTTGCATATGGGTCCTGGTCGCAGTCACCCTGAGGAGGTTAATCATCCATTGCTCCACTGTTTGTATATATTCCGTATCTAAACCTTTTACTTCTGCAACGGGCGTACTTTGGTTAACCTCACCCTTAATAGCCTCCGCGTATTAAATATTTTGCATTCTTGTATAAATTATTAAAAATGTGTGAAAATCTGGTGTAATGCCTATTTGTATGTAAAAGAAATGAGTGGCAATCAATTATAAAATGATTATATACACATATAAAAATTACAATTTGCACATCATTAAATGAATGAATTAATTCCTCCTTCATCGTTGGGACGATATTTTTCTGAATGTTATACGGCAGATACAAACATACCTACATCATATAATAATGTCGCCCTCTTTGAATCTAATATAGTAAAATTAGAAAAATATATAATACCATACCATACCTTTTCATTGGATGTAGTAGCTCGTGTAGTAGGAACGTATATACATAGTTACCTAATATCAGTGATATCAGGAAAGCAAATAAACAATGAAATGGTAGAACAAAGTTATGGTGAAGCCATTCAAAATGTTAGTTTGGCCTTTAGGGAATGGCTGGGGGTGAATAAATTGGAAGTAGATTTAGACTTGACGGGATCAAAAATAGCTTCGAAGGGGGTAGAAGGCCGACCAGATTTGGTGTTAACCACAGAGTCGGGTGAAAAGATAGTCGCTGAATTAAAGAGTAGTCATTCAGACGTATCCTATGCCGACCATGTAAAGTTTAACACAACCCTCAAAGTGTGTACCTTGATACAAGCAAGTGAATACGTGAGATTGTTACAAGAAAACGGGTACAAAGTCTCACGTAACATGGTGTTATTGAGCTTGCAATTTCATGGTGGTAAGTGTGAGTTTGAGATTGTCCCGGTAGACCTTACAGAGGCAACCCAAATGGGCGAGTATACGTTACCACCATATACAGTTGCAAATTGGTTACGTGAAGTTTCAGTTGGTAAAAAAAGAACTTACCATGGAAGGGAATACGTCAACAAACTAAGATCCGACAGAAAACGGGTCTGCCTAGAACAAGGTACTTACATCTGCCCTGAATGTAGACATTCCTTTTCACTCAAGGAAACCTTGGAAAAACACGTAAAGGCAGTACACGAAAAAACAAAAGATTATGTGTGTGGAGTTTGCGGGGTTGGGTTCGCTTTACCAGGCACTTTACATGAACATATCAAATGTGTGCACGAAAAAATAAGGAAACACAAGTGTACCCATTGTTCTGCTACCTTTTCAAAACGACGTGATCTTAAGATACATGATAAAACAGTGCATCAAAAAGTGAGAGACGTTCAATGTGTACACTGTGCGCGAATGTTTTCATTACGGTGTAATATGGTTGCACATGTAAAATTAAAACATATATAATTATTTCTTATTATACCTTTGACCACCCATACCCCTTCGAATACGCCTCGGTGCTAACAGCGGATGATCATCAAAATACGGTGCCATCACCCTGCCTTCACTCAAGAGCGGATTAAACTCGCTAAAAATATCACTAATAGCACTCATAGAATTTGTGAGATCCATATGCAAATTATGCCCCAAAAAAAGCTGCAGAGTAATGGTCAATGAATGGTGTATATAAAAAACAAAATAGTAATATAAAATGCAGAGCAAATTTCACAATTCACAATTTCCAAATTATAGAATGCTTCAATTAATATCTATTACAGAAGGCTTAGTTGTCTTAAGGTCAGATGATTTTGATGAGTTAGAATGGTTACAACCAAAAACCCACCCTAACCCTGGTCCAACCCTTGTATTTGTTGGGGGATGTTACAACGAAGACCTGGATTTTCTTAAAGCAAACCCCCAATTCACCAAAGTGATAACGTATTATATGGCTGCACGAGTTTTCGAGTACTTATTTGCAAACCCAAAAAATACTATTACCGTGACTCGATACGTGCAACCTTTGTCGGGGTTAGTGCGAAAGTTGAAACGTGTGAGACATGCAAGGATTGACTGCAAGTTTCAAAATAAGATTACCCAGATACCAGACTGGAGTGAAGCGAAGACTTCAACACACTTAGTCTCCAAAGGGCTACAACCTCATACCTCCCCATTCCTGTTCAAGACGAAAAATACACTTGTGTGTGATAACCCCCTTCAAACTCTCCCGTTAGGCCCTTTTAAAGACGCAATAATCGTAACGAGAGAGAACGCACCCCCACAGTGCGACAGATTATATGCCATCTTCGAACACTTGGTCCCTCCTGCATGGTATCGAGACAAGCGTTTGATGAGCTATGCATACTTACCACACAGTATTCAATTAGGGCGAGACGTTCATTACAAGTTACCTCTCTATGGCGAACTAATTTTAGACGGACCAGGTGGGTCCCGTCATCCCCCAGTGCATGAGGTAGTCGAGAAACGAAGGATTCAGAATGCAAAGGGAAGTATGTTTGCTGTGCTGTCGGCGTTTTGCCCTCGTGCCGGGTACAAGTCACAACTTCGGCGTTTATCTCCTGACCTCTTTCGCCTTTGTGCTGAATATTTATAATATATCACACACATAATAATACAATAATGATTTTTATATTATTTTTTCTAGTAATTTTGGCAAATGGGGAAAAACTAGACTTATGTGCAGCAACGGGTGTTGGTATTCCTTTATACCCAAATTTGGGATATGCAACATGCACAAATTCAAGCTATATCGATGCAAATATCCCTCTGGGCGAGCCGCAGGCAGTCCCTGCAGCACTGACACCTCCCCTGAACTCATCGATTTGGCCTTTGCCAACCAAAGTCTCGGATTTTAGCTTTAGTTTTTCAGGGTGGTTGCGGAACCAGCAACTTAATTTGCTACCAAGAGTTATAATGGGCATTAGAACGAACGGACCGACGTACAGTTTCCGTTTGAACGTTGGTGGTGGAGAAGTTCGTTCACAGTGGAACGGTTTTTTCGATGTATACCTCGAAGTGCCTACAGAAGAAATTGATACCCTACAATGGACATACTATGCCTACGCTGTGTATCCTGACACCCCCACTTCATTTAATGCGTATCTGTGGGTTGCAACTGAAGAATTTTTAGGTAACCCACCCGTATTTGGCGGGACACATGGAGCAGCTTCAACTACATTTATATGGCCTCCGGGGTCGTACTTTGGGGTGGGTGGTGCCGATAATTTTAATTCTCATGCCGAGGTCGAGATAGGCCAATTATCATTTTTCAATTACTCGTTAACTAATGAGCAGGTCAATGAAGAATTTGCACTGGGTTTCCGTTGGAACAACACGTGTGAAAACGTACAATTAATCCTGAATTATACCTCACAAGCAGTAGACTTGGCCTCACGTTTGAGGTGTGTAAACAGCTACCGACCGGGCAGAGCAGTAGATATCAGAATCAAGGTGCATCCAAGTCTAGGAACCGTGAATGGATCGTACATATACCAACCATTTAGTAATTTTACTGGGGGTCAAGACACGTTCATATACGAACCAGTGTACGGGGGAGGTGTGGGTGTGGTAACCCTATCCCAAGCTCCCACACGCTCGCCAACCATAGCGCCCCAAAGCACAAATACCACGTCAGAAGGTCTTTCTCAAAGGGAATTAGGTGTTGTTATCGGTGCGACGGGTTCTACGGTAGTGATTTTGGTATTTGTGGGATTAATATTGTTTATTTAATCACAATATATAATGTTGTTGCAACAACTAATTAAATCATTAGAAGGATTCGAACGATGGGTGAAATTGGCTGAACGTCCAGAGTTGAGTGATATTCCGCCTAGCTCTAAACTTGGAAAAGTATACTTTGATATAGAAAGTGATACACCAGATATGACAGTTATATGTCAAGGACTATACGAATACTCTGATAAATATGAAGACAGCGCACCCCAGGAGGTATACTATTCAAAAACAAATGTAATGGGTACAGGATCAAACATACATGTAGCCATCCAACAAGCAATGGGGATGCCAGTAAAGAAAATGGTAGAAACAACCCCAGAATCACAGGTTGCGATTAAGGTGCTTAAGGATTTTGTGGAGACAAGGGGGTACATATTAGAACCAAAATACTCAGAAAAGAGGATTGCACATATGGTCTCTAAAGACTACCTGTACCGTTCAACACCGGACCTCTGTTTTCGACATACCGTGACAGGCAAACATCTTCTTTTGGAGATTAAAACACATACTAAGGAATACGAGCCCGATCGATATGAGACAACCTCATGCCTTTTCCAAGTTGCAGATTCTCACCAAAACATTCGTAGACTGGAGAAGATGGAAGGGTTTGTGCTAGTTATGCACGTAACGCCAAGTCACGTTGAATTGTTCACAGTAGACTGTGTCAACCCCAAGGCAGAATTTGGCGGGGTGAGCTTAACTAACCTTATTCGAGGCATGCGAATGAATGAGACAAGGGGATACTTGCAGTATGAATGTACTGAGTGCGGTAAAAAATTCCAAGGGCGAAAAGGAACGAGAGACCATTACCTTCAAGTCCACAATCATAAAAAACCACGCTTGTTCACTTCTTAAAATGCAAGAAGATTTCGAACTGGTGATATTTTTAATAAACAGTAAATGCAACAAGGACGTTGGACTGTATAAAAATTGTCTTCGGGACTTGATAGAAATATACGACGACGCGTCTAAAAAAAACCTAAACCTGGATTGGGCAAGATGCGCTAGAGTGGTTGCGCAGATCTTCCCAGTTTGGTGCAAATATTCTGATGTGTGTACTTACTTTTACGTATTGTTAGCGCGTATTGAAAAATATGTGACATCAGAAAACGAAAGAAATAAATTACGGGAATTAATTATAAGTGGAGTTGATTTACCATCAAAAACAATAGTATTAAATGTTTATAATTAATTAATTAAATATAATAAGGTAATACATCAATTTTAGGGTCGGCACGAGTATGCTGTTTACAAGATGTACAAGTAAGGTAAAGAAAACCAACCCAAACCCACATACAGACTACAGCGAGGGTATATCCCGAAACGATTTTAATAAGCACCAGGGTGAAATCAACTGTACATTCCTGTTGAGGCATGAAATATATTACGAGCATGTATATTGCAGATAAATATAATGCAATGTTACATAAGATAGCATTCAAAACAAAATAATACCTTATAATCAAAATAGATACAGAATAGATAGGATAAACCACAAAATAGATACTTATGGGCATACATTCAGGTTGGGATTGTTCAGTCAGCTGCACAATTCCTTCAGCGAAGGAGATCACAGAAAACACAATAAATATTATTTGAGTTAATAATTCTAAAAAAAACATGATGGCGGCCCAAGTCCATTACATTGTGGGACAATTGATCTATACAAGATGCAGATATAATCAATACGCACGCCTCCATGATGAGGACTTAAACGTCATGGTGCTAGTGTGCCTGGCCCATCTTCAAGAAGGAGGTTACATTGATGTGTTTGAACATGTCTTAATCAGCATCTTGAATGAAGAGGGTACCCTACCAGAGGATATATGGTTGCATGCCTTGTATTTTGGGGTGGAATACATTACCATGCTAGCTCTGTATACAGGAGGGGGTTTACCTGCGGAATACAAGAACAAGTTCAAGACCATTCGAAAACATGAATGGCGAGGACTGAAACGGGAGCTGAAAAGAATGTGTGTGGCCCACGGCCTAGTAATCACAATTTTAAATCATGTTTGACGACGACGAATTTATTTCAAATGAAGATTTATATCAGTTTGAAACTACGTACATATTTGCCCCGCGCGAACATAAACGTCAAAGATTATGTGAAGTAGCAAAAAACATGGTAATTGGACAAAAAATGAGGTATAAACACGATGAGGAAGAATTGGGGGTTAACAAGAGACAACTCCGTACTTACCTCAATCAACATGGGTGTCAAATTGCTATTAGCGAGTTCGTAGACGAAATCATTGCGATGTCAACAGAGGTACGGTCTTTGCAGAGTGCAATAAAAGTACTTGATGGATGCAAAGACCGTCGAGTACATACAACTAAAACGATTGATGTGGTTGAAAAGGACCTTCCGACGCTCGAAGAGCTAAGTTCATCGCTAGCATTCACCACGGCGTCCCAGGTAGATATAACCCTACGAGGACATGTCCTAACCAAAGAAATAGCTAAGAAATGCATGGGTAGAATGCATGGAGGACCCATCCCAGTAGTGCGTATCAGCAAAACCATTTTTTGATATTTCAATAAATACGTAAGACAACTCACAAATTGCAATTGTTGAATTCATAATAAATAATAATTAAAAATGAATAAGCTTCAACGCAACATTAAAATCATGTCATGCCCACATGTTTTGATGTATAAAGCAACGCAGGGTATTGGTGAAAGTAAGTTGACAGGCTCTACTTGGGATAAAACAACCATGAATGTAATCCTTTTGGATGATACCAATGTTCCGAAGGGAATGAGTAAAGGGGATACCCCAGAGACTGTAGCATCTGAACCCTCTGTACCCTTGGAAAAAGGTGAAATGATTAGGGTCGAGATGAAGGGGCACATGGATATCAAAGTGAGTAACCTATATAGGGTTAAGGGGTTGACATACAAGCGCGGGGCTGCGGGGGAAACATACTATAGCTGCGCCTCAATCGAGTTTATTCCAACCATGTCATACGATAACATCACGGAAATCTGCCAGAGTCTCCCAGCTGGTAAATACTTCCGTCTAAAGGAAGATGGAAGCAATTATTTTGCACGCCCCCAATATACTGCGGTCGATGGTACATTAAAGCCCTCCCCCCTGGAGTATACCTTATATGACGGAACTGTGATTCCTGCTTTAACAGGACCAAAGGGGGACAATAAAAAGCATGACCGGATCGTGTTTGTCACCCCGGATGTGGACTTATACACGTGTGTATATAACCCCGATATGTGTGGTGTGCCACCCTCAACCTGGGACTATATTTTCCCGCATCTCCATGGTTCATTGATTACCTCTCCTGATACCAGTCGCGAGACACCTCAACCATACGGTGTGGACGAAAAGGGACGTTTGGGGGTCTTCTCTATTTTCCTCTTTGATTTGAAAAATACGGTGCAAGAGTGTGGTATTCGTATGAATTCGTATGAGGAGTATGCTGAAATCAAAGAGAAGACATCGGACCGTATTGTTCCCTCCGAACCTAATACCCTGGTGTTACCGGTGCATACTGCCCGCCTCTTTTTTGGTGCTACGAAGGAAGAATTTGAAAAGTACGATTCCGTCTACCTTTTGCCTAACCAACAAATCCCAAGCAAGGAAGATACTTTCATCAAGAATCTGATGAATATGTGCGCGTTTGTGCCAACGTTCAACTTTTGTTTTGTGGGTGTGCCAAAGAATATGCGAGAAACCAAACGAGTGCGTTTCACAGAGGAAGAATAATTACTACTTATAAAGGCGATTTAGATATACTCTCGCAATCGATAGAAAAATTAGAAGAAACACTAGAAACAAGATCACAAAGATATTCTCCGAAACTTGGACCATCGTACTTCCCGCTTGTAAGTTGCGCATTTTTAGCTAATCCTGAGATGATTTCTCTCGCACAAAGGAGATCAAAAGTTGTGAGGTTCGGTAGTGTATAATCTAACAATCTAAACAGTTCAAGCTCGGCCTTCCCTAAAAGGTCAGCATCGAATCCAAAAATAAATGCCATAAACGTATCTAATTTCTGGTCGTCTTCCAAATACTTGTGAGAAAGGTAAATTGAAATTGCCAGTATCATATGTTTATTGCTATGTGTCAATTGGTTCTCAGGACGAATCAGTAACCAATGATTGATAAGACACATACAATAAGTAAGTAAATCATTAGTATACTCTTGTCCATACTCGGCTGAAAACCATGAACTGATCCGCAATAGGTACTCGTATACAGTTACTTGTGCATTAATCGAGTTTAATACAGGTGTCACAGAACAATGATCAAAAATAGATATATTGTTTATGATTATTGAAATATCCTTAATCATTCTTCTTCGTTGAATAAAAAAGTTAGGGATGGAGCATCCAAAATTTGTGAGCAGGTTTTTTTCTTCTGTTGCAGATTTCTAAATACCTGGACATCCCTTGAGTTTTGTAGTACGCACCAGTATGTAGACACAGGTTTAGTCTGACCCATCCTATGTGCTCTTTTTTCGGCTTGTGCCATATTTTCTGGCACTTGGTTGAGTTCAAGGAAAATACATACACTCACAGCTGGAACGAGATTGATCCCGACTCCCCCAACACCGTAACTTAGTATTCCAACACGTACCTTCCCAGAAGCTAAATTGCTGATATTAGTATTACGTTCAGAAGTGGATGTCAACCCAGTCGTAAGTGAAACGTCGGGATAATAAACCCGAATTGCATCTCTCAACATCTCGGCTGCATTTGCATAGTAGCAAAAGATTGCTATCCCTTCATCCCGATGCCTGTCCAATATTAAATCCTCAATCATATCACCAAACACATCAACTTTGATTTCACCGGCGCGGATAAGTGAAGCATTCGCATGTACTTGCATTTGTTGTGTGACCGTATCAAACTCTTGCTGACCCCTAGCATTTGCTTGTTTCTCGGCAAGCTCTGTAGCCAATTCAGACATACCTTTTAACTCGCGCTCAATATTTTCATCAGTAGCAGTCTTGGTCCGCTTATACCGTTTGAGTGGGGGTAACTTATGGGAGACATCTGGACGACACGAAACACTCGCTACTAAATCAGCAAGTATCCCCTCCATTCCTGGTTTTATACCCGTCTCGCGATAAAAAAATCGTGACCCAGCAAACTGACCCGTGATCCCTTGACAAAACTGATCCTTGAACTTCTGGCGCGACGGAAAGTCATTTGGACGTACGGCCCTAAGGAGGTTATATAACTCAGAGGGTCGGTTGAGACATGGTGTTCCTGAGAGAAGGAAACAGGAGTGAGAGGTTATCAGTGCGTTGACTATGACCCTGGCTTGTATACTTTCCTCCCCCTTCAAAGCTTGACACTCGTCAACTACTATACAGTCGTACCTGAAATATTTATGTTTTTCTATCCAGGTGCGAGCAGTGGATATGCTAGTTATGACAATACCCCTAAGTGGTTCACCCCTATGTTGTTTGAGGTCAACGAGATCATACCATATCCACCGTTTAAACTCAGCCTTCCAGTTATTCACGACGTTTTTAGGGACGATTATGAGTGAATGAGTCCTATGTAGAAGATGCGCGAGAATACATCCCACCATAGTTTTACCTTGACCCATTCCAAGGGTTATGAGACACTTGCAGTTCAGTTCCTTGATAGCCCTTTCGACACATAATTCCTGATGAGGCAAAATTTGGGCTTTGGTAGATTCAGGCAATGATTCTAATAAATCTAACATGATATTTGTGAATTGTGAATTTGTGAATCAAAGTAGAATAAAAACAAGATAATAAAATGTTTAAAAGTAGATTGATTGAGTGGCGATCGAGATGTGATACTTAACACAAACACACAAACACACAAACACAATTTGTTTACAATCAAAATAAATAATATGGAATTGGAACTTGAAATTACACAAAAAACAGATATTCCACCTGTGAACCCAGGTAGTATTACCGCGGTGATCAGGCGCGAGAATAAAAAAAACGAGGAGCGAAAGGACTATAAGCCAGACCCTACTCAAAAGGCATACAAACCCGCCCCTGATGAGCGAAAGATGTTGATTAATGGTGAAACTCCAGAGAGTATGAAAGATTTTGATCCCTTTTTGGTTGAAGCGTATAAACTTTTTTATAGCGAATATAATTTATATACCGAGTACGTCAAGGCTCATCCCGAATACAAGAAAAGCAAGCCAGCGGGACGACCCAGTGCTGCTACCCCTAAGGATAAACAGAAACATGCGTTTCACGTGCAACGTCGTAATTACTTGCGTGCAGAAAATGAAATTCATCAATTACATAAACGGTCGCGCAAGGCAGACACACCCCAGGAGTTGAAATCCATTCATCTCGAGAAGATGCGACACGTGCAACAACAAGAACGAATTGTTGAGAGTTTAGAGTATGTCTTAGCTGGTAATTAACTATAACGAATTAAAAGGGTTATATACTTCTTCATCTTCTCCTTCTTTTTCCGTATCAAATTGAATTAGTAGAGGCTCCTCTGGCTCTGGCTGATGAATTTTAAAGGGTTCCCATGTAAGCATTAGATTATTGATATCGTCAATAGATGTTGTTGGAGCATGTGACAATGGTAATAATTGAGGCCACCTATTATTATCCAATACATATGTCTCAATAGGGGCCATATGGGGTATAGAAAAAACAAGGAGGAGATGAAAATAATCAAAGTTACCCATCCAAACATCGACTGATACTGTAGTTAACATGGCTAAAAAAACCAGTAAATCGGTATATGAACGCATAGAAGGTATACATTCTTGAGAGATGCTCTGTATAAGGAGACAAAAGGTGGTGAAAAAGGTCATGCGAAGTAGAGAACTTTCGACGGGTGGAGAGAATACTAGGTAACAATTGAGTAACCCTATGATGAGATTCATGCCAGTAGAAAGGTAATTTTCAGATATATACTTGTATATCATGTACAGGGTGAGGAAGCTTATAGAAGACTCAATTTCAAGCATGGGTAGTGGGTAATAGGCCAATCTATAGTAGATGGACCTCAAGTACATGGGTAAGAGTACAGTTATTAATGTATTTAAGTATGTGTTTTTAAAGTGATACCGTGTTGAGGCAATTGCGTAAAAAAGAATGATACAAAAAGAATAAATGGGAATCATTCTTTAAATAATAACATATACTTTCTGATTAATGATTCGCGTTGTGTGAATAAATGACCTCTTGTTTGACTTGAATTGGCGTCAAGACATTGGTACAACGCCGACGTCTTTTCAGCCTGAGTAGAGTACGGATTAGAGAATACGGCAATTCCAGATTGTCTCAAGACGGGATCAACACAATCTTTTACAGCTCTAGGAATATTCATAAAAATGGCTAAACGACTAATTGTATTAACTCAAATCCAAATTGCGGATATTACGACCCCAGATGAAATGAATAGAATGATTGTGACTTCAAACGTACTGGAGATGTTGTTGCAAACGGGTATGTACGAAGTGATGGCTGCAGTGCAGAGTCAATCGTTCTTTGATATTCGATATGCCCAAATTTGGCGTTATCAATCTAATGGTATGATGCTAAAACCTGGGGATGTAGTTGTAAGAGGATTAACCGGTGGATACACCTTATCTGGTACAGATGAAAAGGTATATTGCGAAGTCAAAAAACCCAATGAAAAGACATTAACATTGATCAATGGCAAGTACCGGGAGTTTACGAATGGGTACATTATTCACCCTTTTATTGAACAGCACAAATCGATCAGGTATGTAAGTTACGAAAAGGTTGAACAAAACATAAAGAGTAAGAGCCTAGAGTACCTGCATGCAGGCGGGGTGCCTTTTGGACATGGTAAACCTACACCGATTATAGATTTGTGTGGATACGCGGTAGATGTGGGGGGAGTATGGTCTGAGATGTTAGTAACGGGCAAAATGGTGCAAACGGAAGCCATAAGGAATAGGTTAATATTACCAGTTAACCATACCGTGACCATGATGACGAGACCATACAAGCGAAGTATATTACAGACGGCAACCAAGGGTATATCTCTGATAAACTGGGGTATGTCGGATGGTCCAGATTCACAAAAGGTTTGGGAATATGAAGGTAAATACAGATGGTCATATTCAATTCCACACTGGACAACACCATGTTTGCATCCACCAAGGTACAATCCAGTATATGCAGGAGGAGAAAAGAAAAGTCGTGGCCCGTTTGATTTCTGGGGTGCAAACCATCTGGTGGTGTATAACGGAGAATATATGAAACGACCAGATGGATTCCCCCTATGCACTGCTTTAGTACCGGGACATCCACCAAAAATATCAAGTATGGGGGGTCGGGGTGTAGTGGTAGATATCGAGTTTCCAATGGATATGGAGCAAGCTGTTATGAGAACGTATTTGCCATGCAGTTATGAGACAAGTGAGGCATGGCTAGAGGTACATGTGTTTGGGTATGTTGATGAATTGGACGAGAGCGACTGGATATTACGAGCAATTAAATTAATGTTGTAACCCGACATGATTAAGTAGTAACTCGGTAGTAATAATTCCCTTGTCATGTAAAGAACTGATGAGTTCATGAGGTAATCTAGTGGTATAATTAACCTTGACTCTTGCTTCACGTTTATAGATGGCATGGTATGCAATAGCAATTGCAACTTGTTCATCGTAACAAATACTACTTAATGCGCCATTGTAATCTGTCAATGCCTCGGCAGTTTCGGATGCACTTCTCCCATTCAAAGTGGATGATCTGGAATGTAATGGGGGGATACACAAACACCGTTCAACAATCTGTTTAAATTCATCCTTCAATCTGCTAGAATCGTACTTGGAGACATCAATTTTTTCCAACTGATGTGAGGCGGTAACGTATCCTCGAGGCAACCAAATAAACCCATCGTTATCAACTCTAACTCTTTTTTTTTCAGACTCTAAAGGTGGATCGTCAGGATGACGGATAAGTTCGGCATCTAATTTGGTTGCTTCCTCCTGAAGAGTACCAATAGGATCGATAAGGGTATTTTGAAGTATGAGTCTTGGTTGTAGACTGATTTTACTAGCGGCAATCTCATCTATTTCAGCCTTTCTTAGTCGTTTAAAGGGTTCTACAAGCATAGATATTTCAGAGTCAATCGACCCATCAAGACGTATACCATTGTATCGATTTGATTTCACCCAGTACCATTTCTTGGGTTGAAATTGACCATTCAAACGAAAGGTAAACTCCAACCCGCCACCTTCTGCCTCCTTGAATTGTACAGAGTAACACTCAGGCGGGGGGCATACGGGATATATATTTTCTCCCTTTTTATCTAGGTAAAATGGTGATTGACCAAACACGGTAAAGTTTAGAGACATATTGTAGCGATACTGCAGCCATAAATTACTTAATAGATCGAAAGAAGGATCGTGAGTATCAACGTAAGAGCCATCGTCCAACATTTCTTCAACACTAACATTATGCTTGTTAATGTGATTATATCTTTTATTAATAGCCAATCGTACTTCATAATAATTGAATATTTCAAGTAATACCCTTTGCATCTTCGTTCACTGATTGTGATTGAATGAACCGTTTAGAGAATCTGCTATCTCCCTCTCTGCTGTAAGTTCTGTTGATCTCGTTGATGACCTCTTTACGAGCAAGCTGTAACTGCCTCATCCTATTCAACCGGTTATTCAAAGTTTCCAAGTTCCTACGGGGGTCTCTTTGTAGCCTGTCCATATATATTTCTGCTGCCAGTTTGATAGCTGCTAACCAAATATCACCTGTATCATCAAGTTCACGTATTTCGCTGATTTTTCCCCTGCTGTATTTCTTTATAAAATTCTCAGTCTCAGCCAAAGCACTTCTCACGGTTGGCTGTAAACTGGCACGAAAGTACCTGAAATCGTTGAAATCACTGGAAGGAGCATTAATTTGTAAGGGTGCTCGGATATACAGGGATGTGAGGTTTGTACCAGAATAACCACCCATGAGATGAACAAAGGTATTCAATTTATCATTCAGAGAAGACAGTTTGAGCTCGAGATCATCGTCTTTGTCCAGTTCGGTTGGTTGTTGTTGCTGCGGTGTTGGTGGTTGCTGCGTGGAATCTGGATTATTAGATTCGTCGGCGAGTTGTTCGAATTTGGTATTGAATTCAGACTGACGAACGGGATTGAATTTGGGGAGAATGTAATCTTCCATTCACAACTAACTAACACGCTTTGAAAAATACAGAAAATGAAATAAACTAACAAAAACTAGTTTGCGTGGAACAGGTTCCAAGATTGTGATTCTTGAGGAAGCCGCCTACATGGATGAACCGATTTATGAAGGCCTGATCAGACCGCTTCTGAATGTACAAGAGTCATGCATATTGTTAATAAGTACACTGCGCACAGACGGAAAGGGCGACGCATTCAGAAAGTTATTGGAATCGGGCAAGTTGTTAACCTACAAGGTGACATACATATGTGACACATGTCTGGAGGAGAGCAAGTGGATGATAGATCGACCGTGCAAACATTGGGCACATATAGTACCCCCACATATAGCTTTTGGCGACGATGACGATGATGGCGGACCATTGTCAGCCCTTAGTAAACACGAGAATGAGAATAGCCGACAGTTGAGATTGCATGAAATGTTTGGTGTAATGTTCAAGACCAAAGAAGAGGAGGAACGTTATGTGTTCTCGGAGCAGTCGGTTGACCGTTTTCTCTCAAAACCAAGGACCGTAGGGGTATTTACCAAGTACATTTTTTGTTCAATCGACCCATCTGCGGGATCACTGAGTGATGCGAAATCGACGAGTGATTTTTGTGCAGTGTGTGTGTCTATAGATACGGTACTCGGTGTGATGGCTTTAAACTCTTGCTCACATACGGATTATGAGGGTGCTCTGCATCAACTACTTACCAAAATACGAGCAAGTGGTAGCCCTTATCAATATTCAACCATAGTGTTTGATATCGAAGCAAACGGGTCAGGTATATGGTCATACATTGAAAAGTATGTCCGTAACACGTTCAATAATGTTATGGTTATTGGGGATAATGTAAGGAAGAGTGGGGGTACAATTACAGACAGAACATTGAAAGAGGAAGCTGCCATGCTATTGAAAGAAAAACTTGAAACGGGGACGTTAGCATTTTGGGATGGGTTTGTGGCTACAGGAACATGGAATATGGGCGAATTAAAGCGTCAATTGCGTTCATATGAACGTAAGATAAAGGAGATAAAGGGAAGGGGGCGTAATGGCGGCAAGGAGATTAGTGTGACATATTGTGGCAAGGGACCGAATTTAAAGTCGAAAGACGATATGTGTTTCACACTTCAGAGAGCCTTATACAGGCAACAGAGATTTTACAGAGGATTGGAAAACAATGTTAACTAAATATTTGTTATTGTTTCTAGTAGTACAAGCGGCGATTGCAACAACAATTTTCCCAACCGAAATATCTATACCAGGCGGAACTGTTTACGAGGTACCTAATATCGTGTTCCCGGTACTTAATGAGACATGGACTGTACACATAGATGCAGAAAATGTACAGTTTGGATTCAATACACTGCTGGCCTCATCTGGTACATGTGAATTTTTCCTTAGCTCCCAATGCACCAATACAACATTCACAGACGAGTACCCCTTTTTCCTAGGTGAGATTTTCAATCATTGGACAATCAATACCATGAATAATTTAGATGGTATAATATATTATAATTTTATAGGCCAATATAATGGTACTATAAATATTATTATAACCCACCCAGCCCTACCTCCACCCGAAGATGGGACAGAGATTGCATACTTGGGGGGATTCCTTGCAGCTGCCTCTGTGTTATGTCTATGTACCCTGGGTTTTTGGAGATTGACGTATATAAAGTTACGTACTTTATGGGGAGATTGGAGGGATAGGGGAGAAAAAAAAGGGGGGGAAGAGAAACAACCACTTATTTAAAGAGAATTTTCACACTCATCGATCATTTCAGACAATTCGCGCACAAGCTCGGAAGAACAGACATAAGTACTAGTTCCCCCAGGCACCAACTTGCCATGTTTGATGATCCCACAAGCCTCTAAACCTTTACGGCATGTAGCTAACCACCAAGCACGGTTATGGGCTGACAAATCCACTGCAAAATATGGTTCTAAACGCTGTAAAGCATCAGAAAATTCCACATCATGGTCCAAAATAGCCCATGCAGTACCCTCACCCATCTCAAACTGAATCAAAGCATGGAACAAAACTAGGTGTTTGAATTGGTCTGCCAATTTGGCATCACCTTTGAAATTTGGATTGCGAGTAGTCAATTTCTTGTACTTTTTCTTGGGCTGAGAAGGAGGGGTAGCTGGACGTGCCAATCGTCGGTGAATTTCATGAGCCCATGTCGCACACATATGAATGTCTCCTGGATGCGCCTCTTCCAGAAACCCCTTCCACGTCTCCAAGGCAACATCACGGAGCGACTCAACCGTGGTGTACCCATACTCACCCAATCGTTCAACCACGGGAAACAAACGTGTAATCAACTGGGGTGAAGCATCCAACAAGTATGCCTTAAGCCCTTCATCGACTTCTACCTCTTCATCCTCCTCTTCCTCCTCGCTGCTTGAGCTCGAGCTAGAACTAGATTCCTCCTTTTCCTCTAATTCCCTGGTAAACACATTAACCAATTTGGCAGTAGTGGTTCGTTTGTCCTTGCTGTACTTGATGGTGCAATGGGTGTCAGGACGCTTGGGATCGAGCCGATCAAAAATTCCACGGTAGTACAAACCACATTTGTCGTCGAGGTACAGGACTTCAGTTCCACGCTCCAAATCAGCACCCATCAGAACAAACCCAAACGAAGAAGGTACAAGCTCCTTTCCTTCGAATGATTCAGTTACTGTAAGCGATGCATATGGTTTATTGACCCAAGTGGACAACATGATTGTGACGAAGCTTTGCGAAGCTTTGCGAAGCAAGATGTCAGATAAAAAAAATTATATATAGGAGAAAAAAAAATAATACATTTTGTGAGAAGTTATATAAAAAAAATTATATATGTTGTGAAAATCCAAGACACGCCCCGAAAATGAAATGCATTTTAATATAGGGAGATGCATTACTTGGTGCAAAAGTGCATCGCGACCCAGCCAGCTCCAAAAGGTCCTCTTGCAAGCCTTCAATTAGATTTTCATCAACCCCCCCCAGTTGTTCAAGCGCAAATATAACCTTTCCAAGTACTTCAGGATTTTGTAATGAACGGATCGTAGGAATTTCCACCATCAAAAAATCGTACTCCCTTTGGAATTCCCTTCTTGTAATCTCCTTATGACCCCATTCTGATCCCATGATCACCTTGAGACATACCATATCCAATTGGTCAATGTACTCGCGTTCATCCTCACATTGATCCTTTTCGCGGTACATGATTGTATCCACATGCAATTGAAATTCTGCCTTGTTTAGGACATGGACCCCAAGAGATTCAAAGATGGGAAACCATACAAGTGCATTAGTAAGTACCTCAAACAAATTACTCCCAGAAGCAACTTCGCGTGCCTCAACTTCATTTGGTAATGGGTCGCGAGAAACCCTCGAACTATACTCTCGATATATCGACAAACCCATAGCAATCTCACACATATCTTCAAATCCGTCGTTTTGTAACCTCTGTAAAAACTTGCTAGATAACTCCATCATGGTATCGTATATTTTCGCATGGTAAGGGGTATTGCGGTATACACAAAGTAGTTTATGGGTAAGAAAGAATCGTTCGGGTAAATGAGGATCATTATCGCCGTTACGCGCTAAATATGAAAATCTATCAATACAATCATTAGGGAAATTACTCATTCTTTATATGTGAATTGTATAAACTTGCCAAGATTGTGACACCAATTAAAACACTCAATGAAGTTGCCCAGAGTGAGAGAGTAGCAATAAAGGTGTAAAAGGCGGCGACAATTTTGAGTACACGTAGAGCAAACGACGCATCGTATCCTCTATCGCCAATGATAGGGATTTCGAGAGATCCGATTCGTGTACTTATTTCGTCGTAAACTAGTACCTCGATATGGTGAGTACCATTACGTACACCTGTAGTTGGAGGTTCATATTCAAGGTACTGCAGTATCTCCGTAGCCAAAGAAGGGTAAGGGGGCGTAAACCTGATTTCAGAATGCTCAAATCTGCCGATCAAAGCCCAAAAGTCTTCGTCGCCTTCTAGGATCACTGGAGCAAGTAAACTGTATGGGGCAACCAAACGAATTTTACCTGTTGTGACACTCACCAAGACCTCAATCACCCTTATATTTGCAGTTTCCAAAGTGATGTTGAATTTCACTGGACCTTCCTCAAGCTCTTCAAGGTCACATGTAATGTTCACACCCTGGGCAAACTCTGGCGCAACATGGTACAATGTGTAATTATACACCAGACTTCTAGGCTCAGACCCACGTACCACTTGGAAGGTAAATATATCGGGAGGCGGCAATGGGTCACCCTTGAGATCAACAAAGGTACCAAATCCACTAGCCGTATATAATTTTCCAGATGGGGTATATAAAAAATTAGGTATAAGGGCACTCGTGTACGTCTGATTGAGTGACACAGGAGAAGGGGATGGGCCATTTAAACGTAAAGTACCCATAGTTGGTAGGGATACAATAGCTATGGATGCGGGTAACAAAGGGGCTAACGTATCCTTACCTTGAAGGTAAACAAACGAATCATACGTGTGACAAACGGCTATTTCCTGGGTACATGCAACCAGGTTAGGTAAGACATTAATGTCAACGGTACCATTCATGGTAGATGTCAAGTTTGCAGGATCTGTAAGGGTGTATGTCAAGGTATACAATCCAACATCAAGGCCTGTCGCGTTGAAACAGTAGGTAAAATCTGTTCGACCAACACCCAAAGTACTAATTGGTAAAGAACATCCTCCAGCAATTTCTCTCAGATGAGTACTTTGGGCGAACAATTGAATACTTGTTCCATCACGCAATAGATCATCTTCAATCATCGCGCCATCAGGGATATTACCTAATACATCTTGAATAGAATCATCGGGATCAATAAACCCAAAAGTGACATGAACCCCAAACCCACGCAAAACAGAATAAGAGGAATAAAGTGGATTTGGTTCAGGAGCATCATTGATTTCGTTCACATATATGGTGATTTGAGATGGAACAGGGGAATAATTCAATCCGTCATCTGAAAAACTTACTTGGAATCCGTCAATAGAGCCCCAGACGTTGCCGTCAGACAAGTATACCAACTGGACATCGGGAGAAACCCATAATGGAAGCTCACTAATGGCCTCGCCATTAAACGATAAAATTCCAGAAACAGGTAGAGCTAGTATCACGCAATGTGTCACATTGTCTCCGTCGTAATCATACCATGCAATTTCAGACAGATTGACGGGCCAAAATAGATCTTCGTATACTTGGAAGGTATGATTTGAAACTGGGACGGGAGAAGATTTAGGATGACCCACAGCGAAAAGCCCTTCAACCTCAATTTGCGTCAATGCCTTGTTGAAAACACTCAGTGAAAGCAAAGTCCCACCGCCAATTCCATCGATAAAGAAACTACTAAGGCCTCCACCACCGCCGATAATCAGTTTATGTTCTTCTTGCAAATAAAACCCAAACGGATTAGCAGCTAGTTCTTCTGGAGCAAAAAAGTTTGATCCGTTATAACGGCAAATACCCATTGGATTACCTTCTTTTGAGACAAATATCTGCGATTGATAGTTGTATCCATTCTCAATCAATTCAGTGATCTTGAACGTCTGCACAAGATGGAAAAGAGCTAATTCGCCATTACGAATTTCTCCCATTTGGGTATCACAGAAAGGTCCATTTTGAACATGTAATATATTCTCCAAAAATGGATACCATCTTGTCTGAAAGACTGTAGATGATTTGATGATGAAACGGTAATCCAATTCCTGAGGATCGCGGATCCCAAACCACCCAATGTCTTGACGTTGTCCACCTTGAAACCCAGGTAAAGTGAATTCAACCCATGTTTCAAACGTCCACTCAAGCATTGTCTCATTAAATTTGCCTGAAAAAATAGGAAAAGCGGTCTTTGCTGATTCGAATGAGGTGAGGGAAGCATACGTCCCCAACATCAAAGCACCTTGTCGAACAGGACCTGCGTACCCATCAAGGTAATGACACGTTACCTGACTAGATCTATTGAGGGGAACGTGAATATCAGCCCGCGTACTAAAATTGGTTCCGTAATGACACTCGGATTGAGTAAAGGTATACTGTAAAAACGGAGAAACTGACACAACCAGGGACCGTTGAGCTGCCCATTCTAAATCTTCAGTTTTCTGTATGTCGGCATCAATAACAGTTAAAGTCACTTGAGCTGGAGGCCCAAATTCGCCGTACCCATCGTACCCCGCCATATAAAAGGTATCTGTTCCGGGGTCGCCGACATACTGTAATTTATCGTATGTCCAAGGATACTCTTGGTTGAGTTCAATAGGGTCGCCAAGGTAATACAGTCTCCCCCCTAACCCTGGCAATTGAGTCACCTTGAAACTGACAACAGAATTGTCATCTGCATCAAAAAAAATGGGGTAATAGTAGTATTGAATAGTGACTTCAGTTGAAATCAAAATGGGCAAAGAGTGAGGAGGTCTCGATTCTAAACAAGCTAAATCTTCCTGACTAAGTGGTGTTCCAGTGTACCCAGAAATCCCCAATGTTTTTACCATATTGTCACCTATTAGGAATGTATCACTAACCAGATCAAATGACATGGTGGGTATTTCGTATTCACCAGAAACATACCATACAACTAGTTCCATAGCAAATGGCAACGTACCAGTGATTAGTCCATAGACACCAACAGATGAATAAATAGGGGTCGTTAGTGACAAATCAATGTACGGAGGACATACCGAGACAGTTTGGGACAAATTGCATGCAAATACCAGAGTTGACGAGACTTGACAAGTGGGGAGACGTTGAGTGGGAGCCATGGTTGAAGGATTCAAAGATGGAGAAATTGTTGGGGATGTAGATGGGAGAGGAGTGGGTCCAGGAGTTATATGGTACTCTTGAACAGTTTCAGGGGTTATAAAGTATGGGTAAATAGCCAACTTGGAATAAATCATGGGTGCATAGTACGTCTGTATGGAAGGACCAGGAGTAGCAATCTCAGGTCCAAGCCTTAATCGTTTTCCCGTCCACTGAAAGATACCTTCACGTAAGTTACTGAATGACTGAACAGAACACTCCAAGGGAATAGCTGTAAATCCATAGCACATGTATAAGTACATGGTATCAACTGGACCCTGCCTCACTGAAATGATGATTCTGGTATAGGTGGAAGTATGGTTGAAAACATTAGGGGAAACAGAGAACCCCGCATCGCGTTTCTGATGAAAGATGTCGCAGCAATTGTCGATCGACACGATGATTTGGTTGGAAGGGGGATGCAAAATGACAAAGAAGGGAAACTCGGCAGGATTGTCGGCATAGAATCCAAAGAGGAAATGAGGTTGACTCAAGGGAGAGGGTAGTTTGTACAAGATTTCAGTCGAGAAGAGGTACGTTTCAGTGTACAAAATAGACTCGATAATGGCAAATTCGGTTGAAATATGTTCTGTAGTGATCAAGCCCTTGTCCGTATACAACCCATCAGAAGTGCATGTAGATATATTTACGGGGGTGAGGGTAAGGTTTGTCCCAATATCAGTCAAATCACAGAAATTCCATACCGCAAACGGATCGAGGGATGGGGCACTGTATACTCTATTTACTGTATATAATAATATAATTATAATTTTAATCATTTCAAGTGTGATTCGAAATAATATCTCCTGATACGTAATTGTGATCTAGCAACTACAATACTCGCTTTCAACCCAGTCCCACTGCCTCGAGCAGCCATTGTCTGTAGATAAATATTGTGAATTTCGCCATATAAAACCCATTTCCCAAACTCCACAATTGCCTGAGATATCTGTACCCTATCGCCCGGAGATGGAAACATAGATGTGGACTCTATCACCTTGATGTCAAATATAGACTGTGGTCCAATGTATACATATGCCCTCCCCTGTTGATCAATCCATCTACCAGTCAAGGGATACGTTATTCTGTTATATGGTGAATAATCAAGGACTGGTACTTGTTCCTTTTTCTCGAGTCCCAATAATCTCACAACCTGGACACCATACTCTTCCCTAATTATTCGAATAAGTGATTCCATGTTTGTAATATTATGTGCAAGTATAAGTGTGATTCATTTTTTCATGGTCGCTCAACTCCACGCCTTTGATCATTTAATGCCCCATTTAGGTGTCCCTAACATGTTAATCGGTTCCAGTACTATGGCGGTATACCTAGGGTTTCAAATGGTTTCAGCCTTACTTCTCCAATGGTACCCCGACAGAAAATCATCAGTTATCATCATCTTGATTGGGTTAATGTTATGGTTCATTGGTGTTTTTGCTTCGACGTATTGTTTGACATACACTCAATTCCACGTAGTATACACCCTGTTTGTGGGAGTTGGATCCTCAATTTCATTATGGGGCGGCGTACACCTGATGTTGCAGATAGACCATCTAGTGTACCATAGCTTACCCATTTACATAGTGGCGACTGCAGGTGCCTTAGGTGATGTGATATATGCATTCGGTATTGCACCTTCCTTAAGTATAGATTGGCGCCAGACACAACGTATATTCGCAATATGTGGTTTAAGTATAGGGACAATAGCCCTCTTGATCTTATACATTAGCAGACCTCCAGAGTACACCCTACTATTAACAGACACGAATAAACCTTCCCAAGTGTCTTTTAAGGTATATATATTGACAGTAATAGGTGTAGGTCTAGGCGCATTCGCCCTTATGGCCCCACAAGATACAACCAGCATGGATATGATGGATATGGGGTTGGCCTCATACATTCCTCTGGTGAGTTCTACTCATAGTATAGGTACTCTTGTGGGTAAATTGACACCCCTGGCAATTATCCCTTGGTATAAACCTACCCTCACGCCATTGGCCATTAGTTACCTAGTAAGCACGGGACTGCTTGCTGTATGGTTTGCAGTTTCGACACCTGCGACATGGATCGTGTTTGCCTTTTGTTCAGGGGTTGCATACGGGGCGTGTACCAGTTTTCTTATGGGGTTTGTTCACCGTTTGGGTAATTCACATGTCCGATTAGTGCCTTATACCTTGGTGCAAGTAGCCGGTGTAGCTTCCGCAGGGACAATATACGAGTCGATCACCACCGTTGAAGCAAAAAAAGCTACCTTCGTAGCGTTGCAGGGAGCTGCTGGAATCACACTTTTATTGAGTTTGTTTGGATCTCAAATTAAATCTACTAATAAAAATGATTCGTAGTGTTATAGGAGTAATTTTATCTGTTATATTAACAGTAATATACTTTTCTGGTTTATATTATAGAGATGAATCGCCTGAATTGGTTATTCGTGAAGCATTTAACCCCTGTTATTTTTCATCTCCGGGACACCATGTAGTTCCACCATACTCTAGATCAGTAAAGTATTGCCACCCCCATCAACAAACGAATATGTTATACCTAATGGAACACCTCAAATCACGTGCTACTGATAAGGATGAAGCATTAATTGGCGCCGAGTTTGGGAGTCTTGTAAGGGTTATATACCTCACCGAGACGGAGGAGTTCCTTATAAACCCAGAATTTGACGATACGGGTGACTCTAAACTGATACAATGTATCGATGATCTTGGGGGGTACCAGGTGCAACGAGAGAGGCCTAACCGGGTACGCGTAAAGTTCTTGAATAGCTTGTTCTACGAACAGACCAAGGTGTTTTCGGGCTCACAAGCTTGTTTGCTACAGAGTATTGCTGAAATATTATAATGGAGTATAATTTACATTTATACAATGTATCAAATATATATAATATACCACATAATCCCAGCGGTCTCCTGACAACCTCCTCATATGAAACCATATTGACAGACTATAATTTCTTATATAGTGGAGGCACGCATAGGGGGTTTTTATGTCGCGATGACGGTTATTCTGAGCCACCCAGTGCGGTGCTGAAAGGGATGGGTAGGCTTATTATGCTCATCACCGATACTTTACGGGTAACATCCGATGAGAAGGTGTACTTGTGTATATACCAAATTATAGGAGAGGCGGATGTTGAGGAAGAGGAAGAAAAATGTCAACATCAAAAGAGAGTTCGACACACAAATGAAAATGCGTAAAAGCAATCGGTATAAACTAATAATAGTATTTTTACTACTTGGGGTTATAGTTATTATCTCAGTTTCAACTATACAATCATACAATACTTATACGGCGGCATATCAACGTCAAAATGAGGTAGATACCAATAAACCCACTTTGTATCCAACGACATTGTACCCTACAAGCAGTCCGACTGAAACACCAAGCAACTCTCCACTTTCTCCATCAATTTCGCCTACATGGAGTCCAAGTATAAGCCCAAGTACAAGTCCAAGCACGAGTCCAACGGCCAGCCCAACAAAAACACCAAGTGACACACCTACACATGAACCGAGCGAAGCCCCTTCGCTACCACCAAGCAATATCCCATCAGTATCGCCATCAAGACCCACCTTACAGCCATCCAATAGTCCCATCCATCAAACAACAGCTAACCCCACCTTATTACCCACATCTCTAAATCCCACCTCAAATCCAACTCAGTTACCCACTTCTCAAATCCCAACCTTGAATCCGACTGAGTTACCCACTTCTCAAAATCCAACTCCATCCCCCACTCAACTCCCAACACCGTTGCCAACCCAACCTCCCACTCAACTTCCTACCTTGTTACCGACTCTACCCCCCACATCTAAAACACCGACTCTGCCTCCAACTTCCAAGTCGCCCACTAAATTACCCACTTCCAAATCACCTACAAAAGCACCCACGAAAGCACCAACTCCGGCTCCTTTTGCGGGGTAGATAATATATTATTATTATATAAAAGAGTATTTTGCTTCTATACGACTCAACTGCAATCCACCAACACACACCGTCTCCACAATACATTCTCGTTGATTGTTTTCCAACCCAAATTGTCTCACCTCTTCAGTAGTTGGTGCACACCCTTCTATTACTTTCCAGACACCACGTGGGGGATACGTATGTAAATTTTCGGGGCCATCCCATTCAGAAATTGCATGATACGGACGTGCAAATGAGGCTAGCCAGATATGGTCGGCAGATGGCTCGATGGTGTTTGGAATATATCCTTCCAATAAAATATCTCTCCCCCCAACAAATTGAACTCCGGTTCCACCACCTTCGATGTCTCCAAGTAGTTCTTTTATAGGTAATTGTGGGTACAAAGCATGCGCGATATGAAAGCAAACTATAGCTCGTTCTTCATCGCCACGCAAATCATCAAAGGATGCAAACCCTGCACCCAAATACCTAGCCCCTTGATCGCCTCCCGGAATTCCGGGAATTCCTATGGCCACCCACTTTAGTACCTTGAGTAGTTGGCGTCTATTGAGTATAGGTATTTCACCTGCCCATTTCAATAGGGTAAGAGCTTCCTGGATCCAGGTATCACTGACTATTTTCCTACTTAGGAAATTGATACTATGAGGTAGATGTGTACCCATCACCTCAGGACCAATATGCATCTGCATACGTATATCCTTGATTATTTCATAATGATTGCGGGCCTTCAAATGTGTAATACCTATTCCCACCATATTATCTAGTACCATAGTGAATGATCCACGAGAAATTCCTTTATGCAATATATCATTCCAGGTAATAAAATGACCATTATTGAATACTACAAGTGGTATGGCTGTATGCCCGTCTTCTGGTGGATATGGAATATATACTATATGAGAATTACCATCCTTTAATGTTAAAACCATGGCAAATAAATTTATGGGGTCTGGATTAGGTACCAAAAGGGAATTAGTCGGATATCCAGGTACCCAGAAATCACAATTAATCGTATTAATTCTCGCATGAATCATTATTTTTCACTTGACAAATTAGAAGTGTGTACACAACCTAAACGACGACGCATCATGGACCAAGGCACCGAGTACCACATCCCACACACTCTCCGTATGCATTTAGTCTCCCATTACCAGGGTTGGCGAAACCCCATCCCACTTATGGTCTTGCACCTTATGAATGGGTCGATCGGCGCCGTCATCATGCTGAATCCAGCGTATAAACAGGATGTTGCAAAGTCTATTCGGATCAACGATAGGATTAGGGTTGGTAGAGTCTTAGATGCACAACTTTTGTTTTCTTGGTTGGGTGACGATTGGGAGGAAACAAGAAATTCTGATTTGCGTCTCTGTGAATTTGACCTAGAATACTACGATGACCAGACTGAAAAAATCCAATTTGATCCTCAATATCCCATTATTCATGTCACCTTAAAAGAGGGGGATCAATGGGACAGTATCGAAGTTGAAACGTTATATGATTTTTACGTTTTACGAAGATTAGGTAAGTATAATCCCCAACTCACTCCACCGCCAATCACCTGGGAACTAAAATGGGTTAATCAAATCAAAAAGCAAGGCCTTTGGTGAGTAAATACTCGTTTATAACACCATTAAGTTTTGGATGTGTAACGATGGAAATTAAGCTAAGATCAACACCATTAGCTATTTCGTAGTCCACTTCACAAGCAACAAGTACTCCTTCAATCCACGAAAAATGGCCGTTCAAGGTTGATGGAAACTTACCCGGTCTCGAATTATAAATTACCTTGAACGGCTTGTCAATACCGAAACGCATAGTTGCATGTTCAGTCGATTCGCCAGGTAAAAGAAAAAGATATGGGAGATCAATTTCAGTTAAGGATTGAGGCATGTATTGTGTCTTGTTATGCACCAAAAAGGTGACGGCCTCGTTAGGACCCACTTTGGGCAATTTGGTTACATGGTGAGGGAGTAATGGCGGCGCTTCAGGAGGACGTTCCATGTCGGTGCCCTCATTATGCATGTACGGTCCAACACTGTAATCCTCTTCTTCTTCATTATCCCCCTCCTCCTCCATTTTATCTTCTTGCGAGACGTAATGAATACCTAATTGTCCAGGAGTTAAATACGTTACACCTAGAGCCCCAGTAGTATGACCCCTGGATAAAGTATCTGGATTTAATGGCTCACCATCGTGCTCCTTGTATTGAAGGATATGAATTTGAACACTGAGTGACCCTATTTTCCTTTCCAAATTCTTGATTAACCCGCTACTTTCAGATATCTCCTCAGGGTCAATTATTACGATATGGTGGAATGTATCTGGGATAAACTCAATCTCGTCAACCTTATTGGCCTTGATAAAGTCTACAGGCTTGGTATATGCAAAATGTGTGAGACCTTTCTCTATGTTTATATCTAAAGACATCTGCAAGGATGTGCCTTTCATGATACAAATGATACGATCAAATGACATAACATGATTGTTAATTACTTCTGCAATGATTTGCGATTCATATCTATTATAAATTTTTTGATGTGGGTGGTATATAATTAGAGTAAACATTTCAGTAGAGTTGTGTTCTGCCATTCCTCACTAAATGCACAGCTCCAACCACTCCACTAGTTGTCTCATGGTACCAACTTGCAAGTATAGTTAGATTAACATCATTTCTAACCTTGAAACTGTGACTCTGGCAACAAAAGAGAACTAACACCTTCTTGCCCCCATCCTTCATTTGATCCTTGATCTGGGCACTGAAATTACAATTCACTCTCCCACATACCAGATGCCCTATTTCTTCAAGTTTAGGGTTTGGATTTGACGTCTCATTGTACATCTCAACAATTTTACCAGCTACACCAGCTACATCTTCTCCCCACATTCCACACCCAGCTTCAGAAAGAGATAACGAGCTGACATCGCTATATCGTGCGAATCGGGCATTGTCAAGGACAGACAGTCCGTGGGATGTAAAATTATTTATAGCAGTCACTATAATGTTATTGACCATCTTCAATTTCGCTTCATATGCAGCTTTGAATTCAGCAAAAAACTGTTTCTGTGCAACCTCGTACTCTTTGACTCGTCCCTCAGTCTCGGACCTCACTAACTTGACCAAATCAACAGTCACTGCATGATCATTGGCGTACTTTTGTAACAATTTAATGTATCCCAAAGCTATAACCCTTAATGGTTCATAAGGTAATATACTATCATAATTATCACCAGAACGATATATTTCTATGATAAAATTCAAAATAGTAAAGAAGCCATTTACCATCATATACTCATACTCTAAACGAGTATTATCAAAGATAGGTAACTGAAAATTGAAAAAATTAAGTAAATTATTTTGTTGATTTCTTTCATTCACTATTTGTATAATATCGTCCCGTTGATATTTACTAATGAAGCGATACAGTACATCGAAATCTTCTTTCAATCCCAGTAGGTTGTTGCCCAGGATACGGAATGGAAAATTTTCATCAGTGGGATCATTACCACCATAAATTACAAATATAATCTCTTTAATACTGTTTTGAAATTGTTCAATTGCATTAGCTTGTAATTCCATGGCGTCTTTGTGCTATAATATAGTTTCTTATTTCTGTTCCTGTTTTTCAAATTGTGTTTGTTACTGTCTCCAAGATTGTCTATCGCGTCTATTTGTGGGTGTCCTTATTCCCGTGATAGTTATTCTAGTATTTTTGATGCTACTTTACATCGCCCTTGCAGAGTGGGCTTCACAAACCTTTGGCGGTTTAGTCAGTTGGCAACCCATCTTTTTCCTGAGGTAAGTACGAGAGCTAGATATATCGTAACTAACGAGGACACAAAATACAGGGGTAACACAACTCAAACATAATATATTCTATATAATGAAACAATCTGAATTCTTGAAAAGTATTTTGCTCGGTGGAATAAGTGCTACCGTCCTTGGATTCTTCCTAATCCTTCTTTCTATACATAAACACGTCACTCTGTACTTTGAACAACTCGATAGTCCATCAGTCAATGAGGCTCAAATCTACGAGTTACTCATTATGGGGGTCACCGTTCAAATTGCGGCCGGTTCCGCTGGTTCTCTTCTCGCAGCTCTTGACACATCCAACCAAGTAACTCACTATATTGCATTCATCGGGTTTGTGATATTCACTATTGGACTGTACACAATTGGTTACGATCGCCCCAATTTTGATACATTTAGTATCCTCTACTTGAGCCTTATTGCACCCGGTAGCGGCCTTTTTGTATGGTCCTGTTTAGCAAAACAACCCAAACTTACCCTTTACCTAATTGGGATGGCCACGCCCTTGTTTAATTTGTTCGTTTATCCCAGTCTACTTAACCAAATTGAGACCATACCTCTTTATAGAAACGAGTTTTATCTCTTTTTCGCAAGTATGGCCTCCTTATGTGCTCCCCTTGCACTAGTTCAAATGGCTATTTTATATTCCACATACTTTAATGATGAGGGATACGAAGCCAAATCAAAACGTCAATCCATCGATTTTCTCAAGATGATTCTACATACTTTGTCTGCATCTCTCATTATCCCCATGTACTTTATACAGCCCTTATATACCAATTTCTTACTGCACTACAACTCGACCGAGTATCTCGAAGTGGGTTCAGTTCCTGATGGAAGTAAATGGGGTGATTTACATCTTCTCACCTACTTGCTGATTTCAGGTGGCGGTGCCGTTGCTGGACTCTACTTTGCATTCGTTTATTTCTCTCAGTATCGACTATTTATGGGGTTACCTATGTACATAGGTTTAATTGGCACAACAACTGGATGGTACTTTTTATCTAAAACTACGTCGTCGAGTATCAATGAGCACGGTAGCCTTGGGTTCTTCATTGGGATGACATATACATTTTGTTTACTAGATACCTTACTGAAAGGAAATGGTGGAGTCACACTAGTGTCTCAATTGGTGGGTGCTGGTATAGTAATGGCGTGTATGAGGTTATCTACTGGATTCTTGACTCTTGATTGGGAACAGTTTACGCTCATACTGACTTGTATGTCTGGTGCCGTTGGTATTTTAGAGTTGGGTACATATATATTATAACTTGATCCTCTTTGCTTTCCTTCTCATATTGATACGTTTGGTTATTCTCGAATCCAACTCTTCCTTTTTCCATACAAACTGGCGCTCCATATGTTCCACTCTGTTATTGTGTTTCATTCTTTGCCTATTCACATCCTCCCTTTGTTTATTCACTGATCTCACCTCGAACGAAAACCTTTCATACTCTAATAAATCCATAGTATTGTTGTTGAAAAACTGTAAAACACGTGATCTTTCCTCTGTGAAATCCTCCAAGTAAGGTGATAAATCTACCTTCAAAACTAAATCCGCAGGGTACAATAAACGCCTCCATTTCCAATCAGCACATCTAAGTTTTTCTGTAACAAATCTATCAAACAAAAACTTGAGCTTGAACGATGATCCTCTAATCAAAGTAGCTATTATAGGCAAATAAGCTTTATGTAGGACACCAAGCGCCTCATTGATGGCAATTATATCTGTTTCGAATACATCATTTCCTTCTTTAAGATTCATGGCAATGCGATCTATATTACCAAGTGGTAAAGTATCAAAGCCATCAAGCAACCGAGGGTAACTATTTTCATATATCGTACCCTCGAATTCTTCCACAAATACCGACGTTATTTCTATCATATAAAAAAGTACATCAGGTAGTAACGTATTCGTGAGATAATTAGCCAAAAAATAATCGTAAGTAAAAAAATGAGACGTATCCTCTTTCACCCTGTTAGAGAAATTGATAATATGATAATAGGGTATATCATTAGATGTATAATACTTAGTGAATATCATGGATAAGTACTTTGATATACTTCCACGAAATTCATTTAGATAGCATCTAAGTAGTTTCATATTAAAATCTTCATCAAAAAAAGAATCTTTATATGTTTTCAATTCCATATAACTATCAAAAAATGAATCAAACCTATAGCTGAAATACATTTCAATTATATGTAAAATTGCAGTTTCATTAATCGTTTTTTCAATAGCTTCTATTTTTAATGCATTGATTCCGGATATATCCTTGAATGGGTTTGGCGTTGTAAACACTTTAACAAAGTAATCGTTTATGTTTTGAAGAGTTAGGAGATGAAAGGCTGGATCCCCAATTCTACTAGGTTCAATAGCTACTGTTTTGGCGTTTTGTGCAGCATTTATGAATGCCTCGGTACCGTCTATAGATAACTTATCTACTATGTATTCGATTAGTGTTTTTTCTTCGATCAACTTAAGTAATGGTAAAGGTTTTTCAATTTCCTGTTCAAAACGCAATAGATCGTTTACATTCGATTGTTCCTCGTACACAATAGAGGCAAATTCATTTTGATCGATATTTGATTCATCAAACAAATTACGGAGATATTTGACTGCTGCAGACATTTTAAATTGTGTTTAACCACTTGACACGTATTTCCTCAAACAATTTCGTGTCGCTCGGTCTACTCCTCTTGAACACTATCTTGTACTCTTCTGGAAATGGTGGCCTAACAGCAGGCATAACTATACGTGCACGTGCTGGAGGTGGCGGAGGTGGCGCCCTGTATATTCCTTGCATAAACATATATACAACCGGATGTAAATCATCCTTCCTTAAATCATAGTCCATGCGAACCACCATCTTTTCAAATGAGGCAATGGTATCTAAAACCATCTCCCAATCACACCATTTTGATGTAACCAACGAAGACAAGTACTTGTGGTTAATAACATTTGGGTTGATTGCTTGGTAACCTATATATTTGATTTTAGAGACATAGTGTAACCAAACAACTCTCCATAGCTGATAGGATCCATCACGTGTATATATAGGTCTCAATACACTCTCTGGGATATGGTCTGTTAATGGCATAACGTCAGGAGGTAATGTTGGAGGGTGGTTATCCTCTGATTTGATGTACCCTTCTAGGTACGCAGTCTGTATCATGTTTGTGAAATCGTACTGTCCCATCCTATGTTCGACATGTAACATCATCTCAAAAAAGGTGAGTTGTGAAGGTGCAAAATCCCAATAGTAATGTATAGCACGATCAACAGCCAATTGACTAAGCCATCGACGCAACGTTTTTTTTACCCCATAATAAAGAAATGTAGCGATGTACTCTCTACTAGTTAGAGGATGATTATACCAAGTCAATACACCACAAATCTTATCGTATTTAATTGAGGTTGAATCTGAATTTCTCCACCAATTCCCCCGAACAGTAGCCATTATATCAGTTATAGGAGGTTGGCGTTTCAAGTATAAGGTCGTATAGTATCCATATTTTGAATTACTTGAATTTAGTGTAGAAATAATAAACTGTTCCATGTTGCGTTTATGTGAAGAGTTTGTGGCAACTTCCAACTTGTGTCTGTTGAGAGAATTTCTGGACCTTGATCCACACAACCCCGACAATCGCAACTTTACTTCCCTCGTACGCTCAATACACCAAGTCATGTCCCTCACCTGTCCTGAATACATCCAACCATCTAAATACAGGGGTGGCCACTTTTGTGCCCCATCAATCGTACTTTTTTCATATATTCTGAGTTTATCCTACACCAAAGAGTATGGTACACCTACCAGATGCTACATTGACCAAGATGCAGATATAGACATACAATTGTATGGGTTAGATAGGTGTATCCATACATTATTCATACTCTCGCTACGTGTGAATATCTTGCCAGATAAGGGGGTAGTTGATCAGCTGTTCCTACGTATTGCTTATTTGCACATGGAAAAAATAGACGAGATGGAAGCGGATTGCGAGTACCTCACCCAAGATAAAGAGTTGAACAGTGTTTGTTTGAGTGTTTGTGACACATTGTTTACAGGACTATATATGCGTCTGTCACATATCTCGCTTGATGTGGATGTATCTGACGTTGACGTGTTTGATGAGTATATCCGCACAGCCTTTTCAGATTACCATATGCCGTATCTATACAAACAAATGGCGATGCTTGATGATGAATTCATGGTGACTGATTGGTTGCGCCGCACGTATAAGTTACGGATGAAAACAGATATCGAGCCGTCACCGAGGACCGTAATCTTATCAGTCACACACGACCTCGTTCAAATCAAAGTGACCTCGATAAATTGGGAGTGTCCCATTACAAAAGACAGACTTTTCCTCATTGCGTTACGTAATTTGGGTCTTTCGTATCTAGTGAAACTGAATTTCACTTTGGAGCAAAGAAGGGTTTACAAGTGTGGTCCATATTGGTATATCCACGGTGTTGATAAAGGGTTCAAGTATTTGCGGACCGCGGTGGCTCATATAGATACTGATTTAACACAATTCCATGCCGAAGACTAAAAAGACAGCACATTTATATACTAATAAAGACATAGAATGTGATTTTGAGTATATCATTGGCGATGGAAACAAGGTGAGAGGAAAGGGTAATAAAGTGGTTGGTAAGGGTAACACCGTCATTGGAGAGTATGTGACCGTAGTGGGGTATGGTAACAGATGTTTCGTATCAAATTCTCATATACAAGGACACGGTAATCGTGTTTATGGGAAGTACAACACAGTGGAAGGGGAAGGCTGTTACTCCACAGGTGATTACCTAACGATAACTACTATTGCCCCCAACCCCCTAAAAGGCATCACCGGATCCTTTATCACAGTCAATGGTAGGATATACCTACAGCTACCCCTTGTGAGATACACCAATGATGTAGAAAATGGGGGAGATACATCCTCTAACGTTTGTGCCGTATGTCTTGAGCGGTCATCGAGAGTCCTTGTTCATCCCTGTGAACACCTATGTCTTTGCAAAGTGTGTGCTTCTGAAATGTACAATGAGGAAGCATCATCTCCACCCCAATGTCCAATCTGTCGATGCAAAATTACACACATATCAGAAGTTTATTATTAATAAATAAATATGATTAAATTTATAGCAAATGAGATATACAATAATAATCAAATACATGTACAGACTCGACTTCAACAATATACCCAACCTCCATTGAGTGGACTGGAACGTGGATTCAAACTTATAGAGACCATCCGACAAAACCTCCAGTTTATTTCCAGTACATACCGTGAACGAACCGTACAACAGGCTAGATTGCATGAACTGTTCATCCAAGCATGTTCACCTATTATCTTTGGGCATGCTATCTTTAATATGAATAGAACACGTATTGACGATTATTTTGGGTTAAAGTATAAGGGGGGTGCTATTTGTCAAGCGCCGAGACGTTTTGGAAAAACTGAGGCAGTGTTATACTTTATCGTTGCTCTGCTTGTTTCCATCCCAAATTGCCAAATTGTCTGTTACTCAACGTTGAAGGAAGCGTGTTTGGAACTTAAGGATAAATGTGCCAAGCTGTTTAGAATATGCTACCCCGATATCGCATTAAAGTACAATAATGAATCAAAGGTAGAGTTTAAAAAGAGCAATAACAAGGTGAACTTTTATATCCCTTCAGATACAGGCAATGCGTGGGTTTTTTTTTGATTGCAATGTAAGTTATATATATTTGTTTATTGGACGGTAAGTTTGTATATCAATCTTTTGGACCCGGCAACTGACTCAACACACTACCTGTCCCACCCTGAATGAGTTTCACCATCAATGGTTGGTTGGGGGATGCATCGGACAAGGCGACAGCAAAGATGTTCAAGTTACCGTTTGCAACCATGAGTCGAACTAGGGGCCATATAGTATCCACTATTCGTTTAAGTCCAGGAGCCTGAAGTGCTTCGATAAACTCCTTGTATTCCCTATAAGTATCCCCACCTTCTGCGAGGACCCTTCCACTAATTGCGTCTACACTCTGGTCGGTAGTTTTTTGATGCAATACTCCATCATCATCAGGAATAGGCTCCATGATGTTTGTAAAGAGTAACCAAACGTTATAAAATTCCTTCGTCTTGAGGAGTGCACGAATCTCAGGGTAAGTATTAGCATCGCCTACACCATATGGGGTACTAGTACGTAAATTGTACGTGCTCTTATCTAACGGAGTAGGTTCCAGTTTGCGTACTTCATTACCTTTAGGGTAAGAGGCGCCTACGCCACGTTGAGCCGTTTTGCGTCGAGGGTCTGGAACACTCGCAGTCAGATACTGTCCCATCTTGATGGGGTATCTACCATAATTATAGATAGTAGCAATACCTCCGGTGGCGACAAGTGCACATTGGTCAAACTCGTTCAAATTGACATTACGAGGAAAAACTCCAATTACCTCGATGGAATTGGCAATGTTCATCATATTGGTCTCTACCGCCTCGTCGTCGTCACCTTGAGACCCATAGAAGGGTATATTATTCAATTGAGATTCCACTTGCGGTGTGACTTCACGAGCCCCCTGTCCTTTCACACGAAAAGCGATATCACCAGCCAATGCAATACCTCGATCCTCCTCGTTGCGAATATCAGGGTATGGCTTGATTTTACCAATTGCCATGATCCCGCCACCCATAATGTCCCTACGACGTTTATCAAAGTTTCGACCGCTGGTTAAGCATGTAATTGTTGTAATATTTTGCTGAGACATCTATTTTGTATTTTTATATAAACAATACTAAATTGTGTTGTTGTTGTTGTTTTGTAACAATACTCGCTTAAGAGATTTCAACTTGATGAACAAGATGACGTCTTCAGGGTCGTGTGCTTCTCTCAATCTGTCCTTCACTTGTTTCTCTACTTGTTCTACATCTCTCACATCATTGACCATGGTAAATTCTCGATCCAGCTGATGTGACTGCAGATGCTTTAAAACTTGTGCTGGCGTCCATGGTGGCGGGGGTGGTTGCGCATTCTGTTTCATTAGAGGCAAGAATACTAGGGTATCGTAAGCATCTGATATCATTTTTGCTAGGGTGGTTTGGCATATGTACTTGTTTTCAGAGTATATCTTGTACAACTGATCCATAACAGATGGTTTCTTTGACAAATCTGGACTTTTAAACGAGTAGATACAGCCCGCACACGGTTCATCATCTTCATCGTTACCGGGTTGAGCCACAGTTTCTCCTTGTTCCCCTCCTTCATAAAACTCTTCAATCTCTTTTGTGGTGCCGTCGTCGTTCAAAGTAAAAACACACTTTTCAACACGAGGACGCTTTTTAATCCTCATCACAAAATGAGTTTGTATAATTCTGCAATTACTATTCAATTAGATAATAAGGAAGATTTTCCTATTCCTGAAAAGAACCAATATGTGTTTACTTATACACGAGAAAACACGATCGCCAATAAACCTCCGAAAGTAGTGGTTATGACTCCTCAACTTGCAAACTACCATATATTCCAACGATGCTATGAGTACGTCAAAAGTCTTGGTGCACTGGTAGCAGGTCGTGACTATTACCGTGAGTTTCAGCCCCATTTCATGAAGATTGCTCTAGAGTATGTACCCTTGGGTATCTACAGGGACCAGAACCAGTTGGTAGTCGAAAGTAACTGTGTCGCCGTCAACAACGTGTGGGATTCACGAGTCAAAACGGGCGACTACTTATTTTTCACCTTGTCAATGGTATCCCTTCTAGATACATCCCAGTTTTACGATGTGGGGCAAAATATAAGATTGGAAGCACTCGTGCCTCTCATTCCCAACTTACCACCGGTACATTTCATTCCTCAGTGGAGTTCAGCATGGTCTACTTGTTCCACATTAAGTTTTGATATCAATACATATCAAATTGACGATAAATTCCGAGAACAGTCACATATTGTTTTTATTGGGCGTGTAGTTCTAAACAATGAACAGCCAATGGACCAAGGACTGTCTAAGAGGTCTCGACTCGGAGTAGAGATTGGCGACGAAGAGGGAGAGCGGGTAATGAACAAAACACAATCTCGTCCAACACAAGTTTTCATTTCGCTTTAATATATATATATAAACACTTTTTTCGTAATAATAATAAATAATGGGAGTTATTTGTTCTCGCCGTGCACAAAATGGGTGGCTAGGTATTGCCCATGGCGCTCAAGGTGTCCTCTACCTAACTTTGGCGTTATTGCCTCAATTTAAGAACGCACTTATACCTGTAACCCTGACTGTGCCAACCGGTCGTCCAGGCCTAAACACGACAACTTACGAGAATGAGGTACTTTTTCAATCCAATGGTGTTGCGATCGTTGCGACCTTCTTTTTCATCACGTCCCTAGCCCATTTTTGGCGTATGTTTGTGGGTAAGTATATCCCTGAATGGGACGTGCTCAAGAAGAAGACTGGGAAATCTTGTTGCTCGTCCATGGAGGTGACTGGTGGGGATGATTCTTCGGACGACGATGATAACGAAAAATCTAGCATGTTTAAAGATAAACCAGGTACCGTACAATTGACGGAACGTGAGCTTGATGCAGTTAAAAAGGTCGATGCTGCAATTTTTGTACAACGGTTCTGGCGATGGATCGAATATGCTTTAACCTCCACTCTTATGATCCTTGTAATTTCCAATGTGTGTGGAATTACTGACTTGTATGCATTAGGGGCTATCGCAATTAGCAATTTAGGTATGATCTTTTTAGGGGCGCAAGGTGATAAGGCTGCGGATTACTGGGGCAAGATGACTGCATTTTTTTACGGGTCCGTGGTAGGTCTTTTGGCATGGGTGATCATTGCAGCACAGGTGGTCATTTTAGGGGTTCGGGCAGGGGGAAGTGCGATTCCGATGGTCCTCAGCATTTTTACGGTAATGTTCGTTTTATTTTGGACTTTTTCATTGGTTGAACTCAAGTTTGTAAACACGTATCGGACCAAGGATATGTTTTCAGCTGTGCTTGCGCGTGAGGGGTGTGAGGATGCATACCAATTCTTATCTGCCGGAGCCAAGACTACTCTGGGTGCGTTGGTTGCTGCTGCGTCTTTGACACTCATATAATTCACAAATTACTTTTTTAATAATAAGTTTATAAAATGATAAAATTATATTTGGTTGATGCAGTCGACGTTGTTGAGAATGGTATGTCCCGCTTGAAATTATACTGCAAAACCATGGATAATCAACATTATGACATATCTGTTGCAGGGGTACCATGCTCAATTCATGTGGGTATTGATGAGGGGGGGTATACTTATGAGACCGAGTATAGGTCAAAATTGGAGTGGATCCTTAAACAGCCTCCGCAATGCAGGTACCCTGGTTGCGAGGAACATAATACACCTTTGGAATCTCAGTTCGGAATCCCACCCCGTGAACCATGCTCTAGTACGTTAGATACATCTGACCCCATTTTTTCATGGGAATTGAGTGAGTTGTTACGTCCTTTTGATATCAATAGACCCAAAGCAGACAAGTTCCTGGTTGTCAAATTACGGAATCCATGGGATTTGTCCCGTGCTTCTAACTTCTTGAAAAAGAATATCCCTTGTGCCAATTTACTCAACAAGGGGTTATATAACAAAATGACGTCGGCTAACGAGTATTTTTTGGCTGAGACTGGATTATCGGGCTGCGAATGGTTTGAGATACCTGCTGGTTTGAAGGGGGGACTAGTTCATATGAGGGATATAAGGCGATTAGATCCTCAACCTGCAATTTTCCCTCATATGGTCACCCTTACCTTGGACATTGAGACGTTATCTGAGAGGTACAACGATTGGGGAACCCTTGGTGCTGAATACCCCGTCTGTGTCTTATCTGCAGAAGTCGATGGAAAAATGACAAGTTTTGTATTGAATGCTGATCGTCCTCTTTCTGGGTTACAAGTTGCTGAACAGCAAAAGGAGGAATCCGATCCATACGAGGACGAGCTGGTTTCACCTGAAATCCTTAAGGCAAGGAGGAAAAGATTAGCTGAAATCGATGCAAAAATTGAGGCTAATAGACGGGCCTGGATGTGTAAAAATGCTGCGGAGCGGACTGTCAAGATGTACGATTCAGAGGAATCATTGCTTTGGGAATTCTCGGAATTCGTTCGTTCAACAGCTCCTGATTTCGTTGTGGGATTTAACCACAGATATTTCGATATCCCATACCTTATTAGACGTGCTGAAAAACTTGGTGTTGAGGGGTTTGATCATTGGAGTCGAGGTAAGGATTGGAGTGTCAAGGTCAGGTACTTTATCAGGGTATCTGAACGCAACGGGATAAAGACAAAGACGTGTGTCGTTGATTCCCCTGGGATAGTATTTTTAGATATGATGCTGCTTGCCCAACAGGAAAGGGAATGTGCCAATCTGAGTTCGTATAGTCTCAATTCTGTTCTGGGCGCATTGGGGATTGGTCAAAAAGAAGATGTTTCATATGAACAGATTTGGCCGTACTTTTATGGGTCTAGCGAAACTAGGGATTTACTGGTTCAATACTGTGAAGGAGACGTACATTGGACATATGAAGTTGGTGTCCAATTTAACTCCTACCTCAAATTACAAGCCAAATGTCAGATACAAAGAATCCTTTTGCGAGATGCCACTGATCGGGGTCTCACATACTGTCTCACCCAGTTTGTCCGTTCAAGGTTGATTGAGTCAAAATATATTTTACCTGTTCGCGAAACGGTTGAGCGAATAGCGTATGTACAGGATGAAGATGGAGAAGATGGAGAAGATGGGGCAAGTAAAATTAGCGAGCGGGTATTTTGTCTAACACCTGCTCAAGCTACCATCAATGGGTATTCAGAATTACATGACTTGGTGGTCAACCAGGGAAAAAAGTACGATGGGGCATATGTACTCGACCCTGTAGTTGGGGTACATCGCGATGCTGTCATAATTTTTGACTTTTCGGGGCTATACACGAACGAGGCTATCTCCAACAATATCTGTCCAAGTACTCTGATTTCTGGTCCCCTAGAAAGGAAACCTGATGGTCAACTGGAGTATAAATTTCATTTCAAGCCTGCCAGTGAACAGATGGGGATTTTGCCTCAAGCATGGATTTATTTGGCTGGGGAGAGAAAAAAAGCTAAGAATACCCAGAAACAATACCCCAAGGGATCTTTGGAGTACAGACAATACAGTGCCTTCGAACAAGAAATCAAGTTATTGTGCAACTCCCTCTATGGGGCACTCGGGGCTAGAACGTCTGTAATATGTGCTTTGCCATGCAGTTCTTCCATTACTGCCCACGGACAAAAAGACATAAAACGAGTCAAAGCTGCTGTGGAAGCAGAATTTCCCAATATTCGAGCCATTTATGGTGACACTGACAGTCTTTTCCTCAAGGTCGAAGGTGTACGTGATGCTCCAACTGCGTATGAATGGGTTGCGAAATTGGATAAATTTATCAACGGCGGCGATCTTTTATATGGGACACTCACCATGGAGTACGAGGCTGTCCTATGTCCAAGTTATTTTACTGCCAAGAAAAAGTATGTCGGTGCAAAATTGAACCCTGACGGGACGGTGGATGACTTGAAGATTCGTGGATTGATTACACGAAGTCTTTGTCCGTACTTCATTCAGACCATCAATACCATCTACCAGATGTTTTTAGGAGAAAATAAAAGTTTGGATGATACGGCGAAATACCTTGAACGGCGGGCCCATCGTTTACTCACTGGCAAGGCAAGGATGAATGATCTCAAAATGACCAAGCGTCTCAGTAAACCGGTTTCGGAATATACTTCGATGGGTCCCCACTTAATTGCGGCTGAACAACTTAGATATATAGGCAAAGGGGTCAAACCAGGTGAACGAGTTGGGTTTATATACGCCCTTTTGTCTCTCTCAAAGGCGGATGAGAAAAGTCGAAGTAAACATGCTGTTGAATATTCAATTGCTCTACAATGTGGATACAAACCTGATTTGGGATTGTATGCGGATATGTTTTCCCAGTCGGTCGAGACGGCATGTGGTCTGCTTTTCAGTGGATACCCTGTATCAGTCAATGAGTTGATTACACGCCAAGCCAAGGTGTTTTATACTCCAAGACAAGTTCCTCCCCGTGGCGACCCACCTACATCATCCACATTCTGGTTCAAACCGACATCATCCACTACATCCACTAAACGTGTCATTCAGACAGAAGATAGAGTTACCTGCAAGAAGGTACAAATGGGGTTGTTTGGGATGGAGACGCGTGCAGTGGTTGCCGAGACTAAACAAACAAAGAAAAAGAGAGCGAAAATTGAGGATGATCCCACACAACTCAAACTAAAATTTTAAAATATGTATTCATTGAGTTTCGATCCTGGTAAATCAAATTTGGGTGTTTGCCTCTTAAATATATCAACTTTGGAGGCAAAAATGTACATATTTGATTTAACGACATGGTCCAACAGGAAACACGATCTTGGATTCACAGACTTGGGGGAAATTGTTCATGATTTTCTCTCAAATACGTTACCTAGCGCTACCGGGTTGCCTAATTTATTTTCCCTGTTGTCACACGTCTGTATTGAGCGTCAACCAGTAGTGGGTACACGTGAAATCTTGCAAATATTTTCGTATTTACATATGGGGTTGATGTGTCTTAATAAGTGTCCTGTGTTTCTGGTAGACCCAAGACTTCCACGAGGATACTGGGATACAAAGGGAAAAAGTTACAAGGGTCGTAAACAAAACAGCTGGAAGGCAACTGGGTTGATGTCTACTCAGGACATGGTGTCATGTAAACGGAAATTCAAGTCACGACCAGACGCACTTGAAGCAACTCAACTTGCCGTATATGTATTGCACAAGGGAAGTATGGAGTTGACAAAATCTGAGAAGCGCGATTTTCTTTTTGTATCACACACAATCAAAGTCTTGTCTAAAACAAAGAATGAATGATGAAAATGATGAAAAATTAAAAAATCGTTTCAATAATGTATTGGAAAATTTACCGAATAATTCTAAATATTTAAGTAATATTGAACGTATTATTGAATTATTTAAACGCGGTAATATATTGCCACCACCTTACGACATTTTCTTTGGTATAATTGATTTATATGGCTGGGCGGTTCGTCTTGGCAAATTAGATTTCATAGAGGAATGCAACACATCCCTGAATGCCATTGAGGTGGTTGTAGCTGATACTACTATTGAGGATCTTACCGGATTGCTTAAACGTTTTGCATACAGAACATTTGGATACTCATTACTAAATGAACAATACTTTCGTCAAAATTACCCTGAATCCATCCTCATTCTAGATGCATACAATAACTATTTGAAAAAACTTGCTGACAATTTAGGGAATCAAGACCCGGTTAATTTGCCATGTCTCGATATCTTGCATTTTATTGAAACGTTTATCACCACTTTAGATCAGTACAATAATGGTAACTTTAGTGAGGATCCAACCTATTCTGAGTTACAAAGTGATGAAAAATATAAGGTACCATTTGTTGTACTTATACAGGTTTATACAAAGTTCACCTCTGTTACAGTTGATTACTCAATTACACCTCAGAATGTATTGGATGTTATCAGCTCATTCAAAGCTAATGTCAAAAAATGCACTAGATTATTTGATGCTTACTATGAATTTTATACCTTTTTTATCAATAATATAGGTACAAATAGATACTTTGATAATTTCAATGAAAAGATATACAATTCTTTAGTTGAAGGTAAAAACGGGGAATTATTACGTTTAGATGGGTTCCTCACGGGGTTGTTTATTACTGCCAAGGGATATAGATCACAGTTTCAAAAAGTAGCCCAGGCTTCTCAAGATAGGAAGCGTAATAGAAATCTTGCAGCTGAACATAGAAAGGCTTTACGTAAAACCAATCCTAAACGGGTTATCCTTGATGACGGGGCCCCTCCTAAACGTTCTGCTTTAAGTGGTGGTGGTGGTGGTGGTGAAGAGGAAGAAGAAGCTGAATTTGATGATAATGCGAGTAGTACATACACTATCGAAGATCCCAGGGAAAACCCATTGATTAATGTTATCATTCAAATCTCTGATATTGTTCAAAGCCTAATTCAAAGAGGATACACTAGTCCGTTAGTGGGTGCTCTAAACGATATAATATGGAGTCAACCGGTGGATGGAAATTATGACGATGATTACCTAGCGTCTGATGTGTCCAAGTGTATTGAAAAATTTCATGAAATCATGTTGGAAGTTGTACATATACCACAATTAACGAATGATCTCAATGAGAAAAAGGCTTTGATTGTCCAGTATCAGATTTTGCATGCTGAGTTACAGGAGATCATCGCATCGCAGAAGGCAAGAATTGGGGCGTTGGAGGCTGGTAATGAGGATCAAATCAAACGGTTGCAAGAGGATTCCGGTAAGAAGGATCAAGAAATACGTACTTTGTCGGGTCAAATTGCAGAGTTAAAAGAACAGATCACAGCCTTGGAGGGTAAATTGAGTACCACTTCTGATACCTTTAAACAGTATAGCGAGATAGTACATCAGCTGGTCAAGGCAACCACGTTTAGTGGTGATGAGGAATTGGTCAGGCTACATAAGGAGTATGAGAACTTGTTCAAGGTCCAACCTAAAAAGGGTCAACAACCAGTTGATCCAAATCCTGATACCAAGGTAGTGTTTGATCAGATGGGACGGATTATTCAACGTTTGAAACAGATTAGTGAAGAGAGGAAACAACAAAAAAAGAATGAAAAAAAAGGAGAGACGCTCCCTCCTCCTCTTCCTCCCCCTGCCCAAACTGTTCCAATGGATGTCGAGGCATCTGAAAGGGATAAAATACAGTTGGAAATGATTAGGGAGCGTAAAAACATAAAGGAGATGGATTTCAAGGAGAATCCCGAGGCTGAAAATGAACTGAATAGAAAGATACGTTTAGAGGAAAAGCTGTCGCAGCTGAGACAAAATGAGAAACGGGTGACTCTTTCGCGTCAGGCAGCCACTAAAGTTAGTGCCTTATCAACAAGGGTACAACAGGTTGCAACTTCATTGAATGATGAGGAAGCTGGTGTAATTACTGATGCGTATGTTCCCGTTGATGAGAAGAGTAAAGAGATAAATCGTCTACAGCAACGATTGCAAAATGAAAAGGAGGAATTGAAAGAGTTACAAAAACGGGATTTACCTGATCCGATACGTGATTTCACCGTTGATAAACGGTCACGGGAGAATTTGGTGGCGTTCAATTTGAAATCGATTTTGACTAGTAGTAGTAGTAGTGGTGGTGCAGGCGATGTGAATCTTGATGCGATCTTGACCATTATTCAAGATACTGCGTACGCATTCAGTTTGTTTTACCTTAATGTCAACAGGGTGGGGGTTTCTCGTCATGAGATGAGACATCCCAGTAACAAGTGTCCTATATTATCAGATGAAGAGAGGGGTAGATCATTACAGGGAATGGTAGATACGACTAGCCGAACTCTTCAAGTTATTGATTGCTGGACACAAGCTGTGTTACCTTCTACCGTCAACCATTACATGTCCAATTCATCCAGTGTTGGGTTTCATTGTTGTGAGAAACATTTTAATTTACTGTGGAGTTTGCCACAAATCAAGAAGGAATACAAAGCAATCGTATTTATTGGTGACAGGTATTTACTTACTATATAATGACAGATGTAGAAGAAGAAGTAGACTTGATGGAGGTTGAAGGTGATAACGTTGATGTCTTCGAGACTTCACTTGCACAGCTAACTCAACAGATCAACGAGTTGGATAAAAAATCTAAAAGTTCCAAGGCACTACTGACCAAGGCTAAACTAGATGCAGCCAGAGAATTAGCCCTACTTCAGAACAAGGAAGATCAACTCAAATTGGAACTTCAATCCATAGCTGAACAAAAACAAAACAGGCTGATAGAACTCACACCTAAACCCAAATACTTTGAATCATCTCAGATTGAACTGGTGAATGATGTATTAAGGATTATTGACGATGAAATCATTTCTCCCTCATTGGCTTCTGCTTTAGATACATACCAAATTTTGAAATATGATTTAGACAATCAGTTATTTAACTTGTTGCCTCAAGTATTACAGAATGATGGATTTAAACAGTTACAAAAGAAACTAGAAGATAAATACGAGCAACTAAAACTAGGAGGAGTAGGAGGGGGGTCAAAGGGAAATCCATTCATCTTACTTGAGGAATGCAAATTCTCGTCTGATCAATTTACCTGTTTCAGATTAGGTAATTTACGCGACACTATACATTCCATGATTAATCAATCTACTGGTCAACATATTACGGGTATTCATCTATGTCCCTACCATTTTTACGAGGTCAATAACTTGTTTGTTGAGTTGACTATTACAGAATGGTCACAATCCAAGACCAGTATCCATAGAACTTGCACCATTAAGCGCGGATATTAATGAAGAAAGTACTTTTACCACTACTTATTTCAATTTTTTCTTTTTTTTTCTTTGTTACCATTATATCAAGTTTTCATAATACGTACATCATAGCTAGTACCGCATACCAGGAAGCATACCATATGCATCAAGACTGTTTCTTACCCCAGTTTAAAACACGTTTTCCAACTATTTGTGCTCATACACATATCAATCCACCACGTTCTTTTTTGTACATGTGGTGCAAGTATGCCTTACAAGACGTATCTGTTTGTGGGCCTATTCCGTGCTCTGAATTATTGACATATAATTCGTTTATTATAGTATTTTGTATTTGTATTATATATAAATTTTTTTTATAACACCCCCATCAATTTTTTCATCTCTGCAACCTCTTCTTCATATGCAACATCCATTCGCATCTTTTTATTGTTCTTGGACGGAATCTCCAACTCTACCATTTCCTTGAGCTTCTTAAACACATTATCTTCACGTCCAGCAGATGCATTCACACGTTGTAAACCAACATCAGGACGTTCCTTACTGCTTGCATATAACATCTGTGTTTCCTCATTCTTCTTCTTTAAATCGAGAAAGTTGTGCAGCTTTTTTGCATTGATTTTAAGCATGTCTACCGCAGTTTGGATCTGGCCACCATCAATCAAGGGGCGAACGACATCGATTATCTCACCACTGTCTTGATCCTTTTCCTTTGCCTCCTCAATCAACTTTTTACATTCAATAGCCAATTGAGTTTGGTGTTCCTGTTGAGCACGGTCATAGCTTTCAGCCTTTCGTTTCATCTCCTCATATTCGTTTGTACGCACTAACATCGTCCCTTCTCCTTCACTCACTTTTCGTGCGATTTCTGTGATTGCAGATTCCATTTATTAATTATTGAAATAAACACTGATCACTCCAGATTGTGAGACACAACAACACTCATTACCCACTCCATAGGCAACTATGCAGGAATTTTGAACTGCGCCTTCTTTAACGACCGATAATTCCAATGGATAAGATCGTCCTGTTCGCACCCCCGTCCTCTTATCAATCCGTGCTAATTGTCCAATACTTAACGAGTTGTTGTTTAGGGCCTTCAAGTTTTCGTACAGTAACGGGTCAGTTATAAGGATTGTCGCTAGTATCTGTCCGTTATAGTATTCACTTGACCATACATCTAGTACTTTCCCTCTAACCCCCAATGTTTCATCATGCTCGTAGTATACTGGTTTACCTATTAATTCACGAAAAAACACATTCGACTCATCCAAGTATATCTCTGGTCCACGTAGTCCCGATAATGGTGGGGGTTGCGGTTTATCGTGAATTTTTCCAACTGCCCACATCATTTTTTATTTATATTATTATTATGTTATGTTATGACTTTTGTATTCTCTTTCCTCATCACATGGGTCGCACCACATCGTTGCCGTACTTGCGCACCAATTTACCATGTTCATTCTCAGTCGGTCCATGCATCGAGTTGCCGTTCACCCTAATTGGCGTTCCGTCCTTGGTGAAATAATTGTAGGATCCAAGGCTGCAATAGTGAGCCAGATGGACGTCAGGATCAGCTATATCCTTAAACTCGATCCTGTTAAATCCCCAATAATTAGCCCACATACCAGCACCAGGATACTCTGGGTTAGTCCTTTCCTCGACAAATGGATTGAATCCAGTAAGGTGTACATGCGGCTTGTTTTGAGTCCAGGCAGTCACCTCTACCCCATTAACCTTCATTTTAGCTGGCCATACCACAAAGAAGAGTGATCCCTTGGATGGATTGTGGACAAAATTATTCTCCTTGTAATAGTCTGGATCAGTCACGGGACGACTGTCGCAACCCCTAACTGATCCATCATAAAAGACATCATGGTACATCACCATTCTATCAGGATTAGTAACTACTGCACCAATCTGTGCACGGAACCCTGTCACCTGTCGCATCGTGGTTGGGTCCATAACAGAATGAGTCAAATCTTCACTTTGGAACGTCTTTCCAAGCCCTTCAGTTGCTAGAATTGCACCAGCCATTCGGTATCTTTGGAGAGGAGAAAATGCCAACCCTTGGAGACCTGGCCAGTTTCCGACACCATTGACCCATTGTTCAATAGTCCTAGCTACATTCGTCCCCTCCAATCCCTCCCAAATACCCGCCGCACTCCTCTGCAAGAATGGCGAGACATTCTTATACTCATCTGCATTTTTTCCGAATCCATAGAATGCTTCCTTTTTCAACCTCCACGTTGCCGCAGCTGCAGTGGTTCGTGGTAAGAGTGGGTGTTGATCTGTTGCGTCGTCTTGACCCTTATCACCACCCTCGAACATCCCACATCCATGGAACATGTCTAGCATACTGATTCGATCATACATTCCCTCACAGCCATTGTATCGTTCCACTGCGATAAATTGACCTACCTCAACTGGGACGCCAGGTGGACGTACAAGTGGGACGTATGTGCCCACAGTGAGTTCTCGACTTAATAGGCTGCCTGAACCATACTCTGGCCCTTCAGGGGACATGACCACTCTTGCTCCTGCAATCTCCATAGTGCCCTGTGCAGCACTTCGTCCCAATGCAAGTTCAGCACCCTTGATACCGCTACCAGAATACGATCCAAACCTCGCCGAATTTTGCATAATCAGGGCAGCCTTGGTATACGGGACAATTAGGTACTTTTTCAGAGAAGCAGTGTACCTGTTATTCATTTCCATCTCGTGGACCATATTGAACGCCATGTCCGACAGTCCATTTTCGTATTTATTGACCCAAGCAAACTGTTCATTGAACCTTTGTATCCCCTTTAAGTATTCCTCTTCAGTAGTGACTCGTTTCATATCACTCATTTTGTTCGCATAGCGTATAATAGCCTGAAAAGCTCGGTGGTTTATCGTTCGCTGTAGCAATTCACCATTGCTGAGTAACTCTTCATTCATACGTAAACGCCCCGCCATCGTTTGCAACAGTTCACCAGAGATGCTGAAGGTTACACCCACGGAGGAGAGTGTCACAGTTTCGGTGGTATGTTCAACCACATTTTCAGGTGCAGCACCACCCTCAGCTACCTGGGGTAACATACCTCGTTTACTAAAGTCATGTATCACCACAGTAAGTTTCTTTTCAGTCGTGAATTCTACTGGCATGACATCAGATTGCAGATATTCAGGCATACCCTTTGTCATCCCGTTGGATGCGTGCATACCGATACGGGCTGTCTTAATGATGGATGTTGTATCATCAGTATACCCCTCATTGAATATATCCTTTAATTCACGCAATGCGGCACTGTAAACCTCAATTGCCTGTGAACGAGAGAGTTTTTGAGATTTATCTGAAAAACTCATATTATTAAAAATATATAATTAAAATCAAACTCCAATTGTGGTCTCGACTAAAATGTGTTCGCTCGGCTGTGCTCCCGTCCGCAAATATCTGATCGCATTTGTCTCTCCGATATCCTGTGCAAGCTGTTCAAATGATGTGCATGTACTCACATTGCCTGTTCTGCGATCAACGACCGTGTAATAGGTATGTGGCATGGTGGGTGGGGGTGTGTTTCTACGCCCGCGTCTCACAAACATGGCAATGCCGATAGATGCTAGGACACCTATAATGGGTAATGTTAAGCCCAGTCCTAGCCCCACTGTATCTATCCCTCCTCCATCTTCCTCTCCTCCAATAGCTTGACTTACTGGTGCTTCGACTGGAGATGAAGTTGGTGTACTGATTGTGGGTAGATGAGTTGGGATGCGTGTAGGGAGACGCGTTGGTGTACTGATTGTTGGCCGAACTGTTGGAGAAATAGTAGGGAATACTGTAGTAGCCGGTGATTCTATGATCAATAAGGGCGGGAGTTGGTTTGTTCCTGGCTGGAGGCTCACAAAAATTATTGCTGTTATTACTCCTATTAAACAAAGTATGCTTATAAAAGTTACTACTAAATTGACTTTTGTCCACATTTTATATTCTATATTTGAGCTTTCTGTTATTTGTGTGTTATTCTTTATCAATACTCAAAAATACAAGACGGCACGCGCTCTGAGAGAACTTAGGTTACTCACTTATTCTGTTGCATGTACCCTCAAACTTAATGCCAATAAACTAGCTTTAAAACGAAAGGAATCAGAGCTACTTAAACTTGAAGCTGCCCGATATCAACCTCTAGTCGAAGTGGCCATCACCAATATATACAATGGACTGAAACAAAGTTTTCTCGTGCGTGGAAAGGAGGTGACTGAAGAATGTATTTTTGAAAAGTTGTCTGATGAGGTTCGAGATATGCTGGTGGAGCTTAGATTGATCCGTGTTAGGCTTGAGGAAAAACGTAAACTGGTCACACTATTGAAGAATTTAGAGGTGTCACTCACCCAAGTGTATGAAGCCTCATCCCGTAACTGGGAACTGGTCGATTTAGCCACACATATCACCTACATTGATGAATCACTCTACCGTTGCAAGTATGATGGAATCCAAGTTGTGTTGAGCAAATTAACTCAACAGGTCGAGAGGTACATGGAAAATACTACTAATTTGAAAGATACTTTTGATGCCGAATCACAAGAGTTTGATGATGCAGTAGAACCCATTACTCGAATTAAAAATGAGGTTGATTTATTAGCTGAAGTGCGGTACTTTATGCCATCAACTGCCAAGAATCCGGTCCATTCTTAACTGTAAAATTTCTCCCTTTTCACGTGTCAAACTTTCATGTTGTCTGAAATCGTTTCGCTCCTTGACCGTATTTAAATGTTCCAGCTGTTTAATGAGTCTTTCAGCTCGTTTGAGCGATTCCGCATTCTCAAACTTTGCACTTGTAGTCAAACTCTCGAAATTCAAAATCAAACGGTCAACTTCCAACAGTTTTTCCTGTGATTCTAGTATGTACTGGTCACGAATCTCACGTCGTTTCTGTGCAAATTCTGTGTTTTCTTTACTCAATTCTTCTATTTCTTCTTCGACTCTGTTTATGCTTAATTCTAACAGTCTTCGTGTCCGTTTTAATTTTCCTAAATGTTCGTTACAACGATCATATATAGTTGTTTCTACAAGGTTGCCCATATTTGGTTTATTTTACTTCTACACGTCGGACAGTATTGTGATTTCTCCGTCCATTTAAAAGCACAATCGTAACACATATTTGTATGGTTGCATGGTATTAGCGTCACCATCTGTTTATATTCTTCAGTGCATACACAACAACAGCTTTCAGGTTTGCCAAGCGATCTATACGGGGTTTTGCTCGAGGCTATATATTTATACATTATGAACACACCATGTATTAACCCAATTAAATGTCTAATTGCTTCATTAGGAGTCAATGTATACAAATAATAACCTCCTATCGTTAAAACAATTATTTCTAACATTATTTGTTTTCACAATTATTTGTGTTACTTAAAATGCTGTTCTTCATTTTTTTGATATTTAGTATTGTATATGCACAGGTCGACCCAATGTGTACCCGAGGCAAAGTTGTGGGTGATATATGCTGCACCAAATCTGGAAAGTGTAAAGATGCCTTGTTGGGGTGTAACCTTTCGTTAGCGCCATGCCAAATGCGTGTTCGTATCCCTGTCTCAGTAGAGTTTGCACAAGAGGAGGGGGGTGGAATTCGGGACCTAGCTACCAAGTATATCAATCTTGCAAACCAGGTCTTGCGTAACAGCAAAATTCCCATCACCATGGACTTGCAGCGTGTCAAACCTAGTAAATTGAATGACCAAGGAATAGAAGACCCAGTCGAGCTTTTAGGAAAGTTTGCTTCGAATGCAGATAGGGTACATGGAACCATTCAGGTCTATCTCTCTGACAAGGTCCGTGGATGTGGTATCACTTTTCCCGATTGTCAGCGGCTTGGTTGTATGTTCATTGTTGCAAGCACCTTGTGTGATCCTCTACTGTTTGTTCGACAGCTCGGGTTTCTCATGAGTGCAGGCACAGAACCTGAAAATCAGGTGCCCCCCTCACGATTCCCTTACGCATATGCTCGTATCATTGAACGCAAACATTTCACTCAAACAGTCATGGGGTCGCAACTCAATGCCCCACGAATACCATACTTTAGTACACCTTCAGTATGGTATAAGGGATGGGTTTTAGGTGTGAAGAATAGACAAGATAATGCTAGAGTTTTGACTATGCGAAGGTATGATTGGGCTACACTTAACTAATTGTCACAAATCATGTTGTTCTTTTTATTTAGTGGTTGTTGTTGCAAATCAAATAAAAAGATGGTGGTGAACACCACCATTAAAGAACAAACACCCATACATTTAGTCGATTGGCATATCCTGCCTAGGGAGTGTTTGGTGCAATACTACTATAGAGTCTCTGAGACCTTATATTATATCACTGTATCACGTCAATTGGCGGGTCAAGATCCTGAAGATGATTTCCATCCAGATGATACATTCTGCTATATGTTCCATGAGGGCTTGAAGGGATGCCGAGATACGTTACCCCATGGTATCCATAAATTATATACCCGTGACGAAATATTAGAGTTTTGTATGAAACACAAGAAACAGTCTCTATAATTATAATAATTTGATAGCGACACGCATACATAAATTATAGACCATACTGTTGTATCATATGTTTTTATACAATCACTTACTAAAATCATAATACAAATCCATAAAGCATAGCATAAAAAACATCCAATTACGTATGAAAATATGGGTAACAATAAGTTATAAAAGTATTTATTTGATCTTCCATTTTATTAAAATTTGTGGTAACTCATCTCTCTTTGGAGCTCTAAATGAATCAACTCGACCACCTCCAATGGGGATAATGTCTTCGCAAATTCACCATATTCTTCCTTACCAAGACCACAAAAAAATGGCGCTTGTTTTGTATCTGGCATCATCTTTTCACTCAAGTCCAATTCTACACAAAACCATCTGGTATACCTAGGATGAAAAATGTACAGTCTTGATACTGGTGATAGGTTTTGTACCCCATTTGATCTAAGTAGTTTATGGTAACACGCCATCTGAATCGAGTACTCAACCATTTTAGAGGAGAGGTTTATCTCGCCCATTTTTATTCGTGTAAACTGTTCTTGAGGGGGTGACCCATTGAAAAGTCCAAACGATCTCTTGTAATCGCTAATCTGGTATGTCCCATCCGCTAATTTTACAAGGAGATCAATCGACCCGCATAACCTGCTTGAAGGTATACTTAGGCGACGCTCAAGTTGAACACTCTTATATCCTTGTGTTGCAAGCCATGCCAAAAAATCTTCACACTGATTCAGATCTTCCTCGTCACGCAAGTTTACTTTTGCTTCTTCCATACATACCCCTTGTTGGCGAAGTTCAAGGTACTTGTGGAGTCCCGTACCGTATTTTGATGCCGAGCCAAACAGTTCCTTGGTCTCCTTACCGGTCAATGGTTCATACACACCTCGTAATAAACCAGCTAATGTCTCATTTTGGAGCTGTTCAGGGTGTAACACCATACGTTTGAATCTCAGCACTTCTGCCGCATCCAGATCTAAGAGCTCCCCATATTGGCACCTTTCAATCGCACGGTATATCTCTGAGGAAAAAAACTCATAAAAGTTCTTGGGGTTCCCATGTTGCAATGAGTCTAAGAATTCAGCACGTTCCTTGAATGATAGAAATACAGTAGGGTTATGGTGCAAATAGTTCAGATAATCTATCAATGTCTTGCTGAAGTGCATGTAGTGATTGGCAAAATTTTCATCATTTCCCTTCCGCTTAGCATCCTTTAAGGCTTTCAAGGTATTTCGCAACTCTCCAGGAACACCCCTCCAATTTTTCCACACAGCTAGCAACTGACTTGCGCTAGAGTTATATTCTGTTGACTTGGTGCCAGGTATTAAGTATACATGTCCTTCATCCTCGAAGGATGGCGATTCACATATTTCTATATCAAAGAAACTAGGTAATTTCAATGATTGGGATGGTGGGGGAAGTACTACTGAAGGTTTCGAGGTTCCCCCTTTTTTTTTATTGACTACCTCCTCACACAATTTCATCCTTTTGATTTTTTTTTCAACCAAAGGCGCTTCTTCTTTATTATCGTAGAAATCTTGCATGTTTTCTCTTGTGTTTGCCTCCAAAACAAGGCCCAATTTCTTTATTAGACTGATTTTCACACAAATCAATTTTTGTGAGGAAACTGGGTATTGGATTTTTCGCGTCAATCTCATCGATATTCTCATAATTGTCATATTCATCACAATATGTTTGCTAATATGTTTGGACCTAGAAAACGTGTTAAGTTATATCATGAAAGTATCAAATTCAAGGATGTGAACCCGGGTGAGTTTGTTACCCATACAGAGGATGGACTGCATATATTACATAAAGAGGATGAGGAGGAAGTTGAACCATGTGTCGGGTGTCCCCCTTCCCTGCCTGATTGTTACCAAGATGATGGTGACTGGGTGCAAAAACATGAGGTTGTTTCAAGGTATATACAGAGTGTGCCAATACCTATTGTAAGCCATGCAGGCCGCTTTGCTCTCCGGTACGAAGTTACTAGCGAGGGTATTTCATATGACACCATACAAAAAATATTACCTATTGAAGGCGCAATATTTATAAATACCTCATCTTTATATATAAATATTTATTGACACTTGTGCTTTTTTATATGTCCCCGTTGTCTAAACCTCTTGAGACATTTATCACAAGCATACGGTTTCTCGTTTTGATGTATTAACATATGTGCACGTAGTCCGACTGCCAGTTGAAATTTATGGTCACAAAGGGTACATGCAAACGCTCTTATGTCGTCGTGTTTTTTTCCTTGTAGATGCTGTTTAAGGTTGCTTGGCGCTTTGAAAGTTTTATTGCATTTCTCACAGCATCTGTCTTTTATTTTTTCTTCCGACATGATTAATCATAAGTTGTGATGGTCCCTTCGTTTCAGGTGTCGCTTGAAGTTCGAGCTGATTCGTGTCTTGTACTTGCACTTATGGCACTTGTATTCCTTCTTCTTCTTCGTCTTCTTCGTCTTCTTCTCCATTTGCTTCCTCACTTCCTCTTGCTTATCCAGTTCACCCATGAACTCCAAGAACGCACGACTAAAGACTAGGGGTTGATATTTCGTCTTCATTTATATAGTTTTATTGCCTCTCTTGCCAACTTTGAGCTGAATCGTTCACGAGGATTCACTTTCAACAGAAACTGTAGCAAGGCCTTGTGCTTGTACGTATTCGGAACACTCTTGTCTATTTTTTCAGGTAGGTCGCACAGTTCAAGGTACAGTTCCTCTGGCAAGCTTGTACTCGTACCCGGAACGGGTAAGTACGTGGACATCCAGATTAGGGTGATTCCGAGTGCCCACATGTCTATCGTATCATCGTAACTGGTTGACCCCCCCAAGAGTTCTGGGGCTTTAAAATACCATGTTACCACATCGTTGGTGAATAGACGATCTTTGACATATTTGATTGCAAATCCAAAATCCGAAATTTTCAATGTACCGTCCACCCCCAGCAATATGTTTGCGGGCTTAAAATCTCGATGCATATATCCCATACTATGGATTGCGTATAACCCCTCTATTAATTGGAATATGTATTTATCTTGTACCCTTTGAGGGATACACTTTGGATCAATATTAGCCAGCGACATACTGCACAGTTCCATGGTTATACGCAGACGTCCATTCATTGAATGACCTTGTCCCAACTTTTTCACTACATATTGCGACTTTATATCGTCTAATGCTTGTACTTCCCTCGACCATGTTTCATAGTTTCGTCGTTCTTTGAATTTTTTAACCGCACAAGGGATTTCGTCTCGCCACAAGTCTAATATAACCTCTGCATATTGCCCCTCACCTAAAACAATTCTCTGTCGCTTTGACATTTATTCAAAATAAATTGTGAAGTCATTCCTATATATATATATATAATTATATAAAAAAAGTTATAGTATGAATTGAATGGTCCCGCTCAAAAGTCTTCATCATTAATGTACTCTTGTGTTATAGGTACTGCATGACGGCTATACTCTCCCACTCTCCGTTCAAAAAAATTCGTTTTACCTTGAACGGAGATTAATTCCATCCAGTCAAACGGATTTTTAGCGTTATAAAATTTCTCCTGTCCCAACTGAACAAGCAAGTAGTCTGATACAAACCTTATATACCCTTGCATTAAATCTACATTCATTCCCAGTAACGCTACGGGTAACGCCGACTTAACAAATTCACATTCCAATTCACACGCTGTCTGGATGATTTGAAGTACCTTCTTACTAGTTGGTAGTGGACTAGGTAGTTTTTTATATAACATGCATGCAAATTGGGTATGTAACCCTTCATCTCGGGATATTAATTCGTTACTGAAGCATAAGCCTGGTAGTTTTCCTTGTTTTTTTAACCAAAAGATTGCACAGAAACTCCCAGAAAAAAATATACCTTCTACACAGGCAAATGCCACCAGGCGTTCAGCAAATGACGTATTTGATTCGATATATTTCAAAGCCCAGTCAGCTTTTTTATTGATTGACGGTATCGTGGTTATCGCATTGAATAATTTGTTTTTTTCCTCAGTGTCTTTCACATACTTGTCCAGCAGTAATGAGTATGTCTCAGAATGGACCGTTTCAATGTACATTTGAAGTGTATAGAATGCTCTTGCTTCTGGGATTTGTACGTCTATGAGGAACCGGCTCGCTAGGTTTTCACCTACAATAAGGTCACTCGATGCAAAAAAAGCCAAAACATGTTTAATAAAGTGTTGTTCATCCTTTGATAGGATATCAAAGTTATCATTTGCAAGGTCTATTTCTTCTGCCGACCATATACTCGCTTGCGCCACCTTGTACATTCTCCACAAATCATCGTGTTTAATTGGAAATAAAACAAATTTTTCCATGATAACAATTCACAAGGAAAAATTGTGTGTCACTGTTGGAACGACAGTCTTTTGTTTGGACTCTTCCCGCCTTCCCGTGTTCGAAGACGACCATATTGGGTTCTATGATACCCTGGTTTTTGTCAATGAGTTACCCCATATCAAATTGTATGATGATACCCGCCAACTTGTGGACCTTTATAGTATGTCATCTGATAGTACTTACCAAGCGCTAATCTCGTGGATTGGAAAGCCACGCTTAAAGTCATTCTGTGTTACCCTGAATAACGAGGATAAAATTCGTAACTTTACCAACGTCAAAAAACACTTAGCTAGGTGTAAATACGGGCGTGTCGCATTCGACCCTTCGAGGTTGCGGCGGTCTCGTTCTACAGATTCTACTTCTTCTGGGGCATCTGCACCAAAAAAGCAACGTCTAATTGATAGTGGGGATGGCTCACGAACCATTATTTATGGATACGAAAAGCATACTCAACTTTTCAAGACTGGGTTACTCATCTTTGGTTCAAGTGGGGTACCCCTAGTAAAGGTCGGTGATCCCATAACTGTTGTTTTAGTAGGCTGTTTGTCCGTTCCCTTGGATGTGTTGAACCAAAGATATCCCAATGCAATAAGCTTGTTATTGATCATAGAGCACCGCATATGGCTCAACGACTTGGTTAGACAATTCGAGGCATTTGGAAGAAGTACCAAAGCAACCTGTTACGTTGCATACTTTGGGGGAGGTGGAGTTATACCTGACAGTCCATACTTTAACATTTTGTAATGAAAATGTCATTTCGACGCGAGTGAACCGACTCCATGTTTTTTAGAAATATATTCTTGACCGGCTTTAATTCACGTAAAACTTTTTTTACGTACATACCACTTGAATGCGACACTTTTACACTACTGCAAAAATGTCTAAAAAATAAAACGATCAAAACGGCGATGTGACATCTTTCTTTCATTACAAATATGAAGAAAGTAAGTACGCACCGGTACTTAGAATATGTTTTACGCTTCGTGCTTTCGTGTTCACCTCTTCCACATCGTAATACCTTTGAATAAATACTACGGCTTTATTGATGAGTTCCGCATCATGAAATGGGTCGCCCTTTGGACTGTATACACACTTGACACGTATAGATGATGATGTATTGAAAGCTGACCAGTTGCAAACTAGTGGAGCCATCAGGACAACCCCGGTAACCTTAATTTTGATATGGGGAGGAGCATGGTTTAGTGCATCAAGTATGATGGCGCAACCGAAACTATGTCCCACAAGTATGACTTTTTTGTCCTGTTTTTCTATTTCCCTCATCAGGCTTTCTCGATATGCACGCTCGGTCAATGTATCATTTTCGAACTGGTGCAGGTTCACTCCTAACCCTGAACGTGAGAGTTCACGAACACGATATTGTAACTCCTTATTGTCTAAGTCCGACATCAGTTGACGTATTAAATTCATGTCGGATTCCACGGGGTATGGGAAGTTTTTATAGGTACCACAAATAAATTTGTGACCCCTAAACAATCGTGTGTAGCTATCGAATAAGGTGTCGTCACATGCGTATCCATGGACAGCAATTATACACGCGTCACAATTTGTTGAATTATCTTTAACTATGAAATTCATTGTTATTTTACTCTTGATTTTGGCGAAAGAAGTTGTGAGACGAAGGCGAGCTAAATTTCCTCTCCTTTTCCCCCTTGCTTTTTGTCCCTTTGTTCCATCCGATAGACTGAATCCTTGTAAACCATACTTTTCGTATAATTCTGATGCCAAAGTACGTGAAACGTATATATTTGGTGTTTATACCCTATATATTAAAGGTGATATACCACTACTTAAAAGTATACTGAATAATCCCGTTTCATTTCCACGTCGTGGTTTGAATACTTTTGAGGATATGCATATGGTGCTTTATTCGACTGGCGAAGTATGGCATCAACTTCGTGGGGAGCTGACTCAGATTATCCGCGCCACAGATTTTGTAACTCCCACTTTGCGTGCTCTACGCGAAGTTGACTTTTCGTCCCGTGACCCTGCCATCATAGCTAAATTACTCGCTGACCGTTCAGCAGAGCTACTTTTCTGGAATGGGGTACATGTTGACACATCTTCGTACTCTCAAGAAATACATAACCGTATCCACCATATCGGCAAAAAACGTCCTATTTTGCATGAACTTGAATATCTAGCTAAATATACCACTCTAAAAGGTATTGGACTTAACCAGGTCCTCATGTTGGATGCTGCTTGGAGGTTGGAATTAGGTACTCAGTACGCTATGTTGCTCTTGGATGAGAGTAATTTACGCACTCCAACCGTCCCTGCTCTGTCCCGAGAAGTTCAAACTGATACTTTTAGTATTGATGGTGTACATGTCCCACGTGGAACCAGGTTAATACTTGATATGCCGTTTATATTTGGATTTGGTCCGACGATGTGCCTCATGGCAGCAGTCATGCCGAAGCTACTGGCTCGTTTGGGTGAGGAAACACGTAAAATGTACGTTATTAGAAAACAAGTAAAGGTACCTGAACGTGAGAGTTGGACTGTGGCTTGGAGGTACAAACAAGGGGGGTATCTAAGTTTAGATAGAGTTTATAAAAGTTACTAGTCTAACTCTCTAACTAAGAGCGATAAAGTGTTACTCTTGTTGCCATTCATCGTCATATTCAAAATACCTTGTTGGTAGTACATCATACCAGCGTAATTTTGTATCATGGTTTTTACATAGTCTGGAACATTGGGATCATTAATTACTGTACTGACCTGGTGTTGCAATTTTGCTTTCATTTCGTCCATTTTCACACACAATATGAATATTGTTCAAATTTGTGAGAATAAATTGGCACTCATTAACAGTCCTGAAGAGCTGGACTTCTTAGGTCATGGTCATCTTCCTGGCATACAATTCGATAGCAAATGTACCCATCTCTTTGTAACCAATCCAAACGTTTCACGTCGCCTCGCTAGGTCTTTATGTAGGGTTACAACTCTTACACATATATACCTTTGTCATACCACCCTCGTTGAATTTGTTCTTTTAGTTGGATGTAAAAAGTATGTCCACGTCACGTCTATTACACCTCTTCATATGGAAAACATAGATTTTTTCATGAGTTCTCTCGCCGAGGCTACTTGTCTCTTCAGGGTTGAATTTCCTATTCTTGGAAACGAGACTTTGTATGTTTTTAATCAAGCAATTGTCAACTTCCCTCATTTGAAATGTACTAAAATCACCGATCGTATCTTATTCCTTAGTAATCACACCCTTAAAATCATTGACCATAACATATTATATAACCATGATAGTTTACTCATCCTTAACGAGTCGCTTCCTGTATACTCACCCCTACCTTTTCCCACGTTACCTATGCAGTTATTTGATGACACGTACGATCATATTTTATTACCTCATACTAATATATTTATGCTTCCTAAATGCAACAAATTAACCTTGAGTTGGGCTGAAGGTTCCATTCCCTCATTTATTTTTCATGCATACTACCGTGAGGGTCTAAATATTTATGCTCATGAGCATGCATACGTGAATTTTGATCCAAATTTGCTTGATCCCCATACAGGAAAGTTAAGGTTTTATGGGATGCGAGATTGGTCTAACAGGCTTGCTATTGTAGCATTGATTTGTTTGATGAATAGAGGTCACAATTTTCTTTCAAGGCTTTTGCCTATTATAAAATTGATTCAACCATTTTTGATAGAATGAATTATATACCTATAAGTGATTATCAATTAGTTATAACCAATCGACCCCCTGGATTGACATACTGTGGCCATGGTTTTTTACCAGATATAAACATTGAGCCCAAATTCAGTCACATTTTTGTTACCAACGACCATACCTCATCGCGATGCGCGAATATTCTCGCTAAAATTGATACCGTTACGCACGTTTACCTCAATGATTGCACCATTTTCCACTTTGTCGCATTGATTGCATCAAAACAGTATGTGTTTTCTAGTACTACCACTACCCTTCATTTTGAGTATGCTCATTTTTTAGCAAGTGCTATGGCTGCTTGTCAAGGCAAGTTTAGTACCAAAATACATGCAAATGATACTGAAACCGAGCAATTATTTCTCGAACATTTAGAGCACCTTGCTCCTAATCGAATGTTTTATACGCCTGGACAGCCACAATATTGGCCCGGTCTCTTCGTAACTAACGATCGTGATTCATGGTTTCCTCTTGATTCTACCGTTTTATACGATTCAGGTGGCTTACTAATCTTTAATGAGACAAAGTCCGAGTTTTTTGATAATGTACTCGAGGAGTCTATTGAAATTGGTGTTGATCTATTCAAAAGATCTTTTGAGCATATCATTATACCCAATGCTACTCATTCTAACATACCCAGGTGCAAAAAGTTGACTTTGGGGTGGTGTAATGTCCCTGATTCAGTCATTCCCCAATATATCTTTACCATGCCGTTTTCTGCTTTGACTATATATGCCTCGTCCGAGGACTATTACGAGTTGTGGGACGTATGTCTCCTCAATCCCCAGACCGGTTCTCTCAAGCTTTACGGGTTTCCTAATTGGCACGATCGCAATGCTCTATTTACTCTCATTTGTAGGTGGCACAAGGACCGACACAAATTATATCCAATTAGACAGTTGATCAAAGATTTTTTATGGTAAATCAAATTTTATTATTCAAGTTATTATTGGGAAAGTATAAACCGTATGAGTATTCCCAAGCGCTTCAGCAAGTAGCATACGAAAGTGGTGAAGGCACTAATTTATGGAGAGCATATAAATATTTTGAGTATAGGGTGGGTTCAAATACGTTACAAAAAAGTAAGGATGAATGGTCTCTGCATGATTTTAGAAGGGTCGAAGGTAGTATTTTGCATTATCAAGTGTGGCACAAAGAGATCTTTTGGGAATGGTTAAATTTTAGGTACCGTATCTTATATTTTATATATTCTTAACACAAATTATGGATAAAATCACTGAAATTTTAATTAATCCTAGGATCAAGGCGGCTCCGCCGTCTGGTCTCGCACGTAGTATTTACGATAGCTCCGAGGAGGCACAAGCTATACTCACTAGTACTCCGCCTTTTTTAATGGGGGATGGTGATGATATTTTACCATATACTCGTAGGGTCAATTTACCTAAATCCCATACATTTAAACCCGAAGAGCTTTGCAAGACCATACAGTGCGCTCTAGGGGTACGTTTCAAAACTGTATACGCCCTTGATCACCCATTAGTTACCCATACCCTTAATATCATGACCGAGTATATGTCCGAACATGGTCTCGTCGTAGATAAAGACTTGTCTGAATTTACCTTTTACTATAATCGCCAATCCAAAAATAAACGCGCTAGTGGTCGAATCGATCTCGTCTTGATGGATGCTGCCGGCAAACGTCTCGTCTGTGAACTCAAAAGTATGCTCACTGGTCTCCCACTTTCTGAACGTATCCATTCCCCTGATCCAGATGATCTTAAAAAAGTTCAAGAGTACCGTTTCCAGGTTTGTGATTATGCTAATATGTTACTTCGTGAAGGGTACAAGGTATTTAACCATGCTCTCGTCATCAATATCCTTCTTCGAGATACCATTGAGCTGTTTCACTTTAGTCTCGTTACGCCATATGCTCACGGTCACTCGTACTTTAGTACTGTCAAGTGTCTTCGTGATGTCGATTTCACCAATACGTACCGTTTCAAGTGTACCGTCTGTGAAAAAGAATTCATTCGTCGTGAAGGTGCAAATACTCATTTTAATGACGTTCATTAATTGTTTAATCGCATTTCAAACCCCAAATCTCTTTGTATTGGTTTCACACGGAACTCTGCATCCAAACCCGGGTACTTGATATTCACTCTTTCAGTACTCTCACGTGCCACATCCTCGGGATTTATATTGGCTGTTTTTTTCACCAGGAACCCATCATGGCATAGTGCAGAGACATTTTCCACACCTCGTTTTGCTTCTATTAGGATTCTTCGCTCCAACTCTTTCACCTCCGTCTCAAAGTATTTCTCAGGTTGTGGGTGGGCCGCACTCATCCCCATCTTCACCAGCAAGTGTGATCCATATATAGCCTCGTACACACCATAGAATTTGTCCGTTGGTTCTGGTGCATACTCATCTAACATCACCATCTCAAACGCACGTTTGTTCCTAATTCTTTTGTTCTTCATTGTCTCATCTCGATCCCTTGCCCATTCATCCAGTATTTCTGGTACTTCCACTTCATGGATCCGCATTAGGTACCTCGTAATCGTCGCCCAAGCGCATCGCATATCAATGTCCAAATAATCATCGCCTATCAAATATGCCTTTATCGCCGGTGGAGCTGTCCCCAGATTCAACGTTGGCTCTGAAACGTACCTTCCACGTCCATGTCCTATCACCTTGTAAAAGACTTTTTCTTTCGGCTCCCTATACACCTTTGAAAGCCACTTGATCAAGCTCCCTCGTGTCACCAGCATATTGTTATATCCCTTTTCTATTGATGGTAACGTATTCGAGTCACCTCCTTTTAAATATGTAAGCAATGTCCCCACACGCTCCTTCTCTAGCGTATATTCCGTCTCCTCCTTCTCCAATATATCTCCCCTTTTTTTAACTTCACCCAATGGTTGACGGGGCTTGGTTATAAGGCTCAAATCATGTTCTTTCACCATGAACTTGGGTTTTAATCCGGGCATATTATCTGCCACACGTTGTGACATGACTTCACATATCTCCTTCGGTGGGGCTTTGGGGGTGAGGTTGAGTTGAAGTCCGTCGTGACACAGTTGGGATACCGATATCCTCATTTCGTGCGCAACTTCCAGGGCGTATTCTAGCATCATGCGGGTAAAGTGACGCAGGAATCGACTGAACTGTTTCCCCCTATGGTTTTTCTCTTTCACATCACCTATATTGCTCATCACTTCTGGGTACTTGATTATACATCTGTCTAGCAGTCCCAAGTATGGCTCGTATATGGCTGTATGGCATTCACGCAGCAAGGGGTTTATTGGTGTCACTGAGTTATTGATGAAAGCAAGTAGTCTTTGTTTACAGTTTGCCGCACCCCTGTCGCTGTCTGCATATCCCATCTTTAACGAGAGGCCTTTGCGATCTGACAGCCACATGTCCATCAATTGGGGTACTCGCATCTTATTCTCCACAAACAACCATCGCAAGACTGTAGGGTGGGCATTGGAAATGTCTATGTCTACAGTATAATCTTGACACAGGAATCCCCTTACCTCACGGGGTAGACAAAACAGATTGGCCCTTGGTGTTGGTTTATATGTCTCTGATTCCATGTCCAATTCAAACTCGACCCTCATGTTTTGATCATTTCCCAATAGTTTTTTATACCACCACTCAATGTGGGGTTCTTCCGTGTCAACCCCCAATTCTCGCATTCGCTTTAAGCGAGATCGATCCACAAATTGATTTGTTGAATATTTGCGTCTCATTGAAAATAAATTTGTGAATGAGGCTGCAGACTTTGAACATTTGTTTCTCGTCGTGTCCATCTAAATATAGTTTATGGGTAGATGAAATTTTATTACACCCCCCTGATGCTATTTGTATCCAAGAAGCATGTCCCGAACTTGATCCTTATTTAGACATGCTGGACGATTTATACCATATATCTCCCTTGCCTGATTTGGAGAGACCTTATTACCAACTCATACTTGTGCTGAAAGTGCATGGGACGCCCCTATTCAAACGTATACCTATTCCAAGTGTCCAGCATAGGGACCTTCTCATGACTACTCTTCCCTTTGCAAGAATCATTTGCGTTCATCTCGAATCATTGCCCAATCAAAATCAAATCAAATATAAACAAATGAATATACTTACTCATTATATAAATGATGATGATCATATAATTATTATGGGTGATTTCAACGTGTATACCGAGATGGACGAGGGGAAATTGTCTCTTAGTGGATTACACGATGCTTGTGTCCATTTGGGCGCGACATTTGGATCGTCATCGCGTCTTGACAGGGTTTATCTAGGTTCTGCATTCTCTATAGAAAGAGTGGGGTTTTGTCATTTAGGTGTTTCAGATCACAAGGGCTTGGAGGTTGAGGTAAGTACGATGGAAGCTTGATGGATACTTTGATGGAGGGTTATGGAGAGGTAAGTATATAAAGTTTAAAGGTATGTATATAAACAATGGAAGGATGGAGGATCTGGAGGGTGTGGGACTTCTTTTTTATAAAGTGAAAATATTTAATTTGAAGGTAAGTACGATGGAAGGTTGTATGGATACTTTATGGAGGGTTATGGTGAGGTAAGTATATAAAGTTTAAAGGTATGTATATAAAAAATGGAAGGATGGAGGATCTGGAGGGTTGTTTTACAACTAATAGGAAATCAAAAAGTAAAAGAGATAGGGTAAGTACGATGGAAGGTTGATGGATACTTTAATGG